>Ga0209568_1000378_pt1 | contig 15414 bp, 18 predicted proteins | sample WorMetOlspDAHAB2_FD_187406 | JGI IMG/M metagenome (GOLD analysis project Ga0209568, IMG submission 187406) | Marine gutless worms symbiont microbial communities from Max Planck institute for Marine Microbiology, Germany - Olavius sp. DAHAB.2... ...
ATAATACTTTACGCCAGCATTTAGCGCGCTTTGTACGTAAGACTTTAGCTTTCTCCAAATGCCCCAAGATGCATGAGATCTGCTTGAAGCTCTTCCTTCACCGCTATAATACAGATCTCGTGCCAACCGTTAGCTATGATTGCATTTAAACATTAACCACTACCGCCTGTAGCGCACCCTACCCATTGCCAGAGGCGATGTTTCCATTTATACCTTAACCATTACCAGCGTATGGAATCGAGCCCTGAAAGGGCGTCACATAAAAGCGAGATGACAACATGACATCGATATCGACTATTGCCGGAAGCGGGAGCGACGTAAAAGGCAGTAGACTGGAAACCCGTGTTAGGCTATGGATACACGGGTTCACACGGATGCTATGCTGTCTTGAACGATTTGAGCATGCAGAGAGCATAACACTTTTCGTTACTGACCTTGCTCTGCAGACACCAAGATTCCATGGCAGAGAACAAGCCCTTGCTGCATCGTCCGTATCTTGCTAAACACCACATTGCGAGAACTTGCCCCTGTCCGCTTACAACACCGTTTCCAACCCCTTACGATCAATGAGCGTGAGAAGTTTCACGGAAGGCCCGCTCGGCTTCTTCTCTCCAATCTCCCACTTTTGAACGGTGGATACACTCGTATTCAAGATAGCGGCAAAAACCGCTTGGCTGACATGCGCCGTTTCGCGTAGCGCTCTGATCTTTTCCGGCGGCATCTCCTCGACATCGAGATGGCACAATGCATCGAGCTCGTGCATGCGGCGTTTGTCGATCAGGCCGGTTGCGTGCAATCCGCAAGCAGTTTCATGCATTTCTGCCAGGATTCGACTGTCACTCTTGGTTGTGGTCATGACAAATCTCTTCTATCTCACCGGAGGAGAGCGCAACGGCGATTTGCCGATCACCGAGCCCGAGCAAGTCCGTTGCCACTTCCCGGAATAGACGCAATTCACGCTCATCGATGTTGGCCCGTTCGTTCTTCGCAAATCCGTAGAGAAAGAACCAGCGGCTTCCCAGGTTCGTGGCGACGATTGTTCGAGCGCCGCCGCGCTTTCCTTGCCCCGGAAGCGCGATGCGCTTTTTCAGCACGCCACCACCGAGGTCCGCATCGATCAGACCGACTTCCATCTCGGAAATGACCTTGCAGAGCGTTGCATCAGACAAGCCCGCCCTGCGCATCCAACGAGTGAAGGTGCGGATCCTGAACACTCTCCTCATGGAAAAAGTCTATCACCTGGTGAAATATTGCGCGATGGGCCTTCGCCCATCCGTGGCACTCGCCGATTCGAACATCAATGGCGAACCGAGGGGGATTCCAATGACGAACGAAGCCGTATTGCTGGTCGCCCACGGCACCCGAGATCCAGGGAACGAAGGCAACCGGGAAGTGGAGGGGCTGGCCGAAGTCTGGCGCGGCCGCCATCCGACGATGGATATACAGCTGTGCTGGATCGAGCATGCGCCGGTGCTGCTGGAAGAAGGGATGGACCGAGCGGCTGCCGATCTGGGCGATGCGGGTGGCCGCCTGCTTGTGCTGCCGCTGATTCTGAACGCCGCCGGTCACGTGAAGAGCGACATTCCCCAGGCCATCGAGGTAGCGCGGGCGCGTTACCCGAAGGTCGAATTCCGTTACGGGCATCACCTAGGCACGACCGACCAGATGTTGAAGGCGCTGCGCTACCGGCTGCACCAGGCCATGATCGAGCTGGCCATGCCGGACCCCCGCACCACCGGCGTTGTGCTGCTGGCGCGGGGGGCATCGGACATCGAGGCCACCGGCGAGGTCGCCAAGATGGCCCACTGGCTGTACGAAACCACTCGGCACGACCTGGTGCTGCCGGCCTTCACCGACGTTAGCTTCCCGCGCCTGGAGCAGGTGGTGCAGCGCCTCGATCGGCTCGGTATGAGCCAGCTCATCGTCCTGCCCTACTATCTCTTTACCGGCCGTCTGATCAAACGCATCGAACGGCAGGTCGAGCGCCTCGGGTCGCAGTATCCCAATCGGGTGATTGCCCAGGCGGATTACATCGGTGCCCATGAGCAGCTCCTGGACCTGCTCGACCTGCGACTGCAGCAGTGCCGCGAAGGCAAGCGCCCTGCTTCCCTGTAATGGTTGCTCGCTGACCCCGACTACGGGTTGAGCCCCGGATCATGCGCAAATGAAGCTGCACCGCCGCACCGGTCGGGACGTAGGCGCGGGCAGACAGCGCGGGCAAGCCCCTGATGTATCCCCCCCATTATTGGGATCTTAAGACAAGTCGTTGCAGCGTGCATTCAGACGCTACCGAGGCCAAATTCCGGGGGATACGTCAGGGGCTTGCCCGCGCCTACGCCGACCGGAATCACGCCCGGCGCAACAACACCCACCCGCGGCGGCGGGCCGTGGCCGGAAAATCCGGCCTGTCGACAGGATATATTTTTATGATTCACAATATTTACTTTCGGGATGATGCGTTATGGGCTTATCTGTTCTCGCGCAGAGGCGCAGAGACGCAGAGGCGCAGAGGGGATTTCTCTGCGTCTCTGCGGGAAAAATAACGGAAACACCAAGCCCATAGCTTATTACCCCGAAACATTATTCGCCTTTAAGCTAAATAATAAGTTAAGTTATTCATAATTCTAAGTATAGAAAATCCGTGGCAGGCGTCACCTCGTTCAACGCGACGGCGGCCCGCCGGTGGATCTTTGGGATTGTGGTTGCATTGGCAGACAAGTGGATATTCATGCTGCGTTCTCCGTTATTGACAAGGCCACAAGTAACGCCATCACCTCTCGGGCACGCAACAATGACCCAATCTTAGCTCCTATGTAATCATCCGGGACATGACAGTTAAGCACTACCCGAAAAAAACACGGCTGCCGCCAGCATCAGGGTCTCGCTCAGCTCCACCAGGGCACCGGCTGTATCGCCGCTGAATCCACCCAGGCGGACCATCATGGATCGCCGCAGTAGCAGGAACAGAACGCCCGCGGTCACGAGCAGGCCGAGCCACTCCGTACCGAGGCACAACCCCGATGCGACCAGGGTAACGACCAGCCAGCTCCAGGCGGTGGTACGCGGCAGGTAAGTCCTGACCGCGGCCCCCATACCATGCGGACGGGCGGCGGGCGTGGTCAGAAACAGGACCAGCAGCTGCGCCCGCGCCAGGGCCGGTATCCAGATCAGGCTTGCCGTGGCGCCTGCGGTCATCAGCGCGGAGAGCGCCGTCCACTTGCACAGCAGTACCAACACCAAGGCCGTGACGCCGAAGGGTCCCGAGCCGGGGTTCTGCATGATCTCCAAGGTGCGGCTCCGGTCCCCCAAGCCCCCGATCCAGGCGTCCGCGGTATCCGCCAGCCCGTCCAGGTGCAGGCCGCCGGTGAGCCCGACCCAGGCGACCAGCACTAACGCGGCGGCCACGCCGTAGGGCGGGCCGTGTCCACCACCAGCGTAGGGTGGGCTGTGCCCACCGCTTGCAGAGCCCGGATCGGGGACACCGACTTGCGCCGACAGTATGGACAGACCCCCGACCATCAGCCCCCAGATCATCAGCCCGATCAGAAGCCCCACCAGCGGAAAAAAAACGGCGCAACGGCCCAGATCCGGATCGGAGACGGAACCTGGGTCCGGCATGGGCAGTCGGGTAAGAAACCGAACGGCGATCAGGAAGCTAGGGCGCATGGTTCTATCCCGCCGTGGAACATCAGGCTCGAATGACCCTTCCCTGCCGGCACCCGCAGACGGGTTCGGCAGGCCGGCGGGACCTCGATCCGCATCATGGCAGCCGCGGAGAGGTCCAGGACTTGTCCCAGAATGACGCGGATGACGCCGCCATGGGTCACCACCAGCGGAAAATCCGTGCGGTGTTCGAGTACTCGATCCCACCCTCTCAGCACCCGTTCGCGCAGGGCCTCGAAGGGCTCGGCGCCGGGCGGCGTGAATCCCGCGGGATCGGTCCAGAACTGTCTCAGCTCGGCGCTCGACAGCTCGCCGGCGCGCCGATTCTCCCAGGTCCCGAACCGCCGCTCGCCCAGCTCCGGCAACAGCACCAGAGGTAGCCCATGCCGCGCCGCCAGCTCCCGAGCCGGCTCGGCGCACCGACGGGCCGGCGAGCTGAACAGGGCGTCGTAGGGTGGGCTACGCCCACCGGTTTCTCTCCCTGCTCCCGCCACAACCGCGCGCATCCGGGCGAAGCCACGGGCGCTGAGTGGATCGTCGGTGGCACCCCGAAACCGCTCGCCGCCGACCACCGCCCCGTGGCGCAGCAGATCCACAAAGCGGTCATTCCCCACCCGATTCGCTCTCACGTGGGTGTGTTCATGTCATCCATGGATGACCCTTTCAAGAGCTGAGGCAATCCGGCGACGACCAGCACCACCCGATCGCAGCGGGCGGCGAGCGCCTGATGGAGCAGACCCGCCTCGTCACAGTAACGGCGGCTGAGCTCGCCGAGGGGAATGACGCCCATGTTGGTCTCGTTGCCGACCAGCACGAGATCGCCGGCAAGCGTCGGTAAGACCTCCAGCAAGGCCGCACGCTCAGACCCCAAGCGCGCCGGGTCCGCATGGGAGAGCAGATTCGTAAGCCACAGCGTGAGACAGTCCACCACCAGGCAGCGTCTGGGCTCGGCCAGCTCCCCGAGCACCCGCCCCAGCGCAAGCGGCTCCTCCACCACCAACCAGTCCTGGGGACGATGCCGACGATGGGCCTCGATACGGCGCAGCATCTCCGCATCCCCCGCCACGGCGGTAGCCACATAGACGACCTGCCGACCGCTCGCGACGGCGAGCTGCTCGGCCAACCGGCTCTTGCCGGAACGCACACCGCCCAGGATCAGGGTCTTCACCACCGTCTCCGATCGTTTGCGACGCCAGCACCTCGTTTCAGCTTATTTTGCATTTTTAAGAGTCGGTAAGATGGGGAAACGCAGCGTACCCGTAGTAGCTCATCTAAAGCAATGCTTGTGCTTTTTTTCTGACTTCTTCAGCAGAAATCGGCTGTACAATACCTTCATCGAGCTCTTTAGCTCGATGACTTGCTTCAAGTAACCAATCTTCTTCTATTTCTTCCACTGTTGGTATATCAAGACTAAGAAGAAGCTTTTGCGCCAATTCTGCTCTTTCATTTTCCGTCAAATGAAGAGCTTTATCCTCTATTTGTTTCAGGTTCATAAGATTTTCCTATGTAATATCGGTAGTGGTTAAATTTAAAGTGGCCCGGTTGTGCGACCTGATGATTTGAACCCCCATTGTCTTTGCCATCCCTGCCCCGCACCTATCGCCGGCGGGATCCAGGCGTACCCTGGTGCCACCAAACCTTCTGACGATAGGTGCGGGGCAGATTCCGGCAATTCCTGCCGGAATGACGCGGTTGGGGCTGGTAGACTTATTCGAGACGGCCCCCAAACTGATCGTCGAGGTCTTGTCACCCAAGACGGCGGCCAGCGACGACGGCGAAAAGCGGATCAACTACCAGACCCTGGATTCCCTCTCCGAATACCTGTTGTTGGACCCGAAGACGCACGAGGCCATCCTGTACCGCCGCAATGGCGCCTTCTGGCCCCGTTACTTTCTGGGTCCGGAGGACGAGCTGGAGTTCTTGTCGATTGGATTTCGTCGCGGTCTGGCCGTATTCCTGGGTCCTGTGCAATGAGAATACCACGGTAAGAGAAATCACTCATGCGAATGGACAAGCTCACGGCAAAGTTTCAAATAGCCCTGGCGGATGCCCAGAGCCTGGCGGTCGGGCGTGACCACCAGTTCATCGAGCCCGTCCACCTGATGCTGGCGCTGCTGGATCAGGAGGGCGGCACGGTCCGTCATCTGCTGTCCTTGGCCGACATCAATGCAAATCGGCTGCGTTCCGGGCTCGGCGAGGCCCTGGAGCGACTGCCCCAGGTCCAGGGCGTGGCCGGAGACCTGCACCTCTCCAACGACCTGGGACGGCTGCTCAACCGGACGGACAAGCTGTCCCAGCAGCGAAACGACCAGTACATCTCCTCCGAGCTCTTCGTGCTGGCGGCGGTGGACGACAGGGGGACGCTCGGCGACCTGTTACGCGCCGCCGGGGCTGCTAAAGGCGCACTCGAACAGGCCATCGACCGGATCCGCGGCGGTCGGACGGTAGACGACGCCAACGCGGAGGAGCAGCGCCAGGCCCTGGAGAGATATACCATCGACCTGACCCAAAAGGCGCAGCAGGGCAAGCTGGATCCGGTCATCGGCCGCGACGACGAGATCCGCCGCACCATCCAGGTCCTGGCCCGCCGCACCAAGAACAACCCGGTCCTCATCGGCGAGCCCGGCGTGGGCAAGACGGCCATCGTCGAGGGCCTGGCCCAGCGCATCGTCAACGCCGAGGTGCCCGAAGGGATCAAGTTCAAGCGCCTGCTGGCGCTGGACATGGCGGCCCTGATCGCCGGCGCCAAGTTCCGCGGCGAGTTCGAGGAGCGGCTCAAGGCCGTGCTCAACGACGTCACCAAGCAGGAAGGCAACCTCATCCTCTTCATCGACGAGCTGCACACCATGGTGGGGGCGGGCAAGGCCGAGGGTGCCATGGATGCGGGCAACATGCTCAAGCCGGCCCTGGCCCGCGGCGAGCTGCACTGTATCGGCGCCACTACCCTGGACGAGTACCGCAAGTACGTGGAAAAGGACGCCGCCCTGGAGCGGCGCTTCCAGAAGGTCCTGGTGGACGAGCCCAACGTGGAGGACACCATCGCCATCCTGCGGGGCCTGAAGGAACGCTACGAGGTCCATCATGCCGTAGAAATCACCGACCCGGCCATCGTGGCCGCCGCCACCCTCTCCCACCGCTATATCACCGACCGCCAGCTCCCGGACAAGGCCATTGATCTGGTGGACGAGGCCGCCTCCCACATCCGCATGGAGATCGACTCCATGCCCGAGGAGATGGACAGGCTGGACCGCCGGCTCATCCAGCTCAAGATCGAGCGCGAGGCCCTCAAAAAGGAATCCGACGCGGCCTCCCGGAAACGACTTGCCGACCTGGAGGACCAGATCGGACGCCTGGACCGCGAGTTCTCGGATCTGGACGAGATCTGGAAGGCAGAGAAGGCTTCGGTCCAGGGGACCGCTCACATCAAAGAAGCGCTCGACCGGGCGAGATTGGAGCTGGAGGCCGCGCGCCGAGCCGGAGATTTGGCCCGCATGTCCGAGATCCAGTACGGACGGGTGCCGACGCTCCAAAAACGGCTCGAGAGCGCCGCCGCGGCCGAGTCCGTGGAAAAAAAGCTGCTGCGCAACAAGGTGACCGCCGAGGAGATCGCCGAGATCGTCTCCAAGTGGACCGGCATCCCCGTCTCCCGGATGCTGGAAGGAGAGCGCGACAAGCTGCTGCGCATGGAGCAGGCGATCGGCGAGCGGGTGGTCGGCCAGGATGAGGCGGTGCAGGCAGTGAGCGATGCCATCCGCCACTCCCGAGCCGGCCTCTCGGACCCGGCCCGGCCCCTGGGCTCCTTCCTGTTCCTGGGGCCCACCGGCGTGGGCAAGACCGAGCTCTGCAAGGCCCTGGCCGCGTTCATGTTCGATACCGAAGCGGCCATGGTGCGCGTCGACATGTCCGAATTCATGGAGAAGCACTCGGTAGCCAGGCTCATCGGTGCGCCGCCGGGCTATGTGGGCTACGAGGAAGGCGGCTATCTCACCGAGGCCGTCCGCCGCCGGCCCTACAGCGTCATCCTGCTGGACGAGGTGGAGAAGGCCCACCCGGATGTCTTCAATGTCCTGCTCCAGGTGCTGGACGACGGACGCCTGACCGACGGCCAGGGCCGCACCGTGGACTTTCGCAACACAGTGATCGTCATCACCTCCAACCTGGGCTCGGACATCATCCGGCAAAAGGCCGGAGAAGAGTACTACGCCGAGATGAAAGACGCCGTGATGGAGGTGGTCCGGGTGGCCTTCCGGCCCGAGTTCATCAACCGCCTCGACGAAATCGTGGTCTTTCACCCCTTGCAGCAGGAGCAGATCCGGGCTATCGCCCGCATCCAGATCCGCTACCTGCGGGAGCGACTGGAAGAGCGCGAGCTGCGACTTCTGGTCGGCGATACTGCCCTGGACCGGCTGGGCGAGGCCGGTTTCGATCCCGTCTATGGGGCGCGGCCTCTCAAGCGCACCATCCGCGCCCAGCTGGAGAATCCGCTGGCCCAGGCCATCCTGGCGGGCAGGTTCGGACCCGGCGACAGGGTGGAAGTGGTGCCGCGCGACGGACGGCTCGATTTCGAGCGGGTCGTCGAGGATAAGCCGGTCGATTGAATAACCGACTACGGGTAGGATGCGATGAGCGCCGGGAGTGGAGCGACCGGCGCGAACCGCATCGATGAATACCGGGGCTATCGCCGCTTCGGAGCGGTCGCCGCCCTGGCGGTCAATGAATCCGCGGACCGGTACGCCTATCGCCAGGGGCTGTTCGTCCTGACCATGGGGCGCGAAGGACTCGTCACCCTGCGCAATGACGACGCCTTCCGTCCGAAGGATTTTGCCGCCAGGCCGTAGTACACCGTTTCTTCATATTCTGCACATATCCCGTAGGGTGGGCTGTGCCCACCAATACCGTCCCTAGATGGTGGGCGCAGCCCACCCTACGGGTTTGAGCATGAAGAATAAGGTGAAGTGTGGTAGTAGTACCCCATTTCATCCCATTTTGCACGTGTAGGGAATGGCCTCCGTGCCGTTCCGCCGTTCGGAACGCCAGGTCGGGCGTTCCCTACAGCAAAATCAAGCGGTAGTGGGTGAGTTGAAAGTGGGAGCCGATTCGATCCCCTCTCCCCAACCCCTCTCCCGGCGGGAGAGGGGCTTTTTGTGCCCACTTGAAAACTACCACTACCAATCAAGCGAAATGATGTAGTCGGTCGGCGTCGAAGGCCGCAGGTCCTTCCCCATGAATGATGACCAACTGTTGCGCTACAGCCGTCAGATCATGCTGCCGACGGTGGGCGTCGAGGGGCAGGAACGGCTGCTCAGGGCGCGCGTGCTGGTGGTCGGGCTCGGTGGACTGGGCTCGCCGGTAGCCATCTATCTGGCCGCGGCGGGAGTCGGGACCCTGGTGGTCGCGGATTTCGACGCCGTGGATCTCTCCAACCTCCAGCGTCAGATCCTGCACACCGACGCGCGCATCGGGCTGCCGAAGGTGGACTCTGCCCGGCAGACCCTGAAGGCCATCAATCCGCGGGTCAGGATCGAAGGCTTCAAGGGCAGTATCGACGCGGACACCTTGCCCGCCTTGCTCACCGGGGTGGACGCGGTCGTGGATGGCTGCGATAACTTCACCACCCGCTTCACCGTCAATGATGCCTGTTTTCGGGTGGGTGTACCCCTGATCTCTGGGGCCGCCATCCGCACCGAAGGCCAAGTGGCCGTATTCCCGGGAACGCCCGGTGGTCCCTGCTATCAGTGCCTCTATCCGCGCGCCGGCGCCCTGGACGAGACCTGTGCCGCTACCGGTGTGCTCGCCCCGGTGGTGGGCATCGTCGGCAGCATCCAGGCCACCGAGACCCTCAAAATCCTCATCGGCGCAGGCGATCCTTTGTTCGGGCGATTGCTGCTGCTGGATGCCATGACCATGGCGTTCCGCACGGTCCGACTGACCGCCGATCCGGATTGCCCCATATGCGGCGTCCGACCATCCGCGGCACAATCGGGTCATGCCGATCCCTGACTCCGCGCGTCGGCTCTCCTGATCCGGTCGACCATGACCACTCCGGACGATAACCATACTCAAAAGTAAGGCACGAAACTGGAATTCCGATTAGAATCCGTCTTGCGGTGTAGAAAGATGTCACTATGGGTGGGTCTTCTTGTCCGACTGTTCCGGTCTCCGGGTCGTTGCGGGCGACCCGAAGGCCCGGCCCGAACCAACTGTTCTCGGAAGGAGGATTTCGAATGTACAAGTCTGTAACCATGAGTGCCCTCGCCCTGGCGCTTGCGTTTGGTCTGGCTACCTCCGGCAATGTGTTTGCCGCCAAGAAGGGATTCGAGAAGTGCTACGGCGTCGCCAAGGCCGGGATGAACGACTGCGGGGCCAAGGGCCATGCCTGCGCCGGCCTGGCCAAGAAGGACGGGGATGAGGATGAGTGGCTCTATGTGCCCAAGGGGACCTGTAAGAAGCTGGTCGGCGGTAAAGTAAAGGACAAGAAGGACAAGGATAAGTACAAGGACAAGGACAAGGACAAGGACAAGAAGAAGGAGCTGAAAGACAAGGAGGACAAGTACAAGGATAAGAAAAAGGAAATGAAGAAGGAGGCGGAAGAGAAGAAGGAAGGGGAGACGAGCGGACTGGAGAAGATGATCAAGGATGTGAAAGACGTGTTCAAGTCGGAGTAGGGGCTCCAGCGGCAGGTGGTCGTTCAGCGGCCACCTGCTCCGCGCGTCGACCACCTCCCGGAGGGGCTTCCCCTGCCCGAATCCCGGCGTCCGGGTAGTCCTGGAATCCATAGGATAGGGTACGAGGCCGCGCTAGGCTTTGCCTGCCCCGTCATCCTACTACCTCTTTTCATCCCATTTTGCCCTTGTAGGGAACGGCCTCCGTGCCGTTCCGCTGTTCGGAACGCCAGGTCGGGCGTTCCCTACAGTTCGGAATGCCATAGAGGGCGTTCCCTACAGCAAAATCAAGCGAAATGGTATACTACTATATTACATTACAGCATTACCGACGTTTGAAAGACAGGGGGTCATCATGTCTCGACACGGCATCATCTTCCGTACCTTCGACCGTTGTACCGGTTTTTTCACCTTCTTAAGCCCGCTCTTCGACCTCGCCGTTCGGCTCTGGGTGGCCCAGGTCTTCTTCATGTCCGGCCTGACCAAGATCCAAAGCTGGTCCGGTACCCTGGCACTTTTCGAACACGAGTACGAGGTGCCCTTGCTGCCGCCGGCGGTCGCGGCCGTTCTGGGTACCGCCGCTGAGCTGACCCTGCCGGTCCTGATCGCGATCGGTCTGGCTACGCGGCTCTCGTCGCTGGCCCTGTTTCTGTTCAACCTGGTCGCCGTCTATGCCTACGGCAGCTTCCTGTTCTCCGCCGAGGGGGCCGCGGGGCTGCAGCAACATATCCTGTGGGGCGCTCTATTGGCGATGCTCGTCTTCCACGGTCCGGGCAAGCTGTCGGCGGATTACCTGATTTCGCGCCGCTATCGCTGAATGGATCGCCGCGCCTTCCTCGCCTCCACCGGGACCTTCCTGTCCGCCGCGGCCCTCGCGCGTCTCGAGGCCTTTGCCGCGACGGCGCCGGTACCTGCACCACTGTCCGGCGCCGGCATCGAGCCGGAAGGTTGGCGCACCCTGGGCCTGGTCCAGGAGCACCTGCTCCCGTCGGAGGCCCAGGCCCCCGGCGCGCGCGAGGTCGATGCCCTGAGCTACCTCCGGTTCGTGATGGGCTGGCAAGGGACCGATCCCGCGGAGCCACGGATCCTGCGTTCAGGTCTGAACCGGCTCCAGGAGATCACGGCGCAAACCGAGAACGGCGCCTTCGCGGCGCTCGATACGCCCGCCCGTGAGCGGGCCCTGCGCGCCTTGGAGGCCGAGGAGCGCGGTACCGAGTGGCTCCTGCTGGTGCTCGATTACCTGTTCGAGGCCCTGCTCGCCGATCCGATCTACGGGGGCAATCCGGACGGGATCGGCTGGCACTGGCTCCGGGTCGAGCCGGGACACCGACGCCCCGGACCGGAGCAGCGGTATTTCAAGCTATGAACCGGGATTTCGACATCTGCGTTATCGGCAGCGGGGCCGGCGGTGGTCCCGTGGCCCTGACCCTCGCCCGCGCCGGCTATTCGGTGGTGGTCCTGGAGAAGGGCCCCTGGTTCCGGGAGCAGGACTTGTGCAAGGACGAGCTGACCTGTTGCCGGCGCTGGATCTACACCCCGGACCCGCGCCGCGAGCCCCAGGTGGTGGAAACCGAGGACGACCAGGGCGGCTGGCGGGAGAGCAGTACCTACCGCTCGGCCTGGAGCTTCCAGCACGGCAGCTGCGTCGGTGGCTCCAGCAATTTCATGAGCGGTTACTTCCATCGTCTGAAACCGATGGACTTCCGCCTGCGCGAGCTCTTCGGTCCGGTCGCAGGCGCCGATCCGGTGGACTGGCCCATCACCTACGAGGACCTGGAGCCCTACTATGATCGGGTCGAGGACGCAGTGGGGGTTTCCGGGCGGGTCACGCCCCATCCGTACCTGGAGCCGCGCAGCCGACCGGATTTCCCCTATCCGCCGCTCGCCGAGCACCCGCTGGCGGGTCTGATCGACCAGGCGGCTACCGGGCTCGGCTATCACCCCTTCCCCACCCCACGGGCCATTCTGCCCTATGCCGCCAAGGGTCGGGGCGGCTGCTCCTACAACGGCGGACGCTGCGGCAGCACCGGCTGCTCCACCGGCGCCAAGGGCAGCTCCCGCGCCGCGCTGCTCGACCAGGCGGTGGCCACGGGCCGTTGCGAGATCCGCCCCCACGCCATGGTCAGCCGGCTGGTGAGCGATCCGGCCGGTCGGCTGACGGCGGTGGAGTATTACGACCGGAGCGGGCGTCCGCGACGGCTCGATGCCGGTATCTATGTGGTGGCCTGTCAGGCCATCGAGAGCGCACGGCTGCTGCTCGGCTCCGTCGGACCACGCCATCCGCGGGGGCTCGCCAACGGCAGCGGCCAGGTCGGGCGCAACCTGCTCTTCGCCGGAGGCGGCGTGGCCTCGGGGCGGCTGGTCTATGCCCGGCTCCCGGAGTCCCAGGCAACGGCGCTCAAGGACTCGCGCACCTTCATCAACCGGGCGTTGCAGGACTGGTATCGGATCGACGACCCGGAGTTCGGCCCCCCGGCCAAAGGGGGCACCATTGATTTCGTGCACCGGCACCCGGCACCCATCGCCCGCGCCCACGATCAGGCCCAGGGCCCGGACGGCCTGCGCTGGGGCCTGCCGCTCAAGCGCCGGCTGGAGTCTCACTTCCGCGACGGCATCCACATCAAGGTGGAGGCCTTCTGCGACTGGATGCCGGTCGCCGATTGCTTCATCCGTCTCGACCCCAGGGTCAAAGACAAGTGGGGACTCCCGGTCGTGCGCGTCCGCACCGGCTTTCACGTCCGGAATCTCGAAGTCGGCTGGTATCTGGCCGCCAAGGGGGCGGAGGTATTGAAACGGATGGGAGCCGAGGACGTGCTGCACTTCGCCTCCGGCGCTCCTCCCACCAATCTGGTCGCCGGCACCTGCCGCTTCGGAGATGACCCCGCGACCTCGGTGCTCGACCGGGATTGTCGCGCCCATGAGGTGGAAAACCTGTTCGTCACCGACGGCAGCTTCATGCCCACCGGCGGCAGCGTGCCCTATACCTGGACCATCTACGCCAACGCCTTCCGGGTCGCCGACCGGATCGTCGCCCAACTCGGCGGACCGAAACGGGCTGGTGACGGCACGGACCGGAAGCCGGTCCGACGCGTGCGTTCGTAACGCCCGTGCCGATCCGTAATCCACGCGGTAGCCTCCTGGTCCGGCTGGCCCTGGCCGCCGCGGCCATCGGTCTATTCCTGGTGGGCTACCACTGGGGAAACCGGTACCAACGCAGCACCTCGACGCCTCCCGCGATCGAGGGGGTTCTGATCCGCCCGGCCCGCCCGCTCCCCGACCTCGCGCTCCGGGACGGGGCCGGGCGACCCTTCACCGCCGAGCGTTTGGTGGGACACTGGACTCTGCTGTCCTTCGGCAATCCGAGCCAGACCCCCGACCAGCCGGTGGTCGTGCGCATGATCGAGATACGCAACCGCCTGGCGAGCAATCCCGAGCTCCAGGAGAGGCTCCTGCTTGTACTTGTAATCCAGCCCGATGATTCGAGCCCGGCGTCGGACTTCGGTCACCTGTCCCCGGTGCTTACGCTTCTCTCGGGCACGACCGATGAGCTGCAACGCCTGCGGACGACCCTGGGAATGCCGGTACAGGCAACCGCTCCAACCACTGCTCAAGGGATTCCCTGCTACCTGATCGGACCCTCGGGCCGGCTGTTCGCCCTGTTTCCGGGGGCCCAAACACCTGCATCCATCGCCTCCGACCTGGCCGCCATCGCCGCCTATGGCGACACCCTGAGCCCTACCCATGAGAGGGTGTCGCAAAAGGCACCGATTTCGCCCTTTGACCCCCTCTCCCTTTACCCCGCACCTATCGCCGGTAGCTCCAGCAGCTTCTCTACTGGCTCCCCCCCGGCGATAGGTGCGGGGCAAGCCCCTCTCCCGGCGGGAGAGGGGCTTTTGCGACACCCTCATGATTGACAGACCACTGCGCTGGTATCACCGCCTCTACGTGGGTATCCAATACCTGTTGCCCCACCACCTGCTCTCGGCCCTCATGTTGCGGGTAACCAGGATTCGCCGGCGACCGGTCAAGGACCTGCTCATCAATACCGTCGTTCGCCGCTATCGGGTGGACATGACCGAGGCCCTGGAGCCCGACCCCATGGCCTATGCAAGCTTCAACGCCTTCTTTACCCGTCCCCTGCGACGGGACGCCCGTCCCATCGCCAGGCAGGAGGACGCCGTGGTCTGCCCGGCGGACGGGACCCTGAGCCGGCTCGGCACCATCGACGGCGGCCGCGTCTTTCAGGCCAAGGGACACGACTGCTCGCTCCCGGAGCTGCTCGGAAGGCGTCAGGAGTGGGCGCAACGATTCGACGGCGGAGTCTTCGCCACCATCTACCTCTCCCCCCGGGACTACCACCGGGTGCATATGCCCGTCGATGCTACTCTGCGGGAGATGATCCATGTCCCCGGACGGCTGTTCAGCGTCAACCCGGTCACCGCGGCCCTGGTGCCACGGTTGTTCGGCCGCAACGAGCGGGTGCCCTGCCTGTTCGAGACAGGATGCGGCCCCATGGCCCTGATCCTGGTGGGGGCCATCTTCGTCGGCGGCATGGAGACCGTGTGGGCGGGCCAGGTCACGCCCACCGGCATCCGCAGACCCGGCCCGGCCCATGGGGGAGAAACGATCATCCGCCTGGACAAGGGCGCGGAGATGGGGCGCTTCAATATGGGCTCCACGGTCATTCTGCTCTTCGGACCGGGCAGGGTTGCGTGGGACCCGGCGCTCAAACCTGGCGCTCGCCTGCGCATGGGGCAACAAATCGGACGGATTCGTGAACACGCCCCGGAGTGACCGGAGGGTCTAGTATTCCGTTTCACCTTATTTTTTATTATCAAACCCGTAGGGTGGACTGTGCCCACCATCCAGGCATATATTGGTGGGCACAGCCCACCCTACGGGATACATGCAAAATTTTGAGAAACGAAGTACTAGTACCCCATCAACTTTGGGTAGTGGTAAGTTTTTAAATGGCTGGCGTGGACTTGTTCGATCCCCTCTCCCCGGCCCTCTCCCGGGGGGAGAGGGGGTGTAGCCTGTAGCGCGCCCTACCCATTGCCAGAGGCGATGTTTCCATTTATACCTTAAC
>Ga0209568_1000380_pt1 | contig 15403 bp, 18 predicted proteins | sample WorMetOlspDAHAB2_FD_187406 | JGI IMG/M metagenome (GOLD analysis project Ga0209568, IMG submission 187406) | Marine gutless worms symbiont microbial communities from Max Planck institute for Marine Microbiology, Germany - Olavius sp. DAHAB.2... ...
CGAAGAGCACATATATCTGCGTCGCTAAACAGGATTTTAATCATTTTTGATTTCCAAGCTTTCGACAACGTTAAGTCATTATAGACGATAAAATGATAAAGTTAAATTTTTTGTAATTCAAGGTATATATCGACTTCATCGACATCTACGCGGATCTGGACGACAATGAGCGGGTCAGATACGAGCAAGAGTATCCCCAGGAGGCCGAGATCATGACGAGTTTTTCCGAACGATTTATCGAGCAGGGCCGGCAGGAAGCTCGCCGGGAAATGAAGGGTTTTACCGAACGCTTTATCGAGCAAGGTCGCCAGGAAGGCATGCAGCAAGGCAGGTTGGAAGGTAAGTTGGAAGGCAAGCGGGAAGGCAAACAGGAAGGCCAAGTGATGATCCTGCTGCGGCTATTGCAGTTGAAGTTCGGAGCCGTGCCCGATCCGGTACGCCGCAAGATCGAGCATGCCGATCCGCAGACCTTGCTGGCGTGGTCGGAGCGGGTATTGACCGCCGCCGGCATCGAGCAGGTCATCGGCGATTGACCAGCTATTGATCGTTGCAAGACCTGACAAGCGCGAGGTGGATCATATCCAGCGAGGCGTTGCCTTGAGAACCTATCCCAAATGGTTCACCAATGAGTTATAGCAGCACGGCCCACCGGCGATTTTCAGCCCAATTGGGATAGGCTCTAAGACCACGAGTTGCGGTTTCGTCTGAACGCTCGTCGCAATATCTAATAGTACAGGATTGACAGGATTCTCAGGATTAACAGGATTTTTCGTTGTTCTATGTATGGTATTGGCGCTCCGAAGGCAATCCTCCTGGTTTTGCTATGCGTCTGCGTTCTCACCGCCACGGGCAGCGTCGCTGCGCAGACCGAAGAACCGATCCCGATAATTTTCGACACCGACTTTAGGGCACTTTGAAAAATACGGTTTTCGTCTACAGAACGCCTTAAAAATCAATGGCTTAGGGTTTCTTGGTTGGTGAAAATACCTATTTTTCAAGGTGCCCTTTATCATGCCGCTGCTGAAAGACACCATGGGTTATCGCTTTGCTGCCGACCCCGACAGGAAGTGGCTAATGTACGACCAGATCGCGATAGCGAGCATCATCTCTTGTTTTCGTATAAATCGGTGAGGACCTTGCTGAACATAAAAGCGCGGTAGGATGGGTAGAGGTGCGCCAATGAACTTTGGGTACGTCAATAATCTTAACCGCGCCGAAACCCATCATCCACGGAAACCCCTGGGTAATGGTTAAGGTTTAAATGTAACCATCGCCGCTCGCAGTAAGTTTGGCGCACTATAGGCTACACTCCCTCTCCCGCCGGGAGAGGGCCGGGGAGAGGGGGTCAAAGAAAAGTCTATGCTAGCCATTTAAAAATTCACCACTACCGTTTTTCCATCTTAACGTTGGGTAGCTGAATCGTTACAAATAATCCTGTTAATCCTGTTAATCCTGTTAATCCTGTTAATCCTGTTAATCCTGTTAATCCTGTTAATCCTGTTAATCCTGTACCATTGGACGAACGCACGAACCACGAAGAATTTGCTCGACTTTTCAGCGTACCAGGCTGAGCCGCAGCCAGAGCACCAAGGCGATGAGGGCAAACGCGAACCATTGGATCGCATAGCCGATATGCATATCCGCTTTGGGCAGCTCCCGCGGCCAACTGCGCACAAAATCGCCGGCGGTGTCGGGAGCCTGCAGAATGACCACCGGCTGTACCTGGATGCCGGTCGCCGCCGTGTAGAGCTCCAGGGTGAGATAGGGCCAACGCCGACCCCAGTCTTTCGCCGCCTCCGGGCTACTATAAAGCGCGAGGGCGGGGGGAGCGGGAAGGTGGGCCTCTCCGGTCACCGTTACTTCCCCTTTGGGTATCGGCGCCGCAACCGGGCTGCCGTCAGCGGCCGCGGGAATCCACCCTCGATTCACCAAGACCCGGCTATCCGACCCCCGGATCCGCAGGGGCGTGATGACGTGAAAGCCGGTGCGGCCAGCCCGGCGGCGATTCGTAATCAGGATCTGCCCCCCGGCCTCGAAGGTCCCCTGGGCCCGCAGCTTACGGAAGCGTAGCGCCTCGGGATCGGCGATCGGATCGCCAAGCTCCAGTGCCGGCAGCTCGGCCCGTTGGCCGAGGATCCGCCCCTGCTCCCGTTTTTGCTCGGCGCGGTCGAGCTGCCAGACGCCGAGCGCAACGAACAGGGGAATCGGCAGTGCAAGCAAGAGCGTCGGCATCCAACGAAAGTGAAATTTTACATCGCCAAACTGCATCTAGATGCTATAGTCAGGAATATGGAGATTGCGATTTCCGGCGCATCAAGGAGAAAACTGCTCGCCGGCCCCCGGAAAACGAGGTTGGTGAGTAGCATCGTACAAGATTCCTACCACACCCAGACAGAAGAGGTAGCTTATGGAACTCATATACAAGATTCCGGTGATTCTCATCCTCGGGTTCATCGTCTTTTCCCTTGCCCAGGGCATGTACTATCTCGCCAAGGACGACGGCGATGAGGACAAGACCCGGGTGGTAAAGGCGCTGACGGTGCGGATCGTGCTTTCGCTTACCCTCTTCCTACTGCTCATCCTCGGCTACTTCCTCGGAGTGCTCCAGCCCTACGGGATGTAACCCGCCGCGCACCCTCAGCCGATAAGTCGGGGTTCCCCGCCTACGGCAGACGGGGAACCCCGATATCCTTAGAGGCTGCATAAAAACTAAAGCATTGATTTTATAAAAAATCACATTTTCATCCGGCGCTTAGGCTCCAGCGGTAACCCCTTGTAGGCGCTGGCTTGCCCGCGCCTACGGGAAGGGATCGAGCTGATTCGCCTTTTTGGACAGCCTCTTAACTTCCGGTCACCAGCTTCCGGGTTTTCCCATACTCAGTGTTGGGTTACGCCCCTCACCTAGCGCCATCGATCAAGCGATCGATGGCGCTAGGTGAGGGGCTAACCCAACCTACACCCGTCATGGAAAAATTCGTCCCGACTATAACCAGTAGACGAATACGAACAGCCCCAGCCAGACCACATCGACGAAGTGCCAATACCAGGCCACGGCCTCGAAAGCGAAGTGGTTGTGGGGCGAAAAGTGGCTCTTCATCGCCCGGACCAGGATGACCATGAGCATGACCGTGCCCATGGTGACGTGGAAGCCGTGGAAACCGGTCAGCATGTAGAAGGTCGAGCCGTACACGCCGGACTCCAGCGTCAGATTCAGGTCGCCGTAGGCATGGTAATACTCATAGGCCTGCGTCACGACGAAGAGCGCACCCAGGGCAATGGTCGCGGCCAGACCCAGCACGAGCTTTTTCTGGTTATGCTCCTTCAGTCCCCAATGGGCCCAGGTCACGGTGACACCGGAGGTGAGCAGGATCAGGGTATTGAGCGCCGGTATGCCCCAGGCCCCCATGGGCTTGAACTCGCCTCCCAGCTGTTCCGGCCCTGCACTCGGCCAATTGGCGACGAACTGATTATGGAGGAGCTCTTGGGTCATCCCGAGATAGCCCTCGCCCCCGAGCCAGGGCAGAGCGATCATTCGGATATAGTAGAGAGCACCAAAGAAGCTCAGAAAGAAGAAGACCTCGGAGGCGATGAACCAGAACATGCCCTGGCGGAAGGACCCGTCCACCTGCTCGTTGTATTTGTCCGAGAGGTTTTCCTTGATCACTTGGCCGAACCAGCCGTAGAACACGACCAACAGCAGGGCGAAGCCGGCCAGGATCATCCAGATACCGGCACCGACTCCGTTGATCGTCAGAGCGGTTCCCGAGAGCATGAGGAACACCGACAGCATGGCGATGATCGGCCAGGGGCTGGAATCCGGAATATAATAGTCGTTGGGACCGTGATGGGCAGCGCTACTCATCCTTTCTATTCCTCTTGGTGTTGGAGGTTATTGGCATTCGGGTACCTTAGAAAAACAGGTGTTTTTACCGATCAGGCGACTCTAACCCGTTGATTATTCAAGTGCCGCATTGATGACAACCGTATTTTCCAGGGTGCCCTTGTCAGCACTAATATTTTATCTCGGTTATTCCAGAATTTTCGTTATGGTAAAATTCACGCAAGATAATGAATTTGTCCCTGATGACGCGCTCTATATGGCTCACCTGGCAATTTCCCATTCGGAGCCATACTACTTTCGGCGGAAAGCTTTTCAGCAACCTTATTTCATTAAAATCAGAATCCTTTGTTACTATCGTGAAGCCTTTTTCCTTTGCAAACGACCAAATGTCTTGATCTTTCGATTCGTCGAGGTCCTCGGTCATTACGTGGCTAGATCCGGGAAAAATATCACTCAGCCTTTGCGCCAACCTATGAGAAAGGTTGTTATCAAGCAACAGTTTCATGCGCTTAACCGCATAACCGTATTTTCTTTGTCAGCGGCGAAAGCCAGACAAGCTAGAATATCTTCTTGCGTAAGTTTCGGATAGTCATCAAGGATTTCATCATACGTCATTCCATCTGCAAGCATATTCAGGACATCGTAAACAGTAATTCTTAAGCCTCTAATACAGGGCTTTCCTGACCGTTTTCCGGGCTCAGTAGTAATATGTTCTTTGTAATCTACCATATAAAATGCCTCTTATCCGTGTCTTGTGAATGCGCTAACGGCTTGGCTCAGGTGCTGCCCAATGCAGCGTGACACTGAGCTTGAAAGTTGCTGAGGAAAAAGATTTACCCGTTCCAATAGCCCCAAAAATCGTAATTTCCTGCATATTAATCACCGGCTTTATATCTTTCGTACAGGACCCTGCTCATATCATTCTTCACACCTGACGTAAGCCTCGGCCGCCACCCAAAGTAGGCACATCGGGATCAATCGGAGACCCGCATCACATTATAGGACAACGTGAGCGAGCTGATATCCGCGGGCAGATCGGGCGATACGGAGAAGCGTAAGGGCATCTCGGTCATCTCGTTACCCGCGAGGGTTTGCCGATTGAAGCAGAAACACTCCATCTTGGCGAAAAAGCCGGTGGCCTGCCAAGGGGCAATGCTGGGAATGGCCTGGCCCGTAATCTCCTGCCCCGAGCGGTTTTCGGCGACGAACTTCACGAGATAGCTTGCGCCCGGACGCACGCGCAGCTTGCGTTCCATCGGCTCGAGCGTCCAGGGCAGATCCGGATGGATGGTGGTATCGAACTTCACCGTCACCCACCTATCCCGTACCACTTCGATAGCAGCCGCCTGCACCCCGGCACCCATCGCGGCCCGCTGCTCCACCGACTGCACGCCGGTCATCTTGCATAGCAAACCGTACAAGGGGACCATGGCGAAGCCGAAGCCGAACATGCCGATGGCCAGCCCCACCAGCAGGAGCAAGGTGCGCCGTTTGCGTCCTTCGACAGTGCTCATTGGGTACCGGTGACGGCCAGCTCGAGCAAACCCTTCCAGAAGGGAATAGAGCTCACCAGCATGAACAGGGCAAAGCCCGCCAGGATCCAGGCCAGGCGTCGATTCTTGCGACGTCGCTCGGGGGAGTTATCGGTTCTCATCTCGGGTCTATCTACTCACTAGTACAGCAATGCCGAAGCAATGTCATTAAGTTAAGCGTTACCGGTCGGCAAAAAAGAAGAAAAACTACGAATCACGCGAATCTTCGCGGATTGATTCGTATCGATTCGCGTGATTCGTAGTTTTCTCTTCCGCTAACTTAATGGCATTGAGTGCCAAAGTACCAATAACATCGGTTTGTCAGTCTGGAATCCATACAAGAACCTTATTTTTTGCCGCAAATGAACGCGAATTAACGCAAATCGGTCGAAGTCGGCTCATCATTATCGACAACTCTTGATCTATTTGCGTCCATTTGCGGCTGAATCTTACGTAAGGATCCTATGCAAATTCAGCGAAGCGGTGCTTTCTGCTATTCGAGTGCATGTGATTGTTATACCATTTTTCAATTGCTAACCCATACTTGAGATAAAACAGAAAACAAAGATATCGCTTTGAATAACACAAACACGTGAATGGCGATAAACACCCACGGAATGAATGCCTCGACATGGGTGAAAGGTAGATACAGCTTTGAGTTTTTCCCTTTTTCTACTTTCTCCCATTCGAGGTCGTATGGCGCTATAGGTAACTGAGCCTCAATTATCGTCTTTATGAATATGGATGCCGATCATCGGTATTCCTTCTTCATTTGCGCATTGCATTTCCCATTTGGCTCCATCAGCATTTCTCGTATGCTTACTGATTAGCGCAATGACTCCATCACATCCCTTGATCCGAGCGCGACAATTTGTCTTCCACTTACTATCCCATGCCTGCTTTGCGGACATATCAGTGTATGTGAATGGCGAGTCAGTGTTAAGAGACTGCCCTTTCAATAGATCACGATACTGAGAATCTCCGATCGCAAAGCTGATGAATATTCGTTTTGTACCCATTAGGTACTCTCCTTTCTTTCATTGGTATAGCACTGTGCCAGCACTCCATCAACTTTGAATTGATGGGTATAGGGATTTAAGCTTTATTCGATGACAAAAATTCGATTGAATTGATCAATAATATATACTTTGATAATTCACAATATTTACTTTCTTAAATTCGAGTAAACCATAGAATAATCTCTTACAAAACAATAAGATATAGCAAACATCATTCGCCTTTAAGCTAAATAATAAGTTAATTTCTTCATAATTCTAAGTATATCATGCATCACATTTATCATAACAAAGATGTTGAAGTACTAGGGGCGGCGGGCGTTTCCGGCCCGCCGCCTCGCCTTAGGAAGCAGCCAGCTTAGGAGGCGTGGTCCAGCTGTGGAACGGAGGCGGCGAAGACAGCTCCCACTCCAGACCCTTGGCGCCTTCCCATACCTTGCTCTCCGCCTGCTTACCACCCCGGATGGTCTTGATGACGATGTAGAGCAACAGCAGGTGACTCAGACCAAAGACCAAGGCACCGATGCTGGAGATGACGTTGAACTCGGTAAACATCACATGATAGTCGATGATGCGCCGCGGCATTCCGGCCAGGCCGATGAAGTGTTGCGGGAAGAAGGTGATGTTGAAGCTGATGACATTGACCCAGAAGAAGATCTTGGCCAGCTTCTCGTCGTACATGTGCCCGGTCCACTTGGGCAGCCAGTAGAAGACGCCCGCGAACAGTCCGAACACGGCGCCGGGCATCAACACATAATGGAAGTGAGCCACCACGAACATGGAGTCGTGATACTGCATGTCCGCCGGTACCACCGCCAGCATGATGCCGGTCAGGCCGCCGAAGGAGAACATGAGCAGGATGCCGATCGCGAACAGCATGGGAGTCTCGAAGGTCATGGCCCCTTTCCACATGGTCGCCATGTAATTGAAGACCATCAATCCCACCGGGATGGAGATGATGATGGTGCCGATCATGAAGTAGCTGACGGCACCCAGAGACATGCCGATGGTGTATTGGTGATGGGCCCAGACCACCATACCGATGATCATGATCGCGATCATGGCGCCGACCATGGAGGCGTATCCGAACAGGGGTTTACGGGCAAAGGTCGGTATCACGGAGGCCAATACTCCCATGGAGGGCAGAATCAGGATATAGACCTCGGGATGACCGAAGAACCAGAACAGGTGCTGGAACAGCACCGGGTCACCGCCGCCGGCGGCATTGAAGAAGCTGGTGCCGAAGTGACGGTCGAACAGCAGCATGGTGATCCCGCCGGCCAGGACCGGAATCACCAGAATCAGCAGGAAGGCGGTCACCAGCCAGGTCCAGACGAAGATCGGCATCTGCGTCAGCTTCATATCCGGGGTGCGCATGTTGAAGATGGTGACGATGATGTTGATGGACGCCAACACCGAGGAGATGCCCAGCATATGGAGGGCGAAGATCAGAAAATCCATGGACATGCCGACCTGGACCGACAGCGGCGGATAAATGGTCCAGCCGGTGTTGATCTGGGTGCCGCCGCCGGGGAAGAAGGGCACCACGAAGGAGAGGATGAGCATGGTCGCCGCCGCCGGCAGGATCCAGAAGCTCAGGTTGTTGAGCCTGGGCAGGGCCATGTCCGGCGCCCCGATCATGAGTGGGATCATCCAGTTGGCCAGACCCGCCGCCGCCGGCATGACGGCGCCGAAGATCATGATCAAGGCGTGGTTGGTCACCAGATTGTTATAGAGGTCCGGCTCCAGGAGCTGCAACCCGGGCAGAAAGAGCTCGGCCCGAATCGCCATGGCGCTCAAGCCCCCGGCGAACAGCATGGTGAGGGCGAATATCAGGTACATGGACCCGATATCCTTGTGATTGGTCGAGAACAACCAGCGTTTGAGGCCCTTGGGCGACCCGTGGTGTTCATGCTCCTCGTGGTGATCGAGGTCGATGGTTGCGGTACTCATGGCAATCTTCCTCTAGGGTAAGGCTCGATTCGAATGCGTTGAATGATCGATGCGCGAGGTGAAACCCCGGGCCGGCCGCTATTTTTATTTGACGGCCAAGGCGCGGGCGGCCTTTACGTCGCGCGGCTGCACCAGATCACCCGTCTCATTGCCCCAGGCATTGCGCTCGTAGGTGATGATGGCGGCGAGCTCGAGATCGGTGAGGGTATTCCAGGCCACCATCGCCGTCCCTTGCTTGCCGTTCAGGACAATGTCCAGATGCGCGGGCAGGGGTCCGACGGCGATGGGGCTGCCGATCAGCGACGGGAAGGCGGGGGGCAGGCCCTTGCCGTTGATCTGGTGGCAGGAGGCGCACTTGGTGTTGTAAGCGGCCCGACCTTTCTCCATCAACTCCTCCCTAGTCCAATCCTTGTCCATCGCGGCCTCGGCGGCGGCGGCCAACATCGTCTGTTTCCGGCCTTCCAGCCAAGCGTTGAATTTCTCTTCCGCGACCACTTCCACCTCGATGGGCATGCGTGAGTGCCAGGTGCCGCAGAGCTCGGCGCACTGCCCGGAGAAACGGCCCTCGCGGGTAAGGTCGACCCAGGTCTCGGTCACATAACCGGGGATGGCATCCTTCTTCACCGCCAGCTCCGGGACCCAGAAGGCGTGGAGCACATCCGCGGAGGTGTGGAGAAAGCGCACCTTCTTACCCACGGGCAACACCAGGGGATTGTCGACCGCACGCAGATACCCGGCGGTACCTTCACCGGCCTGATCCTCCGGGAGATAGCGGCTCTCGACCCGGACCGGCTTGGGCTTACCGTCGATCGCGACGCTGTGGTCCAGATACTCGTACTCCCACCACCACTGGTGACCGATGACCTTCACGTCCATCAGGTCCTCTCCCGCGGGCACCTCCCACACCTTCTCCAGGGTCTTCTGAGCGGAGCCGGCGATAGTCAGGTCGATCCCGAGCACCAACACCGGCACGATGACCCAGGACCACTGACCGAACCAGGTCTTATGGAACTTCTGGTCGGCCTGGTACCCACGGCTCTTACGATGGAAATACAGGGAATAACCGACGATGACGAAGATGATTACCAGGAGCACCGTCGCGATGAGCGAGGTGAGCATATGGATATCGTAGATCTCCTGAGCCACGCCGGCGGCGGGCTCGGGAAAATTCAGGGCCATCTCGGCACCGGCGGTGCCGGCCCAGCCGGCAAGGAGCAAAAATACGGATAGGGCGCCGAGGCGCTTGCTGATTGCTGCCATAGTTCCTCTCATTCGTTGATACACGCGCCGCTGGCGCAACCTGCCGCTCTCGCTCCATCGGAACCGAGAGAGGTGCCCGACATGGGATCGGAGCCGGCCGCCCGGCGAGTCCGAACCCGTGCTGAACCGGTCGATCCGGTGTCCGGGACGGATGGGGCGATGCGCGGCCGACCGAACCCCACACTATCGCTCAACGCGACGGCCCGCTCCTCACGCTCCGCCTCGACCAACTGCGAGCCTACCTCCAGCCCCTTGCCGTGACAACGCAGGAGGAGACGACTCGGATACCAGCCGCGCAGGTCGCGCCGTAGCTCGACCCGCGTCCAGTTCGCCGGCAGGCTGGCCACCGTTTCGAGTCGCCGCCCACCGCGCAAGACCCGGAGCACCGGACCCTCGATCTCGATCACCTCGCGGGTGTGACCGGCAAGCGCGCTCAGGTAGAAACCGGCCACCAATACAAAGAGATCGAGTCCCGCAAACGGCAACACCAGCCATCCCCCCAATGCCGCGAAGTAGATAGCGAGCGCGACGAAGCAGGCCGTGAAGAACAGGAGAACCTGCTTGGTCGTCCGCCAACTGAGCGCGCAGTTGGGGCGCACGACAAACCGGTATCCGTCGGAATCCTGCGCCTGGAATACCGGCATGCGAGCACCCTCTCAAGCCCGCCCCACTGGTCGTAGAGACTGAGGCGACCCTGCGGGCAATCCCTTTTTCCCATTCTCAAAAGCCACTGCGCGAACCCCCGGCAAGAAATTTCGACACCTACTACCGGATCAGAGGGTAAAAGAATGATCCATGCCATAAAAAAATGCAACACTATTTAGAAATATGTGAATTTTCTAACGGATGGACCCCGATCAGGGCAGGTGATGGGCTTGCTAATCGCCGATGACCTGCTCGATACCGTCGGCGGTCAATACCCGCTCCGACCACGCCAGCAAGGTCTGCGGGTCGGCATGCTCGATCTTGCGGCGCATCGGATCGGGCACGTCCCCGAACTTCAGCTGCAATAGCCGCAGCAGGATTGCCGCTTCACCTTCCTGCTTGCCCTCTAACTTGCCTTGCTGCATGCCTTGCTGCATGCCTTGCTGCATGCCTCGCTGCATGCCTTGCTGCATGCCTCGCTGCATGCCTTGCTGCATGCCCTGCCGCATACCTTGCCGGCGACCTTGCTCGATAAATCGTTCGGAAAAACTCATCATGATCTCGGCCTCCTGGGGATACTCCTGCTCGTATCTGACCCGTTCATTGTCGTCCAGATCCCCATAAATGTCGATAAAGTCGATGTATTTCAATCGTTTTTCCGGGTCGTCTTCGAGACTCGCCAGTCCGTTCACGGCCTGGGCATAGGCATCCAGCTTACGCCCCGGCGCATAGTGCATGTTGGGCAGGTTGAGTCGGGCGACGAGGTTGTCGCTGTCCCGGAAACGTTCGTAGGCAATGGCGGCCAGCTCGCAGGCGATGAAGTCGAAGCGCAGGTAGGTATGCCGCTCGCTGCCGAGCACCAGCTCTCGTTGGGGCGCCTGTCCGCGCAGGAAGATCACCACCGGCTACGAATTTCGCTCACGCCGGCGCGAGTGCGGCTGCGAATTCCCCCAGGACGGCAATCCCCGGTGAGATATGCGGGCTAGGGGAACATCGAGCTCCCGGAGGCGATTACCGAATCGCCCCTTGAGCTGCTCCTGCCGCACCGGTGTCACCTCGGCGTCGGACAGCTGGTCCGCGGCCTCCTCGGCCGCGAAGAAGGCCAGGGCTTGGTGGGGATAATCCAGGATGAGATTTTTGAAGTTTTGATCGTGATTCATGGAATTCTAGTGTCGGGTTACGGCGCGTTCGACACCGTACCCTCCGCGACCTTTCCCCGTGCGCCTAACCCGACCTACATTCTGGGTTCCGGGGTCCCATCCGGAACGACGGAGCCGCAGGTGACCGCAAATAATACAGGATTGACAGGATTTCCAGGATTAACAGGATTTCTTTGCTGTTGGTAATGTGCTTACCGGGAAAAGCGGAATTGGGGAATACTTCGCGGATATGATCGTTGAGAACGCCGTTTTGGAAAAAATGTAACCGTGCGGCGAAAGTTCGGAACACACAAAAAATAATCCTGTTAATCCTGAAAATCTTGTTAATCCTGTACTATTGGAATGTTGCGACGAGCGTTCAGTAGACAATGCGGGGTTCGTTCCTGAACCCAGTCTACGCCTGCTTTCTCAATCGTCATCCTGGACGGCCCGCTGGGTGAGCAGCTCACGTGGTCTTTTCCGCCAGCTTTTGGCGCAACGCTTCGATGTTCCTTTCAATTTCCTGACGAATCCACCCTTTCCCAAACGACGAAACCTGCGACTCCAGCAACCTGAGCGTGGTCTGGTCCGGCCATTTCGCGGCCAAAGCCTCAAGCGCGGTGCTACGGAGATCGTCGTCCTTAGCGACGATTCAAAAATAAGTAAAACATTTGCTTGACGAGCACTCTGGGTGCGTAATTCAAACGCCCCCATGCACTGTTCCTGAGCGCGTTTCGGGTTCCCTTGGTTTGCCGTTCCTGGACGACTGGGTTCCGGGGTCCCACCCGGAACGACGGAGCCGTGGTGAACGCCTCGCTGGAAGGCCGACCAACCAGGCCGTCATTCCGGCTGGGACGCCGGAATCCAGAGGCCAGGGATGGCAAACTTGCGGTAAAGCCCGTGGTAAAGATGGATAGCTTGTTAGTGAAACCGTTCCTTATCCTGGACGGCCCACTGGGTGAGCAGCTCGCGTGGTCTTTTCTGCCAGCTTTTGGCGCAACGCTTCGATGTTCCTTTCAATTCCCCGACGAATCCACTCTTCCTCGAACGACGAAACCTGTGACTCCAGCAACCTGAGCGTGGTCTGGTCCGGCCACTGCTCGGCCAAGGCCTGAAGCGCGGCGCCGCGGGTATACTCATTGTCATCCTGGACGGCCCGCTGTTCGAGCAGCTCGCGGGTGGTCTGGTCCGGCCACTTCCCGGCCAACACCTCGATCGCACCGCGACGAACATCCCAACCTTCACAAGTCGCTAGCTGTTGGATCCACGAGCGCTGCTCGAAAACAGCGGACAAGAAGTGTGCCCAGCGCCAGTGGTGGAAGTACTCGGATCCAGTCGGATGCTGGCCTGAAAACCGAAATGCAGACTTACCAGGCCATCGCTTTCCAACGTCGCTTGCTGCGGTAACGAGGTCGAGAACGAATGGCTCTGGCGGCCTTCTTCCTCGCAAAAAGCACTGGGTGGAGGCCAATAAGACACTCGCTCCGGCGTCATCAAGTTGGCTTCCGCTCCGAACTTCACTCAAACACCAAATCGCCAACGGCAATTCCGGCAGTGGCGTTTTGCCATTCCACTTGTCCAGATCCGTCCGGGTGGCCAAGTGCTCGACGATGCGGCCGACGAACTGCTCGTCGATCTGGCCACAGATCAACCGCAGTACCTCGCGCCAGTCGTCGTCGCGGCAGTGGGCGTCGAACAGATTGATCAGGTTTTGCTCGCTGAGTGTCTTGGCGACGTTGAATTGATGCACGAAATCGGCCGCGCAGAAATACTCGAGAAAAGTGCGGTGGACGAAGGCATAGCTGTCGGCGCCGACGAAGCAGAGGATGAAGTTGCGCTGCCGCAACTGCTCGACAATCGCCCGAGCCACGGCCCGGGCCTGTTCGAAACGCAGCTCGTTGCACAGGTAGTCTTCGATCAACCCGGTGAGCGCCGGGCCGTCGATCATGTTCCCCTTCAGGCCACCGGGACCGGCCTGCATGTGCGTGGCCACCCGGCGGAGGATGTTGGTTTTCTCACGCAGGCCGACCTCGTCACTGATTCCCGGAAAACCCTCCAGCGCGCGTTCCGTGTCCCATTGGTGCAGCAGCACCCGCGACGCCTGGGCATACAGATCGGCCCGGTCCCGCGGTAGCTCCTGGTTGCGGTTCAGGATGGCCATCATGGTCAGCAGCAGAGGGTTGCCTGCCAGCAGGGCGATGGACTTGGACCCAAAGATCGCTTTTTTTAGCCGGTCCCGTTTCGGCGCGGCCTGCTCGGCATCCTCGAAGGTCTCCTGGTGCCAGCGGTCGACGAAGGCGGCGATCTGCTCGGTGTCCAGGTCTTGCAGCATGAAGTGACGGAACTCGGCGTCGCGCAACCGCTGGGGCTGATAGCCCACCACGCGCGACGTCACGACGACCGGCGTGTGAAAAAACCGGCTGCTGAAGCGCTGGATGTCGTTGATCACCGCCTCGCGCGTGGCGAGGTCGAAGATCTCGTCCAGCCCGTCCAGCAACAGCACGGCACCTCCGGGCTGCCCGACCAGTTTTTCAGGCAGACCGCGGGGCCAGTCGTGCCAGACCGGGCCTTCTTCCAGATAGCGAATAAACCCCTTTCTCCCCTCGCACTGCCAGCGGCCGTAACTGCCCAGATCGATCACCAGTGGGATCGGCTGCGCGTCGCGGACCGCGGGTTCGGCGATGCGGGCCCAGCGCAGGGCCAGGTACCGGATCAGCGACGACTTGCCGGAGCCCGGATCGCCCAGGATGACCAGCCGCCGCCCGCCGGGCGACGTCCCGGTGCGGAGGGCTTGATCGACAAGCTCGAGCACCGGACGCCGCGGCTGGCTGAAGTAGTCCTGGCGCAGCCGGTCTGCTTGTCCTGGGGCCTGCCCTTCGGCTTCCTCGATTTGCTCGGCGGTGAGCTCGCCGGCGTCCAGCAATCTTTGCTGATGCTCCTTGGGGATCTCGAGCAGCCGCGGGTGGTACTGGTGGCATTCCCGCGCCGACTGGGGCACGAAGACACGCCACAAGCGGACGCCGCTGTAAAAGGCGCCGGTGGTGTCGAGCATTTCGAAATTGAGTGTGTCGAACCGTTTGAGCACCGCGGCCTGGTAGCGCTCGGCATCGAACTCCGCGGGAGGCGTAACCGCCGCCGCGCCTCCGGCGGCAACCTGGGCTGCGCGTTCCGCCGCCCAGGGCCGTTTGGGATCCGCCAGCCAATGGTTGAGGTCGCGCTCGAAGACTTCGGCAAACCCGGCCGCACCGGGGTATTCCGTATAAAAGACCGGGTTTTCCGAGTCCTCCATTCTCTGGCGAAAGGCACGGACCTTCTTCCACTGGAAGAGCGCCTTCTCCGCTTCGTCCAGATCGGCTGGCATTTCCAGCTTGTCGATCTTGCGGAAAAACCACTTGATCTCGGGCCAACCCATGGATTTGTGGCTTCCCATCGCCCAGTCGAATTCTTCTACGGTCCCCGATTCCGCTTCGCCGGTCGGCGAGCCGAACCTTTGGCCCATGATGCCGATCACCAGGGCCAGCGAATCCCGATACTTCTCCAGCGTTTGCTGGGTAATCAGCTCCTGCGGCCGGCCCACGCCGGTGGTCGAGTAATTCTCCCAATCCACGACACTTCGAAGCGAGCATTCCAGGTGTGGGCCGTATGGCGGTTGTACGCGTCGAAGAACCTGCGCACGTGCTGCGGCTCCGCCGCGACATCGCCCGGCGAGGCGGGAAACACGTGGTAGGTGTGGGTGGTGCGGGGGGAGAGTGTCATGGCGTGATTCCTTCCACCTCGCGCTCGTCAGGCGTGGTACGGTGCGATTCGGCAAGTTGTTCGGCTGGCTCTGAGCAATTCCTGGCGGCTCGTGCTTTCTTCCAATGGTACAGGATTAACAGGATGTTCAGGATTATACTCTAATAATTAATAATATTTACTTTTTTGAACGACTGAAATTTTAATGTGAGTAAAGAATCGAGTTTCTCTTTATGCTCTTCGTTTGCGCCATAAACACACTCAAGGATAGCTTTTTTGAAT
>Ga0209568_1000381_pt1 | contig 15390 bp, 17 predicted proteins | sample WorMetOlspDAHAB2_FD_187406 | JGI IMG/M metagenome (GOLD analysis project Ga0209568, IMG submission 187406) | Marine gutless worms symbiont microbial communities from Max Planck institute for Marine Microbiology, Germany - Olavius sp. DAHAB.2... ...
CCTTTTATCTACTGTGATCTTTTTCTTTTACTCCTGCACACAATTAATGATTAATTCATTAATTAATTTCTGTTCAGCCGAAATTCGGCTTAAAAACCGTTCGGGTTATCAGACAAACTCGAAAGGTATAGATACTTATTGTTCGAATTTTGCACACAAATAATTCTCGCTAGAGTCTGAAATTAATCCCACTTACAAGTCTCGGTATCGCTTAGAAATACAGCTGAAAGCAAACCGGATAACTATCCAGCTAACGAAAGCGGGCTTTTTTGTCAACATTGATTTTTTGTCATGGAATTGAGTATTTAGGCAAATTTGATATTTACAAAATCCCTTGATCTTCCAACCTTGTGCTTTGTTCAATAGATAAACGGTATAAATTTACTTGTTTTTTCTGAATAAATGTTAAATTCTTTTCCATAACGTTCAGCCAAGTATGAATCCAGACCTGGAATATGGAAAAAGACAAAGGTACACCCCATCAACAAAGGGAGTCCCAAAGCCCAAAAATTGTAGGTGAATAAACACCAACCGGTAAATAATACAGTGTCACCAAAATAATTGATGTGCATGGAGTAGCTGAATAATCCTTTAGTATAACAGAGTCCCTTATTAGCCGGGTCCGCCTTCCATAGTTTACGTTGAATCTCCGAAATGCTATTCAGATATGAACCCAAGACAAATGTCACTAATGCGACCAAATCCAGCCAACCGAGGTTAATGGTATGATCACGAAACGCACCGCTACCTAAGAGCACCAGTCCAATTTCAAACAAACCCATAAAAATCAGTAATCCCAGCACTTCAGACCACTCTACTTTCCGTGCCAGCAAATAAAACAGAGTAATGACATGCCGAAGCCAATATATAAAAGCACAAGCCAGCAATATTTTAGCTCTGAAAAAATCAGCGAGGTGCCAGGTTTTTCCAAACGCATGACCCAATGACACCCATCCATTCCCATAAATTAACCAGGTGCAGATTACAATGATTGCCAAATGCCCGATGGCAAAGGTCCACTTTTGAGCGACAGATTGCCCATGCTCACGGTTCACCCCCGCTTTTTTTGGTTTTGAGTATGTCATAAGAGGGTTTTAGTCGTCCGAGGGCAACGATTGGTTCGCCATTTTTATCCGGTTTTCAGATAGCTTCTTAAATTTCTGTTCTCATTAGATGGAAGAAAGCAGCTGGATATCGATCGTCTCGCCGGCAGCGAATTCTTCGCGGTTTGCGGGGATAATGATCAGGGCTTGTTTTTGAGCCATGGATTGCAGGGCGCTTTTTAGCCTGGTCGGGTGGGCCAAAAGCCGGCCTTGCCGTTTTTCAAGATAGGCGTGGACAAAGTCGGTCCAGCCTTTCTTGCCATACACGGCCTGTGTTAGGTTGGCCGGGATCGTCGGAAAGGCAACCTGCGATTCCCCTCTCATTTTGAGCAGGGCCGGCAATCCAAGCTGCAAAAAGGCCATTTCATTGGAAGACGGACCACCCGGCAGGCAGAATAATGGTTTGCCGTCTAACAGACCGAACCCGACCGGTTTGCCGGGTCCCATGCGAACCCGGTGGTAAATGCCCTGCCAGTTCAATTCTGCGACAACACCTAAAATCAGGTCGCGCTCGCTGCCCCAGGCACCGCCGCTGCTAAAAAATGCATCGACATCGGGCAGATGCTTTTCGATTGCGATTTTAATATCCTCTTTTTTATCGGCAACCAGCTCCGTTATGTACGGCAGACCGAGCTGAGTAAGCCAGGCGCCGATTTCCGCCATGTTACTGGCGTAAAGCTGTCCCTTGCGCAGCCGGCGGCCGGGAGCCACCACCTCGTCGCCGGTGGCGATGACGGCCACTTTGGGACACTTATAAACCTCAGCTGCGGACAAGCCGGCGGCCGCTAAAAGACCGATTTGGGCCGGATTCAGCTTCACGCCCCTGGCGGCGACGGCATCTCCAATGCGGATGTCCCGGCCCTGCCGCTGGATGTTGCGCCCGGCGTCGGCATTATTAAAAGCCTCAATGTCATCTGAATATTGGCGGCAAAATTCTTCCGCCAATACAGCATCGGCACCCTCGGGTAATGGTGCACCGGTGGTGACGCGAACCGTTTGGCCTCGGTGTATTGCCAGTTGGCGGTGATCGCCGGCTGTAAGGTTGCCGAGTACTTTCAGCTTTACGGGGTTTTGTTCACTCGCCTGTGACAGGTCGGATGCAACAACTGCAAAGCCGTCCTTGCGCGAAGCGCTGACGGACGGGCAGTCTACCCGGGCCAAAATGTCTTCGGCCAGTACTCTGTCTACCAGGCGCTCCAGCGGAAGCGTTTCAGTGCTTCCGGCAGATACATTGGTCAGAGTTAGCTCTAACGCTTCTTCAAAGCTGATGAATTCCTTCAATGGGTTTTGTTTGATATCTGATTTTTGGTACTTTGAATTTTCCATATTCAGAGACTCGACAATAATTTAGATATCCTGTTCGGCTTTAATGTATTGTAGGGTGCGACACTAAAAATAACTGCTGCCATCCCAACAATGCGTACAAACCTTTTCTTTAGGCAGCCCGATAGCTTCAATCAGATCTTCCAAACCCTGATATTTTAAAGATGTGAGTTTCAGCCGGCGGCGGATCTTTTCGACCATGGCCGTATTTTGATCGGATCCGGCTGTGGCGTAAGCTTCCAGTGATTCACAATCCGGCCCTTCAAGTTCTTCGATAGCGCTGCGTCCGGCCAGATCCAGCGTAGAGCGTGAAGTCGAAAAATTGAGAAAATCACATGGATGAATCAACGTCGGGCAAGCCGGGCGCATATGCACCTCCGCCGCACCGGCATCAAACAGAATCTGAACATTATCCTGCAGCTGGGTACCCCGGACGATGGAGTCCTCACAAAACAAAACTCTTTGGTCTTTGATCAGATCCTGCACCGGAATCAGTTTCATCCTGGCAACCAGATCCCGCATGTCCTGGTTCTGGGGCATAAAACTGCGCGGCCAGGTCGGGGTATATTTTACAAAGGGCCTTTTATAAGCGATATTTTTCGCATTGGCATAGCCGATGGCATGGCCGATACCGGAGTCCGGTATTCCGGCAACGAAATCGATTTCTGCGTTATCATTTTTAGCCAGTGCTTGTCCACATCGATATCTGACCGACTCGACATTGATCCCTTCATAACTGGAAGCCGGATAACCGTAATACACCCACAAAAATGCGCACACCTGCATTTTATCCTGGGGTCCTTTTCTCTGCTCGATACCTTCGGCGGTCATGCGGACGATTTCACCGGGACCCAGGTATTTCTCGATTTCATAGCCCAGATTCGGAAAAGCACAGGTTTCGGATGAGGCGGCAAACCCACCGTCTTTTTTTCCGATAATAACCGGCGTGCGTCCTAGTTTATCCCGGGCGGCATAAATTCCATCGGTCGTCAACAACAGCAGGGAGCATGAACCCTCGATGGTTTGCTGGGCATTGTGGATACCGGCTTCAAAAGATTCTTTTTCACAGATCAACATGGCCACCAGTTCGGTGGGGTTCGTTTCACCGCTGCCCATTTCGGCAAAATGTATTTTTTTTCCCAGTGCTCGTCGGGTGAGCGCCTCAATATTGTTAATTTTACAGACCGTCACGATGGCAAAAGTGCCCAGGTGTGAACTGATGATTAGCGGTTGATCGTCATGGTCGCTGATGATCCCGATACCCATGTTGCCATGGAGTTTAGGAAGATCGGATTCAAATTTGGACCTGAAATAGTCTCTTTCGATGTTGTGAATGGTGCGCTTAATTTCAGCGGCGTTTTTAACTGCCAATCCGCCTCTTTTGGTTCCCAGGTGCGAATGATAATCAGTGCCGTAAAACAGATCGGTTACACAATCTTCTTTTAATATCGTTCCGAATAGACCGCCCATTTAGATTCCCCTTGTCCATTGAATATTGTAGGTTGAAGAATGAATATTTGTGGTATTCTGTCCTTATTTTACATAAAAGATTTTCAGGTCGATAACTACAGGAATCCCTGTCAGGGCAATTCAGCTGTCTTGTCGTGAAACTCGGCTGCGGTAAAATGGCGGCTGTAGTTCAGTTTGTTAAAAAAGGTCAGGTAATCTTCTTCGGGTCTGGTTTTCTCTTCCAGGGTTTGCCAGATGTCATCGGGCATATCCCAGTCTCCCAGTTCAAGATTCTCCGCCAATTGATCGATGGTTTTGACACCGATGATGACGGATGCAACGAATCGACGCTTCAGCGGCCAGGCCACGGCCAGCTTTGCCATGGGAATATCAGAGGTTGCGGACACGTCTGCCAGAATTTCGGTTGTTTTGAAACCGCGCGGATGCCAGAAGCGTGGTCCGTCCACCTGGGTACGAAAAGAATGGCGGGAGCCCTCGGCCGGCTCGCTCATGCCTTTGTATTTTCCGGTCAGCAATCCCGCACCCAGGGGGCTGTAACAGGTCAAGCCCACACCATGATCAGTTGCGGCCGGGATGATCTCCCTTTCCGGCTCACGGTTGATCAGGTTGTATAGATATTGACCGGCTACCAGACCCTCCAGGTTCATGCGGGCCGCAATCCCGGCCGCTTTGGCAATCTGCCAGCCAAATAAATTGCTGCATCCCAGATAGCGGACCTTGCCCTGCCGCACGAGGTCATCCAGGGTCCGCAGGGTTTCCTCCAGCGGCGAGATGGGGTCGGGACCGTGGATGTAATACAGATCGATGTAGTCGGTTTTCATGCGCTTGAGGCTCCCCTCGCAGGCGGCGATGATATGTTTTCTGGAAACCCCTTGCGCGTTGGGGAAATTGCCCATTGGAAAATAACACTTGGACGCGATCACGACCTCATCGCGTTTAATCTGCGGCATGAAGGTGCCGACAAATTCTTCTGATTTCCCGCCGGCATAAACGTCGGCCGTATCGATAAAATTACCACCGGCATCCAGATAGGATTTGATTATCTCGTGGGATTGATTTTCGTCGCAGCCCCAGTCCGGCGTGCCAAAGGTCATGGTGCCCAGGCTGATGCGGGAGACAAGTAGCCCGGAATTTCCGAGGTAACGGTACTTCATGATTGATTCCTCCTAATTGAATAAAGAAGATTGAATATTTATGGAATCCTGTCGTTTAAAACCAATTTTGTAAAATACTGGATCGTTGTTCATTTGTCATTTTACGGGCGGGTGTGTCAAGCACAAAGGCGTTTATAGTTATTTCTATTGGAGTTTGCATCGTGGTTTAGCTAGATAACTCGAAAATAAAAAAATTGGAATTGGCTGTAACCTTTTGTGGCTTGATTCGTTAAAGGATCTTAAAGGCGATTTTATTGAGACTGAAGTGTAGTTTTTGAAGATAAAAATTTAAACGAATCCGGAGGGAATAGATGAAACAAAAAGCTTATTTGAATTCACGGTGGCAGGCTACCCAGCGAGTCCTCAGATCACGCAACTCATGCTCGACGTCATCGAGCTGTTGTCTTTCCACGGCTCTTTTCAGATTCGCCAGATGATCCAGATACTCGAGCATGGCCTCCTGCCACTCCGGCTCAGCGAAATCGGCCATCCGCTCTGAATCCTTTATGAAAGCGCTTAAGGCTTCTTCATGCGGCAGGTTGCCGTTCTGAACTACGCTTTGTAGCGCTTTGAATTCTTTAGCCAGGCGTTTTTTGATGATTTTAAAGGACTCCTGCCAGCGGGTGACTTCTTCTCTGGCAGAAGGCTCATAATCTGCCAGGGTGGACCAGCGCCATTTGAGCTTGGTTTCAATGCGGCCCTTTTTTTCTTTGAGTTTGATCCCGGCTTCGAAGGTCTCCGGCACGGACCATTGCCGGCCTTCGGCATCAAATGTGCCGCTGCGAAGCTGCCGGGCTATTTTCTCCAGATGATCGGCCAATTCCAACCGATTGAATTCTTTTTTGATTTTGCTTTTCATAGTATTTGAATTTCATCCCCGCGGTGAATCGTTCCTTCTTCCAGAACCTTTGCAAACACGCCTTCGCGCGGCATGATACAATCGCCGGCCATGTAGTAGATAGCGCATTTATTGTGGCATTCTTTGCCGATTTGGGTAATTTCGACGATAACCGCATCACCTAATTTAACCCGGGTGCCCAGCGGCAGGGTTTTCCAGTCAATCCCGACGGAAGCAATGTTCTCCGCAAAATCGCCAAAAGTCACGTCAAGGCCCTGATCTTTAACGCTCTCAATACTCTCTGATGACAAAAAACTCACCTGACGGTGCCATTTGCCCGCGTGAGCATCCCCCTCAAGGCCGTGGTCTTTGGATATAAACGCCTCCTCCACCGGCGTTTTGCGAGTTCCTTTTTTTTGCTGATCGCTATCGATACAATTTTCATTAAGTGGATTCCTCTTTCCGGTTGAAAAGGGCCTGCCGGTTTGAAAAGAAAGGTTTCCAGTTACTCCGGTCAACGGGCTAGCCCTGAAGTACATAAGCAATAGTCGACCGCCACCAACATCGCAATCGGCCATGGTATAAGTGTTTATAATAGTGCTAGGCGCCATTTCCGATCAGAAAAATGCCGTAGGTGGCGCGCAGATTCGGAAAAACCTTAATCGCTTTGCCGTATCTGTTCTCAGCGTGCGTATCTATAGCAACTTCTTTTAAAATATTAAACCCGACTTCGCGAATAAATTTGCGGAAGTCTTTGATGGTAATAACCCGAATATTAGGGGTGTTGTACCATTCATAGGGTAATTGTTTCGTGACGGGTGCGTAACCGGATAGCAGCAGTTGCAGGCGCGGTCCCCAGTGACTGAAATTTGGGAAGCTGACGATGCCTCTTTTGCCGATTCTGAGCATGTAGCGGATCAGTGTGTCCGGTTCATAAACCTGCTGCAATGTCTGACTCAAAATGACGTAGTCGAACGAATCGTCCGGATAATCCAGGACTTCTTCGTTGATGTCGCCCTGCAGCACCGATAATCCCTTGGCAATACAATCAGCGACTTTGGCCTCATTGCGTTCGATGCCGGTGCCGATAACCTGCTTATGGGTAATTAAGTGTTTCAGCAGATTTCCTTCGCCGCAGCCAAGATCGATTACCCGGGAGCCGGTTTCGATCCAGGAGGCGATGATCTGAAGATCATACCGCATACTGTTATTTGCCGATTTTGTTGTAGACACGCTCTAAAAAACCTCTAACTAATTTTGTTAACCGTTCATTGGATATTAAAAAAGCGTCATGGCCCCATTCAGCTTCAATTTCCAAAAAGCTGACATCCAGGCCGTTTTTCTTCATGGCTTTTACCATGGATCGCGACTGATAGGTGGGATACAACCAGTCGGAGGTAAAAGAGATCACCAAAAATTTTGCCCGGGCTTTTGAAAAGGCTTTTACCGCGGAACCCTCGCCGTATTTTTTTCGAATGTCGAAATAATCAGCCGCTTTGGTAATGTATAAAAACGAGTTGGCATCAAAGCGCTCGACAAATTTTTTGCCCTGGTACCGCAGGTAACTTTCCACCTGGAAATCGGCGTCAAAGTTAAACGAAAAGTCGCTTTTATCCTGTAGCCGGCGGCCGAATTTATGGCGCATGGATTCATCCGACAGGTAAGTGATATGACCGATCATGCGCGCCACGGCCAGTCCCATATTGGGTTTGGGTCCAAAATAATAATTGCCGCCATTCCACTTGGGATCGGCCATAATCGCCTGCCGGCCGACCTCATTAAAGGCGATGGCCAGGGCTGAGTGACGCGTGGTGGTTGCCAGCGGGATCCCCGCTGCGACCATTTCCGGATACCTGACACACCATTCCAGTAGCTGCATACCGCCGATCGATCCGCCCACCACCGCCAGCAGCTTTTTGATTTCCAGATGGTCCAGCAATGCCTTCTGGGCTGTGACCATGTCTCCGATGGTAACCACCGGAAGATCAAGACCGTAAGGCAATAATGTTCTGGGGTTGATGGTGCAGGGCCCGGTGGAACCCAGGCAGCTGCCCAGAATATTCGAACAGATTACAAAATATTTATTGGTGTCAATCCCCTTTCCGGGACCAACCATGTTGTCCCACCAGCCGGGCTTCTCGTCGTCGTCTTTGTAGTATCCGGCCACATGGGAATCCCCCGATAAAGCGTGCAGGATCAAAATGACATTGCTTTTGTCGGAATTCAGGTTTCCGCAGGTTTCATAGGCCAGGGTTATGGGGCCCAGTTTGGCGCCGCTTTCAAGAATCATTTCAGCGGGCGGTTCGGCAAAGGTAAAGAATTTCTTTTCGACGATGCCCACTGAATTTTCTTCTCGGTCATGTTCGATGTATTCGCTCATGCTATACCATCAAGTCAGTGTTAGATCCCTGTTTCAACTTATTCGCATGCAATTATACTCGGGTCATATAAAGCATCCTGGAGAGTTGGAGTACTCCAACTCTCCATCACTCCTTTTCCATGACGGCAACAGGTCCTTTTTTCCCCCAATGATTTTTTTAAGTATTGGCCGTTCACGCTTTAGAAAACGCCTGCTCCAGATCGCCGATTATATCATCTGCATGCTCGATGCCGATGGACAGGCGAATCAGATCCGGGGTTAATCCGCTGGCTTTTTGCTGCTCTTCGTTCAATTGCGAATGAGACGTGCTTGACGGGTGCAGGACCAGGCTTTTGGCATCTCCGACATTGGCCAGGTGCGAGAAAAGCTTCAGATTTTCTACAAATTTACTGCCGGCTGTCGATCCACCCTTAATGCCGAAGACGACCATTCCGCCAAAGCCGTTTTTTAAATATTTTCTGGCAACCGGAAAGGTAGGATCGTCTTCCAAACCCGGATACCGCACCCATTCTACTGCTGAGTGGGAATGTAAATATATAGCCACTTTCAAAGCGTTTTTGCAGTGACGTTCCATTCGCAAAGGCAATGTCTCCAGGCCCTGCAGAAATATCCAGGCATTATCCGGTGAAAGGCATGCCCCTAAATTGCGCAGCGGCACCAGTCTCATTCTCATAATATAAGCGACCGGGTTCAGATCTCCAAGATCATGAGCATAGCGGATACCATGGTAGCTGGGATCCGGCTCGTTATATAGGGTAAATTTGCTGTCTGTCCAGTCAAATTTGCCGGCATCGATTACAACGCCACCGATTCCGGTCCCGTGCCCGCCCATCCATTTGGTCAGGGAGTTGATGACGATATCCGCGCCGTGATCGATACTTCGCAGCAAATAGGGCGACGTAAACGTGGCATCGACAATCAACGGCAATTTGTGTTTGCGGGCAATTGCAGCCACCGCATCGATATCGATAAACTCGAGAACCGGATTGCCAATCGTCTCAATAAATATGCCTTTGGTTTTTTCCGTGATGGCCTGCTCGAAATTATTCGGATCACGAGGGTCCACAAAATTAACATGAATATCAAATTGCGGCAAAATGGAATCAAACATAGTGTAGGTGCCGCCGTAAAGGTTGTTGGCGGATACGATTTCATCACCGGCGGCGCAAAGATTGATGATAGAATAATAAACCGCTGACGTTCCGGAAGACAGGGCCAGGGCAGCGGCACCGCCCTCCAGTGCAGCAATCCGCTGCTCCAGAACATCCTGGGTGGGGTTCATGATGCGGGTATAAATATTGCCGAGTTCTTTTAGCGCAAAAAGATTGGCAGCATGTTCCGTACTTTTAAACACATATGAAGAGGTGCGATGTACGGCAACGCCTCTGGATGTGGTCGTGGGGTCCGGCTCCTGGCCGGCATGCAGGCATAAAGTTTCAAATTTACGATTTTCACTCATTTTCCATCTCCTTGTACGATATGTAATTGTGGGTTAGGTCGTTTATTATAGAAATGCTCTTTGAAATTAGGGATCCAGGCAAAAATTAAGCTGTCATCATCATCCATTCATCTCCGACAATATTTATCACGTAGCGGCCGTGTTCAACTTATTTTTATCGGTGATTAAAGACCAATTGTGGTTAATCCACAGCTTATCTCTTATTTTTCAGGGCAAAGTAGTTAGTTGGAAGAAAACGACAGGCAAGTGCAAAGGTGTGAAGAGCATCTATGAGGATTGATTGATACCTCGATGAGAAATGATGATACGGCCTACGGTGGCATGCAGTCTCTTTTTCAATTGCAGCGGTATTTCCGTTCTAGCCAGATCATGCTCTTCATCATAGCAACAGCACATTTCACCTGGCTCGGGCATGTCCATCTCCATATCATCACCTCCAGTCTTTTGAAGACGTTTCGACACTAACAGTTTTTAAATATAATAGCGGATTGCTTTTCGTCAAGTTTTTCGGTATTTAAAATCCATGCGGTTCGGTTGTTTCAAATTTGAAACCAACGAGCTGAAAATATCGGTGACCCGCTCAGCGGGTGGTCGACGGTTCCAGGGCCGCGTTCAGAGATCCGCTTTTGAAGCCGTCCAGATCCAGGGAAACATACAAAAAGCCTAATTGGTGAAATTTTTTAGTTATATCGATTCGCCTGGTGATCAGCGGTGCAATCTCTTCTACCGGAACTTCGATTCTGGCAATGTCGCCATGATGGCGAACCCGTAGAACCCGAAAACCAAGATCGTAGAGAATATCTTCGGCTTTTTCTACCTGGCTCAGTTTTTTTTCGGTGACATCCTGGCCATAAGCGATTCGGCTGGCCATACAAGGCATGGCAGGCTTGTCGGCGACTTCCAACTCGTAGTAGGCGCATACTTCCCGGATGGTTTGTTTGGTGAAACCCAATTCAACGTAGGGAGCCTGAATCGATGCTTCGCGGGCGGCCTGTATGCCCGGCCGGTAATCACCCAGATCATCCACATTGACACCATAGCTTACGGGCCAGGGCTCCATACCGGTCGAGCCCTGCAGTTGCCGGCGTAGAGATTCGATCTTTTCGAAAAGCGCTTTTTTACAATGATAGCAGCGATCAGCCCGGTTAACCTGGTAAGCGGGATTATCCATTTCGCGGGTACGAATTATTTGCAGCGGAATTCGATGGGTTTGGGCAAAATTAATGGCTTGGCGATACTCCCGTCGGGATAGCGACGGGCTGTCAGCCAGCACCGCCACCATGCCATCTTCGAGGGCGCGGTGTGCTGCATACGCCAGCAGCGCGCTGTCAACACCACCGCTGTAGGCAACAATAGCGCGCTGCTGGGACTTGAAAAATTTCGTCAAGTTTTCAGCGTAAAGCACTGGATTTGCGGCATGATCAGGATTGTCCAGCTCAGTTCTCATTTTTTACCCCTGAAAAAACGGCCGTGCAGGCCGATTAACGATTAAAGTGAAATTTCGGTTTTAGTGTTCAGGATACGCTTAGGTCCTTTCCGTCTTCGCATACCTGAAGATAGCAGAAGTCGCAAAGATTTAACCGGCAAGGATGGAGGCGGGACGATCAAAAGATATTTTTGAATACCTCGCAGGAGCGGCAAACTTTCATCTTGTCATTCCAATTTTTATGAACGTTACCATCGCAAATCGTACCATTGATAAACCAGCATAGATTTCCGCTCTTAAATTCCCAGGCTGGACACTGTTTCTTTTGTTCGGGAGCACAGCTTTTTATTCTCCAGCAGGGTTTGCCGCTTTTGCCGTTGCTGTTTACGCGGGATACCAGAAAATACATTTGGCGCTCTACCGCAGGTGGTATGGTGCGCCAGCCCTGTTCATAGCTGTGAATTGCTTTCAGGGAGGTGCCCAGCAACTGGGCCATCTGTTTTTGGGTTTTGTCCAACTTTGATCGATAAGTTTTGAATTCTTTTTTGTCCATCACGGTAGCCCTTTAATATAGTTAATCTTATCCATAGCCTATCCATAAAATACTAAATTTTGCCACCTTGTGGTAGGGATGTCAATAAAAAAGTTCAACCTCTGCGAGGTTTTATGGCTCAGCAGTTCAAGGTTCAGAAGTTTTGTCGTTGCTGGCGGTCCCCAAGGCGGTCCCGGTGCATGGCTTGCCCGCCTCCGGGTTTTACATTCTAGGGCTAAAAAAGTCTAAATTGTCTTTTATTTCATCATACTCCCATTATGTACTTCCGCTCACGAGTAAATAGTCGGCCGAATCCCTTTGGGTTATAATCACTAACCCTATTAAACTTCAGGTGGCCGGAGCAGAGAACAAATTGTTCGATGTTCATTTTTGCACAGTTTCTTTATAGATTTGACCGGCCGTTTTTTTAACCGGTAGCGGCGCTGAACCCTGCCCCTACTCCTGGTCAGGCAGCCAGATGCTGTGGACATCGTCTACCGTATATCTAATTGTTTTTAATGCATTCAGGACCCGGGTGTATGTCATGGCCAGGCCGATATTCGCCGCAAGCACCAGCAAGGAGTCGACATCGCGGTCTGAAATATCCCATACTTCTTTATGGTAAAGTCTTAAGGCGCCAATTACACGGCCATAGAAGTTGATCGGCACCGAAACGATGGCTCCGATTCCTTCCTCCTTGGCATCTTGCGGATACTGAAGGCGATCGGCAGTATTGACATCCGAGATGACGATCGGTTTTCCCTTAAACGTTTCGGCGATACTTTTATCCGATAAAACCGGTCCTTTTTCCAAATAACTGATGCTTAAACCAAAGCTTGCCAGATCCTCAAGTTCGTTTGATTCGGGATTGAGGACAAAAATTGTGCACCCTTTAATTTCAAGTGCTGCAACTAAAAGCTGCGTCAGATGGTTGGCCATGATTTCAAGGTTATCAGAATGGGCCATGGCTCTGAAAACAACCTTAAAAAGATCTATATCTATTCTTTCTTCGGCACTCATAGGATACCTCCTCTTTGTATTAAGAAACAATGCACACAGTCGCATCTTTGAGAGTCATAACGACCTTGTTTGAAACGCTCCCTGAGAAAAAACGAGCCACTCGAGCTGCTTTGCGGTTGAGAACAATCACGTCGAATTTCGAATCCCTGGTGAGGCTGATAATTTCGCCGGCAATATCTTTTTTGCGGGGTCTGAAAACGGTGTGAACCCGATCAGCCGGAAAACCTTTTTGGGTCAGTTTTTCGGTGACCGACTTAAGGTCGTTTTCCCGCTGCATAACCTGCTGCGAGAGATAGTTCAGGCTGCCCTTGAGTTTTCCCGTTACGAGGCTGTCTCCTGTTTCAATGTCGGGTACTGACGTGAAGGCGTGAAAAATGGTTATTTCAACTCCATCGACATGGGCAAAGGCGCTGCTGACAAAATCGATCGCCTTCTGATCCAGGCTGGTAATATTATAGGCAAGCAATATTTTTTGGATGGCCATTTTGTCCCCCCTCTTCGATTTGATTCGGTTTAGTGAAGTAAGACCTAAATCTTGCATATGAAAGCTTGCGACTCATGCAAAATTCAGGCAAAATGCCATTTAGGCTGCGTTTAAAAGACGATCGAGTGAAACGTATTCCGGATTTGTCGCTTGTGTTGTCGATAATAACGTACGCAGCGCAGGTGTTCTAAAGACAGGCCAGAAACATATAAGTGTGGAGTACATAATGATAGCCGGCTGATACCAAACCGGTTTACAGCCTTTTTCAAAAAATAAATTGCCACAGAGTGTTATTCTGTGTCAACAATAAATTTGTCATGGGTCAATTTCAATTTTTCATTGCCAGAAACGCCGATAGCCTGTTATGAACCTGGAAAGGGAAAGCCTTATGAGAATTTTACCCAAAGGCTTCACTTTGTGTCCTGGTGTCTTTGTGGCAATTCATTCCGGTTTATCCGGGTTAGGTTAAAGGAAGGTATGATCATGGCTCGACTTGAACAAATGCCGGAACCGATGCGATCTCATATTGCTAAATTAAAACTGCCGAAGTTTGATACTCTACCCTGGGCGGCCGGACCGCCGCTTTCCAATCGCCGCGTGGCAATTGTCTCAACCGCCGGCCTGCATCAGCGCGATGATCGACCCTTTACTTTCGAGTCCGGCGACAGCCACCGCGTCATTGCAGGAGATATAAAGGCCAATGATCTGGTTATGTCGCATGTTTCCACCAACTTTGACCGCAGTGGATTTCAGCAGGACTGGAACCTTGTCTTTCCCCTGGATCGGCTCCGTGAACTCTGTGATGGGGGATATATTGAAAGTGTCGCCCAATTTCATTATTCGTTTATGGGTGCCTCGGATCCCGGGGACATGGAAGCCGCGGTGCGCAAACTGGCCGGTCTTTTGCAAAATGATAATGTCAATGCCGTTTTACTGGTGCCGGTCTGACCGTTTTGCACGCGCGCCGTTGGCGGGCTGGCACATTATTTTGAAGACCAGGGACTTCCGACCACCCAGATCAGCTTAATTCGTCAACACACCGAGCAAATCAAACCGCCACGAGCCCTATGGGTGCCTTTTGAACTCGGGCGCCCCCTGGGGGTACCCAGCAATCCCGCTTTCCAAAAGAAGGTACTTTTGTCCGCTCTAAAATTATTGGAAGCACCTGAAGGTCCTGTGCTCCACGATTTTAAAGAAGATGCACCGGATACTGTCGTGGAAGATATCGTCTGGGCCTGTCCGGTAAATCTGGCCCGTAAAAATACCGATTTGAGCACGACCAGGGCTATGCGTGATGCGTTAATAAAAGAAATGTTGGAATTACGAACCTGGTATGACCTGGCGCTGAAAAAACTGCAGCGCACCACGGTAGGCGTCAGCGGTCTTGACATGAAGCAGATTGTCGAATTTATTGGCGCTTTTCTCGACGGCCTTCCTGAAAATCCGCGACAGGATATCGCACTTGCCTATACACTGAATTATGCGGTGGATGACCTCAAAGCCTATTATTATGAAGCGGCCGCCGCACAACCGGGCAATCTGTCGCCTACCAGCAGTGATTTGGACAGCTGGTTTTGGGAACAGACGGCTGCCGCTAAAGTGCTGTTCGCCATTAAAGACCGCTGCCTGGATAGTGAGGATAAAATGCTGCAATTGGTCGGCAAGCTGCTGCTGATTCCTTCGGCTTACAATCAATCTTGATATTTTATCCTTTGCATCTGAAAATATTCAAAGGGATGATACCCTGATCCACGGACATTTTGCGGCAAGGTGACAATATTTTGTAGTGATTCGGGAGGAAGTATTCGCGCAAAATTAAATAATTATTTGTAATAATTGAGATAAATTTATTGAGGCTTAATCTGGCTTGGATCTTGCTTTAATTAGCACATTTGTCTGTGAGCTGTTCCAGATTATTTTTGACGCTATGTTTAAATATAGAAAATCCGATTTTCTCAAGGTGATGCTTTGCAATTTATCCAGTTGAAGTGGAAACGATTCCTGCCTGTTTTTATCCTGATGGTGATACTCTCAGGACCTTTTGTCCAGGCCGAGGTCCGGACCGAACCCGATAATTTCCCACTATATCCGTGCATCCAGCCCAACGTCAATTTTTGGCTTAAAGTTTATACGCAGTATTCATCCGATCAGGGGGTTATCCATGACAAACGTCAAATGGACCGTATATACGGCGTAATTCC
>Ga0209568_1000382_pt1 | contig 15374 bp, 9 predicted proteins | sample WorMetOlspDAHAB2_FD_187406 | JGI IMG/M metagenome (GOLD analysis project Ga0209568, IMG submission 187406) | Marine gutless worms symbiont microbial communities from Max Planck institute for Marine Microbiology, Germany - Olavius sp. DAHAB.2... ...
GTATTTTTCATTACTTTTTTTGAAGCAAAGGTCCATCATAGTTACAAAATTAAGCCATAACAAAACGTTTATGTCGAAATATGATGCCGCTCCGATAGTGTAATCTTCCCGATAATGGTATTAACTGTAAAACTATCAGTTGCTTCAAAACAAAATTTGCTGTATTGGAACCGGAAACTATAAATTCTTGTTTCAATCTGGGTAGTAGGCAGTGTAGCCCAAATTCCACTTGGCTTGCCACGTCTCGACATGACACGTTCGATGTGTCGATCGCATGCATTTTGGCTGTGTCAAGCTTGTCGAACAGCATGGCTCGACATGCTTATCTCGACGTGCTTGACACGTGTGTCATGTCGAGTCAAAACATGACGAGCCAAGTGGAATTTGGGCTTATATGATGAAAGCCTGTGCCTTCTCGTGCCACCACTGTTTTCCTGGCCGATAATTATAGGTTTGGATCTGTGATCTGACTGTGAGGTAGAGAAAAATTTTTAGGGAAATCTTGTCACTGCTTTAAGTCCTTGAAGTAATAAGTATCTTTAGCTTAATTTGTGTTAAACCTTCTTTGAGTCTACAGTTACCATAATTTTTCTGTTTCATTTACAGTTGACATTGACAGTTTACATTGAAGTTCATACAATTAGTAGGGTCACAGAAGCAATATTACCTGACTACAAGTCTGTATAAACCTGACATTCTGGCTATTTTAGCCAGAAGTCAGGCCACATTGGTTGGATGAATTGACTAAACTGCATTTATGTTGCATATTTAAAAGTACTACGTAATATTTTGATGTCAAGTCCATGGTCTGATGAATGATGACGATCTGATCCTAGCAATTTCCATTATGTTACAGTCAGATCGCTGACACTGAGTTTTTCTGACATTAATGGCTTCGTTGAATTCGGTGATAAGATGCATGCAGACAAAACACTGAAAACAGTGATACTATTTGTAGCCCTATTTTATCAGTTGTATGATCCGCAGCTGCATTTTACCAGATGACTGGCAGTTGTTGTTTGCAATAGTTCTGATAACAATGGTGACCGGACAATTTGCCGTTAAACCAACTCGTAGACAGCCATTCACATCCTGGCCAACTTGCGGACTAGACAACTCGTGGACTGGACGATTCACAGACTAATCAATTCACTGAAATGTTTTAACAGCAAAATTAGAGTAAATATTTGCTTAAAATGTGATTTTTAAAAATTCATTGTCAGTGAATTGACGAGTCTGAATCGTCCAGTCTGCGAGTTGTCTTGTCTACAAGTTGATCAGTCCGTGACTTGACTGACCACAAGTTTGTATGTCGGCAATTGTCCAGTAAGCATAGCAACATTGAAGTTTCCATTACCACTGTTATGTAACAAAGATTGTCAGATTATACTGTCGTTGCCACAGGGTGTTTGGAAAAACACAGAAACATGCTAATTATTATTCCCGTCTGCACATGCGAAGAGAACTGCTTGAGTTAACTTGCAGTTACTAAAAGGCAAAGGGACTTATTGTTACCTTTATATTCGAGATGGTTTACCTATTTCAGTTAAGATTACTGGACAATTAGCGAGTCATATGGAAGCAGGTAGTAAATATGCCAACTGCATTGGTTTCCAGTTGATTGGGTTATTGCAAGTTGTCATTGGCCGCAGTTGGAAGAAACCATTGGCATAATTGGGTTGGTGCAGTATTCCTTCCTTGTGAATGTATGCAGTGTGCTGCATTAGGTCACTGCTTGTCTGACTTCTGTGAGCTGTAGGACTACAGTGCTGTGTGATCTGTGTCAGCTGTACTCGATATATACCCTTACTTTCTTATTACAGTACAACGTAGCTTTTGGACAAGTATGGAACTCTGTTCGGCCATGATGTTAATGCCGAGGAACCATGTTGTTCGGTGTAGGACATGAATCGGTCTGCAGCTGGAAAGAGTGGAATGATGAATGAAGTGTGTGGTGGTTCTGAGACTGCTGCACGCCTCGCTGACTACTCGGGCACACAATACTACTACATCTCCGGTCGATCGACAGTCGAAGCTGAACTGTCGACTCAGTCTGCGCGAGCAGTGTCGGATGTGGCAGCTCTGAGCCTGCCTCCCGACATGAGCGAAACACACAGTGCTGACAGTGGCAGTGAGAAGGATACTGGTGTCAGTAAAGATCACAAAACTGAAAATCCTGTCAAAGACCTTGCAAAGGTTTTGTTTTGTACATTTCACCACTTGATTCGAGCTGTTTCAGTTTCCAGATCACCCCTCTTGTCTGGATGTCATAGCATCCTACCTCTTTGCAGTTTTCCAGTTTTTAAGAAAAAACTTAGAGCGTAATGTCATGTGACCTGGCTAATGTATAGGGTTTTTTTAGTTCCAGTCGAGCATAGATACACCACACATTCACATAAGTTTGTGTGGCATTACACTGACTAATTTTTTATTCTGTCCTATCTTAAAACACTTCTGCATTCTGGAAACAGATGGACATTGTTGCTAACTGATGATATTTTTTCGCTATGGTACTGTTGCTCTTTCTGTATGTCTAAGTCCTACTAAACTTAAGGGTAATATCTCCCAAAACTGTTATAAAATATCGGTCCATTTTCGTGGTGCAGTGTTTGCTGGTTAGATAGAAAGTGTGAACATCTGTGCAATATCTGCACATTAACAACAGTTGGCTTCCTGTGTGTTCTGCTGGGTGAATGCCAACTTACTTATAAGAACGTAATCTAGATAATGTGCAGCATCGGTTAATTTACTAACTGGTTAACAACAGACACCAGTGATGTAAGTGCAATGCTGTTGACAGCATCTCCAGTGCAGTTGAGCTGTTTTGTTAGTCTGTAACATGGTTATGCAATTGCTTGTGGACTGATTTGAATGAAATTTGAGGATCTGCTCTCAAATATTAATAGTAGACTTTGTGTTTATTTGTCCCCTGTTATGGAAATGCTGCAAACAGTGTCCCTTGAGAATAATCAACACTGTCAGAGCTGTAGTACTAAGGAGAATTTAGTAGTTAGTTGATCATTGTTGGCAGATGAATATTGCATGCACCATCAAACAACCTTAGAGGTTGATAAACTTGCAATATGTAACTCACAAGGTATTGGTTGAATTTGCATAGCCTAATTGCATGCAAATGTTGACTTGGTGGAGGTGTTGTGTTGGTGAAATTTTCAGCCGAAGCATGTAGTGATGGTTCCGCCTGGAACGAAACCAAAGTCAGCGACCACGAGCGGCGGTAGACTTAAGAAGAAACCGGAAGTTGTGAGTTTGACCAGTACGCTTGTGATAACGATCTGTCAACTGCTCATCTCCATCAGCTGATAATCAATACTTGAAGCTCCCATGTAAAAAAATGTTTGTCGTGAGATGTTGTATAGCTTGTACACTAAAACTGCCAAACTTTCATTCGCCGGTAAAAATATATGTTCTGGCACATCTGTCATTTTCTTGTCTTTAATGTAGAAGAGTTTACACGTGGGGTTGATTGTCGTGGGATGGGATTCCAATCTATTTGGATGGGAATGGTGGTGGGCTGACGTTCACTATTGTGTCGCTGTTTAGTTGAGAGCAGTTGTCAGATGGTGTAGATATTGTGTAGGATGTAACGAAAGTGCTTCACAAGTATCGTGACGAAGGTGCAATTCGATTGGATCTCTGTAAGCAGCAGGTACTGAAACATGTTGATTTGGGTGTAGAACAGTGATGTAAAGCTTTGTGAGTATGATAGTGTTGTTTGCCTGAAATATGTGGCTCTCCATGCATTGCTGATGAGGCATTTCAACAGTTAGCCGCTGGCTTTTTGCTCTGAATAGGCAAATGATATGACGCCTATCTTGCTACCGCAAACTTTTTGCATTTTCTGTTATTAGTTCTGCCTGATATGGAGCAAGTGAGTTAGTGAAGTATTATGATGGTTAAACAGAAAAAACTGTCCATTGGAAAGTTGAATTGTTAATTTATTTAGTTTGGAATATATTGTCATACACAGCTTGGACAGGGGCATACGTAATTTGCGTGTGAATTGTGCACAAAGCCACCGATGAGGAAGAGTGAACACAGCAAGACTTATGTTGAACTCTGTGACATTCTCGTTCTTTTGTTTGTGACACGTGTGTTTGTGTTGCGTGTTAGATTACAACATTACCGGCATGCATTGGCGAGGTTAGACTCTTAACACTTGTTTACATGCTAATTGACAACCAATAATTCTAGGAAAACCAGTTAGCTAGTAGCAGAAACGGATTCAGCTTTGTAAATAAGCAGGTCTTGTTTATTTAATATGCAGTCGTACACGAAGTACAGAAGTAATAAAAAAGAATAGTACAAATTTTCAAAACTCGTGCATACATCAAGCTACCATCGCAGCATAAATATTCAATAACGGCACTGATGTCGTTTGCAGTGTGGCAGTAACATCAGTCCATCTCTCAACATAATGCATTCCCTTAAAAGATCAGCCTCTTGTAACTGCATGCCAGTACTACGATTAAAAACATTGTTACAAATTAAATTAAAACGTCAGTTGGGGTGTTGTACAGTATCTCAGTTGCAGTGCAGTTATACCGGCATTGCTATATCTGTTACGTCACTGCTGTCAACTGGATATCGTGTATATTTTTTTACTGGTCACAGTCACATGCCCAACCATCCGTGTCAGAGTTGGGCATGAAGAGTCTCAAGTATCATTCACTGGTAATATGTAGGCTGTCACTGATGAAATACATGATTGTCAGTGCTGTATTATACGATTGGAACTGTGAACCAAACCACACAGAATTCACAGTTTTGTTTGTTGACAAGTGACTGGTAAAGTTTTTTGAGTATTTTAGTGAACTAATTCCAGAACAACTTTGTACCTTGTAACTATTTGCTGTGTGATATTAGTGAACAGTTGTGAACCAAGCTGGAAATAAAGTGGACATTTGGGATTTAAAGATATTGGTGTCATTTTGAAGGCGGCTAATCATCACTGATTCAGTTGTTGCAAGCATTATCTGTGCTGTCACTGTGTGGCTTTGAATACATTGTCTAACCATAAAAACCAAATTCCACTTGGCCCGTCATGTCATGACGTGCACTACATGTGTTGGCTCCTATTCCAACATGCCCATTGCTAATTATTGTCATTTTGCCTCCACAAGCTTTCGATTTGATTTAGGTTACCTTCACTCTTAACTGTGTCGATCACGTTTTTCAGCGATAACAGAGAGTAATGATGTTAAAATAATGTATGATCTGAAGCAATAAACAAATCATTTATAACAAAACATATGAACTGCTATTTGCTGCTTATGAGTGATCGCCACACTTGTTCTTACGCTCGTGTTGCACTAGTTATGATGCGCATGTCGTGTCGTGTTTAACGGACACACATGACAACACGTCGTGACTTTTTCCTGTGCCAATATGCACGGGCGTGAATATAGCATGTTGTGTCGTGACAGGCCAAGTGGAATTTGGGCAATATTGACTGGCATAGTTTGGTCCTCCTGGTTCTGAGCAGAACTTTACACGTTAATAATTCGATTTTGGAAACGCCCAACCCACTCAGCTCTGATAAGCAGACTTAGTTAAAATTAAGGCAGTGAGCAAAGGACTGTATGGTTTATGGTTTGCCACTTGAGATGGGTGATAACGTTTTCTGTTCCAGTGGTAGTTAAGCCTACGGCACGAGCTTTACATTTCTGCTTTGCATTTGTAATTGTGCGCTGTGTGGTTGTCATGATGACTGGTGCATGCACGCGTGCTACAGTTGACGCAGTTGACGGAGCTGTTTCTGTATGGCAACAAGCTGGTATCATTGCCTGCTGAGCTTGGCAATCTGACGTGTCTACAAACACTAGCACTGAGTGAAAACTCTCTGCAGAGTTTGCCTGACACACTCTCGGCGCTGACTAAACTGCGTGTTCTGGACCTGCGACACAACAAGTTCTCTGAGGTGTGCTTTGGTAATATTGCTGGGACAGGTCTTCTTCACATTAACCAACTTTTGTGTTGGCCAGATGCAACGCTAATAAGTCATTATTTTACAGATTTTTTGTCAATAAACTTTTTTTATTTCCATAAGTTGTAGTATTAACAGAAAAAGGGAATTTATTTGCTGAAAGGAACTTATTTTTTCGTACATGTTGCCCTGGTCTGCACGTACTGATCTGCATGCTTAACATCATCATATGATGAAATTGTCAACGTACACTTTGCTTTTCACTAGAGAACGGACGATACGGGCACGCACCGATACGATCCGATACGAGTATTCAAGTGTACACAATGGCTGATACCGATACGAGTACTTCTTGTGTCATGGTGTCCCAGCCACTCATATCATTAGAACAGGCAAGTCGCTTAGAGAACATGGCTTATACGCAGTGGCTAAAATATACAGACCATTAGCAACAAACCAACTTGCACACTCAGTCAGTTTTAAGACCAGTTAATTGGTAGAAACGTTATAGTGATTGACAGTTTAGACTGTTGTCATCACTTCCTGCTAGTGGAGGGGGTGCGGCATCATCTGTCGCTGGTGGCCAATACCCAGTATACTACGCCGCCTTGGTGTCACGGGGAGGCTGGTGTAAGGTTTCAGTCTCCTACCTCCTCCCGCCCCTCAACCCCCTCCAGTATCGTCGACGATCGCGCGTGCCATCCAGTTGACGGGAACGCCCTTTGATCATCTTAGTGCGTCCTCATATTAGACGTACTGAATGCAATCGCCTGCTTTCCACCGCATGCAATTGACTTGTTACATATTTTGCAATTTACACGCGAACTGTCTGAGGAGTTCACGGAGAAATGCTCCAATACATGGAGCCATGATAACTGTACGAATTATGAAAAGAAACTGTTTTGAAGTACACTTGACAATTCTCTCACAACAGCAGCCGCAGTCAAGTGTAGGAGGCTAGTTTCAACGTCTTCTTTTATTGTAATTGTTTCAGTCAGCGCTATTCGAGAAGTGTACTAAAATTGCAGGAGGTGACTGGAGAGAGAAGGGAAGCTGTTGTTAACCTCCTGGCTCCGCAGTCTGCTCAGTTGTTTGATGGGTGTGCTGTAAAGCAGGTGTATGGCAAGTAGGCCTAATTAACAGCTGCAGTGTTGCAGTGAGCATTTGAACTCCCACCCCTCCACCCCCTCCCGTATGGTGGTTGATCAACAGCGTTCGCACGTGGCGGGTGACAGGTCGCGAACGCCCTTTGATCATCCTGTGTAATGCGACCCGTTAACAGCTGCTGAACCTGCAGTGATGCACGTAATATCGTCCGATACAAAAGTAGCTGATACGATTCGATACGATGCGCCGAGTATATTGGTTAAGATACGATACCGATCCGATAATCGTTCGTTCTCTACTTTTTACTATTTTCAGTTTGTAATATGAAAGAACACATTTTATAGTATTGCAAAAAGTACACCCCTATATGATACTCTTCAAATATGTATTGTGGCTGGCAGTTTTATCTGTATGCGCTGTGCATTAGCTATCGGCCACTGACGAAACATGCTTTGATGCCGTCTACTGATGTCTGTTGTTAGATTCCTGCCGTTGTGTACAAGCTCAAGTCTCTGATGCAGCTCTTTCTCAGATTTAATCGTATCCGTGCCGTAGACAATGACATTAGGAAATTAAAGGTATGTTCACCATGTATTTTTGACGTAAATTTTAGTTCAGTTCAGTTTACGTTGCTACTGTTTCAGTTGAGCACTAGCTGCACAGCTGTGTGTTTTGTTGTGCGTGCGTGTTTGTTCGTTCGTTTGTTTTTGTGTCAGTGTGTGCTTATTTGTTACGTTTCATTCTGTGTCACTTTTGTCTCGCATAGATAGCTACTGTACTTTTAGGAAATCTGCTGGTTTTATACGTTCACGATTTTAATGCAGCATTTTTTACCACAATTACAAAAATAAGTGGTGCTTTCTTGGATACAGAAAATCACCTGGCAGTCTAATTTAATGCCACTTATATTGAGTTAACCTTAAAGAATATAAAAACATGTTGCTACAAAGAGGTAGTCTATGTAAACTGCATTAGGTATACTTAACATTGAGATGGCGTGAATGTGCGAGCCGGTCTGTCTGTTACTTGAGCTGCGACCGTGTATCATCATTGTAGCATTTGACGATACTAAACCTTCACGAGAACAAGATTCGAGAGATGCCGGATGGTGTTGGTCAGCTAGTGAACTTGACCACTCTCGACGTGTCGCACAATCATCTGGAGTCATTGCCCGAAGGTCGATCCCACTGCATTGCTATGTTTATGCACAAGTAGTCTGTATGGTAACAGTTGTACGTGCATAATGGTTGCTATTATTATTGATGGCTGTTCCTCTTGTAGCACTGCCGTGTCCAGAGCTCATTTGTCATATCTTGCTTCATTTTGCATTACTAAACAAACACATTTGTTTTTATTGTTCTGAATGTCATATATGGGATGCATAGAATAAGCCGTCTTCTTTATCTGGTGTCGAAAGACATACCAAATCCGAGTAGCTTTTGTGTTGTGTATATCTAGTTGTTTTGGTTTTTTAGTTCATTTCACAGTTCAGTTCGAGAATTTGTAGCGCACATATCTTACAGCCAAAGCAGTCATCATGGCATAGGCCCATATGCCTGACAGAACAGATATGTCTTCAGGTTTACAGTGAATATTGACCTGGTAATGTGGACAGATCGTGGAGAGATGGGAGGTAGAGAATTCCAGCTGACGGGTCCAGAACTGTGAAGCTGTTCCTGGGTCCATAAGTGGATGCTGAGGTTCAAGGGTAAAACAGATTGCCACAAGTTATACATAGTTGTGTATTTTTCCTATGGTCTTTATCAGTATCAGTCGAGCAATTGGCTACTGCCAAAGATGTCTCAGAAATGACGTACACTGTTTCAGGAGGTGCATTTAACAGTAGTCACTCACTTGCTGCTAGTACTAATAGCAATAATAGTATTATAATAATTGTAATTAATTGTTCATTTTGATTTGGTTTGTACTTGAACACAGTGTGTGGTATTCTTGAGTTTAAGGCCTGGATCGTTTGTTGTTGTGACTGACAGAGATTGGAAACTGTGTTCAGCTTCAGTCTCTCTATCTGCAGCACAATGATCTGATGTCAATACCAGAATCCATTGGTAATCTGCGCATCCTCACCAGGCTTGGCTTAAGGTATGTATAGTTTCCATTCCTGGGCGTGTTTTTTTATTCCCGGGAATACGGAAATGGCAGTTCTCATTCCCGGGATTCCCGGGCGCCCGGGAATGACGTATAATATGGGGGACTGACAAAAGAAAAATCTATTAACAACGTGCTGTACGCAAGTGCTCTTATTAATTTTTTGTCAGCTGTATAAAAGTTTTAAAAAAACACGGAAACTACGTAACTAAAGTTGTTATAATGAGTATTTGCACAGTGAAAGTTCACATAATGCACAATTAATAATCGCGTTCGCGTTTGTAATAAGAGCGCAAGAAACAAAGTGTGTCCAATGAACGATCGACCAGCCGAGAACGTAATTTGGTGCAGAGCACCCCAGCCGCAGAAAACGCGCGTTCAGCCTCCACGGACGTCGGTGGTACGCTTAGCAGAAACTGATACACACACAGTGTGCACTTTCCGTTGTAACTGTAGCCTACGGTACCTGTGTCTGGTGTCAATGTCACCCGCAGTGCAGTGCTGCTGCAAGCACCGCCTGCATGAGCCATTCATATCAGATTTCTAATAGCCAGTCGTGAGTCGTGAGCCGTAACGGGGGAGGCAGGGGGTGACTGACAAGTGACAACCGACTGTCCTAGTTGCGAGCTGCAACACAGTGTACACAGCACAGCTGCGTGGTACTGCCCGATGCTGTTCACTGACCCACCGTTTAAACTCGCTAATCACTGCATGGCGTCTCATTTAATGAACAATTGTCTTTTACTCGTTCCCGCATTCCCGGGAATGATGGCGTTTTAATTCCCGGGAATCCGGGAATGAAAAAAGGCCGGGAATCCCGGGCGCCCGGGAAACGGGAGCCCAGGAATGGAAACTCTAGGTATGTAGGGTTCTGACAAACAGCGTATCTGTCTGCTGGCTGACAGCATTTCATTGCAGTCTATTAGGTTACAATGAATGCTCTCAGCAGAAAAGCAGTGACAATAAGTATTCACGGTTGTGTTCATATAATTTTAATGTGAACTTGCTGATGATTATATTGTTATTGGTGTCATCCAGAAGAGCTGTTGCCAACATCTATAGTTATAACAAACTGACAAGCATTTTGCTGCATGCATTACGAATGCGAGTGTGCGTGTTGTGTTTGCAGGTACAATCAATTGTCGAGCATTCCCAAGACGCTCGGAAATTGTACGCAGATGGACGAGTTCAATGTTGAAGGCAACGACATCACCCAGCTGCCGGTCAGTGCGCTGTTCATCTGTGGTGTGGTAGCGCGTGGTGTGTAATTCTGATGGAGAGCAGATGAAGGTTGTAATTGTACATGGTAGCGGATGACGCGGTAACGGGGAAAGCAGTAATACCGCGGTAACCATACTAATTATCACGGGCATGGGGAAAATTTCACAATAATACTGTCGGGATGGTAAATACAAAGCAGTAATACTGTGGTAATGACGTTTTGCGGTAATGACATTCAGCGGGAAAAATTACTAGGGTCACTGTTGAACGGATGTTTTTATTTACAATACCTTGTCTCGGAACAAAAACAGCATACAAAGTACTAAATGCAAAAAAATATGTGCAAAGCCAAAAGAACTAAGACACGCATGGGGATGGGAAGGAGGACAGAAATTACAACAGAATACAGATAGGCAGAGATGCAGATGGGTGTGGTGACAATATAATTTGGATGGGGTGGGGATAGATCAAGGTTATGGGGATGGAGAGGGGATGTGAATAAAATGGTGGGGATGGGTACACAGTATTTTACCATGTCATTCTCTAGTATGTGGCTGTGTTGTGTTGCTACAGGAAGGCTTGCTGTCGAGTCTAACTGTCATACAGAGTATCACTTTGGCTCGCAACGCTTTCTCGTCGTATCCGTCGGGCGGTCCAGCGCAGTTTGCTTCCGTTTCTGTAAGTTCTGTTTCATTGCTAACCAACTGCTTCACTTTGGGAGATCATGGTCCCCTGGCGACTACCACGTACATGTCACCGAGTCGAGATTTTTATATCAAGCAACACAAACACACTCGGTTTATATTTATGTTGTGGGACATCCCAAATGAGCGAGTTCCAATAACGAGTTTTTTTAACAATGAAGTGGGAAGTATAGTTCACATTTTTGCAATCTTGTTAAAGTGCAGAATGATCATTGCATCATTTTGCGAATTTGAAAAGAAATTGAGCATGAGCCATGGTGTTTAAGCTGTTTCTTATAGATAGCTAAGCAGTGTGAAGCGTCTTCAGTAGTGGAGCATCTTTGTCCAGCCAGCGGTGAGTAGAATTTAATGCCCAACTCGGAACAATGTAGGTCGGATGTAACTGAACAGTTGTGTGTCTGCATGTGGCAGTCGATTAACATGGAGCAGAATGTAATCAACAAAATCCCATACGGAATCTTCTCACAAGCTCGATACTTGTCCAAACTGAACATGAAAGACAATCGACTCACGTCATTACCACTAGGTGAGCACCATCATTGCAGCGTCGCAGGTATTTGCTGTGTTGTTAGCACTTTGTTGTCAATTAGAGGCATTGTGATTATGTGCCATTGACTGTCACTTGTACTCTTGTTATTACGGTGACTTATAAATTTAGTCGCTGATATGTGTCAAATTTTTGATCTGATTGTGTCAAGTAGTTGCATTGTAAGTATACTGTACAAAACAGCAATTGTTGTTCCTCTTACTCGTTGTTGTTAATAACAGAACCAGTGCATCAACCACTGCTGCAGAGGAACCGATACTTTGTCCGATGCAATACAGAGCTTTTGTATGCAGTAAAGATATTATAGAACATCTTCTGTAGGACCTATTAGTTTGAGCTGACCTTTTGTACGCCATTCTGAGCTGTAATGTATTATTAACATTTTGGCCAGTGCCAAAATTATACTGCTCAGTGATGAAATCTCGTGTATGAACAATTGCAACCTGAAAGATTTATTGGGAATTAAACTTGAGAAACTCTTGATTGATTTGATTGATATCAAGGCCACCTTTTCATTAACGTGATAGACCAAATAAAAACATAAGACATATGAAACACAGCAAAACTATGACACTGTCTGGTGCGTGTGTGTGCATGCGTGTGAATATGCGTGTGTGCGTACAGACACGAGTACGTGGGTAAACATGGTTGAGCTGAACCTCGGCACAAACCAACTGTCGAGGATTCCAGACGACATTGACCGCCTCGAAAAACTTGAAGTTCTTATACTAAGCAACAACATGCTGAAGGTGAGCTCACCGTTCCTTCGTTGTGTCGCACGCGGCCTGTTGAGCTTTTTGCCGTTGAACGAATGCTCACACGACGTGTTTTGATGTGTTGTAACAATTGTCATGTTTGTGTTGCGCGTGTGCAGCGTCTGCCTGCGACGATCGGTGGTTTGCAGCAGCTGAGAGTGCTCGACTTGGAAGAGAACAAACTGGACTTGTTGCCGGCCGAAATAGGTTCTGATTGCTGTATATATACGTACATATGTACATACGTAGTGGAATGTGTGTGTGGCACACAGGGTGGTCTGTGTCGTGGAGATATAACCAAGCATGAAAATTGCAGCTTCTTTAAAACGCCATGTAACATACTGGTTAAAAATTGGAATTCGTTTTCTAATTTGGCTGTTGATGTTCATCCAGTTGTCATGAGTGTGTGTGGGGTAATTGGCCTTAAAAGCAAAGTGTGTGCTATGCTTCAGTTGTGTGAGTTCTATGCCTCCCATCTACCCACTGTTCACCAGTGCAGAGGCTCAACTGGGCGAGAGTCCTGTTGCTACCAACATAGTAGTGGAATGACAGCATGCATCATTGATATTATGAACACTGCACCTCATTCACTGATTGTAGAAGACTGTGTGGAACTTTGCTTCCTGTGTAGAAATAAATTGTCCATAGTTTGTACACAAACATACACACCTGAGTGAAGTAGATAACAGAATTAATCCATTTTGACTTCACCAGGATTTGAAATGGCCATTTTGTGTACGTGTAGTCTAAGACTGGGCAGATCGATTGGTCCAACAGCTTCATTGGGCACATACACGTCTGATGATTTTGATGAGGGGAATTGTTTCTTGTGTGTTGTCTGTGAACAGGTGGTTTGAGTTCGTTGACGAAACTAGTTGTTCAGTCAAATCAACTGACCACATTGCCTCGGCAGATTGGGTCAGTGATGAAGCCTTGCAGTCTGCTACATAGACTTAATGACAAAGGTGTTGCGATGATCAAGATTCAAGTCTTGTCATGTCGTGTCCTGTTGTGATGTGTCAGTTTTCGTTGGTCATGTGGTTGAGTTTCTGTGAACCTGTCTGAAGTACACTCAGCAAGTTGTCAAACTTGTGTCTTAACTGCGCTAGATTTGTTGTTTTCATGAATCTGAAAAAGTGGAACCAACTCCATCTCTGAGATCGTGAATAATATGTGGCATAATTGTTATGCGGTGGTTATCAATAGTTTGTTTATGTTCGTGCATGCGCGTGTGCGTGTGTGTTACAGGCAACTGACGCAGTTGACTTATCTTGGTGCCGGTGAAAATAACTTAACGTCACTGCCGAGAGAAATTGGTTTGTTTGTTCTTGCCTCGCTCTTCTTATCTCTGTCGACTGTGTAAGACTAAACATAAAATCTGTGTTGGGTGATGCGCAGAGAACAATCGTCAGCTTAGGGAGGGTGTTGGAACAGCAGGGCGTGTTGGAGAGATTGACGGAAGGCACAGGAGCATTGGGGAGGAGAAAAGAATGGCAGGTCACAGATAAGACTGATGGCTGAGCGTTTTTCTCATATCGCTGGTGCTGATGAGATATGTTTTTTGTTATGTCGTGCTCGAGCGAGACGAATCAGGTGAATGTTTTTGTCAGGAATGCTGGAGAAGTTGGAGTCACTGTACATCAACGACAATGTGAATCTGCACAATTTGCCATCCGAACTCGCGCTCTGCTCCAGTCTGCAGATCATGAGTATCGAAAACTGTCCGTTGTGCCAGATACCTGCCGAAATAGTCGCCGAGGGACCGTCACTTGTCATCCAGGTGTCATCACTTTGTTATTGTTGTTGCACAGTGCACTGATATGTCCTGCTGCTACAAAGAACCAATTCTTTAAGAGTTTTTATTGTTATGGTTTCATTTTGCATATTTCCAACAAGTAACGTTTTTAACTTTCTCATCGGCTTGTCTTTTAAAGGTATCGAATAGCCACTTTATGCTGCTAGTGGTGTTTAAACTCAGACAATCATTCGTTGTTAGGTCAGCTGTGATGAAAGCCAGAAAATGGTGCAATGCATTGATTTGATGGAGGAGTATCTTTATTTTGGGGGAACCAACCCCTTTTGTCAAATAATATATCACAAATCCTTTTCCTTGAAAACCTTCTTGATCCACTTAGACATTGTGATACAGTTGCGTCTGAATGCTAAAAAATCTGAGGGTCCATTTTGTTCATTCTGATACAGAGGTGACAAACTCTACTTAAACAAAAAGAATAACACTTCGATATCTCCATGATCTGATCCTGAAATTTTGAACACCCTGTATAACAATTTTTGGTGGTTTTTTGTCAGTTGTGCAGTGTGACCAACTAACCAGCCAGTGAGATTGGAGCTATGTTGGTTCTGCCTTTGAAATTACCTTTATTGTGTCGGGTGGGGCGTTAAACTCGACTCGCTCGATATCATTGTTGGCTTCGTGCATTAGTGCCATTGTGCCTGTGATATTAGCAATCATGTATGCATTTCTGTGTAATAATTTTTGTGAATTGCAGTACTTGAAGCTGAAAGCTGGAACATTTGCAATGGTTTGACAAGCACCATCGTCCTTGTCATGTTCATCTACTACACACGGTTACTGTGCAATACGCAGTCCACCAGCAGTGACCGACTGATGACAGCGCATCGACAGTTGGTCGTGTGACTGTAGTGACAGCTGCTGCAGCTCTGATTGGTTGACTGTTGGTGCAAGTGAGCATGTTGTCATTTGACAGTTGAGTATGGTAGTCAAGCTGTGACGTGATGTCACGTGGCGCAGTGGACGGGAAGCAGTTGTGTTGGCAATGATTTTGTACATTTCATGTTTGTGCCTTCATCTCACTGAATGTCTCTCCCTGTCCCCTTCTCTCTAATTGTGTGCGTGTCGCCGAACTGAAATATTTGTTGATATTCCAAGCTTGTACACAGCACCACCAGTGTTGGTTAGATCTGGTGCCTAGTATGTCAGTTAATATCACTGTCATATATATACATAT
>Ga0209568_1000384_pt1 | contig 15361 bp, 8 predicted proteins | sample WorMetOlspDAHAB2_FD_187406 | JGI IMG/M metagenome (GOLD analysis project Ga0209568, IMG submission 187406) | Marine gutless worms symbiont microbial communities from Max Planck institute for Marine Microbiology, Germany - Olavius sp. DAHAB.2... ...
CCCGGCGACAACGTCAAGATGACCGTCAAGCTGATCGCCCCCATCGCCATGGAAGAAGGGCTGCGGTTCGCGGTGCGTGAAGGCGGGAGAACAGTCGGAGCCGGCGTGGTCGCCAAGATCATCGAGTGACGAAGTGAGCGTAGGGTGGGCTGTGCCCACCGGGGGTGCCCACCGGAGAAGTGCACTGAGGGCCGTTGACATCATCGTCGTGCCAACCGCTAATCGGACAAGATTAACAGGATGACCAGGATTATCTTTCTTAAATAACAATTATAATATCCTGTGAATCCTGTACGATTGGGAGACAAGCCCGGCGGTTGGGGTTTACTCCTTGTCAGGTAAGTGAAATAAGAAGCGCAGTAGTGGTGGGCACAGCCCACCCTGCGGATCCGGTTCGCTGAGCCGTATGCTTCCGAGTGAAAAGCGCGCCTTGGTCAACAGCCCCGGCTAAGCTCGAGATCCTGATACTCTGATTTCCAGGCCAGTAGCTCAATTGGCAGAGCAGCGGTCTCCAAAACCGCAGGTTGGGGGTTCAAGTCCCTCCTGGCCTGCCATTTTTTATCGCACAAGCAACATAGCCAGATGAATGCAAAGGCAGAGGCCGGCACCACCGGTTTGGATACGGTCAAACTGGCGGCGGCGGCTGTTTTATTGGTGGCGGGGATCTATGGTTTCTACCATTTCGCCGCCTACTCGACCCTGCTGCGGGTCGGGGGATTGTTGGCCATCAGCGCCGTGGCGGCAGCCGTGGCCCTGCAGACGGAGCAGGGGCGGCGTTTGTGGCAATTTACGGGTAATGTGCGCACGGAGGTGCGTAGGGTCATCTGGCCGACCCGTCAGGAGACGTTGCAGACTACGCTGGTGGTGATCGTGATGGTGCTCATTCTGGGTATCGTCCTGTGGCTCTTCGACACGGTTCTCATGGCGATATTGCGGTTCCTTACCGGGCAGGGGGGCTGAAGATGGCCCAGCGTTGGTATGTAATCCACGCCTACTCGGGCTTCGAAGGACAGGTAAAACACTCCCTCGAGGAGCGGATAAAACGGGCCGGCATGGGAGACCTGTTCGGTTCCGTTCTGGTGCCCACCGAGGAAGTGGTGGAGATGCGGGGGGGCCAGCAGCGCAAGAGCGAGCGCAAGTTCTTTCCCGGATACGTGCTGGTGAAGATGGAGCTGACGGATGACACCTGGCACCTGGTCAAGAGTGTCCCGAAGGTTATCGGCTTCATCGGCGGGACCGGCGACCGGCCGGCTCGGATCCCGGACCGACAGGCCGCGGCGATCCTCGAGCGGATGCAGGAGGGGGTGAAAAAACCCCGACCCAAGGTGCTCTACGAGCCGGGAGAGGTGGTGCGGGTCGTCGACGGCCCCTTCACCGATTTCAGCGGTGTGGTCGAAGAGGTGGATTACGAGAAGAGCCGGCTCAAGGTGTCGGTGCTCATCTTCGGGCGCCCCACGCCGGTGGACCTGGAGTTCGACCAGATCGAGAAGGGCTGAGCGGGATTTCGAGAGCCTATCCAATTGGGCTAAAAATCGCCGGTGGGCCGTGCTGCTATAACTCATTGGTTAACCATTTGGGATAGGTTCTTAGCCGCAAATGAACGCAATCGGAATGGGGAGCCGGACCCAGCGCCCGGCGTTGGTACCCACGGGAGACTTCCATGGCAAAGAAGATATCGGCTTACGTCAAGCTGCAGGTCAAGGCCGGTGAGGCCAATCCGAGTCCGCCGGTGGGTCCGGCGCTCGGCCAGCACGGCGTCAACATCATGGAGTTCTGCAAGGCGTTCAATGCCAAGACGCAGAACCTCGAGAAGGGGCTACCGATCCCTGTCGTCATTACCGTTTATGCGGATCGCAGCTTTACCTTCATCACCAAGACGCCGCCTGCCTCCGTGTTGCTCAGGAAGGCCGCCGGGGTTCCCAAAGGCAGCGGCACGCCGAATATGGCGAAGGTGGGAACCGTTACCCGTGCTCAGCTCGAGGAGATCGCCAATACCAAGATGCCCGACTTGACGGCCGCGGATATGGATGCGGCGGTGCGGACCATCGCCGGCAGTGCGCGTGCCATGGGCCTGAATGTGGAGGGCATGGAGTAATGGCTAAGCTATCGAAACGGGTGCGGGCGATCCGCGAGCGGGTCGAGCGGGGCAAGCTGTACGGTGCCGAAGAGGCATTTGCGCTACTCAAGGAGCTCTCTCAGGTCAAGTTCACCGAGAATATCGACGTGGCCGTCAACCTGGGCGTCGATCCGCGCAAGTCCGATCAGGTCGTGCGGGGCTCCACGGTACTGCCCCATGGTATCGGCAAGCAGGTACGGGTCGCGGTCTTTACCCAGGGCGCGAACGCGGAGGGGGCAACCGCCGCCGGTGCCGACCGGATCGGTATGGAGGACCTTGCCGATGAGGTCAAGGCCGGGAACCTGAATTTCGACGTGGTGATCGCCTCGCCGGACGCCATGCGGGTGGTCGGCCAGCTGGGTAAGATCCTGGGACCCCGTGGCCTGATGCCGAACCCCAAGGTGGGAACCGTGACCCCCAACGTGGCGGAGGCGGTGACCAACGCCAAAGCGGGTCAGGTCCGTTACCGGACCGATAAGGCCGGGATCATCCATTGTCCTTTGGGCAAGGCGGACTTCGATCCCCAAGCCCTGCGCGAGAACCTGGAAGCCTTGTTGGCCAACCTGATGAAGGCCAAGCCGAGTACCGCCAAGGGAGTGTATATGCGGCGGGTCACCGTCTCCTCCACCATGGGGCCGGGACTCCAGATCGACCATTCCGCGCTCTCGTTGTAGAAGCTGTCCAGTTAAAAGCAATCCTGAATGGTTTGGCGTTGTCCGGAGGATTTGACGTGTTGTGTTGCGACGCACCAAGGCTCGCTGATCGTCTGCCAGGTCAGTGCCGGCGTCTTAACGCATACACCCACATTACCCCCCGTGCGGTCTGCCCGCGCGGACCTTGCTTTAAGTGTAGGTTGCGTTAACGCCTTACAATTTACGGTAGTGGTTAGTGTTTAAATGGAAATACCGCCACTCGCAGTGGGTTTGGCGCACCGCAGGCTGCACTCCCTCTCCCTCCGGGAGAGGGCTGGGGAGAGGGGATCAAACAAGTCTACGCTAGCCATTTAAAAATTTACCACTACCGAAATACATAAGGTCAGAAATAAATATGCGGAACAATTCGATTTCGACCTCGATGCAATGTTTGCGGATTTGAAGATTAAAGAAAGAAAATCCAATTGGCGCAAGGTTGTTCGCAAACCTGAGAGGCTGTCTGAAGCTCCCTTGTAGCAGATGGCTGAATGAAAATTAACTCCATGTTTTTAAAGGTATTAGTCGGATAGAGACTTTCTGAAAAGCAGTCTCTTAATGAGAGTTCTTTGGGGTATCCTGCTACCAAATTTCCAATTCCTCTCGCAGTACCGCGAGAGGAATTGGAAATTTGGTAGGGGGGTAGCCGTCAAAGACCGCAGGCGCCTTACAGCCGGGCAGGAAGCTACGGCGGTCTGGCTTAATTCGAGCGGGCCTGCGCAGACGGTGCTCCTGAATTGGAATGGCCACGTCGGCGCGAGAGCGCAGGCTACCTCCTGATGACGGTGCACGGGCGGGGACTACCCCGTATGCCGCCGTGGAAAAGGCGGTTGCAGGGTTGATCGCCGGGTGGACCCTTAAGGCTTTGAGCCTTGGGGTCTATAAGATCAAATCGGGAGGTGACGACTGTGGCACTGAGTTTTGCCCAAAAAGAGGCGATCGTCGCCGAGGTGGCGGAAGTCGCGAAGGGCGCCTACTCGGCCGTCGGGGCGGAGTATCGGGGCTTGACGGTGGAGCAGATGACCGCTTTGCGGGTCGAGGCCCGCAAGACTGGCGTCTATGTCCGCGTCGTCAAGAACTCGTTGGCCAAACGCGCGTTTGCCGGCACGGATTTCGCTTGCATGGAGGAGGGTCTGACAGGTCCGCTGCTCCTCGCCTTTTCGCAGGAGGATCCGGGGGCCGCGGCACGCCTGGCGGAGGCATTCGCCAAGGGGCATGATCGGTTCAAGGTCAAGCTGGTCGCCATCGGGGGCAGGCTGCTGGATCCCTCCGATCTGGGCACCCTGGCGAAGATGCCGACCTACGATGAGGCGATCAGTCAGCTGATGGCCGTGATGAAAGCCCCGGTGCAGAAGCTCGCGGCAACGATCAACGAGGTCCCGGGCAAGCTTGTCTGTACCCTGGCCGCAATCCGCGACAGCAAAGAAGCGGCCTAGTACCCCATTTCATCCCCTTTTGCACTTGTAGAACGGCCTCCGTGCCGTTCCGCAAACTGTTCGGAACGCCACAGAGGGCGTTCCCTACAGCAAAATCAAGCGAAAAGAAGATTCCGATTCAGGAGAAATCAAATGGCCGTTTCGAAAGACGAAATACTGGATGCCGTCGCCAACATGACCGTGATGGAGGTGGTGGAGCTGATCAGTGCGATGGAGGAGAAGTTCGGTGTGACCGCTGCCGCCGCCGTGGCCGCTGTCCCTGCCGCCGGCGGTGGCGAGGCCGCTCCGGAAGAGGAGCAGACCGAGTTCGATGTGGTGCTGGCGTCCTTCGGCTCCAACAAGGTGTCCGTGATCAAGGCCGTCCGCGCCCTCACCGGGTTGGGACTGAAGGAGGCGAAAGAGGCGGTGGAAGGCGTCCCGAACGCGATCAAGGAAGGGGTGTCCAAGGACGAGGCCGAGGAGGCGAAGAAGGTACTGGAAGAGGCCGGCGCAACGGTCGAATTGAAGTAAGGCGACTGTCGCCTGAAAGGATATGCTCGCTGCTGTCCTGGCCGTCTATCTGTGGGTTGTGCCGGTAGTCTAGGCTGCCGGCACGTGTGGAGGTTTCTATAGGGAGCGTTCTCAATTAAGCCAAATCCACGTAGCGCAGGCGTCCCGCCTGCCGGAACGCGGGCGTTTCGTCCGCGGGTGCAGGCGAGATACCGGTGCTATGCGCTTGGTTTTTGCAATGATCCGGCTTAATTGAGAATGCTCCCTAGTACATCGTTTCTTCATGTTTTGCATATTTCCGTAGGGTGGGCTGTGCCCACCATCTAGGCGCGGTATTGGTGGGCACAGCCCACCCTACGGGTTTGAGAATGAAAAATAATGTAAAACGAGATACGAGTACCCCGTTTTACATTATTTTTCGGCAGGGAACGCCCTCCGTGGCGTTCTGGAATTTGGGTGCATATTTTTCGCAACGGCACAGAGGCCGTTCCCTAAAGGTTTAACAAAATCACGTAGGATGCGGTTTGCTGCCCGCCGCCCCAGGAACGGGGTAGGCAGGCAGCGAACCGCATCAATCGAGCCGCATCATTTAAGAGAGAAGGCAGCATGGCCTATTCGTTCACCGAGAAGAAACGCATTCGCAAAGATTTCGGCAAGCGTTCCGGCATCCTGGACGTGCCTTTCCTGCTGGCAACCCAGCTCGATTCTTATCGGGCCTTTCTGCAGGAGGCTACCCCGGCGACCGCACGTGACGACATCGGTCTGCACGCCGCCTTCAAGACGGTCTTTCCCATCGAGAGCTACTCCGGGAATGCGGTGTTGGAGTATGTGAGCTACCGCCTCGGTGAGCCGCCCTTCGACGTCCGCGAGTGCCACCTCCGCGGTGCGACCTTTGCCGCCCCGTTGCGCGTTCTGTTACGCCTGGTGATCTATGACAAGGACGCCCCCGCCGGCACCAAGGCGGTCAAGGACATCAGGGAGCAGGAAGTCTACATGGGCGAGCTGCCGCTCATGACGGAGACCGGCACCTTCGTCATCAATGGCACCGAGCGGGTCATCGTCTCCCAGCTCCACCGCTCTCCGGGTGTGTTCTTCGACCACGACAAGGGCAAGACCCATTCCTCGGGTAAGCTGTTGTTCTCCACTCGGGTGATTCCCTACCGCGGCTCCTGGCTCGATTTCGAGTTCGACCCCAAGGACAATGTCTTCGTCCGCATCGACCGCCGTCGCAAGCTGCCGGCGACGATTCTGCTGCGGGCCCTGGGCTATTCCACGGAACAGATCCTGGAACATTTTTTCGATACCGACAGCTTCCGGCTGAGCACGGACGACATCGAGCTCGAGGTCGTGCCCGAGCGTCTCCGCGGTGAGACCCTGAGCTTCGATATCGCTATCGGCGACCAGGTCCTGGTGGAGACCGGGCGTCGGGTGACCGCGCACCATATCCGGGAGCTGCAGAAGGCGGAGGTGAAGCGCCTCTCGGTGCCCCCCGAATTTCTGCTGGGGCGCACGCTCGCGCACACGCTGGTCGATGCCGAGACCGGAGAGGTGCTGGCGGAGGCCAACGCAGAGCTGACCGAAGGCCTGCTCGAAAGCCTACGGGAAAAGCAGGTCGAACGTATCGAAACCCTGTTCGTGAACGATCTCGACCACGGGCCCTACATCTCCGAGACCCTGCGTATCGACTCTACCACTAACGAGTTGGAGGCCCAGGTCGAGATTTACCGCATGATGCGTCCGGGCGAGCCGCCCACCAAAGACGCGGCCCAGAACCTGTTCCACAATCTGTTTTTCTCCACGGACCGCTACGACCTCTCCACGGTGGGGCGGATGAAGTTCAATCGGCGTCTGCAGCGGGACTCCGAGGAGGGGCCCGATATCCTTTACGATGGCTGCTATTTTGCCCGGCGTGGAGACGAGCCGTCCAAACAGCTGTATGAGAAGTTCGGTGACGTCTCCGACATCATCGACGCCTTGAAGGTGCTGGTCGATCTCCGCAACGGCCACGGTAGCGTGGACGACATCGACCACCTGGGTAATCGCCGGATCCGTTGCGTGGGCGAGATGGCGGAGAACCAATTCCGCATCGGCCTGGTGCGGGTGGAACGGGCCGTGAAGGAACGCCTGTCCCTGGCGGAGTCCGAGGGGCTCATGCCGCAGGAGCTGATCAACGCCAAGCCGATTTCGGCGGCGGTCAAGGAATTCTTCGGCTCCAGTCAGCTCTCCCAGTTCATGGATCAGAACAACCCGCTCTCCGAGGTTACCCACAAGCGTCGTGTCTCGGCCCTGGGCCCGGGTGGCCTGGCCCGGGAACGGGCCGGCTTCGAGGTCCGCGACGTGCATCCGACCCACTATGGGCGGGTGTGCCCCATCGAGACCCCGGAAGGGCCGAACATCGGTCTGATCAATTCCCTGGCGGTGTACGCGCGAACCAACAAGTACGGCTTCCTGGAGACGCCTTATCGCCGGGTAAACGGCGGCCGGATCACCGATGAAATCGATTATCTATCCGCCATCGAGGAAGGTAACTATGTCATCGCGCAGGCCAATGCCTCCCTCGACGACGAGGGGCAGCTCACGGATGCGCTGGTCTCCTGCCGGCACCTGAACGAATTTACCCTCAAGGCCCCGGAAGAAGTCCAGTACATGGACGTCTCTCCACGCCAGATCGTATCGGTGGCCGCCTCCCTGATCCCCTTTCTGGAGCACGACGACGCCAACCGCGCCCTGATGGGCTCCAATATGCAGCGTCAGGCGGTACCTACGCTACGCGCCGAGAAACCTTTGGTGGGTACGGGCATAGAGCGGGTCGTGGCCAAGGACTCGGGAGTCACCGTCGTGGCCCGCCGCGGCGGCGTGGTGGAGTCCGTGGACGCGGCGCGCATCGTGGTGCGGGTCCATGACAAGGAAGCGAATAGGACCCCGCACGAGCCGGGTGTGGACATCTACAACCTCACCAAGTACATGCGCTCCAACCAGAATACCTGCATCAACCAACGCCCCCTGGTGTCTCCCGGCGACACCATCGACCGTAGTGACGTGCTGGCCGATGGGCCTTCCACCGACATGGGCGAGCTGGCCTTGGGCCAGAACCTGCGGGTCGCCTTCATGCCCTGGAACGGTTACAACTTCGAGGATTCGATCCTCATCTCCGAGCGGGTGGTCCAGGAGGACCGATTCACCAGTATCCACATCGAGGAGCTCACCTGTCTCGCCCGCGATACCAAGCTGGGACCGGAGGAGATCTCCGGCGACATTCCCAACGTGGGCGAGTCGGCTCTCTCCAAGCTCGACGCGTCCGGTATCGTTTACATCGGCGCGGAGGTGCGGGACGGCGATATCCTGGTCGGCAAGGTCACGCCCAAGGGGGAGACCCAGCTCACGCCGGAAGAGAAGCTGCTGCGGGCCATTTTCGGGGAAAAGGCCTCGGATGTGAAGGATACCTCCCTGCGTTTGCCCTCGGGCATGTCCGGCACGGTGGTGGACGTCCAGGTCTTCACCCGCGACGGCGTGGAAAAGGATCAACGGGCGCATCAGATCGAGGAACAGGAGCTCGAGCGGGTGCGCAAGGATCTGGACGATCAGCTGCGTATCATGGAGAAGGATACCTTCCAACGCATCGAGAAGATGTTGGTCGGCAAGGTGGCGGACGGCGGACCCGGCAACTTCAAGGTCGGCAGCAAGATTACCAAGACCTATCTCAACGGCCTGGCGGAGCAGGATTCCAGGGAAAAGTGGCTGGAGATCCGGTTGCGCGCCGAGGGGGTGGCCAGCCAGCTCGAAGCGGTCGCGAAGCAGATCGGTCAGCAGCGCGAGGACTTCCGCGAACGCTTTGAAGCAAAGAAGCACAAAATCACCCAGGGCGACGACCTGGCCCCCGGAGTGCTCAGGATGATCAAGGTCTATGTGGCGGTGAAGCGTCACATCCAGCCCGGCGACAAAATAGCCGGTCGCCATGGAAACAAGGGCGTCATCTCCATGATCGTGCCGGTAGAGGATATGCCCTTTTCGGCCGACGGTGAGCCGGTGGACATCGTCTTGAATCCCCTGGGCGTGCCCTCACGCATGAATCTGGGCCAGATATTGGAGACCCATCTGGGCTGGGCTGCGCACGGCATCGGCATCCGGATCGGCGAGATGCTGCGGGCGCAGGCCGCGGTCACCGAGCTCAGGGCCTTTCTCGACCAGGTCTACAACAGCAGCGGTAGACCCGAGGAGCTGGCCGACCTGAACGATGAGGACATCTTCGCCCTGGCCCGGAACCTGACCAAAGGGGTGCCCATGGCCACCCCGGTGTTCGATGGGACCTCGGAGGAGGAGATCCTCACCATGCTGCGTCTGGCGAGCCGGGACGATGGGAATGAAGGTATTCCCATGGGCCAGACCCTACTGTATGACGGGCGTACGGGCGATGCCTTCGAGCGGCCCGTTACGGTCGGCTACATGTACATGCTCAAGCTCAACCACCTGGTAGACGACAAGATGCATGCCCGCTCCACCGGACCCTATAGCCTGGTCACCCAGCAGCCCTTGGGCGGAAAGGCCCAATTCGGCGGCCAGCGCTTCGGCGAGATGGAGGTGTGGGCACTGGAGGCCTACGGTTCCTCCTACACCCTCCAGGAGATGCTCACCGTCAAGTCGGACGACGTGAATGGGCGGACCCGCATGTACAAGCACATCGTCGACGGCGATCATCGGATGGAGGCGGAAATGCCGGAGTCGTTCAACGTGTTGGTGAAAGAGATCTGTTCCTTGGGCATCAATGTGGAGCTCGAGCAGGATTGAGCCCGTAGGCTGGATTAGACGTCAATGCCATTAAGGTAAGCATTACCGGTCGGCAAACAAGAGGAGAAACTACGAATCATGCGAAATAGCTCCATCGCACAATCGTTTATAGATGAGCGGACGGAAGGAAACCAAAGTCGAGCCAATTTATCCGACCGCTAACGCGTCGGCTGATTGAAGCGTTCGGCTGAAAATGAAACATGAGGAAACCTGCCATGAACATAGATCAGTTGGCAAGTGAAGCCCTTCGACTTGATCCAAAAGATCGAGCCGTTCTTGCGGAGACGATATGGGAAAGCCTGGAGACCTATATGTTGTGTCACCAGATGTGCCTGATGAAAGGTCGATAAAGTTGGCGGGTAGTGGTAAATTTTTAAATGGCTGGCGTGGACTTGTTCGGGTAGTGGTAAATATTTAAATGGTCAGCGTAGAGGGGTTCATTAACCACGCCCGATCGCTTCTTTTGATTCCCTCTCCCCAACCCCTCTCCCGGGGGGAGAGGGAGTGTAGCCTGTAGCGCGCCCTACCCATTGCCAGAGGCGATGTTTCCATTTATACCTTAACCATTACCTCGTAGTTTTCCCTCTTTTTTGTTGGCCGGTAATGCTTAACATAATGGTGTTGGGTATCAGCTCCCTTATTCCCGGGCACGTCAACCACGGGCCATCCATGCCGGAGGCATGAAATTGAAAGATCTTCTACAAATTTTGAAGCAGCAGGGTCAGGCCCTGGAGTTCGATGCCATCAAGATCGGTCTGGTCTCCCCGGACATGATCCGCTCCTGGTCTTTCGGCGAGGTCTGGAAACCCGAGACCATCAATTATCGGACCTTCAAGCCCGAGCGTGACGGGCTGTTCTGCGCCAAGATCTTCGGCCCCATCAATGACTACGAGTGCCTGTGCGGAAAGTACAAGCGTCTCAAACATCGGGGCGTCGTGTGCGAAAAATGCGGCGTGGAGGTCACGCTGGCGAAAGTGCGCCGCGAGCGCATGGGACATATCGATCTCGCCAGCCCGGTGGCCCACATCTGGTTCCTCAAGTCCCTGCCCTCGCGGATCGGCCTGCTGTTGGACATGACCCTGCGCGATATCGAGCGCATCCTCTACTTCGAGTCTTTCGTGGTCGTGGATCCGGGTCTGGTCCAGACCCTGGATCGCGGACAATTGCTCACCGACGAGCAGTATCTGGAGGCGCTCGAGGAGAACGGCGACGAGTTCGATGCCCGGATGGGGGCGGAGGCCGTCTACGAATTACTGCGCACCATCGATTTACCGGCGGAGGTCCGCCGGATGCGCGAGGACATCGAGGCCACCAACTCCGAAACCAAGATCAAACGGCTGACCAAGCGTCTCAAACTAATGGAGTCCCTGCAGGAGTCGGGCAATCGTCCGGAGTGGATGGTCCTCACCGTATTGCCGGTGCTGCCGCCGGAGCTTCGGCCCCTGGTCCCACTCGACGGCGGACGCTTCGCCACTTCCGATCTCAACGATCTGTACCGGCGTGTGATCAATCGCAACAACCGGCTCAAGCGGCTGTTGGACCTGGTGGCCCCCGATATCATCGTGCGCAACGAGAAGCGCATGTTGCAGGAGGCGGTCGACGCCCTGCTGGACAACGGGCGGCGCGGACGCGCCATCACGGGCACCAACCGGCGCTCGCTCAAGTCCCTGGCGGACATGATCAAGGGTAAGCAGGGACGTTTCCGCCAGAACCTGCTCGGCAAGCGCGTGGACTACTCGGGGCGCTCGGTCATCGTCGTCGGCCCCACGCTCAAGCTCCATCAATGCGGGCTTCCCAAACGCATGGCCCTGGAGCTGTTCAAACCCTTTATCTTCAGCAAGCTGCAGCTGCGCGGTCTGGCCACCACCATCAAGGCCGCGAAAAAAATGGTCGAACGCAGCACCGCGGAGGTGTGGGACATCCTCGAAGAGGTGATCCGCGAGCATCCGGTCATGCTCAACCGGGCCCCGACCTTGCACCGCCTGGGGATTCAGGCCTTCGAGCCGGTGTTGATCGAAGGCAAGGCCATCCAGCTCCATCCCCTGGTCTGCACCGCCTTCAACGCGGACTTCGACGGTGACCAGATGGCCGTCCACGTGCCGCTGTCCCTGGAGGCCCAGCTGGAGGCCCGCACCCTGATGATGGCCTCCAACAACATTCTCTCGCCGGCCAACGGCGAGCCCATCATCGTACCTTCCCAGGACGTGGTGTTGGGGCTGTACTACATGACCCGCGACCGGGTCGGAGAACGCGGCGAGGGCAGTCTGTTCGCCGGCATCGATGAGGCCCGGCGTGCCTATGAGACCGGCCACGCGGGTCTGCACAGCCGCGTCAGGGTCCGTATTCGGGAGGTGCTCAGCGAGGAGGACGGCGCCCGGCGCGAGCTCGTCTCCATCAAAGAGACGGTGTTGGGTCGGGCTCTGGTCTTCGAGATCGTGCCTGACGGCCTGCCCTTCGACCTGGTGGACCAGGCCTTGGGGAAGAAGGCGATTTCGCGGTTGATCAACCGCTGCTATCGGGTGTTGGGGTTGAAGCAGACCGTGATCTTTGCCGACCAGCTCATGTACCTGGGCTTCCGCATGGCGACCCGGGCAGGCATCTCCATCGGTCTCGACGACATGGTGGTCCCGGAGGAGAAGGCGGACATCCTAGCCGCCGCCGAAGGGCTGGTGAAGGAGATCGAAGTCCAGTACGCCTCGGGCTATGTCACCAATGGCGAGCGCTACAACAAGGTGGTGGACATCTGGTCGCATACCAACGATCAGGTGGCGAAGGCCATGATGAACAAGCTCGGCGGTGAGCTGGCCCACGTCGATGCGGCATTCGAGGCGCAACGCCTGATCGGTCTGTATCGCCAGGGGGTGCTCAGCGTCATCGATGAGGCCGATCGGGCCGTCGTTCAACACCTGTTCAACGAGCTCCGGTCACAGGTCAAGGAAGCCGCGAACCGGCTGAACGCGGGGGAGCTCGAGCTCGAGACCTTCCGTGAACAGGCCGTCTCCATGCTGGCCGACTACCGGACGCGAATCCGGGACCTGGTGGATATCGACGCCATTCGGGCGGAGAACCTGAAGCGGTCCGTGAAGGGAGTGCTCGCTACGCCCGAGACCCAGATCACGCAAGTGCGCAAGCAGGACTCCTTCAACTCCATCTATATGATGGCGGACTCCGGGGCCCGCGGCTCCGCGGCGCAGATCCGGCAGCTCGCCGGTATGCGCGGCCTGATGGCCAAGCCGGACGGCTCCATTATCGAGACGCCGATCACCGCCAACTTCCGTGAAGGCTTGAACGTCATCCAGTACTTCATTTCCACCCATGGCGCCCGCAAGGGGTTGGCGGATACGGCCCTGAAGACCGCCAACTCCGGCTATCTCACGCGGCGCCTGGTAGATATCGCCCAGGACATGGTGGTGCTGGAAGAGGATTGCGGGACCGAGGAAGGGCTGCTGATGACGCCCATCATCGAGGGTGGCGACGTGGTCGAAGCGCTACGCGAACGCATCCTCGGGCGGGTCACCGCGATTGATCTCTACCGGCCCTTGACGGACGATCCGATCTGCCCCGCGGGGACCCTGCTCGACGAGGGATGGGTCGATATGCTGGAGGCGATGGGCATCGACCAGGTGCAGGTGCGTTCCCCGATTACCTGTAAGGCCCGGACCGGGGTCTGTATCCAATGCTACGGCCGTGACCTGGCCCGCGGCCGCCAGGCGAGCATCGGTGAGGCAGTGGGTGTCATTGCCGCCCAGTCCATCGGCGAGCCCGGAACCCAGCTGACCATGCGCACCTTCCACATCGGCGGTGCGGCCTCGCGTGCCGTGGCAGTCAACAATATCGAGATCAAATCCACCGGTACCGTGCATCTCCACAACCTCAAGACGGTGCGGCATCACAGCGGCAACCTGGTGGCCGTGTCGCGCTCCGGTGAGCTGACGGTAACTGACGATGTGGGGCTGGAGAAGGAGCGCTATAAGGTCCCTTACGGCGCAACCCTCAAGGTCGGTGACGGCGATGCCGCGCCGGGTGGCCAGGTCGTCGTGAGCTGGGATCCCCACACCCGCCCGGTCATCACCGAGATGGCAGGGCGTTTACGGTTCGAGGACTTCATCGACGGCGTCACCGTGCAGAGTGAGACGGACGAGGTGACAGGACTCACCTCGCTGGTGGTCACGGACCCGAAGCAGCGCCCGGCGCAAGGTAAAGACCTGCGGCCCATGATCAAGCTGCTCGACGAGCATGACCAGGAGCTCAATCTTGCCGGTACCGAGATCCCCGCCCGCTATTTCCTACCCGCGGGCGCCATCGTCGGCGTTGCCGACAACGCCGAAGTGGGTGTGGGCGACGTCTTGGCGCGGATCCCCCAGGAGTCGAGCAAGACGCGTGATATCACCGGTGGTCTGCCGCGGGTGGCGGACCTGTTCGAGGCCCGTAGACCGAAGGAGCAGGCCCTGCTCGCCGAGGCATCGGGAACCATCGGCTTCGGCAAGGATACCAAGGGCAAACAACGGCTCATCATCACCACGGATGAGGGTGAGGTTGTGGAAGAGCTGATCCCCAAATGGCGCCACGTCAACGTCTTCGAGGGCGAACACGTGGAAAAGGGCGAGGTCATCTCCGATGGTGAGCTCAACCCGCATGACATCCTGCGTCTCAAGGGGGTGACGGCCCTGGCCGAATATCTGGTCAAGGAGATTCAGGACGTATATCGGCTGCAGGGCGTGAAGATCAATGATAAGCACATCGAGGTCATCATTCGTCAGATGTTGCGCAAGGTAGAGATCACCGACTCCGGTGACACCAGGTTGCTGCGCGGGGAGCAGGCCGAACGCACGACGGTGTTGGCCGAGAACGCGCGGATGGAGGCCGAAGGCAAACACCCGGCCCGATACCAACCCTTGTTACTCGGCATCACCAAGGCGTCGTTGGCCACCGAGTCCTTTATCTCGGCGGCCTCGTTCCAGGAGACCACCCGGGTCCTCACCGAGGCGTCCGTGCGTGGCTCCACCGACCGCCTCACGGGACTCAAGGAAAACGTCATCGTGGGCCGTCTGATCCCGGCCGGAACCGGGCTTGCTTATCACAACGAGCGTCGCAGCCGGCGCCAGGCGGAGCGTGAGCTGGAGTCCGAAGCTCAGGGTAAGGTGGGAATGGCCGCCGAGGACATCGAACAGGCCATCAAGCAGGAGCTGAGTACCTCCGAGGCAGGGGTAGCGGATGAGTAAGGCCGAGATCGACTTCCGACTTCAATCGGATAGCCGATTGAAGGTTAAGGGAACTCGAGAACGCACCGTTGATCTCGCGGGTTAAGAAATCTCATAGTAGGAATTTTTCAAGGTTCCTGCTATAAAGTGCTAAGACTATTAGAGGGGGAAGAAGTTGAAGCTATTTGATTTTCTGGCGAAACTCACTCCGAGCGGGCTGGAGAAAATTCCCCCTGAGGATCAGAGCCGACGCAATGATGAAATCGTTCGGGTAGTGGTAAATTTTTAAATGGCTGGCGTGGACTTGTTCGATCCCCTCTCCCCGGCCCTCTCCCGGGGGGGGGAGAGGGGGTGTAGCCTGTAGTGCGCCCTACCCATTGCCAGAGGCGATGTTTCCGTTTATACCTTAACCATTACCATCGTTCGTTCAGTGATTCGGCGAAACGCGGAGGGAAACGCTTTGCTGGGTAATGGGAAGATTTTGACGGCAAAGGATAAGGAACGCGCCCTTGCTGAATCCTGATTAGCAATGAGATTCAGCCATCCGAATCCAGCCTTCCGGGCGTGGGCCACAGGCCACCGCAGCCACCAAGAGTCGGTTGGGCAGCGCGCGCAGATCAAAGCGCCGACTGAAGCGATAGGCGA
>Ga0209568_1000385_pt1 | contig 15351 bp, 13 predicted proteins | sample WorMetOlspDAHAB2_FD_187406 | JGI IMG/M metagenome (GOLD analysis project Ga0209568, IMG submission 187406) | Marine gutless worms symbiont microbial communities from Max Planck institute for Marine Microbiology, Germany - Olavius sp. DAHAB.2... ...
GGTTAATGTTTAAATGAGAACATCGCCGATAGCAATATGTTGGGCACGCCACCGGCTGCACCTCCTCTCCCTCCGAGGGTGTCGCAAAAGCCCCTCTCCCGCCGGGAGAGGGGTTGGGGAGAGGGAGTCAAAAGAAGCGATCGGGCGTGGTTAATGAACCCCTCTACGCTGACCATTTAAATATTTACCACTACCCAGTGCTGCTTGCAGGGTGAGCGCATACAAATCGCTTTTCGATAAATGAGTTGCAGCCGGCTCCCACTCGTCAGCCGAGCCGAGGTGGTCTACCATGAGCGGTAGGCGCCGGCTTGCCGGCGCTCAAGTTGGCCACGGAACCGGCTTGCCGGCGCGGGAATTGTAGGCGCGGGCTCGCCCCGCACCTATTGATCCTCTACTTGAAAGGAATGCGGGAGGTCGGCGCGCCGACCCGGATGTTCGACACTTTTTTACATCACCTGAAGCAGGGAGATGGGATCGACGAGTCCTTTGTGGTTCGAAATTATTCGTAACGGACTTCCAGGATCTCGAGCTCGCGTAGTCCGCCGGGCGTCTCGACCGCAACCACGTTGTCCGCCTGTTTTCCGATCAGGGAGCGGGCAATGGGGGAGCTGATGGAGATCAGGCCCTGTTTAGAGTCGGCTTCGTCGTCGCCGACGATGCGAAAGCTTTGCTCCTCGTCGCTGTCGAGCTCCAGCACGTCCACGGTGGCACCGAAGATCACCTTGCCGTCGGCCAGCGTCTGGGTGTGCTCATCGGTCACATCGACGATGTGGGCATTGGAGAGCTTGTTCTCGATATCCTTGATGCGCCCTTCGATGAAGCCCTGCTGCTCGCGGGCCGCATGGTACTCGGCGTTCTCCTTGAGATCGCCGTGTGAGCGCGCCTCGGCGATGGCCTCGACGATGCAGGGCCGCTCGATTCGTTTCAGGCGTTCGAGCTCGGAACGCAATTGTTCAGCGCCTCCGGCGGTCAGAGGTATTTTGTGCATGGGAGATGTCCTCTTGTAGGGGGCTGGTTGTGCCCACCGGGTAGGTACCCTATTGGTTGGCACAACCTACCCTTGTATGTTCTGTTTCCGAGGAAATACCTAGGAAGGGGAGAAAGGGATTGAGAGCCTATCCCAATTGGGCTGAAAATCGCCGGTGGGCCGTGCTGCTGTAACTCATTGGTGAACCATTTGGGATAGGTTCTTAATCGGGCGTACCTGGGAAGCCGTCACATCCTGAGGCCTCGAGCCTGTGCAGCGATTGGCTCCCCGCCGGCTTTGTCCCTACCGGAGCGTATCCGAGGCCGTTTGAGCCTGCCCGGCAAGGTCGGTCAGCGCGGGTCCGGGGTCAGGAAACCCAGTGACCATCTTACTGGTTTTTGCTGAACGGGAGAACCGAGCATGCAGGTCGCCGGCATTGATGTCAGTTGGCATTGATGCGCTTCGTCCATCCCTGGCCTCACCGCATCCTACGCGGGCTCCATAGGTACTCATACGGAGCCTGGATCAACCTTCGTCCAAGAGCTCCAACCAGTGCACCACCGGCGTGTGGGTCGCGGCCTCCAGATGGAGCTGACAACCGATGTTCGCGGTAGCAATGAGGTCGGGCCCGTCCGATTCGAGCGCCGCGATCTTGCGGTCTCGTAGCTGTTTTGAAAGCGTCGGCTGGGTCAGGGAATAGGTCCCGGCCGATCCGCAGCACAGGTGGACCTCGGGTACGGGTGTCGGCACGAAGCCGAGCCGGGTAAGGATGGGCTCCACCAGGTTGTTCAACTGCTGTCCATGTTGCAGGGTACAAGGGGTGTGGAAGGCGACCTTGCGTCCGCGGCCCGGTTGGCCCAGGGGTTCGAGATCCAGCTCGGCAAGTACCTCCACCGGGTCCCGCGCCAGCGCCGCTACCCGTGCCGCCTTGTCCGCATAGTGCGGGTCTCGGTGCAGCAGCTCGCCGTACTCCTTGACCATGGCCCCACAGCCGCTGGCGTTGATCAGGATCGCCTCGGCGCCGTCCTGGAGCCGGGGCCACCAGGCATCGATGTTGCGGCGCATGGCATCGAGTCCTTCCGCCTGGGCATTCAGGTGATAGGCGGCGGCACCGCAGCAGCCCGCCTCCGGCGCCTCGATCAGGTCGATCCCGAGCCGATTCAGGACCCGGGCCGCGGCGGCGTTGGTGGCGGGGGTTGCCACCGACTGGACGCAACCGGCGAGCACGAGCATCCGGCGTCCGCCGGCGGGGGTGGGCCAGGTGCCGGCTGGACGGGGGGTCGGGACCTTGGTCTTGAGCGTCGCCGGCAACAGGGGTTTGGCGAGTCTGCCCAGTCGCGTCAGGGCGCCGAAGCGGGTGGGGGAGGGCACCAGCCTGACCAGGGCCCGGCGCAGCAGCTTTTCGGCCAGGGGCCGGTCTACCCGGCTCTCGACCAGCCCGCGGCCGATGTCGGCCAGGCGGGCATATTTCACCCCCGAAGGACAGGTGGTCTCGCAGGAACGGCAGGTGAGGCAGCGGTCCAGGTGAATCTGGGTGGTTCGGGTAGGAGTCCGGCCCTCCAGGACCTGCTTGATCTGATAGATGCGCCCCCGCGGCCCGTCCAGCTCGTCGCCCAGGAGCTGGTAGGTGGGACAGGTGGCGGTGCAAAAACCGCAATGGACGCAGGCGCGCAGGATGGCGTCGGCCTCCTGGCCCTCGGGCGTCTGCAAGAACTCGGGAATGATTTCGGTCTGCATGTTTTTGTGATCCTGCTATCAGGGGTCGGGGGCGTCTCTTGGTATTCCGTCCCTGCGTCTAGTCCCCCATTTCATCCCGTTTTGCACTTGTAGGGAACGGCCTCCGTGCCGTTCCGCAAACTGTTCGGAACGCGGTAGTGGTTAATGTTTAAATGAGAACATCGCCGATAGCAATATGTTGGGCACGCCACCGGCTGCACCTCCTCTCCCTCCGAGGATGTCGCAAAAGCCCCTCTCCCGCCGGGAGAGGGGTTGGGGAGAGGGAATCAAAAGAAGCGATCGGGCGTGGTTAATGAACCCCTCTACGCTGACCATTTAAATATTTACCACTACCCGGAACGCCAGGTCGGGCGTTCCCTACAGCAAAATCAAGCGAATTATCCTTAATTGAGAACACCCCCTAGTACGCTGTTTCTCAATTTTGCACATATCCCGTAGGGTGGGCTGTGCCCACCATCCAGGCACGCTATTAGTGGGCACAGCCCACCCTACGGTTTGAGAATAAAAATAAGGTGAAACGGGGTACTAGGTGGCGTTGACATTCACAGCCGACTGCTTGAATCACCCTCTCCCCAACCCCTCTCCCTCCAGGGAGAGGGGCTTTTGGGGAGTCGGCTCTCATCCTGGATCTGTGGCATGTTGCGGGCGTTTAAACACGTGAAAACAGTCGGTTATCGTTAAATGTCAACACCACCTAGTCCGATGCGGTTCGCCGCGGGCATCGTTGATGCGGTTTGGTTGGTGGGCGTCCCTGCCCACCAACCTCACCAGCATCCCACGTGCTCAGAACTCAGAGAATAGGCGTCCGGGATTGAGCAGTCCCTTGGGATCGAACGCCTGCTTGAGGTTGCGGTGAATGGTCATCAGGGGCGGCGATAGCGGCTGGAAGACCTCGCCGTCCCGGTCGCCGCCGCGAAAAAGGGTAGCGTGACCGCCGGCCGCGGCGGCCGCTTCCCGCACGGCCTGGGTATCCGGCTCACCCCGGTACCAACGCTGCGCACCGCCCCACTCGATGAGCTGCTTTCCTTGCAGATCCAAGTGCGGCGCCGCGGACGGCAGGGACAAACGCCACAGATTCCCCTTGCCGGCGGAAAAAGTGGAAAAAGTGGAAAAAGTGAAAAAATCGTGGCCCTGCTCACGGATCCGGGTACGCCAGAACTCGTCCTGATCCACGACGGCCTCGCCCCCGATGGTCTCCGCGGCCCGAGCGAGGGCCGCTTCGGCGCCGGCGAGACGGACATAGAGCCGTTCACCATCCCAGCAGGTGGCCGTAATGGGCAGTGGGGTGGCGGCCCAGGCGTTCATGAGCCGAATAGCCTCGTTCGGGGGTTGCGCCTGGGCCAGGGTCCGGTGCGCCGCGGGGATCGGCATCACCTTCAGGCTCACGTCCAGCAACAGGCCCAAGGTGCCGTAGGCGCCGGTCATGAGCCGGGACAGGTCATAGCCCGCCACATTCTTCATCACCTCGCCGCCGAAACGCAGGACCTGGCCGCGTCCGGTCAGCACCCGGACGCCCAGCACCAGGTCCCGCGCCGCTCCGGCATAGGGACGGGCCGGTCCCGAAAGACCGCAGGCGATGGTGCCGCCCAGGGTGGCATTCGGTCCCAGGTGGGGCGGCTCGAACGGCAGCATCTGGCCCTGCTCCGCCAGGGTTGCTTCGAGGGTCTCCAGGGTGGTCCCGCAACGGGCCGTGACCACCAGCTCCTTGGGCTGGTAGTTGACGATACCGGCGTGACCGGCCACCTCCAGGGGCTCCCCGGTCGGGGTTCGGCCCAGAAAACGCTTGGACTCGCTACCTCGGATCTCCAGCGGAGTGCTGGATTCGATGGCGGCGAGTACCCGCGTTTGCAGCTCATTGGTCAAATCAGTGTTCATTGTTCGGGATTCTGTTTGTGCATTGCCATCGCCCTGGAACTCAATGCCATTAAGTTAAGGGCACCTTGAAAAATAGGTGTTTTCACCACTCAAGAGATCCTAACCCATTGATTATTCGGATGTGCTGTTGACAAAAACCGTATTTTTCAAAGTGCCCTCGAACCGATACCCCATGACCCCGAAGGGGTCGGACATACCAGCCCAGGGCAACGCTCTGGGTGTGGTGTTGGGGTTTCGAATCAAGCCCTGAAAGGGCGTGACATAAAAACGCAATGATAACCTCCGAGGTCTCAGTTGTGCTCGAAACTCCTGCCGCGGCAATCAGGCGGTACCGACGACGAACGGTACGCCGGGACTGACGCTTTTGATGTCACGCCCCTTCAGGGCTCATCTTTCCTCCACTGCTTCCCAGGGCGTTGCCCTGGGCTGGTATGTTGCGCCCTTTCAGGGCTGATTTTGCCTTTGCCTACCGAGTACGGGGGGGCCGGGTAGTGGTAAATTTTTGGGTAATGGTTAAGGTTTAAATGGAAGCATCGCCGCTCGCAATAAGTTTGGCGCGCTATAGACTACACTCCCTCTCCCGCCGGGAGAGGGCCGGGGAGAGGGGATCAAAGAAAAGTCTATGCCAGCCATTTAAAAATTTACCACTACCAATTTTTGGTAATGGTTAAGGTATAAATGGAAACATCGCCTCTGGCAATGGGTAGGGCGCACTACAGGCTACACCCCCTCTCCCCCCGGGAGAGGGCCGGGGAGAGGGGATCGAACAAGTCCACGCCAGCCATTTAAAAATTTACCACTACCCAAATTTTTAAATGCTAGAAGGGAGGTTGAGCTGTCGTTCCGCTCGCTGGACTCGAGTCTTTTTGGAGTATTACTTGTTTTTGCCACTTGGGCATCGGCATCTCAGAATTGCCGGTAGCAATCGAGTCCCAAATATCTTCGACGAGAAGCAATTGCTCTGGTAACTCCAACCTATTGATTTCTAGGGGTCCAAGGCGTTGCAAGGTTCAGGTGCCGATACCGAATCGAACAGGTATACGAGCTTGGTATGCACCTCCTGAAGGAAATCGGATAGTCCCGTTTCTCCACCGCGGGCGACCAGTACCTTAAGTGGCGTGTCCTGCAGACAATCCTGCTCCCGACTCGAATCCGAAGCGACCAGCTCCGCCAATACCTTCTTTATATCCCGCTCGGCGTCCTGAGCGGAGCGTCGCCTGTCGCCTCGCAGGCGATGGGGCTGTTGCGTCGGATCGAATCCCAGACAGTTCGTTACCTGCTCCAGGCGGCGGCTTTCGCTAGCGGACTTGGCCACGAAACCGTTGAGTATCCACGCCTCCCACTCCGGATTTGCCGTCCCGATCACGGCTGGGAAACCGAGGTTCGATGCTATGTCTTTTCGCGCCTCTTCCAACCCCATCCGGCGCTCCGGTTGGTTGTCCAGATCGCGGATCAGGACTATCGCGTCGATCGGCGTTTCCCTGGCGACGAAAACTACGGCAGCGAACGTACGCCGTGCCGCTGTGTAATCCGCCCCCCGGTTTCTTCCATGGATCTTCAGCGAGTAAGACTTGGCATATTCCTTCACGCCACGCCATACGGTGAATGGCGTATCCGCATCGAGACCGGTCCAGTTGCGTAAGCTCTCGATGGAGTCCGCTATCCAGTCGGGACCGCACTCGATCAGCACCCAATCTGCCAACTGTCCGGCAGAGACGGCATCCGCGCGGGCCTCAGCGATCAAGACCAGACGCATCGACCGCTCCCTGTTGCAAGACCCAATCCTCCCCAACGGAGCTCAGAAACTCGCCGGTACCCAGCACGTTCCGAAAATGCTCGGAATCCGGATGGTCCGCGAGACAGCCCGCCGCCGCCACACCATCCTCTCGGAGGGCGACCACCCAGACTTCGTCTTGCGCCAAGGCGTCGATGAGGTAGGGTGAATGACTGGTCGCAAGGATCCGTAGCCCCTGGGGTCGGAGCCGGGCCAGCGAGCGCAGAAGCTCCATCAGCCGGGCCTGCGCCTGCGGGTGCAATGACTGGTCGATATCGTCGATCAAGACCAGATTGGGACGGTCCGAGCCTTCGAGCACCGCCAGGAGACCGAGTACGATCAGGGGTGTTGGTTAGTTTATAAGTGTTAACATAGCCAATAGCAGTATGTTGGGCATGCCAAGAGCGCCCCCTCTCCCTCCGGGAGAGGGCTGGGGAGAGGGGATCGAAATGAATCTTTTCAACGCTAATCACTTATAAATTTACCACTACCCGATCAGGGTGCCCCCGCTGATAGCCCGAGCCGGTAATGCATCCCCCGAGCGCGTGTCGAAAACAAGCTCGTCCGCGAGCACCTCTTTGTTCTCCAGCTTGGTCTCCAGCGACGAATCCGGCTGTCTTATCAAGATCCCGGTTCGTATTCGGCGTACCCTGATACGTTTAACTCCGGGGATGATGGATTGCAGAGCCGATTCGAGTCGCTCGAAACGGTCTCGTTCGTAGGTCATCAGGTGGGCAATGGTGGACGCCAGCCCATACCCGTCGAAATCGACGCTCGCGTTCGTGGACCCCAGGTAGCTGGGGTCCGATAGCCTTGTCGCGTCCAGGCGCAGATGCACCGCCGTCCCGAGGACCGCCCTCGCGCCGGCCAACCAATTAAGTGTAAGGCGAGTATAAAGCTTGCCATATGTCGGTGACTCGCCGGTGATGGAGAAATCCACAGTATCTTTCGGTGCCTCAGGGTCTCCCTCCATCGCCAACCGGATATCCCAGGCTCTCTGGTTATCCTGTGGGTCCTTACCGGCGAGCCCGATGGTAAAACGGTCCGCGCCCCGACGAACAAGTACTTCCCGACCGCCCAGCTTGGCCAAAGCCGAAGTCAATACAACCTTCCCCTGCAAGACCTGCGATACAAGATGAATCCCCTAGAGAATGCCGGTCTTGCCGGCTCCATTCGGCCCTACGAGTAAAGTCAGCTCCCCCAGGCGGACTGTGGTATCGGCATGATTCTTGAAATCGGTTAGTCGTATCGAATTCAGCATTCAAGGTTCCTCCGATCGTGGTAGATACAATCTTCAATCGAGTGACCGATTCCAGTGAAACCATCCGGATCAGGAGAAAAGAAGCCGAAGAAATCCGGTTCTTTTGTTGCTTCTATCCCGAGAGAATATTGAAGATCAATCATGCCGATACCTTACATCGACCCTACCGATCAACCGGCACATTGGTATGAATGGCACCTTCTCCGGTACCGACGTGGCCACAGGTAGCTCCATAATCTCTCTCGCACGCGACAATGACCCGATTTCAGTTCCTATGCAATCTCCGGGAGCCGACACCTAGCGAGGCCTCGCCTCGGACCGACGAGTTGCAGTTTCGTCTGAACGCTCGTCGCAATGTTCCAATCGGACAGGATTGACAGGATTGACAGGATTACACAGGATTAACAAGATTTTTGTATTTCCTGAATTTCCGACGCCCGATCACGCCCTGACCAAACCAGTGGTAGGTCGGATTAGGCGCACCTTCCGAGGTTGGCGGGTGCCGGCGAGGCCGAATGCGCCGTAACCCGACAACGCGGTCTCTCGAATCCACGGATGACGCCGCTTTCCGCAGCCGGCTTCGTTTGAATCTACGACCTCTACGGAGCAGGCAAACCACGTGCGACCGAACGTCGGGTTACGGCGCGTGCGAGGATGGTTGTGTCCTTCACCGTCGCAAGACGCGCCTAACCCGACCTACAAGACTTTTATTTCATCTGCCAATCTCCTCGCGTAACGCATGGCTCGCGCCTAGGCCGTCCCTTGGTCGGTACGGCCCGAAGTCTGCGTCTGCCGCTCGGACGGCGACTCGCCCGAGCGAGTGATCTCCCCGCGCTTTTTGCGCAAGCGGTTGTTGAGGATCTCGACGCCCACCGAGAACGCCATCGCGAAATAAATATAGCCCTTCGGAATCGGTTGCTCCAGACCTTCGCCGATAAGCGCCACGCCGATCAGAATGAGGAAGCTCAGGGCCAGTATCTTGACGCTCGGGTGGCTGTCCACGAAATCACCGATCGACTTGGCCGACAGCATCATGACGCCGATGGCGATCATGATCGCCAGGACCATCACCGGGACATCCCGCGCCATACCCACCGCGGTAATCACCGAGTCCAGGGAAAACACGATGTCCATAACGGCGATCTGCCCGAGCGCGAGGAGATAGCCGGAGGCGACCCCGAACTGCCTTTTCGCCCCCAGCTCCCCGGCCCCTTCCAGACTCTCCCAGATCTCCCGCGTACTGCTCCACAGCAGGAACAGGCCGCCGCCGATGAGGATCAGGTCGCGGCCGGAGATCGCGTGCCCGAGAACGGTAAACAAGGGGCGGGTCAGACGCATCATCCAGACCAGGGACAGCAGCAACAGGATGCGGGTGATCATCGCCAACGCCAGGCCCTGGATGCGGGCCCGGTTGCGCTGCGCGGCCGGCAACTTAGCGACGACGATGGAGATGAAGATGATGTTGTCGATCCCCAGGATAATCTCCAACGCGGTCAGGGTAACGAGGGCGAGCCATGCCTCCGGGCTGAAAATCCACTCGAACATGCGGTTACCTCATTCGTGATCGTTCAGACCCCACCTTGTCATTCCGGCAGGGATTACCGGAATCCAGTGCCAGGCCCCGCACCTATCATCAGAAGGTTTGGTGGCGCCAGGGTGCGCCTGGATCCCGCCGGCGATAGGTGCGGGGCAGGGATGGCAAAAGCAAGCGGAGGTCCGAACGATTACGAACGCGCCCCTGTGGTTCGGACTTTTCCGCCAACCGGGGTCGGCGCCGCTTACCGTTTCCGCGGCGGCATCAGGTCCGTGATCGAGCCGTGCGCCATCTCCGCGGCGAAGCAGATGGTCTCGTTGAGGGTCGGGTGGGGGTGGACGGTCAGGCCGATGTCCTCGTAGTCCGCTCCCATCTCCAGGGCCAGCACCGTCTCGCCGATGAGTTCTCCGGCGTTGGGACCGACGATGCCGGCCCCCAGAATCCGCTTGGTTTGCGGGTCGAACAGCAGCTTGGTCATACCCTCGTCGCGCCCGATGCCGAGGGCCCGGCCACTGGCGGCCCAGGGGAAGGCGCCCTTCTCGTAGGGGATGCCCTGGGCCTTGGCCGCGGTCTCCGTCAGTCCCATCCAGGCCACCTCGGGGTCCGTGTAGGCCACCGCGGGGATGGTCAGCGGATCGGAGAGGGCGGGTAGCCCGGCGATGACCTCGGCGGCTACCTTGGCCTCGTGCGTAGCCTTGTGGGCCAGCATGGGATTGCCCGCCACGTCGCCGATGGCGAAGATGTCGGGTACGTTCGTGCGCATGTGGACATCCACGGGAATAAAGCCCTGTTCGTCCACCTCGACCCCGGCCTTCTCGGCCGCGATGAGCTGACCGTTAGGACGCCGCCCCACGGCCACCAGGACCCGGTCGTAGGTCCGGGTCCGCGGGGCCTGTTTGCCCTCGAAGCTGACTCGGATGCCGTCGGAAACCGGGCTCATCGCCGTCACCCTGGCACCCAGCATGATGCTGTCGTAGCGCCGCCTGATGACCTTCTCGAGGGGACGTACCAGGTCTTTGTCGCAGCCTGGGATCAGCTGCTCCATCAGCTCCACCACCTCGATGCGCGTCCCGAGGGCCTGGTAGATGGTGGCCATCTCCAACCCGATGATGCCGCCGCCGACGATGAGCATTCGCCCCGGAATATCCGCCAGCTCCAGGGCGTCCGTGGAGTCCATGACCCGCGGATCGGTGTGGGGAAAGCCGGGGATTTTTATCGGGCTGGAGCCGCAGGCGATGATGGCCTGATCGAAGTCGATCGAGAGCTGACCCTCGCGGGTGTCGACGGCGATGCGGTTCGGGGCCTCGAAGCGGCCGGTGCCCTGGATTACCCGGACCCGCCGTTGCCTGGCGAGGGCCGTCAGGCCGCCGGTCAGCTTCTCGACCACCTTGTCCTTGCCCGCGCACAGCTGCGCCGGATCGATCTCGGGGGCGCTGAAGCGCACGCCCATGGCGGCTATCTCCGCCGCGTCATTGATGATTTGGGCGGTATGCAGCAGGGCCTTGGAGGGAATGCAGCCCACATTGAGGCAGACTCCCCCCAGGCGGCCGTAACGTTCGATCAGGACCACCTGTTTGCCCAGGTCCGCGGCGCGGAAGGCGGCGGTGTAACCGCCCGGCCCGGCGCCGAGGACCACCACTTGGGTGGAGAGCTGGGTCGCGGGCTCCGCCGGCGCGGGTGGAGCCGACTGTTCCGAAGCCGGCCGGGCCACTTGGTCGTCCGCTTCGACTTCCAGGGTCAGGATCGGGTCGCCCTCCGAGACCTTTGTCCCGACTTCGACCCCGAGCGCGGTGATTCGGCCCGCCTCCGGCGACGGAATCTCCATGGTCGCCTTATCGCTCTCCAAGGTGATCAGAGAGGCCTCTTTCTCTACCCGATCGCCGGGAGCGACCAGCACCTCGATGACCGCCACGTCCTTGAAATCGCCGATATCGGGGACCTTGACCTGGATGTTCGTGCTCACGTGTTGTTTCTCGTGGTTGCCGGGTAGCCGAGCCCCGAAGGCCCAGACGCTGCCTAAAAGCTAACACATTGATTTAAAAGCGGTAGGTTGGGTCGAGGGACGAGACTCGGCAAACCAGGCTACCGCAAAAGCTGGGTTTTGTTCCTCAACCCAGCCTACGCCTACGGTCTTTTTTTAGATAGCCTCTCAGGCAAAGTCGATTTCGATCTTGAAGGGGAGGTCGCGAAACCGAGGGTGGTCACAGATCTCCTGCCATTCCATATTGGGTTCCCATGTCACCGATCACCGGACTCATGGGCCAATTCTACACAGTAGAATGTATGGGCGCAGTGCCTTGCCGTGTAGCTCAGGGCAGACATTATAAATCTGACCGAACACATGGTCTCGATGGATTGGGTTTTTGAGCAGGGCGGGCGCGTACTAAGTGCTGTTGATATTTAATGCTAACCGACTGTTTTCACGTGTTTAAATGCCCGCAACATCCCATAGGTGCACGGTGAGAACCGATGCATCGAAAGCCCCTCTCCCTGGAGGGGGTGTCGCAAAAGGCACCGATAAGGACCGATCTCGCCCTTTGACCCCCTCTCCCTTTACCCCGCACCTATCGCCGGTAGCTCCAGCAGCATCTCTACTGGCTCCCCCCCAGCGATAGGTGCAGGGCAAGCCCCTCTCCCGGCGGGAGAGGGGCTTTTGCGGCACCCTCCGGAGGGAGAGGGGTTGGGGAGAGGGTGAACCAAGCAGTCAGTTTTTCGGACAGATTTATACGCGCTGAAAACCTGCTTGTGGACCTAAGCCCTTGGAAAGCGTCCCGAAAAGGCAAGGATCACGACAGCTGAGGCGGATTGAGCCTATGATGACGGTCTACCTCTCCCTGGGTTCCAACATCCGGTCGCGACATCACCTAGACGCTGCCTTGAAATTGCTTGACGCTCAGGATGCCATCCGCCTTCTGGGTGAATCGCCGTGGTACGAAACGCGCCCGTGGGGCGGCGTTGCCCAGGCGAATTTCCTCAATCTCGTCTGTGCCGTCGAGACCAGCCTGCCGCCGCCGCGAATCCTGCAGGCCACGCAGGCAATCGAGCACCGACTCGGTCGGGTGCGTACTCTGCGCAACGGCCCGCGCACAATCGACATCGATATCCTGCTCGCCGGCGGCACCCGATTGAAAACGCCGGTGCTGACGATCCCGCACCCCGGTCTGCTGGAACGTGACTTCATGCTGGTTCCGCTCCTCGACCTGGCGCCGGATGCGCGGCTCCCCGGCAACGGCGGGCGGCTGATCGATAAGTGCGCGTATCTGAGCCATCACCGGATCATCCGCAAGCTTACATAGGGTTTGGCTCAGGCCTCGGCTCTCCGCATGAGTTTGGGAAGATTAATAATGCTGTGGCTTCCGGTCTCGCGGTCTACCGTAGCGGAAGATATCGGACCTGACCTTCCCATTCTCCATCCACGCCGCAGGTTGCCAGGAGCAGGATGTCATCGATGGCCGATCGGAGCGCCACCGTACGGCCGACCTCGAAGACGCCCGGCATGAGCTTGTCTGCACGAACGCGGTCGTAGGCGAAGGCCGTAATGGTGCTGACATCGTGAGTCAGCAGGATTCGTCGCTGTTGAGCCGCCCACTCCAGTACGCTTGGATCATCTGCGCCAGCGAGGCCGATGTCCTGAACCCGGACCAGATCGATGCCGGTCTCTCGAAGACGAACCCCTCGAACGATGTTGTTGTTGAAATTCTCGTCCGCGAGCAGCCGGATCACGACGAGCCTTGTTCGGCTCGGCGCACCGACAAGCGTACACGTATCCCGGCAGGATTGAAAAGCCGTTCGTTTGCCTGTCTCACCTCTGCCGCCTGCTGTTCTCGAGCCTGGAGGTAGTCATTCACCTCGGCAGTATGGGCAAGGTAATAAGCGATGACGGCGTAGACCTGACCCAGGGATAGCGTCGGATACTGTTCGGCGATCTCCTCGGCAGTCGCTCCATCCTGGAAGGCTCCGACGACGGTATCCAGGGTCACGCGCGTCTTGCCCACGTGAAATACACCAGCGGCACCGGCCACCAAAGGTGGGGTCTCGGCCGCAACAACCATGGTCATTTGCTTCTCCAGGTTGGGGAGCTACTACACATTTTTTCGGTAGTGGGTGAGTTGAAAGTGGGAATCGATTCGACCCCCTCTCCCTTTACCCCGCACCTATCGCCGTTAGCTCCAGCAGCATCTCTACTGGCTCCCCCCAGCGATAGGTGCGGGGCAAGCCCCTCTCCCGGCGGGAGAGGGGCTTTTCGTGCCCACTTGAAAAACTACCACTACCATTTTTTCTTATCTCCGGACATCGCCATGTGGTGGCTGTTTGCGAGCCGGCGCGTTTCCGTTGGCGAGCCGCTACATCCATCGGCCGTTGAACGGGAAGGGACGCTGTTGACGGCACCCGTGCCTTTGATTTGCAAAGGTCACGGGTGCCCCGATGGGTCAGCTCAGGAGGCCCTCGACACCTTTGCGTTCTTCTTCGAGCTCTTTGAGGGTGAAGTCCATCTTCTCACGCGAGAAGTCGTCGATCTCGAGGCCCTTGATGACCTCGTACTTGCCGGCGGTACAGGTGCAGGGGAAGCCGTAGACCATGCCCTCGGGGATCCCGTAGGCGCCGTCCGAGACCACGCCCATGGTTACCCACTTGCCGGCGCTGCCCAACATCCAGTCGCGCATGTGGTCGATAGCCGCATTGCCCGCGCTGGCCGCCGAGGAGGCGCCGCGGGCATCGATGATGGCCGCGCCCCGTTTGCCGACGGTGGGGATGTAGGTCTCGCGGTACCAGGTCTCGTCGTTCACCAGCTTCTTGGCATCTTGACCGGCGACGGTTGCAAAACGCAGGTCCGGGTACATGGTGGGGGAGTGGTTGCCCCAGACCACCATCTTCTCGATGTCCGAGACCGCCTTTTTGGTCCGGGTAGCCAGCTGCGAGATCGCGCGGTTGTGGTCGAGCCGCATCATGGAGGTAAAGTTGGCGGCGGGTAGGTCGGGGGCGGAATGCTTGGCGATGTAGGCGTTGGTATTGGCCGGATTACCGACCACGATGACCCGCACATCGCGCGCGGCGACCTCGTTGAGCGCCTTCCCTTGCTCGATGAAGATCTTGGCGTTGTCCATCATGAGGTCCTTACGCTCCATGCCCGGTCCCCGCGGCTTGGCGCCGATCAGCAGGGCGTAGTCGACGTCTTTGAATGCCTTCTTGGGGTCGCCGCTGCCGGTCACGCCGGCCAACAGGGGGAACGCGCAATCGTCGAGCTCCATCATCACGCCTTTGAGGGCGCTTTGCGGTTTCTCCAACGGTAGTTCCAACAGCTGCAGGATGACGGGTTGGTCCTTGCCCAACATCTCGCCGGAGGCGATACGAAACAGGGTTGCGTAACCGATCTGGCCGGCGGCGCCGGTAACTGCGACTCGAACAGGGGTTTTTGCCACGGCGGAACACTCCTCACGTTTAGGGATAGGTGGTGATAGGCCCAGGGAGGCCCCAGGGAGACCTTGAGATTAGAGCCTTACTTGTTTTTCGCAGGTGCAGGGATAGTGCTTCCTGTGAATTTTTAATCCTTGCCTATGGGGAGGATTTCGTCAAGGTGCCCGACCGGACCGGCAGGGCGGGCGCGCATAAATCGCTTTCCGATTATGGATTCCGGACTGCTGACGACCAGGGAAGGGCACGACCGGAGGTTTTGGAGTGCGGCGGCAACCTTAACCTGAGCCCCTGCCGGAATCCGCGGTGCCCGACGGAACCACAGGGTTCGCCTTGAGGCACTTACCCGCCGCCGCTTTGGATTCGGCAACGTATCCGCTCCCCGCACCAACGTTTTGGCCAGGGGAAAGCGCCGTCGCCGCGGTACGCGGAACCCGGCGCCCAGATTCCCGGCGGAAGCGATGGTATTCCCCATCGCCGAGGCTCGATTCGGCCGCCCCGCTCTGCCGGCGCACTCTACAACAGTCCAGAATCCATAAAAAACCATAATTAATCCTGATTAGCAAGAATCTTCAGCCAGACTCGTGGTCTAAGTTCTTGAGGGGCCGATCCCCTTCCTGGGTTTTCTCAAGAAATGGAGTGTGTCATGGCCATAAATCACATCCAGTTTCAGTCTGGGATGTCGCTGTCTGAGTTTTCCCAACAGTTCGGGACGGAGACGCCGCGCGAAGCGGCGTTGGAGCGCGCGCGTTGGCCCGAGGGCTTTCATTGCCCGCGCTGCGGGAGCGCGG
>Ga0209568_1000386_pt1 | contig 15338 bp, 17 predicted proteins | sample WorMetOlspDAHAB2_FD_187406 | JGI IMG/M metagenome (GOLD analysis project Ga0209568, IMG submission 187406) | Marine gutless worms symbiont microbial communities from Max Planck institute for Marine Microbiology, Germany - Olavius sp. DAHAB.2... ...
GATGAACCACAGTGAACTCTCGCATATGGCTGGCGCCGTAGATGACAGCACTATAAATATCGTCGAGGTTATTATTATTATTATTATGTGTATATTTAGTTTGATGTCTTTAAGGCAGCGAATGCCATTTAACGACATAACTTATGTTAATTTGGCTTCATCTTTTTCTTCATTTGCAAATTTTGTTTTCACACTTCGTTGGCTACTTATGAACATAAAGACTTATAGCCACTGATTTCCTATGGTAACGTTTAAATAGGCGTTTTGAGTCACAAACGTATAGGTCAGCTTTGTCTGCGAACATGAAAATGGTGGAATTTTGATCAAAATGTCATATTACTTAAGCATTTGTCGTCAGCTCATTTTGGCATCGACTTTTTAAAAACAATGTTATAAACTGGAATGCTGGTTGGTGCAATCATTGTTCCATCCTCTATCGATAGTAACTTAACTTCTTTCTGAATATTGCAATGCAGTCATAATGTTTGGTGTTTTCAGGGCTTCTTGGAACTGATTACATCAGTGCATTTTCGATATGCTTCCAAGTGGAAGGACTCGCGTGGGTTGTAAGTAAACAATAAACTGTATAGGAAGCTATACTTTATTATGGTTAATAGGTTTCTGTGTTTATGATGACATGCCCGAATAAATATCATTTGTACTTGTGCAGTTTTAAAGCGGCACTTCAGGTGGGTTTGCAACAAAAATCGTGTTTTATTATTAAAGTAACTTATTATATAGCTTGTTTATGCAGATGGGTTATAGTTACTGATTATGGGAGAGCTCACGATTCCCGGTTGCACATTCGATGGTCTAACAGTACCTATTAAGCTACGCAAGACCAAATCCGGCTTACTAAAGTTATGCGAAACGTGTATACAACCAAGTAAGAGCTTTGTCGAATGTTGAGTCTTTCGTTTATTTTCTGCGTATTGTTGAGGTCCCACTCGGTGTCGGAAGTGCTTGCACGGCACGTGTTGGTCAACGCCTGGGAGCTCTTCAACCTCAACAGGCGCGATTCACCTGCAAAGTAGCACTGTTCATTCAAGGTTACAGCGCACTCATTCCAGCACGCGTCTGTAGCTGCTACTGAGCAATAGTTGTGTTCGACTACAGTTAGACTTCCGACTTTCGAAGTTGTAGGCCCTACATATATACTGTCTCAAAATGAGCTAAATTTGGTGCGCTTCGTCTTCGACATGCCGGGCTAATTTTTCATTGTAAAATATATACAACTTAGCGTAGGTACAGTCACTGCGGCGTAAACAAGATACCAAACAATTTTACCAAATATATGCTTTTTTAATCGGGTAGAATCGAAGAAAATAACGCGATTTTGACGGCACATTGCATTCATGAGACACCGGATTTGAGGCGATGATCAGAAAGATTATTTTGGTGTTGATGTTGAACAATAGGTTGTCCAGTGTCATCGACATTATGGCCTATCGAAGCTGTTTCCATCTACCGTGCTGTTTTCGAGTCGCTGTTCTCTTCTAAATTTGCTGCTGATAATCATCGGTGGCATTAATCATCCTGTCGTTATCACCACTTTCGTTGCATAATTATGTCGTCGCGCCGTATTTATGTGTTTTGTCGCATGTAGTTATTGTCTCTGTCGCGTTGTCTGCTGCATGCTGCGGTCTGCGCTTCATCATTCCACGTGCATTCACCGGCGACCGGTCAGCCAACGTCGCGTTTTTCAGTTCGCTTTTATGGCACGTTTGTACTGTGCTTTGTAAAGTGCGAGAAAAACCGGTAAAAATAACTGTACAGAGATCGGCGCAACAGTGAAAATACAGCAACAGATGTATGTTATATAAATGCTAAACGGTATATTTTAGTTATTTATTTTTTATTTATATAGACAGAGTAGTGCCGGAACGAATTTGAAAGTGAGGGGGCACCGATCCGGAACGAAAGTGGGGGCACCGATTTTTTTGGTCGTGCCCCTCCACTTTTTGGCTCTAAAAGTACAATTAGGCCTAGTCGTTTTGGTGAACGCTTTCGTGATGGTCAGTACAGTTTGGTCACTTTCTTGTTTGCTGTTCTTCTATTCGCGGTGCCCCCATGCCAAGCCATTTGTAAAATTGGGAGCACGTGCCCCCCGTACGCCATGGAGTCGGCGCCACTGTATAGACATCGTACACATGGTACACATTATAAAAATTAAAAAACTAATATAAAAATAATTATAAACTCACCAGAAAAAGCTAAAACCGTAAACAACACAGACATCAAGCACCACCAAAACCTCAGAAAAACTTAACAAAAAATGTATTAAAAAATTACACATGAATACACATACAGACCACGAATAGCAGTTAAAACACAAAGAATAAAATAAATGAGCGCCACCAATCCAATGCCTTAATATCCTAGCTTATAAATTAGGAGCAACGAAAATAAGCAGAAACTATAGTATAGGCTTCTATATATGCGGGCTGTCGGTACTTTGTGTTAACATTTAATTAAAATCAGACTTGTAACTTTGCACTGCTTAAATTCAACGCTATGTCGAAAAAATTGTTATGTTGCAGTGAACTCATCGATTTGACCGCTAAACTTCTGCCGTACGTGGCGGTGTTTCTGCTGCTCGAAGGATCAGGGGTCCGTATAGTCATTTATATTTATTTTTTAGTCATTTATACTTATTTATTTTTTATTGAGTTCTTTTTTATTTCGTAGGCTATTTGCCAGCACTTAAAACGAACAAAATATGGGATGACGATGACGCTATTCTAACTACGGCAGTCGCTGTTGCCATGCTGTAGGGCAAGTGCGACGTCACTACGCCCATCTGTTATACTGAGATGTCAAGCTGCTAATCAGACTAACTTTTAGTTAGCAAACCGACACTCCTTAGTTAGTTTAGGTATGTCACTGTATGCCATACTAATAATTTTATAAGGTTCTGTATAAAATGCGCTATTACGTAGGCTACTACGTAATAGCGCATATGGCTGGCGCCGTAGATGACAGCACTATAAATATCGTCGAGGTTATTATTATTATTATTATTATTATTATTATTATTATTATTATTATTATTACTGCTGAATTCACTGCGATTCGCATATCTCTTAGGATATGTTGGCGTACGGTCAAACTAATCGTTGAAGTCATGACGCAGGGAATCGGAGTGTCGATTATTCGAGGCACTGGGCGACAGACCGTCGGGGCAGTCATCCTCTTCATCAGCTATTACGTCATCGCGCTTCCGGTCGGCATTTCGCTGATGTTCGCAACATCGCTGCACATGACAGGTTCGCACAAGAAATTTGTTTGTTTCTCTGGAACCAACACAGAATACAACGCTGAGAAAACACGAACAAAAGCAAACAAGAACGGAAAGAGCAAAGCCATTAGTTATAGCGCATTTCGTGCTTGAGCTTGATGACCTATGAAGACTTGCTCTTAAAATGGTCTTAGTTTCGTAACGCAGTTGAAATTCCGTTTTCGATTTATAGGCCCAAATGGCACACAGACAGGTAGGCATATAGGCCTATTAATTCTTTTGGCTTCGCAATCTGAAAGCTTAGGCTTCATTCGCGGTTATGGCCTACAACTTTCGAACGATATAAACAACGTTTGTTCATTTCCATTTTTGAACGAATTTCGTTTTCGATTTATGGACGTTTAACTTAGTAACTTACGGGACAACAATGACGGACAGACGACAAACACAGTGCAATATTCAGTGAAGCCCATATAGCTGGAGATTGGAGAACAACACAACATAATATCAACATTGTTTTTTTCTGCGATTGTGTGCGTGCATAGGTTTGTGGATTGGATTTATTATCGGCCTCAGCGCTCAAAATTCAGCGTTGCTGTACTTCATTCTCAAGCTGGATTGGGAGGACGAAGCTAACGATGTATGAAACTTGGTCTTTGTACACGATTGTTGGTCGTTGTCAATAAGCTAGCATTTGAGTGAAGTGACGAATCAGAACTATATTCGGCTCAGAGTCGGATTAAGCAGTAGGCTGAGGAGTGAGGACGCTGCAGCCTACATGTATAGGCCTACAGGTCCCTAACTTTAGGAGCCTCCAAATTAACAATCATTACAAGTAACGGCCGCGATAATCTGCTATTAGCATACCATACCATACCATATTCGTTTAATAATGTAGCTGACATACGCAGCATACAACAAGTACAGTTAAACAAAGAAAATTGCAAATACAGTTAGTCTGCTATAGCATGGTTAAATGGGAATTAATAACTATGTTTGTACATAGCCCTAATAAAAAGTCCTGTTCGTTCAATGAAGACGTTTTTCCATAAGGGTTTTGTTGCCATGGGGCCGACGTCGAAGATTGTAGGTTTAGTGCTGTCCGGTTAGAAACTGCTGCAGTACGTGTTCCGGGTTGTTAATGACTCGATTGAACAGACGGACGTCAGCTTCATTGAAAAGTTCAGAAACAGTCGGTTCATCGCGGCCGTAGTAACCAAGTTTGTTGGGATAATATTTTGAGTTCTTCAAGTTAGATAGGGTTTAACATCCATATCATGATACCCTATATGCAGCGTATGTGTCAAACTGCATCTAAGACACGGACGGACGGACGGACAAATTGTCCGTCCGTCCGTCTGTCTCTTAGATGGAGTTTGAAACGAACGGACGGACAAACACGCACGGCAACAACGTCACCGTCACGCCGTGTCGACGTCGCTGCGACTCGTCGACCGTGTCAAGACAAAAACGGACGGACGAACGAAAGGACGGACGGACAGACGCCGGGAATCGAATTTGGTGCATTTTAGCCTTAAAATGTGACATTTGGTGGCAATAATTTCAATGAAATTCCCGATAATTAACTGACCAAATTTCGTGTATTTATGGTTGATCCAGGATTTTTATCCCCGCCTAAAATTTCTATGAAGCATCGCGGTTCGTTTATCACAAGAGACGCGTCTCTTCGTCCGTCCGTCCGTCCGTCCTTTCGTTTCAAACTCCATCTAAGAGACGGACGGACGGACAGATGGAGTTTGAAACGAACGGACGGACAAACACGCACGGCAACAACGTCACCGTCACGCCGTGTCGACGTCGCTGCGACTCGTCGACCGTGAGTAGTGTATGTGGACAGTTGGCGGACAGCCAAGTTTTCTGATTGACAGCATAGAATATTTATTTATCGGTTGCATAGCAACACGACAACGCCCACGCATCCTATTGGTCGCCCGTCAATCGGAGCCAGATCAAGGTCACATGCCAGGACAATAAGTCACCAAGCGGTATTTTCCAATGACATGCAGCGGGTCAATGGGCGGTGCCTAGATAGGAATGCAGCTGTATAACAGGTTTGTATGACCTAGTTGGGTCAAGGTCTCAAATGACTAGCACGGACGGATAAGGGCTGCTAGTGGAATTATCCACTAACCTAGCTAGTAGGCGGAGTCTTCCGGTGAAATCCAGTCCATGTGTCATGGAGTTTTCCAATCGTATCAGTTCACTGGCAAGCCAGCAGCCTAGCAGGCTAACTAGACTCCTACAAAAGCAGTCGCCTTCACGCCACTATTACCATCAGTCTGTGTAGTTGTGTATGCAAGATGAAGTCGTTTCAGCTAAGAGATGACCGAGTAGTGGTCGTGAAGAAAACTGCCGGTCAGTTGATTGTGACGATCAAGCATAAGGACAACAACAAGTACATCGAACTAACACCGAGCAGGTTAGTCCAGTAGCGATTTTGGAGTTTATTTCATCGAACTTAGCTTTTTAATGTTACATCTAATTTTCGATCCACTGAATATTCGCCAGTTTTTTTGTTAGACATGTTGTTACACATAGGCCTATATCCCGTCGTAAAACCAGGACATTTTTGTGCCGGAAAATCGGAAGACCGAGTTACATTTTTGTTCACATCATAAAGTTAAAAAATTACACAACAGGACCAGGATTCGCACTGTTGTTCTACGACTTCAGTACTGTTCTAATTGCTGTAAATAGTTATTTTTCATTGAAATGGTGTACTAACTACTGAGAAATTCAATCCGAAATGCGTACCGGCAAATATTTTGTTACAAAGAAGCTCTGCGTAAAACATTTCAAGCATCGTGTCTATTGTTGGTGTTATAGGTGGACGGTGTTTCGTCAGCACATTCGTGAGATTGACGACAACGCCAGATTACTGTGCACCGACCAACTAGTCAAGTACCAGCAGCATATCGGCGGCGCAAATTATGTGTCAGTTACCAGTGGATTCAAATGTGTGGATTTCCGCTAATTTTTCATGCCATACGGCGGTGTGGAACCAAAACCGTCGAAGAAAGACATCGCGCTGCGCATTCCCGAATGGATCGAATTTCTGCGTTTGGTCGAGGTCATGAACAACACGTATTCCGACCTCGCTACAGCCCTTCCCTGCTACATGGAACTAGATCATGCAAGCCAGATGTCGGCCCTGAAGTGTTCAGAATGCTACCCGTTCGTCGATACCGACTTTATATGACTCGTGTCTGGTTGAACTGTCTACGATCGGTGACATTTGACTGTTTAGAATAAACTGTAGAGTGTAGACTGTTAAGATTTCCGTGCATGTTGTTATCCATGTATCTGCTGTGTATGTTTATGTTCAAACGACACATATTTGTTTCAAAATCGTGTTATTGTTGTCTACATACGAAAGCATTGACAAGTACATCATTAAATCCAGTGTCACTAATAAAACTACTCACAATTGTACGCATATCAACACCATTACTTCTAAGTATGCAATAATAAATACAATAATGTCCACAGAATTTACTGACAGCACTCTGTAGCTGTCTATCGTTATAAGTCAACGACGAACAATGATGGTTCAAATAATGTTCAAAAACTACATTAGGTCGACGTCCAAATGAGTCAAAATATTCTCCATAACCGTTCGCGACGTGTATGCAGGATCGGTGTTGCAGACCAATGAAATGTTCGAGCTGAATACACCATCAAAGTCTTTCAGGTGTCGATTTAGTATGTATTCGATTTCTTCGGTGTTCATACTCCAAAGTCGAAGACGACGTTCCTGTCTCGATCCACTTCGATCACGATTTCAAATTCTGCATATGCCACGACTGTCACCGTGGTCGCCAGTGCGGTCGCAAATTTCAACGCCAGGCGCACGCTGCCCTGTCTCACGAGACTAAAGTGGTCGTCTTCGCCTAGATCGGCAGTCAAATCGAATGCATACAGAGCGTAACCGTTGGCATAGTCCTCGCGACTTATAAACAGTCCTTCGTCTCTGTACAGCTTCCCAGTTCCACCAAGCAGGCTATCGTAAGCTCTTATATACTGCCCGTTTTCGTAGTTTGGTTGGATGGGTCTCACGGCGTGCTGTTGCTGTCCGTCCAGATACAATGCAATCTCGCTGAGACCGAAATTCTGGAAATTGAATGGATTGCTCTCCTGATGACCGTCGAATGCACGATTACTTACGGAACCTATGACAACACGCGTGGGCAGTTGTCCGGAGAACAGTTTTTCGTGGCTAACATCCAAGTAATTTTGTGGTATGGTGAACGACTTGCACACCACACGCCGTATGGGGTACTGTACAGTTCCACGTTCCAACGTCTTTGCATGAGCCAGAAAAACCGATGGCAACAGCTTCACCTTCCGCACGAACATGGACGCGTGCAATATTTTGGCTTTGCATGCTCCCATCAAGCAGAATGCGTCTTTGCTGCGAATTAGTTTTATCTTTACCCCGACTTCGTTGAGCATGTAACGATCTTGAAAGAATATGTCCGCATGCAGACGCCCCATCATGTCGAACGTGCGAATCTCGATCACCAGCTCACGGCGTTTTGCCAGACCCTTGTTTACAGCAGCGGCGGCAAAATTCAGCGAGTCCATTCTACCGGCCTGATCCTTGTAGAATAGTGCGGACGTCAGTTGACTCTTCTTTGCGTCTTCGCCGTAACTCAGCAACGTTTCTATCGTGGCTCTGTAGGGATACGTATTAGTCGAAGCTGTGATAAGAGTGCCGTTCAACGATTTGTCCACTTGGGAAAACAGACTGTGTAGAAACAGATTGACCGGACCGACGGCCGCATCATCTGCCAAAGCCGTACCATCGTTTGCAGTTAGCTTGGCCTTGACATATAGCATTGTGTTTGCAAAGTCAATGTAGTCTCTCCGCTGCCGCTGATGTCGAACTCTATGGGCGAACCGTCGCTAACGGCCGTTAGAGGATGATATTCGACCCAACTGCCCTGCTCCATGCTGGTCTGAGTTGGCGGAACGGAAAACAGGTCCAATTCCGATTTTGTACATTCACACGACATCTCGTTAGCGAAAGCCATTACCAGAAAACGTCCGGTGCTCTACTTCTCCTGTCCCTTCTTATTCTTTTCACCTTCCGCTGTCTACGAATGCCGGATCCAGACTGACGACTTAGACTTTGCACGGTTCGTTTTATACCCGCCGAAACACGTTTCTTTGCAGATTCCTTCAACGACTGTCCTTCCAACACACCGTCTGCTACCGCCATGCCGGTCTTCAGCGCACTTGCCAACATACCTTTTCCGTGTGTTTTGAAGAAAGGAAGGACGAGGCGCCGAAGGAAATCACCCAATATACTTCCGAGACCATGTCCACGTTGAAATCTGCGACCAGCGAATACGGGTATCTCCTCACCGTTCTGACGTGAATAATACTGTTCGTACAAGTCCCGACTGGCGTCGCAACAGTAAGCTCTGTGCTTCATGTCGATATCCAAATGTCAAATGACCAAACGCATTCGCTCGTCGTCGTTTATATAGAGAAATATGGGTGAACTACTCGTCGAAATTCCAAAATGACAAACGACTTACCCACCAGAAAAGGTACGGACACCCCGCTATCGGTCATGATGTTGATTTCCAGGGTGTCAAAATGTTTATTCTGTAATGGAACATATAGTGTGGGGTTCAATACTTGGTGGACGTTTCCGTGACTTCTTCGGGGCTTGTCCACTATGCGAAGAAGTGGAGCTTTCGTGTCTCCAATCGGTACGTGTTCCAGCATATCACAGTAGACATACACCGAATGAATGTGTCCGATAATATTCGGAGAACGTCTCCCCGTCATTTCCTCTTGAGAAAGCTTTACATCGGCATCGAAACCCAGTAAACGACCCAAGTCCGGACTGAACTCGACAGAAATGTAATCCCGTAGCAACTTTATACTGTATTTTCCACTAACGTGGGAGATCTCCACAAGCAGCGGTTCGTGATTTTGTAGTGGAATTCCAGTGCGTTGTGCCTCGTGCAAGTTGCGGATGATGTTGCGCATTCGTACATAGTGACCCGGTTTCATGATTATTTTTCTAATAAATTCACCGACAATGTAAATGTTATAGTAGCAATGACCCTGGACCACATTCTCGACCACCGAAGGAATTGATATTTCAGTCAACCCGACTTCCCAGTCACCTTCCAGTTCAATCAGATTGTTCAGTTTCGTCGTGAATCGAGCCACTGTATTCTCCGGATAGTAGTTTATCGAACTGTTCGATGGCAGCGTTAGGTAAAACCGACTCATTGCGACGAAGCGAGGGATTCGGCAGAAGATAGCCGAGAGCGCCGCTAATCAAACTGGTCCATAGGCATGTATCGCTCTCCGTGAAGAACAAATTTGCTAGACCAACCACGATGACGACAAACGCCACAAACACCTGACAGCAATACACCATTTCTTCCTTTGGCACGTTGACGTCGCAGACCGTCCAACGCTCACGACTTTTTTGCAAGTTAATCGACCCACGAGTCGAATTTGTTGGGGTAGCCTATCCACGACACGAGATACTGTATCTTGCCGTTACGCTTCCTAGTCTTTAGTATTCGATCGATGTCGAAGCGTTCATCGTCGGATTTCTACACCTTCTGAATTTCGGCTTTGTAAAACTTTCCTTTTATAGTCTCATCGCCCAAGTCTTTTAGTTTATAGGTCACTAGTACTGTAGGCAGACGCGTTGCAATTTCGAAAATCTCATCTGACCATTCGCCCATATATCCTTTGCGAAAAGGACGTCTGTGAATGCTTATGCGCACTCTATCGCCCACGTTGTATTTCCACTTGTAAGATTTGGGTTTGGGCGGATAGAGACGAGCTCCGACAACGGCTTCGTTGTCGACATTCACTTCGACCGGTGTCATTCCAATGGATGTGATGTGTGTTATTGTACGAATACATGAGTTCCGTCACGCGTCCACGTATAGCCTGGTGTTCCTGTAGGTGAAATAGCGATACATTTTCGTCTTCAGAGTCCGGTTGAAACTTTCCACTACGCTCGCCTTCAAATCTTCGTTTTCACTTGTGTAGAACTTTATCCTGTGACGCTGCAACATGGATTGAAACGTCCCATTGAAAAACTCCGTACCTTTGTCGCTCTGCACCATGTTACATTTCCGGTCCTCTAGAATCTTTTCGAAAGCTTCGGGGACATCACGACCGGACTTTGTTCGGACGGGAATGGCCCACGCTCTTTTCGTAAACACGTCTATGCAGGTAAGTATATATCTCATACCGTCGTTGTACGAGGATAGATTGGACATGTCGACCACGTCGATCTGATACAGGTCGGCGATGCCCTTGGGGTAGGTTTTGCGACGAGGAAAACGAACTCTCCTAGGTTTGTGTAGCGTGTAGGCGTCTTGTTTAGCAAGAAATTGCTTCACCTCGCGCTCTGACCGACCGCTATAACGCCGTAAGTTTTTCATGCTACCGAAACTGCCGGGCGATTTCAAAGTACTGTATATCGCCTCCACGTCAGTACGGAACTCAGAACTGTCGCGAACGACGTCTCTTACTGCGTCGAAACGGCGGTGGTGCTGGCGTCACTTCGCACAGCGGATTGGACTTTAGGCTTGCTTCTGGAGGAACGTCTTTGCGGACATTTAGATACTTGTGCAAAGCGGCGACGTATTCCCTCACTTTGCGGTCATCGGCAACAGACTGGTCGCGAAGTGTGTTGGATAGCTGAAGGCTTCGCCCGGTCTTTGCTATGGCGTCGGCGGGTTTTTGCAGTCGTTTATATTCTCTATCAAATTCGTCCACCAGTACCAACTTCTTGGCAGCTTGTATTATTTCAGAAGCAGACTACCGAGAATGGACAGCACTGGTGGTAGTAGTGCTGCGAGAAATCCGCCCTTTTGCAGAATTTTTCGCTTCTTTCGCAGTGATGTTTTCTTAATAGACAATGACCTCAAGTCGTTTCTTCTGCGACGCAAGTTCGTCTTCTGGCGATCCGTAAGCGGTACGTTTCCTTTTATAACGTTCTTAGCACACTCGCTGACACAGTCCAAAAAATCATTGTTGCATTTCTTGGCAGCTTGTATTATTCTCTCCTTGTCCTGTAACCCATTTTACGTATTCGCTTCAAAACGGGCAGAAACTTTTTCGTTCGCTGACTCATTTCGGCACGTACACGTGCTGACTCTCCCCGGGGAATATGTTCGTGCGCAGATGCAGATCTTCGTCCTGTTGCGTTCGAAGGTCCACGAGCAAATAACTGTATGGCTCGAGCGTCGCATCTTTATATGCTTCGATTGCAAACTTCGAGAATCTCGGATACATCTGCCTCGCTAGGTGTGCAAACTGACAATCACGGGTTCTAATATGCTCGAAAGTCTCTCTATTCTGCGTTTGAAATGTTGCCTATCTCTAGCTACCCTCAACCATTGACTGCAACGATCTTCATCCTCGTCGTTCAGGTGACGTACTACGACAAAATGTGAGAACCGTACCTGTCTACTCTCCATTGTCGACCGGCGTGTGATTATTTACCCCTCCCTTTCTCTCCTCTCGTCCAAGGGAGAGGGGGAGTGTGCGCGCTCGACGAAGCGGAGCTATCAGTGCTGCAATTATGACGGCCACCAATACGCAGACCGGTATCCAAACGGACTCGATCCTCTCGTCGTCGTCGTCGTCGCGGCTCCAACAGACTTCCGTCTTCAAAACGTCGGTCGGCACACTGTAATTCTCCATATCACTGTCTGTGATTGTGCGAGCGTGTGTGCGTGTATACCCGTGTCAAAATAATTCCAGAATACCCTCTCCTATGGAAGGAGGAAAGTCTACTTTTCCGAACGTGTAGTTATCCATTTCAATGTCGAGTTGTAAATGGTCCATGTGTCGCGCATGCGTGTGGTATTTATACTGTTTGACAACACGTTTTGGTCAATACACAAGAAATTTTGTACATCAGTAAGCGAAATGTACATCAATCATTTTCAAAACAAACAAAGCCATATACAGTTTATTTACATACAAGAGGCAGAGTGGAAGAAGCACACGACGCCTTTCTGAGCGAATAATGACCATATGCTAAAGTACGTATACCGTCGTTCAAAATGTATCGTTTGTCGTCAAACGCGCAGAGACATAACTTGTTGATCTTCAGCGTGTTGATGACGTGGTTTGTGGATTTAAAATTACGAAATTTGGCTCGAGTGTCCTTCCGATCTCGTCTGAGGACATCCAGAAACTGTTGGTGATTTACCTCTTTCTTTACATAGCGTTTCTGGGTGCCCTTGGCTTTTTGATGGATTTCCTCGGATCTCCGGGAACGTTTAAACTGTACATCGTTGCCCGAAGTCCGACGAATTCCTTCGGAGCCACCGAGCCCTTCTCGCTCTTGAACTTGCCCAGCGCTCGACGGTTGTCCGTCGAATACTGGGGAAGACTCGCGTCGAAGTTGCTGGTGTCGAGCTCATCCAGTATCTTCCCGAAATCCTCGTGCAGTTTGCCAGTCCCGATCTCGCAACAGAGAGAGTCTGTGTCGGTGTACAGCAAAGTACATTTGTCTTCATATTTCGCTTTTAAAACTTCGTAGTAAAACCGGTACATGACCAGCTTTGAAATTTCCTAAATGCAAAATCCGACTGCAATCGGTTTGTTCAATTCCACCCGCGTTCTGGCCCCTCTGATCATGACCAGATCGGGATTTACGATTTCGCTCTGTCGAAAAGTGATGCTGCTCACCGCTTTGAGAGCGGTGTCGGGATCCGCGATCAGATGAATGTTGACTCTGTTCCGAACCTGTTCCATGGTTTTTCCAAACGTGGCGTTTGCCTGTAATTTTGCAAGATCGGATTCGAAATCCGATGCGGCATCCCGTCGTTTCTGATTACATTGCTCGATCCAGGATTTCAACCACGGGGCCTGTTCGAAAGCGAGGACCCTGTGAATTTTGGTGACCTTCAATCCATGCCTCGTATACAACTGTGAATTCCTTTAATGTGTGACATATTTCGTCTTGTTCATCAGGTTCGGTATCAACTTTTTGGAGGGTACCCACGGTCGACGCAGATCTATCAAGTCGAGAGCGAACTGGCTGAGGATGTCTCGGGACACCTCGAGATGTTCCGGGGCCATCGGATAATCGTTGTGGATGTCGTGGAGGTGGTCAGAATACTCCAGATTGCACTCGATGATGTAACCCGTTTCAACATCGGGTGCGATCGTATCAAAGTCGAATTCCGCCACCTCCTTGTCCGATAGGAAACGAAATTTTCCTACCGGTAGTGGTTCGCACTGAGCTGTGGCGTACAGGGAGTTGGCATCGAGATATGTGCTGAATTTTGTTACTTTCGAGGGGTCGAAATCTGCCAAGAGAGGATTGTTGGCACAGGCATACCTCTTGGAAATGGTGACGATTCCGCCACGCATGCTGTTTTCTATCATAAGGTATGCCTGGGGATCTGTTATGAGATCCAATTTCGCGTCTGTATGTTTTAACGCCATGGCCCAGGCGAGGGATGGGAGTGTGTTGAAATGCAAGCAGTCTAATCTGTGCGATTCGCACGTGGTCCACCAGAAATGCTCAAAGACGTCTGCAAGGAGGAGGAAGTCTGTCTTGAGATAGTGGTCGTGATAGTTTTTGAGGGTTTTGCACCCAAATCGCGACCACGTCTCCTGTGCGCGCCGATAGTCCTCCTCCTTCAGGTCCTCGCTTCTCAAGGTGTCCCGGAAAGACTCGATCGGAGGGAGTTGCGTCTCCTCGAACTTTTTGGGTCCCGTCATGTAGCTTTAGGGAAAAACACCCTTCGGGAACACCAGATCGTCGCAAGTCCCGAGATACTTTTGGGTGTGCGCGAAATGTTTTGTTCCCGGTTTTAGTAGAAGGGAGATTAGTTCCTCGAGGGAAGTGGAGAGGAACTGTTACGAGTCGAGGAAACGCAATTCCCTGATCTCGAACTGTAGATATTTTTCTTTGTTCAGGGGAAGAGGAATTCGCCCGATATGTGGCAATGGTGCCGCACCTTGTGGTTATCGTCGGTAAACGGCTTTTTATAATTGCCACATATCGTCGTGGCTTCGAACTCTGCCTCTTGTTCGGCCGTGAATGGTAACATTTTATACTGTCCGACACAATCCAGTTTATAATGTTCATCTCGTTGAGTACGTGTTGGTAGAAGACCTCCATCACGTCGTCGTCTCCGCTGTATACTTTCGGCGGGGTTTGATATTGGGGATACGACGTGACGCAGTAGCAGCAGAATCCGCTGACCTTATGCTCGTCGATCATGTGTATGCTGCCGCTACTCGCGACGACGTCGTCGTCCTCCTCGTCGTCGGTGGTATTCGATGGGGGCGAGAAACGATTCGAAATCGCAGACTAGATAAAAGGGGACGATGTGTTGTTTTTGTACGGACTTGAATTTTAGTACGCTGTCGTCCGGATCTGGGTATTTGACTTGCTGGGCGGGATGGGACTGACAGTATGAGAGGTGATTGCCATGGGCTTCTTTAGCTCTGAAGGGATGAAGGCAGTGATTGCAGACATAGGTCTTACCATCGTGTTTCGTTCGGTGGGATAGGAGGCGAGACATGTCCCTGATCCAAGTGTAATGTTTCTTTTGGGTTTCGGGGTCTTCGAGGAGGAGGAGGTTTATGTGGTGTTGGCGATCTTTGTGGGGAGAGATACTAGACGGTAAAGGCGAGGTCTTCCGTCACTGGATCGACAGCGTACAGATTTATTGCAATTTCGGGATTTTTATCTTCGAAAAAAGGAATTTGTTTTGGGGACATTGGTAATTCAATGCCGCTGACCTTCAGTGATGTTTTATGGGTCTGTAGTGTCCGATGCGTTCTTTGTGACGGGGGCTTCGTGAAGACAGGAAAGTACCGCCCATAGAATACACTTTTCGTCCTCGTTTCTGACGTTGACGATGCATTGTTTATTTTCCAGATATTTTGGTGTTGGAATGTAGGAGCGTCCGTGAAATGGTAGTACTTTGTTATTACAAGAGTAAATTCCAAAATTCTCTCTATTGTGAATCCAGACCCCCTAGCATTAAAGTGGTCGACCTGGGAGTCCAGGGAAGATCGAATACCGTCGACGTCGAGGTCGGTGGATGAATTTATC
>Ga0209568_1000387_pt1 | contig 15332 bp, 11 predicted proteins | sample WorMetOlspDAHAB2_FD_187406 | JGI IMG/M metagenome (GOLD analysis project Ga0209568, IMG submission 187406) | Marine gutless worms symbiont microbial communities from Max Planck institute for Marine Microbiology, Germany - Olavius sp. DAHAB.2... ...
GCTTCTTTTGATTCCCTCTCCCCAACCCCTCTCCCGGCGGGAGAGGGGCTTTTGCGACACCCTCGGAGGGAGAGGAGGTGCAGCCGGTGGCGTGCCCAACATATTGCTATCGGCGATGTTCTCATTGAAACGGTCGATTCCGATTGCACTGTTTCTGACCCTCGGAATAGTAAGCCCCCTGCAGGCCGCCGTTCCGGAAAAAGTCACGTCGAAAGCCGCCGCGGAAAAGGGCTGTATGAGCTGCCACGAGGGCATCGAGTCGATCCGCGAGGAGACCAGCGCCATGCTGGCTGCCATCAGGGGCTTGGGTAAGGCCCAGGGCGACCCGGAGGGCTGCGTCATCTGCCATGGCGGCAATCCGCGGGGCCTGACGGCCGAGCAGGCGCACCAAGGCGTACCCGAGAAGGCGGCGGCAACGGGTCCCAAGACCTTCTATCCGGACCCGGGCAGCATCTGGATCGCCGACCACACCTGCGGCCAGTCCGGCTGTCACCAGGGCTATTCCTACCGGTTGGAGCGCGCCCTGATGAGCACCGAGGCCGGCAAGATTCAGGGTAACCTACACACCTGGGGCATCGAAGAGGTCCAAAACCATAAGGTTCCCTGGGGCAACTACGCCGTCGCGGACACGGACGGGCCGACGCCGACCGTCGGCACTGATGCCTATAAAGCCTACATGGCCAAGCTGATTGAGGAGTACCCGGATCAGCTGCCGACCAAGCTCGATCAGATCCCCCTACCTTCGGTGGAAGAGATCGAGGCCGATCCCAAGCTGGCGGGCTTCACCTATCAGCGCCAACAGTGCCAACGTTGCCACGTGGGCATCAGGGGGCGCGAAAAGCGTGGCGACTACCGGGGCATGGGCTGCTCCGCCTGCCACATTCCCTACGGGAACGAGGGCTATTACGAGGGCGGTGACCCGACCATCGACAAGGAGGAGCAGGGCCACATGCTGGTGCATCGCATCCAGAGCACCCGCAAGGCCAAGGTCAAGGTGCGGGATGATATGGAGTATTCGGGGATTCCCGTGGAGACCTGCAACTCCTGCCACAACCGCGGCAAGCGGATCGGCGTCACCTATCAGGGCCTGATGGAGTTCCCCTACGGCTCACCGTTCGACGAGAAGGGCAAGACCCAGCCTCGGCTGCACACCAAGCAGTATCTCTTCATCTCCGACGACCTCCACCACCAGTACACGCAGAGCCGGCCCGAGAATCCCAAGGGCGGCATGCTGTGCCAGGATTGCCACACCACCATCGACATGCATGGCGACGGCAACATCTTCGGCACCACCCTGGCCCAGGTCGAGATCGAGTGCCAGGACTGCCACGGCACCCCCCAGGCGTTCCCGTGGGAGCTGCCGTTGGGCTTCTCCGAGGAGTTCGGCAAGGCGCTCGCTTCCGAGGCACGGGGGCTAGGCGATGCGCTGCTCCCCGAGACCCAGGCCTATGCCACCCCATACGACAAGAGGGAAGGCTATCTGCTCTCCACTCGCGGCAACCCCCTGGGCAATGTGGTAAAGGACGGCAAGAAGGTCGTGCTGCACTCCGCCACCGGCCTGGACTTCCAGGTCCCGCTCCTGAAGCAGTTGGCCGCGGACAACGCCTGGAAGAGCCCGGATGCCATGGTCGCCATGAACGATGTGGCCAAGCACAACGAGCGTCTGGAGTGCTACGCCTGCCACGCCTCCTGGGTACCCCAGTGCTATGGTTGCCACGTGCAGGTCAACTACGGCCGGGACAAGGACGGCAAGCCGTACCGGGATACGGACTGGATCGCCGGCGGCAGCGAGCGCTTCGACGACGGCCAGACCGCCGAATCCCCCCTGGGCACCCATGGCTACAAGCGACCGGGCAAGGTGTTCGAGAAGCGTTCCTATCTGCGGTGGGAAAAGCCGGTACTCGGCATCAACGGCGAGGGCCGCGTGACCCCGCTGATGCCCGGCTGCCAGATCGTCTACACCGTCATCGACCGGAAGGGCAAGGCGGTGGCGCTCAACCGGCTCGCCAAGTCGCCGGATGAGCAGGCGGAGCTCGGGCAGGAGCGGGTGCCGGACGCCATCGACATGGCCCCGGTGCAACCCCACTCGGCCCAGCGCAAGGCCCGCACCTGCGAGTCCTGCCACAACAACCCCAAGGCCATGGGCTACGGGATCTCCGGCGGTGTCTTTCAGGCCCGCTATCCGGAGGATATCGTCGAGGACCTGATCGACCAGAAGAACGGCGAGCCGATCCCCGTCCGGCACCAGGTCCAGATCACCGGGATCCCAGACCTGGACTACGACTGGTCCACCATCATCAAGGACGGTCAGCAAGTGCAGACGGTCGGAACCCACTGGCCCCTGTCCCGCGCCTTGACCAAGGAGATGCGCTCAGGTATGGAGCGCACCGGCCTGTGCCTGGGCTGCCATCGTGAGATGAGCAATGACGAGCTCTGGTCCAAGGTCTCGACCGAGGGTCAGCTGAGCGATGAGGAGCACATCGAGCTGATGAACAGGATGTTCAAGGCCATACATCCGGAGTCGGTGAAGGAGGAAGAGAAGTAACCGGGTCGTCCCCGACCCGAAGTGCGGCAAATCGGCGCACCCCCGCATCATGCGGGGGTGCGTCGTTGGTGTTAGGTATCTGGGGGCTGTTGACATTTAACGCGGAGTAAAGGGCGCCTCGAAAAATGGGTGTTTTCGCCAATCGAGAGAATCTAACCCATTGATTATTCAGACGAGTCGTTGACAAAAACCGTATTTTTCAAAGTGCCCTGAACCCTGACCTCCGGGCCTGTCTCTCAATGGTACAGGATTCACAGGATTTCCAGGATTAACAGGATCTTATAATTGTTATTCAAGAAAAATAATCCTGTTAATCTTGTCCTATTAGCGGTTGGCACTATGATGATTGTGTCAACAGTCCCTAGAATTCGCTATTGACCTTTCGGACCCCATTATGGCCGCCGTCATCGAACGTGTCGCCAGCCTCGAACAAACCGTGCAGGATTTCGTCAGGAATGCCGAGCTCCAGTTCAACCGGCTTTACAACTCGCAACTGCAGACCGAAGCGGAGCTGCGCCTGTTCAAGGACGAGACACGCCGACAGCACCGGGAGATGAACAAGAAGTGGGGGGAGCTCTCCAACAAGCTGGGTACCCTGGTCGAAGACCTGGTCGCTCCGAGTCTGCCCCGGGTGATCGAAAAGCGGCTGAACGAGAGCACCTACGATCTCATGGTGCGACGCAAGCGCCGTTCGCCCGACGGGCGCATAAAGGAGTTCGACGCCGTGTTGGTGACCCCCGTTTGCGTCTGTCTCAATAGCACCAAGGCGACCCTGCGCAATACCGACGTAGACAGCTTCGTGGCCGACATCGCGGAATTCCGGACCTTCTTTCCCGAGTATAATGTCCTACCCCTGGTGGGGATTCTCGCCAGCCTCACCGTGGACGGGAGTGTGCTCGCCTACGCGGAGAGGCGGGGCTTTCTGGTGCTGGCGGTCGGCGATGAGCTGATGGAGGTCAAGAACCGGCCCGATTTCGAGCCGAAGCGCTGGTAATATCGATCATTTAAGGAGTAGCTGAATAGTTACGTTTCAACTACGAATCACACGAATCGACGCGAAAGTCCCCGTGGGCATAAACAATCCAATTCGCGCAGATTCGTGTGATTCGTAGTTTGTAAAAAAAGGGACCTATATACATAGCTAGCCAAAACCATGGCAAGAGACTTGGGTGGGGTCGGATTGAAGGGAGGGTTACCAGACTTGCGGATTTCATCCAGGCTGTAAAGGAAAACACCGCCCTCCGTGGCTAGTCACATATATAGGTCCCTAAAAAAAGCCCCCCATGCGCGCATCGGTAGTGGTAAATTTTTAAATGGCTGGCGTGGACTTGTTTGATCCCCTCTCCCCAGCCCTCTCCCTCCCCCCCCCGGGAGAGGGCTGGGGAGAGGGGATCAAACAAGTCCACGCCAGCCATTTAAAAATTTACCACTACCCATCTTCCATACCACCCCTGCTGCTGGTCAGCGCCTTAGCTATGGTGGCCGGAGTTGCCGTCACCGCTGAAAAGCCGGTGAGCCCGGAGCCATCCCCCCCCGCTGCGCTGGAACCCGTGGCGCCGGTCATGCCTGTCCATCCCCACGGCGCTGCCTACGATCCCCACGCCCGGCTCGACCCGGAGACTCGAATCCGCATCGCGCTCCAACACAAGGCGGAGGGGCGTCCGCGAGAGGCGTTGACCGTTCTGTCCGGGGCGATTGCCGGACACGGGGACGACGCGCGACTCTATGCCGTGCGCGGCAGTCTGCTGCTGGAGGCCGGTCGTGTCGCCTCGGCCCTGGCGGACCTGGAGCGGGCGGTCAGACTCGATCCGAACGATGCGGAAGCACTCACCAATCGGGCCCAGGCCTACCGCCGGTTCGGCCGCATCGACCAGGCGCTGGCGGATCTCGACCGCGCCCTGGAAATCGCCCCCGATCTCCCGGCGGCCCGTTTCAACCGAGGCGCCATGCGTTACGGCACCGGTGATTACCAGGGGGCCCTGAAAGATTTCGACCGTTGCGTCGCCCTCGACCCCCACCTGCCCGGACCCTATTTCAACCGGGCGTCGGTCAGGGATGCCCTGGGGGACAAGGAAGGCGCGATCGCCGACCTGGATCGATTCCTGCAAATCTCCCGGAACGAGACCTGGAACGACCAAGCTCGACAACTGCGGCGGGTACTCGAAGATCCGGCCAAGGCACCGGTCGCGCCCAGGCCGAATCCGCATCGCTAATACCCAGTTTCAGCCTATTTTTCCTGTATAGGGCTGATGGGTATGTTAGGTTTGCGGGCCTTAATGATCCTTGGCATGTAAAATAGGCTGAAACTGGGTACTAGGTGGTGTTGACATTTAACGATAATCGACTGTTTTCACGTGTTTAAACGCCCGCAACATGTCACAGATCCAGGATGAGAACCGACTCCCCAAAAGCCCCTCTCCCTGGAGGGAGAGGGGTTGGGGAGAGGGTGATTCAAGCAGTCGGCTGTGAATGTCAACACCACCTAGTACATCATTTCACTTGATTTTGCTGTAGGGAACGCCCTCTGTGGCGTTCCGAACTGTAGGGAACGCCCGACCTGGCGTTCCGGGTAGTGGTAAGTTTTTAAATGGTTTGCGTGGACTTGTTTTGATCCCCTCTCCCCGGCCCTCTCCCGGAGGAAGAGGGAGTATAGCCTATTAGAGCGCCAAACCCACTGCCAGTGGCAATGGTTCCATTTAAACCTTAACCATTACCGCGTTCCGAACCGCTTGCGGAACGGCACGGAGGCCGTTCCCTACACGCGCAAAATAGGATAAAATGGGGTACTCGTCACCAGCGCTTGGGCTCGATGGGCTCGAACCCGGGCCGGTTCTTGACCTCCATGATCTGATCGCCCACCGCCAGCACCAGAAAGCCCTGCCTCTCCGCGTAGGTAAGTAGGCTCTCGTCCACGGCCAGACTGGCAAGGACCCCGACCAGGGGCAGGGCCTGGTATTCGGGAAAGAAGGTCCGGAACTCGGCGATGTCGGCCACGAAGCCGTCCACGTCGGTAGGGCGCAGGGTCGCCTTGGTGCTGTTAAGATAGACGCAACCGGAGGTCACCAGCACGGCGTCGAATTCCTTCATGCGCCGACCATCGGGCAAACGGCGCCTGGGCCTTTCCATGAAGAGGTCATAGGTACGCTCGCCCAGCCGCTCCTCGACGATCCGGGGCAGGCTCGGGGCGACCAGGTCTTCGACCAGGGTGCCCAGCTTGTTGGAGAGCTCCCCCCACTTTTTGTTCATCTCCTGAAGCTGCCGGCGCGATTCATCCTTGAAGTCACGCATTTCGTCCTTGAAATCACTCATTTCATCCTTGAACAGGCGCAGCTCGGCCTCCGTTTGCCGTTGCGAGGCGTAGAGCTTGCGGAATTCGGCGCCGACACTCCTGACGAATTCCTGTACGGTCTGTTCGAGGCTATCGACGCGTTCGATGACGGCGGCCATAATCGGCTCCGAAAATCCAAGAGACTGCCGGGAAAAATAGCCGGCCCACGGCCCGGATGCAAGCGGGGGCGATGTTGGTCGCCATGCATTCGCGTTCATTTGCGGCAAAAAATCAAGGAGATGGTCTTGTTTGAATCCTTTGATAGAAAAAATGGAAAAAAAGGGAGAGGGATACGTCACGTCGGTAGCCTGGCTCTGGTCCTGCTCTCGGTCTTGCCGATCCACGCCGACCCAGCCGAACGCCGGGAGACCCCGCCGACCTTCGAGCAGCTACTGGTGGAATCGGGCATGGCACTCGCGGCTCCGGACGGCTTCGCGGCGGCCGAGGTACGTCCGAATGCGCGCTTTATTTACGATCGTGCCTACGCGAGCCCGGACGGGGCGCTGGAGATACGCTACGCGGTCCGACCCCTGGGGCGGATCCGGGTCGACTACGAAGACCCCCACAGCGCCGCGCCGGACCCCGATCACATGTTCCCCCTGATGTTTCAGTCGATTGTTACCCGACTCTCCGACGGGCGCCACAGCCCGACCAGGGAGTATCCGTCCGCACAGGCGCGGGAGAAGTTCAACGCCGACTGGGCCGCGGCGGCCGTGTTCGATATGGATTTCGGGTTCGCGACGAAGCACCGGCAGGCATTGGTCATCGCCATGCACAAGAACGCCCTCGCCGATGCCTATGCGATCTTCCTCTTCGACGACTACGAGCCGGTCAAACAACGGATCAACGACAACCTGAGCGCACTGCGTTTCCTGCCCTAGCAATCCTGAATGATTCGTGGTTTTCCTTCTCGACACGGAAATTCATACGCGCTCACCTTACCCCGAGAGCGGGCGGCCACCCCCGATCGCCTTGCGGCCTGAGTCAGACGCCGTCAGACGCCCAGCGCCCGTATAGATCGAGGCGCCCGTCATGCACCGGCGGGCACCAGAAATAGCTCCCGGAGACGGGCCGGGTGAACCGAAAGAGCGCGTCCCGGATGCCGTCCTCGGCACCGATCATCCGCCGGAGCTGGGCCTCGAAGGCAGCGAAGGTCTTGCCGAAGGCCACGAACTGGAGTCCGCCTCGACCCTGCTCATCGGACCAGGGCATGGAGCACCTGAGAATGAAGGCCGCGGGCTCAAAGTCTTCCTGGGCGGTGCGCTTCACGTGGGCGGATGCCGGCGCCTCGTCCAACTCCTCGTTGTCGCGCCTGCGCCTGCCGATGGTGTCGTCCTGCTCCTCGGGCGACATGGCGTCGAAGCGGTCGAAATCGTGCAGCCACTGCTGAACCGCCGCGAAGCTGGCGCCGTCCAGACCCGGACCGGCACCCCTTACCAGGGCGGCGGCCAAGGCGTCCGGCCCTTGCGGGTTCTCGGTACCGTCCTCGTATCCGGTGAGATCCAGGCCGGTTCCATGTCGAAATCCGTCCACGGCCTGTACGCGCGTGAATGCCGTGGCGATTGCCTGCTCGACTGCCCTGCCGCGGTGCAGCAAATCTCCGCGGTCATCCCCCCGCAGCCAGCACCAGAGCGCCGCCGGCGTGGACGGCAGCTCGATGCCCCGTCCGACCAGGGCGGGGAATACCCGCAGCCCGTCGATCTCCACGCCGAGGGCGAGTACCAGGGAGTATCCCAAGCCGATGACCGTATTCCTGCCGTCGACCAGATCACACAGCGCCGTCAGGGATGTCCGAGGGTCCGCATTCGGGACAAGCTCGAAGAAGAGGTAACGACCCTGGAGGGGAATCGGGTCCAGGATGCCCGGCTGTGTCTGATTCATTAGGATTGCTTTCGGCTCCGGGTAGTAGTACGTCATTTTGCTCGAAATTGCGGACATTGTAGAGAAGGCGGATCAGGAGACATTGCCCTACCTCCCCTGCCCTGCGCGAAGGTTGCCGAGGAGCAACAGGGCCACGCCCAGGGTAATGGCGCTGTCGGCGACGTTGAACGCCGGCCAGTGCCAATCGCCCACATAGAGGTCGATGAAGTCCACGACGCGTCCCGTGAGCACGCGGTCGATCAGGTTTCCCACTGCCCCGCCGACAACCAGGGAGAGGGCGGCGGCCATAAGGTGTTCGCGCGGCCCGAGCCGCAGCAGCCAGACGACCAGCACCACCGACATCAGGATGGCAAAGCAGGCGAAGAACCAGCGTTGCCAACCCCCGGCGTCGGCCAGGAAGCTGAAAGCGGCCCCTTCATTATACATCAAGGTCAGGTTGAGCAGCGGCACCAGGGGCAGGGGGCGGTAGGGATCGAGCACAGCCGCGGCCAACCACTTGGTCGCCTGGTCGAGCACTATGACCAGCGCGGAGAGCCACAGCCAACGGGCCATTGCCGGGTTTGTCATCAGCTTCATTGGTCTGCCGGTGCTTATCGCTATCTTTAATCCTCGACGCTCCGGGGTCTCGTCGATTTTGACAGGGATTGCCGGAGCCGGAAAGCCCTGAAAATTGCGAGAAGCTTCACATCCCTGTGACTGGATTCCGGCACTCCCTGCCGGAATGACGGCTTAACTCAATGACATTGGCTTGCAAACCGGCCCGGTGGCTACACAGCGCCGGCAAGCCGGCGCCTACCGCGCATGGTGGGCCACCGCGACCACGACTGATGACTGAGAGCCGTCGCAACGAGTCAATCGAAAAGCAATTTGTACGCGCCCGCCCTGAGGCAGCCCCAATCGGTGATAGCATATGGGTCCCGATGCCTTACACCGAGGAGCACTCATGTCCAATGTCCGTTCCTTTCGAGGAAAAGATCCCCAAATTGCTGCCGATGCCTGGATCGATGCCTCCGCTGTCGTCATCGGCGATGTGACAGTCGGCCCGCGCTCGTCGATTTGGCCCCTGTGTGTCATCCGCGGCGACATTCATCGCATCGAGATCGGGGCCGATACCAATATTCAGGACGGCACCGTCCTGCATGTGTCTCACGATAGCCGCTTCCTGCCCGGGGGGGCACCCGTCATCATCCGCGACCAGGTAACCGTGGGTCATCAGGCCATATTGCACGGCTGCGAGATCGGGGACCATTGTCTGATCGGAATCGGCGCGCGGGTACTGGACCGGGCGGTGCTCGAGCCCCGTACCATGGTAGGCGCCGGCTCCCTGGTGCCGTCCGGTAAGGTCCTCGAGAGCGGCTACCTCTGGGTGGGGACGCCGGTCAAGCGCATCCGGCCCCTGAAAGATCAGGAGCTCGAGTACCTGGACTATGTGGCCGGGCATTATGCCAAGCTCGCGGACGGACATGGCAATGAGGCCGCCGGTCATCGGGGTGGGCGCGTATAAATCCGCCCGAAAACATGACCTCGGCGGAGTCGCTGGGGTATCGATCAAGTCAGCGCAGCCTGGCCACGGGCTGGGAGGCGCGGGCTTGCCCCGCACCGGTCATTATCTGTCGAAACCGCTGCACTGCCATGGTAGCCTGACCGTATGATCGCAAAAGACATCATCAGCCGCGCCATGCTCAAGCGGCTCACCACCGACCTGGCCCGCCAGCTCCTCGACCTCGATGCCGAGGCGATCCAAGTCCTGGAGACCCAGAACCAGCGCGTCGAAGACCGCCGGGCGGATCTAGTCGCACGCATGCGACAAACCGACGGCGCGGAATTCCTGCTGCACATCGAGATCGCCAACAACAATAAGGCGGACATGCCGTTGCGGATGCTGCGTTATTACACCGACATCCGCCTTGCCGACCATCCCGGACCGATCCGCCAATTCCTGATCTACATCGGGGCCGATCCCCTGACCATGCCGGCGGGCCTCGATGAGCCGGGGTTGCTCGACTACCGCTATGGGCTGGTCGACATGCATCAGGTCGACTGTACCGGCCTGTTGACTCAAGACAACCCCGATGCCCTGGTATTGGCAATACTGTGCGACTTCGGGGACCGTAAGCCCCAGGAAGTCGTCACCTACATCGTACACCGCTTGCGGGAGCTGCTGGGCGCCAACGAGCGGGGATTCCGCGACTACATGACCATGCTGGAGATCCTCTCGAAGAACCGGGATCTCCAGGCACAGGTCGAGGAGGTCGAACACATGCTGACCGAGATCGATATCGAATCTTTGCCGTCTTTCAACATTGGCTTCGAACGTGGTGAGAAAAAAGGTGAGGAAAAAGGAAGGGAAGAAGGGTTGGAAAAAGGTGAGGCACGGATCGTGCGTCGCCTGTTGAGCCGGCTCGGGGTCGCGGAGGCTTCCGAGCTGCTCGGTCTGACACCGGGAGACGTGGAACGCATCGCAGCAAAGGGAGGCGACGGCGATTCGGCGCACGGCCGGCAGTGATGGAAGATGGCACGGACGAGGGTCGGTGCGCCGGGGACCTTTGACGTTTAATGAGGACGTTTTTCTGATCTTTACAGGCTCTCCAAGGCGTCCGATTCAGGCCCGTCGTTTCCGCTCTCTGTTGTGTGTAAATGACCAGAGTCCCAGTGTCAGCAGACCGAGCCAGGCCGCGGCGAGCCAGCCGATGACTCCATCGTACCTTCCGACCAACCAGGCGGTGGGCGACGCTGGGTTGCCGTCGGTCAGGTGGCGGGTCATCTGGATCACGAAGATCCAGCCGGCGTGCAGGCCCATGCACCAGCCGATGTGTCCGGTACGCTCCCGCACCAGAGCCAGCAAGACGCCGGCCAGGAACAGGGCCGCCATGGAATCCAGGTGTCTCCATTGGAAGGCGTCGATGAAGACGTGGATGAATAGCTGCCAGGTCCCGGACCAATCGAAGGCCATACCTGCGGGCAGGGCGTGGGGCTTCATGAAATGGACCAGCGCGAACAGAAAAGACGACCAGAGGACCGCGGAGCGCGTGCTGCCGCCGCGCCGGACGGCTGAATAAAGGGCGCCGCGAAAGAAGGTCTCCTCCATAAGGCTGGTGAGCAGACCGCCGATCAGGACCTGGATCGACTTTCCGAGAAGCGTGGGTAGCCAATCCGTCCCTGCCCCATGGGGCGCCCGGATCTCCAGCAGCAGCAAATTCAGGACCAGGACCAGCAGGATGGCAACCCCGAGTAGCCAACCCCGCCACAGGGCGCCCGGAAACCGCGTTCGGGAGACCCCATACCCGAGCGCCGTGCGATCGTTCAGACGCATCGCCTTGAAAAAAGGCCACAGGCCCACCAACATGAAGACCTGCGCCAGGCGACCCATGACCCGGTGGGGGTCATGGGCTATCCAGCCCGTCTGCAGCAAGGGATAGGTGAGCAGAGCGCCCAGGACCAAACAGGCGAAGAGATAGAGAAAGAAGATGCCGGTTTCACGCATGGTGTTTTGCTTCCAGTCAATAGGTCAACGACAATGCCCCCGGTTTCTCGTGTACTGAGCTTCACCCCATGTGCGGCATAGCCGGATATATCATGCGCGACGGCGCCAGGCCGGACCTCCGTGAGCTGGGGCGCATGGTCGATGCCCTCGCTCATCGCGGCCCCGACGACCGTGGTATCCACACGCATGGACCCGTCGGGTTGGCCCAGGTCCGCCTCTCCATCATCGGATTGGCGACCGGGCACCAGCCCATGGTGTCGGAGAGCGGACAGCTCGCCCTGGTCGCAAACGGCGAGGTCTACAACTACGTGGAGTTGAACGCCCTTTTGCGCAAACAAGGGCGCCCTCCCCGCACCGGGTCGGACTCCGAAACCATTCTCAACGCCTATGCAGTCCACGGCATGGATTTCCTCCCGGAGCTGCGCGGCATGTACGCCTTTGCCCTGGATGACGGAAAGCAGGGCCACACGATACTGGCGCGCGACCGACTGGGGATCAAACCCCTCTTCTACGTGCGCCTGCCGGACAGAATCGCCTTCGCCTCCGAGATCAAGGCGCTCCTCGGGATCCTGCCGGAACGCGCGGAGCTGGCGCCGGCGGCGCTGCGACAGTTTCTCCAGAACCAATTCAGCAGCGGTGAGGATACTCTTTTTCAGGGTATCAAACGGGTCCTGCCGGGACAGGCGTTGATTATCGACAGAGCGCTGAGGATCACCCGCCGACGCTATTGGTCCGCGACGAATGTAGCGCCGCGGGACCTGGGGTCCGAGGAGGCCCGCCAAGCGCTGAGTCTCCTCATGGATGCCGCCATGCGCGAGCACATGCGCTCCGACGTGCCGATCGGGCTCTTCCTGTCCGGGGGTATCGACTCCGCGGTGCTGGCGGCCATGCTCCGGGAGCTGGGCGCTGGTCCCATCCGCAGCTTCTCGGTAGGTTTCAGGGACACGGCCATGGCCGATGAGCTGGACGCGGCCGCCCGCATCGCAACCCGTTTCGGACTCGTTCACACCCCGTTGCGGCTGGACCTCGGGCGCGTCTTCGGGCGTATCCCGCATACCATCTGGGCCGCGGACGAGCTGATGCGCGATTACGCCTGTCTGCCGACGTCCATCCTCGCCGAAGCGGCCGGCAAGCAGCTCAAGGTGGTCTTTTCCGGGGAGGGTGGAGACGAGGTGTTTGCGGGTTATCGCCGCTATTATCCGCGTCCGGCCGAGCGTTGGCTCAAGGGTTTGATCAGGCCCGGCAGCGGAGGCTTTCGGACCCGGGGACAATGGAGCGGCTATTGGCGGCGGCGTCTGTTCGGCCCCGAGCTGGGCGCCCTGGGCCGGGTGGAACGGGAGCATGTCTTGCGCGCGTGGCGGGAATCGCCCCCGGCCTGGAGCGACCCGCAACGTCGCCAGTACGTGGATCTGAGCACGGCGCTGCCGGATAACCTGTTGGTCAAGACGGACCGGATGCTCATGGGCTTCGGCGTGGAAGGGCGGGTACCCTTCCTGGATCACCGGATCGTCGAGTTCGGCCTGTCACTGCCGGACGGGCTGAAGGTGCGTGCCCATAAGGGCAAGTGGCTATTGCGGCAATGGGCGGAAACCCGTCTGCCCGCGGAACACCTGAAGCAGCCCAAGCGCGGCTTCCACGTACCCGTAGGCGACTGGCTCCGAGGTGACCGGCTGCTCCGACTCGGTGACCGCCTGGTGAGGAATCGCGGCATACGCGACTGGTTCAAAGCAGAAGCCGTCGGGGAGCTGATCGGCGCCGGTCGGGCCGGACGCGGCGTCTCCCGCGAGCTCTGGGGGTTGATGCAGTTCGCCATCTGGCACCGCCTCTTCATCGAGCAGCCGGGGCTCGAGCCGGCTCCGGACGAGGAGGACCCCCTGGAGTGGATCACGTCCCGGTAGCGATTGGTGAATGGGCTTGCAGGGATTATGAGCAATTCCTGGTAGCTCGTGCTTTCCTCCAATAGTACAGGATTAGGTAGTGGTAAAAATTTTTGGTGGTGGTAAATTTATAACTGATAGAGTGATCGCGAGTCCTGAGTGCAGGAGGCAGTTGTCAGGACCTGATAGCTGGCAACTGCACCCTCTTATCAGTTTGGATAATTTACCACTATCCCTCTCTCTCTGCTTTAACCACTTAAAAATTTACCACAACCAAATTTTGGTAGTGGTAAGTTTTTAAATGGTTTGCGTGGACTTGTTTTGATCCCCTCTCCCCGGCCCTCTCCCGGAGGAAGAGGGAGTATAGCCTATTAGAGCGCCAAACCCACTGCCAGTGGCAATGGTTCCATTTAAACCTTAACCATTACCCAAATTTTTAAATGGCTAGCGTAGACTTGTTTGATCCCCTCTCCCCAGCCCTCTCCTGGAGGGAGAGGGAGTGCAGCCTGCGGTGCGCCAAACCCACTGCGAGTGGCGGTATTTCCATTTAAACACTAACCACTACCCAGGATTATACTGCCACGCGGCACAATCTGAGCTCTTGAATTTCCCCCTCTCCCCCGCCCTCTCCCGGAGGGAGAGGGAGTGAAATGCGCAGATTATGCCGTGTGGCAGTATAATGGGATTTTCAGGACGAGCGTGCAGATGCAACCGCAATCATGACCGACCCCGGACGGATCGCCTGCTTCTTCTCCACCTCCGGGCACAGCGGAGTCGACCGGGCCGCCAGGCACCTGATACCGGCCCTCGCCCGGCGGGGGTATCGCGTCGACCTGCTCAAAGTGCGCCGCCATGGCCCCGAGCTGCCGGAGATCCCGGCAGGCATCGAGGTCATCGACCTGGGCTCACGCCATACTTACGGCTGCGTGCCCGGAATCGTAGGTTATCTGCGCCGCAAACGGCCGCGGGTCTTACTGTCCGACAAGGACCGGGTCAACCGCACGACCCTCCTCGCTCGGCTCCTGGCCCGGGTTCGGACCCGGCTGGTCTTCCGGTCGGGTACGACCATCTCCATCGATCTGGCTACCCGCGGCCCGCTGGAACGTTGGATCCAGAGAAGCTCCATCGGCCGGCTGTACCCTTACGCGGACCGGGTGATCGTTACCAGCGCGGGGGTCGCCGACGACATGGCCGCTTACAGCGGCCTGGCGCGGGAGCGCATCCGGGTGGCGCCGTCGCCGGTGGTCCCGCGATCCCTGCTCGAAGCCACGCTTCCGCGACCGGATCATCCCTGGTTCGGCAACCCGAGCGTCCCCCTGATTCTGGGCGCAGGGGAGCTCTGTGCCCGCAAGGATTTCGAGACCTTGATTCGGGCCTTTGCCCGAGTCCGTGCCCGACGCCCCTGTCGACTCATGATCCTGGGGCGCGGCAAGGCCCATGAGCGGTTACTGGCCCTCAGCCGCCGGCTGGAGGTGGAGCAGGATGTCGCTTTGCCGGGCTTCGTTCCGCGGCCTTACGCCTATATGGCCCATGCGGCTCTGTTCGCCTTTACCTCCCGCTGGGAGGGCCTGGGCTTTGTCATCATCGAAGCCCTCGCCGTCGGCACGCCGGTGGTCGCCACGGATTGTCCGAGCGGACCGCGTGAAATCCTTGCCGACGGACGTTATGGAACCCTGGTCCCGGTGGGTGACGATGCGGCCCTGGCCGAGGCCATTGCCGCGACCCTCGCCGCTCCCTTGCCTGGGGAGGCGCTCAAACGGGCTGCCCTGCCTTACGAGATCGAGGCCAGCACGGACGCCTATCTCGAGGCCATGGGTCTGCCGCGTCGGTACCCGGCGGGATAGCGGCCTCGATGGGGGTGCGATGTGGGTAGTATCCCAAGGGCTGTTGACATCATGGTCGTGCCAACCGCTCATCGGACAAGATTCACAGGATGAGCAGGATTGTTTTTCTTAAATAACAATTATAAGATACTGTTAATCCTGTTATACCTTAAATAACAACTATAAGATACTGTTAATCCTGTTATACCTTGAATTACAAAAAATTTAACTTTATCATTTTATCGTCTATAATGACTTAACGTTGTCAAAAGCTTGGAAATCAAAAATGATTAAAATCCTGTTTAGCGACGCAGATGTATGTGCTCTTCGATATGAACGTATTCATCACCCCCATCCGCGAGTAAGAACGAGAATGGACGCTTTGTATTTAAAA
>Ga0209568_1000389_pt1 | contig 15266 bp, 16 predicted proteins | sample WorMetOlspDAHAB2_FD_187406 | JGI IMG/M metagenome (GOLD analysis project Ga0209568, IMG submission 187406) | Marine gutless worms symbiont microbial communities from Max Planck institute for Marine Microbiology, Germany - Olavius sp. DAHAB.2... ...
CGCCACCAAGTACCTGGACAGCTATCTCAGATGGTTCCATCTCATCGAACTCGGCGACCAGCCATCGCCAAGAGCCTGCCTCGAGGCGGCGATGACGAGGCCATGCCTTCGTTTTGCGAATTGAGCCTTTTATTTTGATCGTCACACCAAAAATCTTCCTTGAGCACATGTCGACGGGCACCGCTGATTTCGGCGAGCTCCGGAACTTCATCCGCGAAATGCAGCGCGATGGGCTGCTGCCTCGTGGCAGTCGAGATGCTGGCGGCGTGCCTGCCCGCCTGAGCTTGGAAAACGCGATAGATATTTTCCTGGCAATCTTGGGAGCGGTGCGGGCACGAGACGTTGCTGTTCGGCTACCCGTCTATCGGTGCTTGCGCGAATTGAAGGATGGCGAGGCCTCTGGAGCGTTCTTGCACGAGCGAGTGATATGGATCGCTCAGCAGTTTGCCGATCCGGATTCGAATTTCTCAAAATCTACTGGCCGACTTTTTTTCGAAACGTTTGACACGGGCGGCGGACCTGTCGTCACGGTGGATTGCGATTGGCCGGATGCGCCAGACGAATGGTGTTTTGGGCTGCCCTCGGAGTTTGCCGATCGGATGCTCATTGAACAGAGAGAGAATAATGTCGGCCTGCCACTTCGTCAGCTCGGCGTGCGTGTCAATGGTGCAAGACTGGCCCAGATCGGCGCGCTGTTTCGCGAGAAGGCCAGCACGAACGGCAGGACAGAAAACTCTCAAGCTGGTAGGCGGAGATGACCGATCGAACGGCCGGATATTTGCCACGAGGATTCAGGCGCAAACTGGCCGCCAAATACGTTGGTGTGGGCCTGACAAAGTTTGATGAGATGGTCAGCGACGGCCGAATGCCTATGCCGCGTCAGGTGGACGGATGCCGAGTTTGGGATCGCTTTGAACTGGATCAAGCATTTGAGGAACTACCGCATCTCCTGACCAAATCCGACAACCCTTGGGATGACGTTTGATGGCCAAAAAACCGAAATACGTCCGCGAGTACAAAGATCGGCATGGCCGATACCGTTTGGAATTTCGTCGCAAAAGCCATCAAGGATGGCCGCTTCGGCAACCGCTCCGTTCCGTAGATTTTTGGGAAGACTACAATGCCGCTCTTGTCGGCCAGGTTCCGCCTGGCGTGCTCACGCAGGGCGGGCCGCGGAAGGCGCGAGCGAAACCAGGGTCCATGCGTTGGCTTTGTTCCGAGTACAAGAGGTCGGCGGCGTTCAAAGGACTCAACCCGAGCACAAAGAGGGCACGCGGCCGGATTTTGGACCGTTTCTGCGAGGAGCATGGTGACAAACCATACAGCCGGCTCGAGCGGACCCAACTCCTCAAGATCCGGGACAAGATTGCGGAGACACCGGCAGCTGCGAACGAACTTATCAAAGTCGTCCGCCAGGTGTTCAAATTCGCCATGGAATATTTTGACCACGACAGTAACCCGGCGAGAGATATCAACTACCTGCCAAGCAACAATCCAGAAGGTTTTCATGCATGGACGCTGGACGAGGTGGAACAGTTTGAGGAACGTCACCCTATCGGCACGAAGGCGCGTCTTGCGATCGGCTTGATGATGTACGGTGGTTGCGCCCGTAGTTCGGACGTGTCGCAGCTTGGACGCCAAAACCTGAAAGAGGGTGGACGCCTACGCTATACCCAATTCAAGGGTCGCCAACGCTCGCCGGTAAAAATTGATATTCCAGTCATCGATGAACTTGCAACGATCCTCGAGGCTTCGCCAGTCGGCGAAATGACCTTTCTCGTGACGCAGTTCGGTCACCCATTTGCATCGTCCAAGGCATTCGGAAATTGGTTCAAAAAGCGTTGCGTGGAAGCCGGCCTTCCCCACTGCTCGGCTCACGGCGTCCGCAAGGCTGCCGCGGCACGCATGGCGGAGATCGGCTTGAGTGACTTTGAGATCATGGCCATCGGCGGCTGGAAGACACTGAAAGAGGTACAGCGCTACACCCGCTCGGCGCGCCGGCGCGTGATGGCAGACAGCGGTATGGAGAAGGTCGAGACGGACATAGAAAGAACGAAAGTGTCTAACCAAAGGGGTGGTGGAAAATAGGTTAGACGATGAAGCGGAAAAAGATGAACTATATCAATGGTCGAGGAAAGAAGTGGTGCCCAGGGGCGGAATCGAACCACCGACACCGCGATTTTCAGTCGCGTGCTCTACCAACTGAGCTACCTGGGCACGGCCCCGGACGGGGTACCGCGGAAGGCCGCGGACCGCCTTCAAGGCGGTGTTGGCATCGGGCGCTTTTAAAGGAAACGGGGCGGCCTGTCCAGCGCCCCCGGTGGCGAAAATCGCCGCCCGGGCTCAGTCCTCGGGGAAGGCCTCGTCGTCCAGTTCGGCGGCCTCTTCCGCCGGGATGCGATAGTCCTCGTTGAGCCACTTGCCGAGATCCACGTCGGCGCAGCGCTTCGAGCAGAAGGGCCGGTATTTCTGCACCCGGGGCTTGGCGCAGATGGGGCATTTGCCGCCCTTAAGCGGCACCACCTTGACGGAATCCGTCTCCGTGCTCATGCGTCCTTCCCCTTGCCGGCGACCCGGTAGGCGTCCGCCGCCAGCCGCTCGTCGGTGACGATCTCGAGGGACCCTCCCAGTTTTGCCTCGGCCGCGTCAAGGGCTTCGGCGGCCGCGCCGTCCAGGATATCCGCCACGGCGGCGCCGACTTCCAGGGTGAAACCGGCGGCCGGCGACGCCGCGGCCTCGACCAGCACGGCCCGGAGCGCTTCCAGGGCCGTGGTCATGGCCGACTTGACGGGCTGGGCGGGGCCGCCGAAATGGATCTCCGAAAGGCTGGGCCCCTTGCGCCGGCGGGTCAGCTCGACCAGCCCGAAGCGGGTGAAGCCGCCGACGAAGGGCCGTTGCGGGTCGTCGGCCAAGGCCGCCATCAGGGCGTGCTTCACCTTCTCCTGGCTGTCCGCGTGGCGCATGGAGATGAAATCGATGACCATCAGGCCGCTCAGGTTGCGGAGCATGATCTGGCGGCCGATCTCCGCCGCCGCCTCGCGGTTCACCTCCATGATGGCCCGTTCCCGGTTGCCGCCCGCGGCGGGCCCGGCGTTCACGTCGACGGCCACCAGGGCCGGCGTCTCGCTGATCTGGATGGAGCCGCCGGAGGGCAAGCGGACCACCGGGTCGAGGGCCGCATCGATGAGCTCGTCGACGCCTTCCTCGGCGAACAGCGCCGTGCCGCCCGAATGCAGGTGCAGGATATCGGCCAGGTCCGGCAGGTCCGTTTCCACGTAGTCCTTGATGCGGGCGTGCAGGTCCGGATCATCCACCCAGACACCGCTGAGATCGGCGCCGGAACGGTCCCGGAGGATGCGCAGGGCCGCCTCAAGCTCGCTGTGGATGCGGGCCGGCGGCGCTTCATCGTCGGCGCGGGCCCTGAGCGCCGCCCAGCGGTCCAGCAGGCGCGCTCCCTCCTCGGCGATGTCCTCGTCCTCGGCCTCCTGGGCGGCGGTGCGGACGATGAAGCCGCCGGCCTCGGTCACCGCCGCCTCGACGACGGCCGCCAGGCGGTCGCGCTCATCAGCGTCGGTGATCCTGCGCGATATCGACACGGTCTGCTGGCCAGGCGTGAACACCAGGTCGCGGCCCGTGAGCACCGGCCTGAGCGTCACCCGGGGGCCCTTGTCCGCCTGGGCATCCCGGGTCACCTGCACCAGGACCTTCTCGCCCTCGTTCAGGTAATCGCCGATGGCGTCGTCCGTGCCGGCGCCGTGGGGGCGGGTTTCCGCCAGGCCCAGGAACCCGGCTCGTTCCAGGCCCAGATCGACGAAGGCCGCCTGCAGGTTGTGGATCACCGCCTCGACCCGGCCGATGTAGATATGGCCGACCAGGGATTCGCCGCCGATCCGGTCGATGGTCAGACCCACCAGGGCGCCGCCATCGAGCTCGGCGATACGCACCTCGCCGGAGCCGGTGGAAATCAAGATTTTCTCAGCCGTCATCGCCGCCTCCCGCCGCGCCCACGCCGAGGCCGCCGAGCAACGCCACCGTCTCATAGAGCGGCAGACCGACGACGTTCGAATACGATCCGTTGATCCGTTTGACGAAGGCATCGGCCCGGCCCTGGATGGCGTAGGCGCCGGCCTTGCCGCGCCACTCGCCGCCGGCCATGTAGGTATCGATTTCCGCCCCCGAGAGGCGCTTGAAGGTCACCTGGGTGACCACCAGGCGTTCATGCAGGCCGCCCCCCGGCGCGGCGACGCAGACCCCACCGTAGACCCGATGGCGGCGTCCGGAAAGCAATCCCAGGTGGCGGCGCGCCTCGGCCTCGTCGTCTGCCTTGTCGAGGATTCGTCGGCCGCAAGCGACCACCGTATCGGCGCCGAGCACCAGGTCCTCCGGGAAATCGGCGGCGACGGCCGCCGCCTTGGACGCCGCCAGGCGGGCCGCCAACTGGCGCGGCAGTTCGCCCACATGGGCGGCTTCGTCCACGTCGGCGGCGACGATCTGGTCCGGCGTCAGGCCCGCCTGCGCCAGCAACTCGGCGCGCCGGGGCGAGGCGGAGGCGAGAATGAGGCGGCCCGGCATGGTCCGAACCCTCGGGTTTATTTGTAGCGGAAGGTAATGCGACCCTTGGTCAGGTCGTAGGGAGTCATTTCCACGTTCACCCGGTCACCGGCCAGCACCCGAATGCGGTGCTTGCACATCTTCCCCGCTGTGTGGGCGAGGATTTCGTGGTCGTTATCCAACTTCACCCGGAACATGGCGTTCGGGAGAATTTCGGTAACCGTGCCCGTGAACTCCAACGGCTCTTCTTTGGCCATAATTCACTCAACGTTGTTCAAAAGTGCGCATAAACTTGCCGCCTAATCGGCGACGGTCAAGTGTTTTCACCGATTTTGACCCGGTTTTCCGCGTCTCGCGGGGATTTCATGCCACATCAGGTGTCGACGGCGGCGGTCAAGGGGAAGCGCTGCTTGATCCGCTGCATCAACTGGTCGCGCACCTGCCGGTAGGCGTCCAGGCGGGTTTCCCGGTTCTCGGACTCGACCACGGAGGGATCGAAGGTGTTCCAGAACTCGATGTCGCAGGCCATGACCCGGGTCATCTCCACGGCCCGGTGCTGGGCTTCCGGCGACAAGGGGATCACCAGGTCGTAGAAATTATCCTCCAGGTCATCGAAGGTCTTGGCGTTGTGGCGGCTCAAGTCGATGCCGATCTCGTCCATCACGGCGACGGCGAAACCGTCCACGTCGAGGGACCGGACGCCGACGGAATCCACGTAGATGCGGGTGCCGTGCAGGAATTTCATGATCGATTCCGCCATGGGCGAGCGCACGGAATTCATGGTGCAGGCGAACAACACGGCGGAGGGAAGATCACCCATGCGCGCCTCAGGCCCGGATATGCAAAACGCAAACCAGGGTGAACAGGCGCCGGGCCGTGGGCTTGTCCATTTCCACGTCGGCGGCCATGCGGTCCTTCAACAAATCGGCGCCTTCGTTGTGCAGGCCGCGCCGGGCCATGTCGATGGCCTCGATCTGCGAGGGGGTCTTGGTCTTGATGGCCTCGAAATAGCTGTCGCAGATCATGAAGTAGTCCTTCACGGTCTTGCGGAAGACGCTGGTCGGCAGCGCGAAGCGCTCGATGGGATCGTCGTTCTCGCGGCGCACGTCGAAGATCAGGCGGTTGTCCTCGATGCTCAGGTGCAGGCTGTAGGGGCCGTCCTTGCCTTCGCAGAGCGCGAACTCGTTGTCCTCCAAAAGATCGAAGATGGCCACCTTGCGCTCATGCTCCACCTGCGGCGAGCGGCGGATCACCGATTTCTCATCCAGGAAGATATGGGCTATGCGGTTGCCGTCCATGGCCAGGGCCCCCGGGGTTCAGGATTTCGGCGGCTGGTTGAGGCGGATGGAGACGGAGAGCGCGTGGGCGTCCAATCCCTCGGCGCGGGCCAGGGTGACGGCGGCCGGGCCCACCGCGCTCAAGCCCTCGCTGGAACACTCGATCATCGACGTCCGCTTGAGGAAATCGAGGACGCCGAGGCCCGACGAGAACCGGGCCGAGCGGGCCGTCGGCAACACGTGGTTGGGGCCGGCCAGATAGTCGCCCAAGGCCTCGGGCACGAAGCGGCCCATGAAGATGGCGCCGGCGTTGCGCACCCGCATGGCCAGCTCCCGGGCCGCTTCGGCGGCGATCTCCAGATGCTCCGGCGCGATCCGGTCGATCAGGGGGATGCCGTCTTCGAGGTTCGGCACGGTGATCACCACGCCGTGGTTGGCCCAGCTCTCGCCGGCCGTCTCGGCCCGGGGCAAGGTCTTCAGGTGGCCGTCCACCGCCTCCGTCACGGCGTCGGCGAAGGCCGGATCATCGGTGATCAGGATCGCCTGGGCGGCCGTGTCGTGCTCGGCTTGCGACAAAAGATCGGCGGCGATCCAGGCCGGATCGTTTTCGCCGTCCGCGAGCACCAGGATTTCCGACGGCCCGGCGATCATGTCGATGCCGACGGTGCCGAAGACCTGGCGCTTGGCCGCCGCCACGTAGGCGTTGCCGGGCCCGACGATCTTGTCCACCGGTTCGATGGTCTCGGTCCCGTAGGCCAGTGCGCCCACCGCCTGGGCGCCGCCGATGCGGTAGATCTCGTCGATGCCGGCGATGGCGGCGGCGGCCAGGACCAAAGGGTTCAGTTCGCCGTCCGGGGCCGGCACCACCATGACCATGCGCGCGACGCCGGCGACCTTCGCCGGCAGGGCGTTCATCAATACCGAGGAGGGATAGGCCGCCGTGCCGCCGGGCACGTAAAGGCCGGCGGCGCCGACGGCGGACCAGCGATAGCCGAGCCGCAGGCCGTCTGAATCGGTCTCGTCCAGGTCATCGGGCACCTGCTTCTCGTGGAAGGCCCGGATGCGCCGCGCCGCAAGTTCCAGGGCGTCGATGGTGTCGGGATCACAGGCGCTTCGCGCCTCGGCCAGTTCCTCGGCGGTGACGGCCATCCCCTCGGCGGTCAACTGGAACCGGTCGAACTTGGCCGTCGCCTCCAGCACGGCGGCGTCGCCCCGGGCCCGGACATCGGCCAGGATCGCCGCCACGGCGTCATTGACGTCGGCCTCGGTCTCGCGCTTCTCGCCCAGGAGCGCCTGGAAGGCGGCCTCGAAGCCGGGATCCCCCGTATCAAGCCGCCTGGGCATCGACCGCCCCCTGGAACCGGTGAATCCATTCGTTGATCTCTTCCGACCGGGTCTTCCAGGCGGCCCGGTTGACGGCCAGGCGCGAGGTGATCTCGCAGATGGTCTCGATCTCCACCAGGCCATTGGCCTTCAGGGTGGCGCCGGTGGAAACCAGATCGACGATGCGCCGGCAGAGCCCCAGTTGCGGCGCCAGTTCCATGGCGCCGTTGAGCTTGATGCATTCCGCCTGGACGCCGCGCCCGGCGAAGTGACGGCTGGTGATCCCCGGGTACTTGGTGGCCACCCGGACCGAACTCCAGCGCGACGGGTCGTCGCCGGCCACCATGTCGGCGGGTTCGGCGACGGAGATGCGGCACTTGCCGACGCCCAGATCCAGGGGCGCGTAGAGCTCCGGGTAATCGAACTCCATGAGCACGTCGTTGCCGGCGACGCCCAGATGCGCACCGCCGAAGGCGACGAAGGTGGGCACGTCGAAGCTGCGGACCCGGATGATATCCAGGCCCGGCAGGTTGGTGGTGAACCGGAGCTGGCGCGAGGCGTCGTCCGAGAACGCCGGCTCCGGCTCGATCCCGGCATGGCGCACCAGGGGCATCACCTCGGAAAGGATGCGGCCCTTCGGCAAGGCCAGGATCAACGGTTCGTTCGATGCGGCGCTGGACGGCATGAATTCACTCCATTTCGGCGAATTCATAGGCGTTTCAGCGGCCTAGATCAAACAATCGTTCAGTGGACGCGGTACAGGGTCAACTCGTCCACCCGCCCCCCGGCCTGCCAAGGGCCGAGCCCCAGAAGCGGCGCCACGCTTACCGGCGCCGGCCAGCCGAAGCCCTGTTGGCCGAACACTTCGGTGAGATCGCCCGCCTCCCCGGCCAGATTTCGGGGAGCCAGCACATAGGCCCGGCCGGCCTCGGAAAGATCGATGCGGCGGCGCTTGAGGTAGGATTTCAAGGTCCCCGCCGCCAACTCCCGGCGCAGGGACTGCACCGGCCGGATGACCGTCAGGTCGGCGCGGGCCCGCGAGCTCAGGGCCCGGAACAGATGGCTGATCTTGTAGTCCCAGGGGATGACCACGGAGGCTTCCGGAACCAGGGCCTCGATTTCCGCCACGGCATCCAGGAACTGCCCATCGCTGCGCGTATACATGGCCCAGATCTCGACCTTGTGGTAGTCGGCAAGGCGCGGCGCTTCGCGCTGGTAATGGAGCACCAGCACCGCTGCCAGCACCAGCGGCAGCAGGGCCCCGCCGATCAGCCGGTTTGCTTCCCGCCGCCAGGCCCGGCGGGCATGACAGATCCCCCAGACCAGGGCCCAGGCGGCGCCCATGAGGAACAGGGGCGTCGAATAGGCGGCGGTGCGGTCGTACTGGGTGAACCCGGACATGACGATGCTGACGGTCCAATGGCTGGCCAGCAGATAGAGCGGCAGGCGTAGGCCGTCCCGGCTGGCCATGCCGATGATCCCGAACAGGCCCAGGCCGACCAGGCCGGGGGACAGGATACCCGCATGCGCCTGCCACCAGCCGACGGCCCGGCGCCAGAAATCGGCCGGCGCGTTGCCGCCCTGGGAGAACACCCAGTAGAGGCGGGTCAGGAAGTCCTGGTCCTGTTCCGTATGGATCACCAGGCCGCCGGCGACAATCAGCACCAGGGCCGGCGCGAATAGCACCACGACCCCGGCCCCGTAGTAGGCCAACAGCTTGAGTCGCGCCTGGAACTGCCAACCGGGCAGGGTCAGGATGGCCAGCGCCGTCGCCGCCGGCAGCAGGAAGACCGTCGTATAGTGGCTGTAATAGGCGACCCCCTGGGCCAACAGCGCCCAAAGAAGGCCCGGCCAGGCCGCCCTCAAGGTCACCACCACCGTGTCCGGCGGCAACCGGGAAATCCAGGCCTGGGTGCCGATCAAGCCGACGGCCAATCCCAGCAGGCCGACGTCGTGGATCCCGGCGGCGGAAAACAGATGCAGGAAGGAACTGGTCGCGCCGAGCCCCAAGACCATGAGCGCGAAGGCCGTCTCCGGCACCGGCACCGCGTCACGCAAGGCGCCACGGGACAACACGGGCGCCAGCGCGAACAATGCCAGGGCCAGGCTGCCGGCGATGATGGAGGCGGTGATCTGGGCCGAAACGCCGGCCCCGAGAACCAACCCCATCACCCAGAACCAGGCCAGCGACAGGCCGACGAAGATATGGTCCTGGACCACGTAGACGCGGCGCAGGATGATGTTGGCGACGCTCTTCTCGTCGCCGATCAAGCGTTCCACGAGGGGCTCGCCCGGCCGTTCCCGGGGCCACCATCGTTCGGCGTCGATAAGCTCCTGGACCCAGACCATGACGCTGGCCTGGTCGGCCCTGGGCTCCATGCCGCCGAGATCGGAAACCCTCAGCGAAATCAGCACCGCGACGGCCAGGCCGACGACCGCCGCCAGCCGCCATCCGGAAGCGCCGATGCGGCCGATCATCGCCGCGGCCGCCATCGCCCGCCGCACACCGAATTCAGCCCTGCACGCGTTCGATCTGAGCGCCGCATTGCGCCAGCTTTTCCTCCAGCCGCTCGTAACCGCGGTCCAGGTGGTAGACGCGGTTGATCATGGTCTCGCCGTCGGCCGCCAACCCGGCCAGCACCAGCGACACGGAAGCCCGCAAGTCCGTCGCCATGACCGGCGCGCCGGACAGCCGCTCGACGCCGCGAATGATCGCCGACGCGCCGTGGACGTTGATGTCGGCGCCCATGCGGCAAAGTTCCGGCACATGCATGAAACGGTTCTCGAAGATGGTCTCGGTGACCATGGAGGCCCCGTCGGAGACGCTCATCAGCGCCATGAACTGGGCCTGCATGTCGGTGGGGAAGCCGGGGAACGGCTCGGTCATCAGGTCGACACCCCGGAGCCGCCCGTTGGGGCGGCTGACCCGGACGCCTGCGTCCTGTTCCTCGAATTCCACCCCGGCCCGGCCGAGAAGCTCCGCCGTCGCCTCGATCAGCTCCATGCGGGCGCCCCTGAGCAGCAGATCACCGCCGGTGATCGCCGCGGCGACGGCGTAACTGCCGATCTCGATGCGGTCCGGCAGGACTTCGTAGGCGGCGCCGTGCAACGCCTCCACGCCCTGGATCCTGAGGGTGTCCGTGCCGATGCCCTCGATCTTGGCGCCCATGGCCACCAGGCAGTGGGCCAGGTCGGCCACTTCGGGCTCGCGGGCCGCGTTGGCGACGACCGTCTCGCCCTTCGCCAGGGCGGCGGCCATGAGGATGTTCTCGGTGCCGCCGACGGTGACCATGGGGAACACCACGTGGCCGCCCGTGAGCCCCTTCGGCGCGGCGGCGTGGATGTAGCCTTCCGTCAACTCGATCTCGGCCCCCAGTTGCTCGAGGGCCGTCAGGTGCAGGTCCACGGGCCGGGTGCCGATGGCGCAGCCGCCGGGCAAGGACACCCGGGCCTCGCCCTCGCGGGCCAACAGGGGCCCCAGCACCAGCACGGAGGCGCGCATCTTGCGGACCACGTCGTAGGGCGCCGTGGTGGCGGCGATTCGACCGGCCGTCAGCTCCAGGACACGGCCGGCGGAGTCGCCTTTCGGCGCGGCGCCGTTCATGGCGATCTCGACGCCCAACTCCTTCAACAGATGCGCCATGGACGAGATGTCCGCCAGGTGCGGCAGGTTGGAGAGCGTCAGGGTCTCGTCCGTGAGCAGGCTCGCCGCCAGCAGGGGCAGGGCGGCGTTCTTGGCGCCGCTGATGGAAATCTCCCCCACCAGGGGCGTGCCGCCGACAATGCGAATGCTATCCATGTCTTCGTCCCCAACGGACCGTGAGCAGAGGCCACCCGCTTTTAGATCAAGCGCCCGGCCGGCTCAAGGTATGGCCGCCGAAGTTGGCCAAATTGAGGCGCCGTCAGGTCTCGCCCTTGGGCTTGGCGGGCGCCGGTTCGCCGCGCCGCTGGCGGGCCTGTTGCTTGCGTTTTTCCAGGTTCGAACGCAGCGATTCGGCCAAACGGCGCTCCCGGGCCTGCTTGCTCGCCGTCGGCCGGGGCGCCTCGTTGGCGGGTTTCTTAGGGTTCCGATCGGTCATGGGCGGGGCTCCCGGCTGGCACCTGGACCAGCCTGAAGCCTCGGCCGAGGGGGGTCAAGGCCGGCGGGGCAAGGGGATGCTTGCGCCGGCCATCCCCCTATGGCATTTTGCGCCCGCCTTACCCGATGCCGCGGTAGCTCAGGGGTAGAGCACGCCCTTGGTAAGGGCGGGGTCGGTGGTTCAATTCCACTCCGCGGCACCATTCCCTTCCCGCCCGATGCCTTCGATCCGATCAGCGCCGTCCTATGGGGCGAGGTCGGCCAGGACCGCCTCGATCTGGCGCACGATCCGTTCCGATTTCCCCGAATCCAGGGCGTCGGGATGGGGATCGGCGAAGCGCCCCGAATCGTTGTCGAAATACTGGCCCGAGGCGGCGGCGAACTCGTCGGCCAGGGCGGCGCGGACCAGGATGTCGGCGCCGATGCGGATGTCGTTTCCGGCCGTGCCGAAGCCTTCCTTGACCATTTTCGTGCCGAGCAGCGATCCCGGGTTGACCGCGACGATGAGCGGGCCGTCGGGGTGGGCCAGGGCCATCTGGCGCGACCACATGGTGATGGCCAGCTTGCTCTCGGCGTAGGCCTCGAAGTCGGACAGCCGGGCCCGTCCGGCCAGCGCCTCCGCATCGACCGGCGACTGCGCCGCCGAGGACAGGTTCACCACCCGCCCCGACGCATCCATCAGCGCCAGCAGGCGCCGGGTCAGCAGATAGGGTGCCAGGGTATTGACCACGAACCGCACGTCGAGCCCGTCCGGCGTCACCGGATCCGAGGTCTTGAAGACGCCCGCGTTGTTGATCAGGACATCCAGGTGGGAATGCTGGTCTGCGACGGCGGATGCCAGGGCTTCGACCGCCGCCATGTCGGACAGGTCGGCGGCGTGGCTTTCCACGGGTCCGCTGCCGGGAATCCCGGAAAGTGTTTTCTGCAAAGCCTCCAGCTTCGCCGGGCTGCGCCCGTGGACCAAAAGATGGTGACCGTCGGCGGCCAGCATCTTGGCGGTTTCCAGCCCGATGCCGTCGGTGGCGCCGGTAATGAGGATGGTTTTTGTCATGGTTTGGCTCCACCCGCCGGCGCGGCGCCGGCGGGCCTGTGGTTCAAAATCTCACGGTTTCCCGTGGAGAACCCTTAGGCGAGGCCGCCCCCACCCACAATGAGAAAATGCCGGTGGCATCGGTCGGGATCGCCGGATGCGGGGTCCGCCGCCGTTCCTGGATCGAGACGGGAATCGATCCCCCCTTTGATTGTGTTACCCTCGTTCCGCCACCGGCTTGACTAGAAACCCCGGCAGGAGAACAGTCATGGCTTGCTTTTTTCGCACGTTGGCGATCTGGGTCGCGGTCCTGGGCGTCAATGGTTGCGTCACCACGGCGAATGATCCCAACGAACTCGAGATCACATGGCGAAGCGGCCTGATCGCCTTTCCCGCATCATTGAGCAAGGCCGGAACGCCGTGCATCGGTGAAATCGGCGAGACGCGACAAGGCGTCGCCTGTTGGGACATGCTGGATAAAAGCAAGAAGCACCCGGTGATAATTTTTCTGCACGGTTGCGGCGGTGAACCCTACGACGGGACACGGTTTTATCAGAAATATAATGCCGTCGTGATCGCGCCGAGCAGTATGAATAGGCCGTCCAGGCGAGCCGTCGGGAGTGTTTGGGGCCCGATATGCCGACTTACCGACGGTTACAGCGCGCCCACGGAGATCGATGACATGCGTCGTGCAGAAGCGGGGTACGCTCTGGATAAGCTGCACAAATTACCATGGGTCGATACGTCCCGCATTATTCTCGGGGGCTTCAGCCAAGGCGGCGTGGCGACCGCGATGCTGGATGCGGAAGGCTATGCGGCAAAGATCATTTTCGGTTGGTCCTGTTGGAGCAACAACATCCGCTATCACGGGGTTCGGGGAGCCAAAAAACCGGTCCTGAGCATTCAAGGCAAGGAAGACCGCTATACGAAAAACACTTACCGGGATGGTCATCATTGCGGCGAATTCATCAAGGATTGGCCCGGCAGCAAATGGCTCTATCTGGATGGGGTCGGCCATAGCATTTTCCAAGCCGACGCCACCCGCCCCGCCACCGATGCGTTCTTGGCGCAGTTCCATATCACCAGGGAATGACCTCACCGACTGCCAACGTTGATTCGGCCGACGGCTGTTTTCGGCCGTTGGCGGATCGACGGCGGGGGGATCTCAGCCGACCACCGCAAGGCTGTCAATGACCCGGAACGGGCATCCCTTGAGCGCTGACAGACTTCCTTTCGCCACCCCCTAACCGGGCCATAATGGCCTTGAGAAGGCCCCGCCCAACCCTGGAAACGTGTGCTGCCGCGGTGGTATATCGAAGGGACACGGATTTCGGGTATCGATGCGGACACAAAAGACCCGCGCTGCCTCGGCAACAAGAACAGGATTTCCGGCATGGGCACCATTCCCCGTCGCATTGCGGATAATTCACGCACCTGGGTGCGCCTTGCCGTCGCGCTCGTCGGCCTATTGATGGTCTCAGGGTGCAGCCGCCTCGAAATCGCCTACGCCTTCGCCGAGGACATGCTGGAATCGCGGGCCGAGACCTACCTCGAACTGAGCCCGGAACAGGAAGTCCGCTTGGAGGCCCAGTCGGTGGCCCTGGTCGCCTGGCACCGCAAGGTCATGCTGCCCAAGTACGCGGCCTTCTTCAGCGCCCAGGCCGACGTCGCCGAAGCCGGCGGATGGACGCGAGCGGAATTCAAAAGGGCCTTCGCCGAATTTCGCGACCTGATCGACGAAACCGTCGAAGGCGCGTCGCCGTTCATTGCCTCGGTTCTGGTCGACCATACGGCGCCCAAAAACATCGTCTATCTGGAAACCCGCATGGCCGAGAACAACGCCGAGCGTCGCGCCGAAGAGGCCGATGAGACACCTGAAGAGCTGCGTGAGAAATGGGTCGAGCGGCGGGTCGAACGGATTGCCCGGTTCACCGGCACACTCAGCGAGCGTCAGGTGACGATCGTCCGTCGCCACACGAAATCCGGTATGGGTTACGTCCTGCGCTGGCGCGACAACCGGCTGAAGCGCCAAGACGCTTTGCTTGCGTTCCTGCGCGCCCGGCCGACGCAGAACGACCTCGCGCACTTCGTGCATCGGATACTCCTGCATGCCCACGAAATCGTCGACCCGGACTACGGCGCGGTCAGCGAGGCGCGCTGGCAACTCAACGAACGAATGTATTTCGAAGTTCTGTCGTCCCTGAGCGATGCCCAGCGCCGCGAACTGGCGGCCACGCTGCGAAGCTATGCCTCGGACATGGTCGAACTCGCAGGCGCTTGAGGCGCTATTCAGAAAATCGATGACCGCTCATACTTCAGATGCGGGCCAAGTTTCCGCCGCGCCCGAATGCGTGCTTATGACCTATTGGAGACAAACTTCTTCCCAGTTCAGTTGTTTGATACAGTCGAGCCAATGTTTCGTTTTTCGTTCGTTTGCGCGTTGGCGTTGGTTTTATCGGCCTGCCAGACCGTCAGCCGTTTCCCCCATGAAGACGGGCCCGGGTTGAAGGCGCAGGGGGGGATACATCGTTGATTACGGGCGCTGTGCCGTCGGGCCCGATTATTATGTCCCGAGCCACAGGGCTTTCCATATGTATTCGAAGCTGCTGGGGCGGAGTTACCATGCGGGGTTGGATATCACTTTGCCCATTGGCTATCCGGTGATCGCCGCCGCCGACGGCTATGTCAAATATGTCGTATCGGGGACGTTTCTCCCGTCCGGAAAAGTGAATTCCAACGGCAACTGGGTTTCAGTCATTCATGGCCCATACTGGTCGAGGTACGCACACCTCGATCGCGTGGCCCCCGGTTTGAAGAAGGGCGATTCAATAAAACGCGGTGATTTGATCGGCTACTCGGGCGACACGGGCCGAACCAATAATACCAAGCTGTAAAAAGTTTGACTCATTAAGGGACTGTTAGGCGGGGTGTGATTCAACATGGAAAACAGAGGAGTTTTTCCATGGCACGCGGCATTCCCCTACGCACAGACTTCACTTGCGACGAT
>Ga0209568_1000390_pt1 | contig 15218 bp, 15 predicted proteins | sample WorMetOlspDAHAB2_FD_187406 | JGI IMG/M metagenome (GOLD analysis project Ga0209568, IMG submission 187406) | Marine gutless worms symbiont microbial communities from Max Planck institute for Marine Microbiology, Germany - Olavius sp. DAHAB.2... ...
AACCGAAAAGGAAAAACCTTCCTGCCCAATCGTCCGCCGCGCCATCTCCAAGCCTCCCGTTCAAATTCCAGAAACGAGAGAATCAAAATCCGCGATCCATGTAAACCGCTATCCGCACACAGGTCTCATAACATTGTCACAACAGGAATTCGGTTTTTCAAGCGCGACCTTGTCGGTCGCGTCGGTTTGACTGCGGGTTCCTAGGACTTGGCTTTCGTTGCCTTGAAATCGACGTTGAGCTTCCTGAGGGCGTCCATGATCGGAACGAAGAAATTGACCCCGGCGCTGAATTGCCCCGGCGGCCCCCAGCCGGCGTAGGTCACCCCGACGATGTTGCCGTGAGCGTCCAGCAGCGCGCCGCCGCTGTTTCCGCCTTGAATGTCCACGTCGGCCTGGATGTCTTCCATGCCGTACCGGTTCGGCAGGAACTTGCTGACGATGCCCTTGGTCACCGTTCCCGAGAGCGACTTGTCGAGGGGCGAACCGATGGCGAAAACCGTCTCGGTGATCCTCGCGGGGTCGGTTCGAATGGGGATCGGCGTGATCCCCGGCGGCTCCACCTGGATCAGGGCGACGTCCCGCTTCGGGTGTTTGCGGATCACCTCGCCGAGAATCTTGCGTCCCGTCAGCAGGCGCAGTTTTACGTATTGGCTGTTCTGCACGACGTGGGCGTTGGTCATGATCAGGCCCGGCGCGATGAAGAAGCCGGACCCATGGCCACCGCCGCTTTCGATGGTCACCACGGCGAGCCGAGTGGCGTCGATGGTGTCGGTGATCGATCCCTTGCGTTCGCGCATTCGTTGGATCAGCAGTTTCGTATCGTCGACGTTCTTGATGTCGGCGATGCTCGGCGCGCCGCGGGACAGCAATTCAACGAGTTCCTGGTTGCCGGTGAGGTTCCTGACCGCGTTGGCGAAGGCCTGCTGGATGATCACCAGTTCGCCGTCCGGCGCGCCCTGGCTGACCGTCGCCGCGCCTTCCGTCGTCGTTTCGAACACGACCTTGCGGTCGAGTAGCGAGAACACCTGCCATTTGACGGTCACGGCGCCCTTCCCCTTGGCGGTGAAAAGCGGCCGCCCGGTCCAGAAATCCTTGCCCTGGCAGGCATCCATGGCGATCTTCTCGATCTGTCCGCCCATCAGGTAGGCGGCGTCCACCTTCTCCTCCGTCTCCCGCCGGAACAGTTTGTCCGGGCTGCCGACGACGTTGAAATTCGCCCCCTTCATTTCCTCGAAGAACAAGTCGGCGAATTCCAGGTTCTTGGCGAGCACCCGACCCTGGTTCCAGAAGATATTGCCGCCCGTTCCGTAACACTCGGTGAAGGCGATGGGGCCCGGCTCATAGGTGCCGATGGGCGTCCCCCGCTTTATCTTGACGCCGACCCGGTCGAAACCGATGGGGGCCAGTTCCCCGGCGTCGCCGATTTCGACGGATTGGACCTGTTTGACCTCCGGAACCGGCACTTCAATCGTTTGGCAGGCGGCCAGGCCGACCGCCGTAACGACACCCATCAAAGGAATACGCCTGCGCAAGGGTTGCGGCATGGTGGCCCCTCATGATTGCCAAAATATAATAAAAGCTAATCATATAGTTGTATATATTTTTTGTCGATCAATTATTCCCATGACCCCTTATACGGGAACAGGTTCATGAACCGACGGGGCGTTTTGTCTTTTATTGCCGGACAGGATAGCCTGTGCCCGCCAGGCAAACAGGGAGGACACCACCATGGGCCAAGACATCACCTTGACCGCGTCGGACGGCTTCGAGCTCGGCGCCTACCGCTGCGAGCCGCAAGGTTCGGCGCTGGGCGCCGTCGTCGTCATCCAGGAGATTTTCGGCGTCAACGACCACATCCGCGACGTCACCGAGCGCTTCGCGGCCGTCGGGTACTTGAGCATCGCGCCGTCCGTCTACGACCGCTGGGACAAGGGGTTCACCGCCGGCTACACCCCCGACGACATCGCCGTCGGGCGCGAGCTGAAGGAGAAGGCCAACGCCGAGTTGGACAATGTGATGCTTGATGTGGAAGCGGCACGGGCCAACGTGGCCGACGCCGGCGGGGTCGGCATCACGGGGTTCTGCTGGGGTGGTTTCGTCACCTGGATGGCGGCCTGCCGCCTCGATTTCCAGGCCGCGGCGGCCTATTACGGCGGCGGCATCATCGATTACAACGACGAAGAACCGAAATGCCCGACCATCGCCCATTTCGGCCGCGAGGACGCCTCCATCCCCATGGCCGACGTGGAAACCATCGCCGGCGCCCATCCGGACGTCACCATCCACGTCTATGAGGCCGACCACGGCTTCCATTGCGACCATCGCGGCCAATTCAACGCCCGCGCCGCCCACATCGCCGGCATGCGGACCATCCGCCTGTTCGACGAAAACCTGGCGGGATAGGCTCCCATGGCGGATGTTCCCGGCACGCCGCCGGTGATCGGCGTCATCGGCGGCTCAGGCGTCTATGAGATCGACGGCCTGACCGACACCCGCTGGGAGCGGGTGGCGAGCCCCTTCGGCGAGGCTTCCGACGAAATGCTGTTCGGCACCCTGGACGGCCAGCCCCTGATGTTCCTGCCGCGCCACGGCCGCGGCCACCGCATCCCGCCGTCGGAGCTCAACTTCCGGGCCAACATCGATGCGCTGAAGCGGGCAGGGGTGACGGAGATCCTGTCGGTTTCCGCCTGCGGTTCCCTGAAGGAAGAACTGCCGCCGGGCACCTTCGTCATTGCCGATCAGTTCATCGACCGCACCTTCGCCCGGGAGAAATCCTTCTTCGGGTCCGGCCTCGTCGCCCATGTGGGGTTGGGTCATCCCACCTGCTCACGGCTTGGCGACGTGGTCGAAGCGGCCTGCAAGGATCTGGACATCCCGCACCAGCGCGGCGGCACCTACCTGGCCATGGAGGGCCCGCAGTTCTCGACCCTGGCGGAATCCGAGCTTTACCGATCCTGGGGCGCCGACGTCATCGGCATGACCAACATGCCGGAGGCCAAGCTCGCCCGGGAGGCGGAGATGTGCTACGCCACCGTGGCCATGGTCACCGACTACGACTGCTGGCACCCGGATCACGACCACGTCACCGTCGACGCCATCATCGGCGTCCTCATGTCCAACGCCGACAAGGCCCGGGCCCTGGTCAAGGCGGCGGCGCCGAAGCTCGCCGGGCGAATTGATACCTGCCACGCGGGATGCCATACGGCGCTGGAGACGGCGATCATCACCCAGCCCGACGCGCGCGATCCGGAAATGGTCCGCAAGCTCGACGCCGTGGCCGGCCGCGTCATCGGCAACTGACGGAGTTAGCGGGAGAGAGACCATGCCCAAGGCCTATTGGCTGAGCCTGAGAAACCAGATTCACGACCCAGAAAAGATGAAGGTCTATGCCGAACTGGCCGGGCCGGCCATCAAAGCCGGCGGCGGCAAGTTCCTGGCCCGGGGCGGCCGGACCAAGTCGCTGGAGGGGTTCGAGCAGGCCCGCGTCGTGATCATCGAGTTCCCGGATTTCGACACGGCCATCGGGACCTACCGCTCGCCGGCCTACCAGGAAGCGTTGGAGCCGGTGAAGGCGGGTGCGGTGACCCGCGACCTTTTCGCCACGGAAGGGGTGGATGACCTTCAGCCGCGCGGCGAAACGACCGGCCCCGTCGCCTTCTGGGTCGGCGCCCACATGGTCATCCACGACGCCGACAAGATGGCCGCCTACGCGACCAAGGCGACGGTGGCAATGGAACACGCCGGCGGCCGTTTCCTGGCCCGGGCGGGCCGCACCGAGAGCCTGGAAGGGTTCGAGCAGACCCGCGTCGCCATCGGCGAACACCTGAACTGGGAAACCGCCGCCGGGTTTTACGATTCGCCCCTCTACGCCGAGGCCCGCTTGGCGCTGGACGGCGGCGTCACCCGGGACATCTGCATCACCGAAGCGCTGGAGGGCGTTTGAGGGACAATCCTGATGGTGGAAACCATGATCCTGGCCGCCACGTCGGCGGACGTCCCCGCCATCACCGCCATCGCCGAGGCGGCCTACGCGCCTTATGTTGCCCGCATGGGCCGGAAGCCCGCACCGATGGTCGCCGATTTCGCCGCCCATGTGGATCGCGGCGAGGCCTACGTACTGAAGGCGGGTGGCATCATCGCCGCATACCTGATTACCTATGAAAAGGACGGCGGCCAATTCATCGAGAACGTCGCCGTCGACCCGGCGCGCCACGGCCAGGGCCTGGGCCGCTGCCTGATGGCCTTCGCCGAGATGGAGGCGGCCGATGTCGGCCGCAAGTACTTGTTCCTCTACACCAACGTGCACATGACCGAGAACCTGGACTTCTATCCGAAGCTCGGCTACGTGGAGACGCACCGCGTCTTTGAGGGCGGTTTCGACCGGGTCTATTTCGAGAAGAGATTATCGCCATGAATGTCGACGGCACCCCCTACCGCACCATCTGGCTGGCCGGCGACGGCTGGGCCGCGGAGATCATCGACCAGACCAAGCTGCCGCACGAATTCGTCACCGTGCGCCTGGAATCGCTCGACGACGCCTGCGTGGCGATCCGCGACATGTGGGTGCGGGGCGCGCCCTTGATCGGCGCCACCACCGCCTACGGCATGGCGCTGGCCATGCACGCCGATCCGTCCGACGCGAACATGGCGGCGGCCCACGAGGCCCTCTACGCGACCCGGCCGACGGCCGTCAACCTGCGCTGGGCCCTGGACGAGATGCAGGCCCTGCTGGCGCCCTTGTCGCCCAATGCCAGGGCCGAGGCCGCCTACAGGCGGGCCGCCGAGATCTGCGACGAGGACGTGGATATCTGTTCGGCCATCGGCGACAACGGCAAGCCGCTGATCGAGGCCGCCTGGGAAAGCAAGGGCAAGCCGGCCCTGGAAGACGGCGGAGTCAACGTGCTGACCCATTGCAACGCCGGCTGGCTGGCCACCGTGGATTGGGGCACCGCCTTGGCGCCCATCTACAAGGCCCATGACGCCGGCATCCCGGTGCACGTCTGGGTCGACGAGACCCGGCCCCGCAACCAGGGCGCCAGCCTGACCAGTTGGGAGCTGGGCAAGCACGGGGTGCCGCACACGGTGATCGTCGACAACGTGGGCGGCCACCTCATGCAGCACGGCATGGTCGATCTCTGCATCACCGGCACCGACCGGACCACGGCGGCCGGCGACGTGTGCAACAAGATCGGCACTTACCTGAAGGCGCTGGCGGCCCACGACAACGGCGTGCCGTTCTATGTGGGCCTGCCCGGCCCGACCATCGACTGGACCGTCGACGACGGCATCAAGGACATCCCCATCGAGGAGCGCGACGCCGCCGAGGTGACGGTGATCGCCGGCCGCGGCCCCGACGGGGCGGTGGTGCCCGTGCAACTGACGCCGGACGGGGCCCGTGCGGCCAACTACGCCTTCGACGTGACCCCGGCCCGGCTGGTCACGGGATTGATCACCGAGCGCGGCGTCGCCGAGGCCTCGAAGCCGGCGCTGGCGGCGCTTTATCCGGAAAAGGCGGCGGATTAGGCCGGTCCGGGCCGCACCCACTCGAACCGTTGTTCCTTCACCGGGGCGCCCCAGGTGGTGTCCGTGGTTTCGTCGGTCAAGGTGAACCCGAAGGCTTCGTAAAGATGACGCGCCGCGTCCATGCCGTCGACGGTCGTCAGGTAGACGCCGGGATGGCCCTGGGCGTCGATGAAGGCCATGGCGTGGCGCATCATCTCGCGTCCCAGGCCCCGGCCCCGCAGCTTGTCGGAAAGAATGAACCAGCGCAGGCGGGAGAATTTGGATCCCGGCTCGTTGGCGTCAATGACCATGCCGCCCTCGATGACATCGTCCACGGTCACCAGCATCAGAAGGTCCGTCTCCGGATCGTAGCGCAGCAGAAAATCGCTCAAGCCCTGGCCGACGATGGCCTCGTAGCGGCTGTCGAACCCGGCGGCTGTCGAACCCGTGGTTGGGGATGTGGTAGGCGGACTGCAGGTCCAGCAGCCTGCCCATGGCGCCGGGACGGTAGCCCACCGTGATTTCCGGTTTGCTCATGGCCGGGCCTCCGGTTTGCAGACCGTATCGACCAGACGGTCGGCGAAAGCGTCGTCCATATCGCGGTGATCCGTGAGCAGGCGTTGCCAGATCATGCCGACAAGAAACTCGGCGGCGAAGTCCGGATCGAGCCCGGCGGCGAGTCGGCCCGATGTCGCGGCCCGTTGCAGGGGGATGGTCAACAATTCCCGCCGCCCGGCCACCAGGCCGCCGATCACGGCGGCCCGGGCCGCCTCGTCGTGCTGGGCGTCGGCGATCAATCCCCTGAGGATGTTGCCGGCGGGGGTGTCGCGGAAAATCCGAAGGGTCGTGCGGGAAAGGTGGCGGAGGTCCGCCACCGGGTCCTTCGTTTCGCGGACCAGCGATTCCGCCGGGATCAACTTCACGTAGGCTTCCAGAAACAGCGCCGCCTTGGATGGCCAACGGCGATACAGGGTCATCTTGCCGACGCCGGCCCGCGCCGCGACGGCCTCCATGGTGATTGTCGGATAGGGGCGTTCCGCGGACAGGGAAATCGCCGCGTCCAGAATATCGCGGTGCTTGGCTGGAGAGCGGGGCCGGCCACGTGGTGGCGGTGAATGGATCATCGCGGTAGGCATGGCGTCGATTATAATCAATACGATACGTATCGTATAGTAATTTTTTAAGCACTGCCAGCCACCCGCCGCGCCCGTTCCTTACCCGAACCAACGGGCCCGGCAAGGCGTTCGGGGCGGGCGAAAAAAAAGACCCGGCGGATCGCTCCGCCGGGTCATGGATTGGAATGAGAGGTTCAATCAGGCGGCGCGGACTTCGGTGAGAAATAACTCCACCTGTCCGCTCAGGGTGCCCGACTGGTTCGAGAGGTCATCCGAGGCGGTCAGAATCTGCTGTGCCGCGGCACCGGATTCCGCCGCCGCCTGACTGACCGTCGTGATGCTGTTGGCGACCTCGGAGGTTCCCGCGGCGGCCTGTTCGACGTTGCGGGCGATCTCCTGGGTCGCCGCGCCCTGTTCCTCGACCGCGGCGGCCACCGCCGACGCCGTCTGGTTGATGTCGTTGATGACCGAGCTGATTTCACGGATCGCATGCACGGCGTCTTGCGTCGCGCCTTGGATTTCGCCGATCTGCGAGCCGATTTCGTCGGTTGCCTTGGCCGTCTGGTTGGCCAGGTTCTTCACTTCCGAGGCAACAACCGCGAAACCCTTGCCGGCATCGCCGGCCCGAGCCGCCTCGATGGTGGCGTTGAGGGCCAGCAGGTTGGTCTGCTCGGCGATGTCGGTGATCAGGTCGACCACCTCGCCGATACGCTGGGCCGATTCAGCCAGGCCCTGGATCTGCTGATCCGTCTTGTCAGCCTGATTGGCGGCCTGCTGGGCGATCTCCGAAGACGTCGTGACCTGACGGCTGATTTCGGTGATCGAGCTGGTCAGTTCCTCGGCCGCGGCGGAGACGGCCTGGACGTTCGCCGTCGCTTCCTCGGCCGCGGAGGCCACCGTGGTCGCTTGGTGGTTGGTCTCGTCGGCGGAAGACGCCATGGCTTCGGCCGACGTCTTCATCTGGCTCGCCGCGCTTGAGACGCTTTCCACCACCTGGCCGACGCCTTTCTCGAAGTTGTCGGCGATTTCCGCCTGCTTGGTGACCACCTGCCAGGTCACCATGGGGCCGATGAAGTTTCCGGCCTTGTCGACGATGGCGTAGGCGCGGAGATCCAGGTGCTCCGTGCCGAGCCGCAGGTGCTGCGCGTACGGTAGCTGTTTCGGATCGGTCAGCGTACCGCGCTGCCCTTCCAGATCGGTCAGAACCTTGTTCAAGGGGCTGCCGACCAGGTCGTCGGAATCCACCGAGAGGACGTCGGCCAGCTTGCCGATGGTGTCACGGCTGGCGTCGTTGGCATAGTTGACGTTCAAGGTTTCCGGATTACACATCAGCACGCTCATGGGCATGGTATCGACCATCATGCGCAACTCACCGGCTTGTGCCGCGTCATCGCGGATCTGCACCAGTGAATTGGCCATGGCGCCGATTTCATCGCCGCGATCGGTGCCCGGGATTTCCGTCTTCAACTCACCGCCGGCGACCTTGTCGATGGCCTCGGTGATGGACGCGATGGGATTGGTGATGGAGCGCGATACGAATATGCCCGCCGCCACCGTGCCGCCGATGACCACCAGCAGGGTGACCAGCATGAAGGTCCGGAGCTCGTGGACGGGTGCCTCGATCTCGGCGTCGTCGATTTCCGCCATGATCGCGAACTTCGTACCCAGGAACTCCATGGGGAAGTGAGCCGAAAGGACGTCGACACCGCGGTAATCCTTGACCACCTTGACGCCTTTCTGGCCGGCCAGACCGGCTTTCACCGTGTCGGTCTCCACCTTGGTCTTGAGAATTGTCGACTCGCCTTCCTTCGAGAACCGGCTGTTGGAGCGCATCAGGAAGTCGTTGCCGACGATGAAGGTCTCGCCGCTCTCGCCCATGCCGTCGGCGATCTGCATGACGCTATTGATGCGGTCGATGGGCATCTGGAAGACCAGAACCCCGGCCAGCGTGCCCGACGCGTCGGTCATCGGCGTCGAAAGGAACGCGGCGGGTGCGCCGTGACTGGGCGCATAGGGTTTGAAGTCGAAGTAATGCTCCATCCCGGGCCTGCCGTCCCGCGCCGCCCTAAAGGCGTTGCCGAGGTCGGTGTCCTTGTACTTGCCGTTGACCACATTGGTCGCGTAGTCCAGTTCCTTGAACACGGTGTAGACGAGATCGCCCTGGGGCGAGAACAGGAAGATGTCGTAGTAGCCCCGCTCCTCGAGGAACTTGCGGATCCAGGGATGGAACTCACCGTGCACCCGGTTGTAGTCGTTTTCCAGCGGGGCGCGGTCAAGCAGGTGTTTCTCGCCGGTCTTGTTCGGATTGTCGGTGATGTAAGCCCGCTGGAGCGTCTCGAGCTGGCCGTCGCCGAGGTCGTTCCAGGCCCCCTTGAAGGCCGTCAGGGCGGTGAACATGCGGGGATTGACGGACTGCGCCCGCAGGTCTTCGCGAAGGGAATCCAGGTAGGTCCTCAAGGCTGCGGCGCGCGAGGCGGCCAATCCTTGATACTGGGCCTCGAAGGCCCCCAGCAGACGGCTTGATGACTTGGTGTAGGCGATGATCCCGGTGATCGCCGCGGCCAGTACGGCCAGCATGGCGAAAGCAACGGGAAGCTTTTTGGATATGGCTAGGTTTTGCATTGTATCCCCCGATTTAGCTGCGTCACCCGGGCGTCCCGGGCGGGTCTCGTAGGAGTGTTCCATTGCCGACCGATCGGATGATCGCGATATCTATCGATAGACAACGGCCTATAGATAATATTATCTATATCTAAAAAGATATATAAAATCAATAGGCATATTTCTTAACGCTTACCTCCTTCGATTCCAGCCATGCGGCACCGTCCGCGCGGCTTGGCCGGAAAGCTCGGTCTTGGGCGGAGAATGCAAAGAAAAACGGCCCCGAATGGGGCCGTTTTTTTTAGGTCTCGAAACTAAAGTCCGGTCAGTGGACGTCGTCCCAGATCTTCCGCTTCACGGCGAACAGCAGGCCCGTGAAGATGATCAGGAACAACATGACCTTGATGCCCATGGACTTACGGGCCTCCAGTTCCGGCTCCGCGGCCCAGGCCAGGAAGGTGGTCACGTCCCTGGACATCTGTGCCACGGTGGCCTTGGTGCCGTCCTGGTACTCGACGGCCTCGTCGGCCAAAGGCGCCGCCATGGCGATGACGTGACCCGGGAAGTAGGTGTTGTAATTGCCGCCTTCCGGTACCTCGAAACCGGCGGGAGCCTCCACGTAGCCGGTCAACAGCGCGTAGAGATAATCCGATCCCAGCGTAAATCCGCCCGGTTGCTTGATCGAGAAGCGGATCGCCGATTCGCCGCCGCCCGAACGGGCCTTGGTGATCAGCGACAGGTCCGGCGGCGCCTTGCCGTTGTTGGAGGCCGCCGCCGCCTTGTCGTTGGGGAAGGGCGAAGGGAACCTGTCGGCCGGGATGCCCGGGCGCTCGAACATTTCCCCTTCGTCGTTGGGACCGTCGGTAACCTCGATCTCGGCGGCCATGGCCTTGATCTGGTCTTCGTTGTAGCCAATGCCGGTGAGCTGGCGGAAATGGACCAGACGCAACCCATGGCAGGCGGCGCAGACCTCCTTGTAGACCTGCAGGCCGCGCTGCGCCGAAGCCCGGTCGAAGGTGCCGAAAATGCCGGAAAACGACCAGTCCTGCCGCGGTGGTTTCGGCCCGCTGCCGGCGGCGAACGCGGAGTCGGCGGCGAAGGAAGCCGCGCCTAAGATGACGAGGGCCGCGATGGCGGATTTCATGAGTTTTTTCATGTGGTTTCTCATGGCGCCCTCCTCAACCTTCGGCCTTGGCGGTGACCGCCGCGCTGATGCTTTCCGGCGGTGTTTTCGGCCGTTCCAGCCGACTGACCAGCGGAATGATGATCAAAAGGTGCGCGAAGTACCAGGTGGTTGCCGCCTGGCCGATGTAGAGCCATGTGCCCTCCGCGGGTTTCGCACCGCATACACCCAAGATGAGACAGTCGATGACGAAGATCCAGAAGAACATGGCGTTCAGCGGCCGGAACCGCGAGCTCTTCACCTTCGATCCATCCAGCCACGGCAGGAACAGCAGCAGCAGGATGGACGCGAACATGGCAATGACGCCGGCCAGTTTCGCCGTCATGATCCAATTCAGCGGCGTATAGGCGTAGACCAGGTAATCCGCCGTGAAGGCCCGAAGGATCGCGTAGAAGGGCAGGAAATACCATTCCGGCACGATGTGCGGCGGCGTTTGCAAGGAATCCGCCGGGATGTAGTTGTCCGCTTCACCGAAGTAGTTCGGCGCGAAGAACACGAAGAAGGCGAAGAAGATCAGGAACACGCCCAGCCCGAACAGGTCCTTGACCGTGTAGTAGGGGTGGAAGGGGATGGTGTCCTGGTCGGTCTTCGCGTCGATGCCCAAGGGGTTGTTGGACTTGTGCATGTGCAGCGCCCACAGGTGCAGCACCAACAGCCCGACGATGACGAAGGGCATCAGATAGTGCAGCGAGAAGAACCGGTTCAGCGTCGGGTTGTCCACGTTGAACCCGCCCCAGAGCAGCGTCACGATGTCGTCGCCGATCCACGGGATCGCCGAGAACAGGTTGGTGATCACCGTGGCACCCCAGAAGCTCATCTGGCCCCAGGGCAGCACGTAGCCCATGAAGGCCGTGGCCATCATGGCGAGCAGGATAAACACGCCGAGCATCCACAAAAGCTCGCGCGGGGCTTGGTAGGAACCGAAATAGAGCCCCCGGAACATGTGGATGTAGACGACGATGAAGAACATGGAACCGCCGTTCATATGGATGTAGCGGATCAGCCAGCCGTAGTTGACGTCGCGCATGATCCGTTCAATGGAATCGAAGGCATGGTCCACATGCGCCGTGTAGTGCATGGCCAGCACGATGCCGGTAACCAGCATGACCACCAGCACGATCCCGGCCAGGGATCCGAAGTTCCACCAGTAATTCAGGTTCTTCGGCGTCGGATACTCATGCAGCTCGTGCTCCATGAAGGTGAAGATGGGGAGCCGGTAGTCGATCCATTGGATGAGGGGGTGCATTTTCTTGTCGCTCATGATTCCCTCCTCAACCGATCCGGACCGAAGTGTCGGACAGGAATTTGTATTCCGGCACCGGCAGGTTCAAAGGGGCCGGTCCCTTGCGAATGCGCCCGGACGTGTCGTAGTGCGATCCGTGGCAGGGGCAGAACCAGCCGCCGAATTCGCCTTTCTCTTCACCGGCCTTGTTGCCCAGCGGAATGCAGCCGAAATGGGTGCACACACCCACCATGATCAGCCACTTGGGGTTCTTGACCCGCGCCGCGTCGGCTTGCGGATCGGGGAGTTCGGCGTTGTCGTCCTTTTGCGCGGCGGCGATCTCGTCGGCGGTGCGATGGCGGATGAACACGGGCTTGCCTTGCCACACCACGGTGATGCTCTGGCCTTCGGCGATGGGTTCCAGGTCCACCTCCGTGGAGGCCAGGGCCAGGGTGTCGGCGGCCGGGTTCATCTGGTGGATGAACGGCCAGACGGCTGCCGCCACGCCGACGGCGCCGACGGCGGCCGTGGTCGTGAACAGGAAGTCCCGCCGTGTTGTTTCGTCGATCTCGGCCGATGGGGCCGGGTTCGCGCTTTCGCTCATGTGGGGATCCCCTCTCTGAACTCCGTTTACGTCCGAAAGCGTGGTCGAAAAAGACCGCCGCGCCTCCTTTCCCAAAGGGCGCGGGTCGGCCTTCAGGTATAAAGGATAATGGCGTCGGTTCAAGGGTTTTGCGCTGTTTTCCAGAGCCTTTCCATCGTTCCCGAAAGGCCCCCATGGAGGCAGAATCCTTGACACGGGCGTGCTTTCGCGGCCAATCGTCCGGCGGAGACGGATTTCATGGAACCTGCCCTGCGCCTGGCCCTTTACGAACCCGACATCCCGCCCAATACGGCGGCCGTTTTGCGGACCTGCGCGTGTCTCGGCGTCGCCGCCGAGATCATCGAGCCCTGCGGCTTCGTCTTCGGCGGCAAGCCCATGCGCCGGGCCGGCATGGACTATCTGGAGAAGGCCCGGCTGACCCGGCATGTGGACTGGGCGGCTTTTCAAGATTCCTACCCGGGCCGCCGCCGGGTCCTGCTGACCACGGCCGCCGAGACGCCCTACACGGATTTCGCCTTTCGGGCCGGCGATATCGTCATCCTGGGCCGCGAGACCGCCGGCGTGCCGGACCACGTCCATGGCGCCGCCGACGCGCGCCTGCTGGTGCCCATGGTGGGCGGCATGCGGTCCTTGAACATGGCGGCCACGGCGGCGATGGTGTTGGGCGAGGCGCTCCGGCAGCTTGGGGCGTTTCCAACGAGGGAGGATAGGACCCCATGAGCGACGGTTTCGGCACCGACGACCAGAAGGCCCGGGCCACGGCCTGGTTCGAGCAACTGCGCGACGACCTTTGCGCCGCGCTCGAGGCCGCCGAGACCGACCTGGAGGGCCCCAACCCCACATCCGGTGGCGCGCCGGGCCGGTTCGAACGTAAGGCCTGGGAACGGCCGGGCGAGGGTGGTGCCGGTGGCGGCGGCGGGGTCATGTCGATCCTCCGGGGCCGGGTCTTCGAGAAGGCCGGCGTCAACGTCTCCACCGTCTGGGGCGCGTTTTCCGAGGAGTTCCGCAAGAACATCCCCGGCGCCGATGAGGACCCCCGGTTCTGGGCCTCGGGCATATCGGTGGTCATCCACCCCTGTTCGCCGCTGGTCCCGGCGGCCCACATGAACACCCGGATGATCGTCACCACCACGGGCTGGTTCGGCGGCGGCGGGGATCTGACGCCGGTGTTCCCGGACGACGAAGAGACGGCCCGTTTCCACCGCGCCTACCGCCAAGCCTGCGACAAGCACGACGCGGCCTACTACGACAAGTTCAAGAAGTGGTGCGACGAGTATTTCTACCTGCCGCACCGGGGCGAGGCGCGCGGCGTCGGCGGCATTTTCTACGACAACCTGAACACCGGCGACTGGCAGGCCGACTTCGCCTTCACCCAGGACGTGGGCCGGGCCTTCCTGGAGACCTATCCGCTGTTGGCCCGGGCCAAGATGGATCTGAATTGGACCGACGAACAGCGCCAGGCCCAGCGGGTCAAGCGCGGCCGCTACGTGGAGTTCAACCTCTTGTACGACCGCGGCACGCTCTTCGGCCTGAAGACCGGCGGCAACACGGAAGCGATCCTCATGTCCCTGCCGCCGGATACGGCGTGGCCCTAGGCCGTGCCCCTTGGCCGGCGCCGAACTCCGGCGTGAGGTCCGGGGATGGCTGGGTTGGCCGGACCGATGTGTCTACCGGAGGTTCCGCCCCCGCCGGCGGATGAAACGGACCCAACCCAGTTCGGATATTGACAAAATGTCAACAGGGTCCCCCAGGCATTTATCATTAATTTCAACATCTTAACCGAAAACCTGGATGATGACATGTGGATGCGCGTCATCATGGGACGGGGCCGAACTGCCGACCACGCGGCATGATGTCGCCGCCGGTTTGGCTTCCTATTCACAATGTCAAACCGCCTCGCCAGCGCCGCGATTTGATCCCGAGGAGGGAGCCGGCGGTGCCGTCAAATCCTTCAAGGGACACCGAAGAGATGGTCCCACCACGGTATATCAGCAAGAGCGGGAATGCATTTTTTCAGAGAGAAACAAATTTTTCATTATACCCTTGATAATTATACAACGTTCGTGCTAGCGAACCGCCCCACCGACGGCTTTGAAGCCGCTTCCGGTCAACAGGTCACGCGAGGATGAATGTCCGGGGATGACCCTTCTCGGACATGCGGTGAAATGTGGTGACAGGCAAAAGTTTAGGTGCCCTGCTGGGTAACATCACCGTAAACGGGGTGCCTTTTCCTACCGTGCTCTCAATTTTTTGGTGCCGCCGTGGGCGGCCTCCGGCGGCTCGGGATGAAGTTCGGGAGCAACCCCGGAGACCTGACCACGAGTCTCATTTGACGGTAATGGTTATTTTCTGCGATAGGACTGGCGGGTTGTGCGGGATGTGGTTGTGATCGCCGAGTAGCAATTGCAAAGTATGCTGACCGGGCGTCAGTTTCACCGAGGCCTCGGTCTGGCCACCGCCGAAATGCAAGTGCATAGCATCCTTCAAGATCGGCTCGTTGGCGCTCGGCACGACCGCGTCGATAAGCAGATGGTGATGGCCCGTGTTTTTCTTCTCTATGCCCGCCGGCGCGACTCCCATACCGGAAAGGCCGAAGAGCACTTGGACCGGACTGGCGACAGCGTCACCGTTCTTTGGCGAGATGATGTAAACCTTGGCATTCGCGGGCCGCGGTGTCTCTCCAGCCGCGGCGACCCCCGCGAAGGCCACGGCCGCTGCCAATAGGCAGGCCGTCAGAATTTGTTCTCTCATCGTGACCTCCTTGAGTTTTTCGATTTCAGATGCTTGGGAAGGACTGACGGTTTTGTAGCCAATGTCTGCCGCCCTATTCATCCGGAATTCTCCCAGCAGGGGAAGAGTCTAATGAGACCTGTGTGCGGATAGCGGTTTACATGGATCGCGGATTTTGATTCTCTCGTTTCTGGAATTTGAACGGGAGGCTTGGAGATGGCGCGGCGGACGATTGGGCAGGAAGGTTTTTCCTTTTCGGTT
>Ga0209568_1000391_pt1 | contig 15210 bp, 13 predicted proteins | sample WorMetOlspDAHAB2_FD_187406 | JGI IMG/M metagenome (GOLD analysis project Ga0209568, IMG submission 187406) | Marine gutless worms symbiont microbial communities from Max Planck institute for Marine Microbiology, Germany - Olavius sp. DAHAB.2... ...
GCTGCGCCGCCGTCAACTCATCGACACGCGAGAACCAGTCCCGAAAGCGCTCGTGATCCATCTCTCTGACTCCCAAAGCGTATCGAGAGGGATTCTACCACAATGCCTACGAATCGCGAATTGAGCCATGAAATTTGACACTTTTCGATCAGGAGGTTCAGTCATGAAACGCATGATGATTACGTTGGCCATCGGCATGGCGTTGATGGTGGGCTCGGCACTGCCGGTATCCCAGGCTGGCGCGGAAGAGATTTCCTCGCTTCGCGGCAACCTGGCGCTGGAAAAAGAGAAATCGCCGCCGCCCGTCTACAAGCTCAAGCTGGATCAGGAGAAGTTCGCGCGCAACTTCAAGAGCCAGCCGCCGCTGATCCCGCACAAGGTGGCCAAGTACAAGGTCAATCTGAAGGTCAATCGCTGCCTGAAGTGCCACGACAAGGACAACTACAAGGAAGAAGAGGCCCCCATGGCCGGCAAGAGCCATTACATGGGCGCCGACGGCAAGGAGATGGATAAGATCCACATGAGCCGTTACTTCTGCAGCCAGTGTCACGTGCCGCAAGCCGACGCGAAGCCGCTGGTTGCCAATACCTTCATGGGAACGAAATAAGACATTCGTTCTCCGCCGGCATCCCTTCGATTGACCCGGGATGCCGGCGTCGCCACCTGCCGGCCGGCCGGGTGCATGATCGATCGAGGCCGCCGGCCTGAGGTGAAAAAGGGGAAGACAGATGAGCGATCAAAACCAGGAACAGGAGGGTGCCGAGACCGGCGGCCTCTGGAAATCTCTTTGGCGACCCAGTCGCCGTTACACACTGGCAACGTTGCTCGGCGTCGGGATCGTTGTCGGTGTCGGCGGGTGGGGCGCTTTCAACTGGTCCCTGGAACTGACCAACACGGAAGAGTTCTGCATTTCGTGTCATGAGATGCGGGATTTCGTGTTCGAGGAATACAAGGAAACCATCCACTACAACAACCGCACCGGCGTGCGGGCCACCTGCCCCGATTGTCACGTACCCAAGGAGTGGATCCACAAGGTGGTGCGCAAGATCCGGGCCTCCAACGAGCTCTACCACAAGGTTCTTGGGACCATCGACACCAAGGAGAAGTTCGAGGCGAAACGGCTGGAACTGTCGAAGAACGTCTGGGCGGCCATGAAGGCCACGGACTCGCGTGAATGCCGGAATTGCCACAGCTTCGAGTTCATGGACCTGACCAAACAGGAGCGCCGCTCCAAGAAACGCCACGCCAAGGCGCAGAAGAAGGGCATGACCTGCATCGACTGCCACAAGGGCATCGCCCACGAACTCGCCGAGGGGGCGGACGAAGAGTCGTAAGGAAAGGCCTTTTTCACCGATCTTCCTCCCCTTTGGGCTTGTGCGGATTGCTCAGAGTGGCGAAAATTCCTGCATAATCAGATGTTTCGCTAATGCATTGGGGAGGAAGATAAAGTGGCTAGGAAAAAACCCGAAGTCTCGCGCCGTGCCGCCATCACCATGATCGGCGCTGGCGCAGGCCTTGTCGCAGCATCCAGCGCCATTCCCACCCGGTTCGCCATCGGCGGCCAGGCGAAGGTGCGCATCGGCACCCTGTTGCCCTATAGCGGCACCTACACGCGGCTTGGCCAGGCGATCACCAACGCCATGGAACTGGCTTTCACCCAGGCCGGCGGCAAGCTCGGCGGCCGGGATATCGAACTGATCAAGGTCGACAGCGAGGCCAAGCCGCCGAAGGCCGCCGAGTTGACCAACAAGCTGATCAACCAAGAAAAGGTGGATTTCGTCGTCGGCCCGGTGCATTCCGGCGTTGCCATGGCGATGGCCAAGATCGCCCGCGAGGAGGGCACCATGGTGGTGGTGCCGAACGCCGGCGCCAACCAGGTGACCGGCGCCTTCTGCGCCCCCAACATCTTCCGCACCTCATTTTCCAACTGGCAGCCGGGCCATCCCATGGGCCGGACCCTGCTGGATGAGGGCAAGAAGAACGTCGTTCTTTGCTACTGGGCCTACGGCGCCGGCAAGCAGTCGGCGCAGGGCTTCAAGGACGGGTTCGTGCCGCATGGCGGAAATGTCATCAAGGAAATCGGCATCCCCTTCCCGAAGGTGGAATTCCAATCGGCCCTGACCGAGATCGCCTCCATCAAGCCCGACGCCGTCTATGTGTTCTTCGCCGGCGGCGGTGCCGTGAAATTCGTCAAGGACTGGGCGGCGACCGGCCTGAAGGACAAGATCGAACTGGTCGGCCCCGGTTTCCTGACCGAGGGCGTGACCAAGGCGCAGGGCGCCGCGGCGGAAGGGATCCGCACCACCTTGCACTACGCCGATACGCTGGATTTGCCGGCCAACCATGCCTTCCGAAGCGCCTACAAGAAGGCCTATGGCAAGGACGCGGACGTCTATGCCGTGCAGGGTTTCGACGCCGGTCAATTGATCCGTGCAGGGCTAGACGCGGTGGGCGGCGACACCGGCGCCCAAGCGGCGATGATCAAGGCCATGGAAAGCGCCTCGATCGACTCGCCGCGCGGCAAGTGGACCATGTCGAAGGCCCACAACCCGGTTCAGAATTTCTATCTCCGCAAGGTCAAGAACGGGGTCAACGAGGTTATCAAGCTGGCCGCCGAGAACCTCTCGGACCCGGCCAAGGGTTGCCGGATGTAATTGGTCCAGCCGAACCGATTGGGCGCGCGGCCACGGGCGGCTTGTCTCCGTGGCCGCGTTTCCTATGATCGGATGACAGGCGCGGTTTCACGACGGATGGACGTTCCAATCACATGGACTGGCTGTTTCTGCTCATCCAGACCCTGAACGGCATCCAATACGGATTGCTCCTGTTCCTGATCGCCAGCGGCCTGACCCTGGTGTTCGGGATCATGGGGATCATCAACCTGGCGCACGGGTCCTTCTACATGATCGGCGCCTACCTGGCCTTCTCCCTGACCCAGTGGACCGGCAGCCTGCCCGCCGCGCTGGTGCTGGGAATCCCGGTCACCCTGGTCCTTGGGCTGGCCGTGGAGAAATTCTTTATCGTTCATCTTTACCGGCGCGACCATTTGCAGCAGGTATTGCTGACCTTCGGTTTGATCCTGATCTTCAACGAACTGCAGTTGATCATCTGGGGCGGCGATCCGAACAGCGTGCCCGTGCCGGCGGCGCTCGCCGGATCGGTGCCGGTTTCAGACACCCTCAGCTATCCCGTCTACCGGATCTTCCTTTCCGCCGTCTGTCTGGTGTTGGCCGGGCTGATGGCCTTCGTCATCCAGAAAACCCGGCTCGGCATGCGCATCCGGGCCGGCGCCTCGAACCGGGAAATGGTCGAAAGCCTGGGCGTCAACATCCGCCTGCTCTATGCGCTGGTGTTCTCGGTCGGCGTGACCCTGGCCGGCGTCGCCGGCATGCTGGCGGCCCCGGTGGAGACCGTCTATCCGGGCATGGGCGAGCAGATTCTGATCATTTCCTTCGTCGTCGTGGTGATCGGCGGCATCGGGTCCGTAAAGGGCGCTTTCCTCGGTGCGCTGGCCATAGGCTTGGCGGACGTCTATGGGCAGGTATACCTGCCGGAAATCGCAAGCGTCGCCGTCTATGCCCTGATGGCGGCGGTGTTGCTGTGGCGGCCGAGCGGCCTGTTCGGGCGGGGATAGGCGATGGTCAACTTGCCGTCCCGTCGGGTTCTCCTGGCACTTGCCCTCATGGTCGTGGCCCTGGCCCTGGTGCCGCTGGGTGGCGACAAGTACTGGACCAAGCTGGTGACCCGGATGATGGTGCTCGGCATCTTCGCCATGAGCCTGGACCTGCTGGTCGGCTACACGGGCCTGGTCAGTTTTGGTCATGCCGCCTTCTTCGGCCTGGCCGGCTATGTCCTGCACCTGATTTCGCCGGAGGACGAGGCCGTCAACCTGCTTTGGGCCTTGCCGTTCTGCCTCGCCGTCACGGCGGCCGCGGCGACGGTGATCGGCGCCTTCTGCGTGCGCACCCGCGGGATCTACTTCATCATGGTGACCCAGGCCTTCGCCCAGATGCTGTTCTACTTCTTCCACGATTCCAACCTGGCCGGCGGTTCCGACGGGGCCTTCATCTACGTCAAGCCGATCCTCGCCCTGGGCCAGGCGGTGGTGCTCGACCTGGATCGGCGGATCACCCATTTCTACGTTTGCCTGGCAAGCCTGGTGGTGATCTACGCGGCGCTGGTGGTTGTCCTGCGCTCGCCCTTCGGCAAGGTCATCCAGGGCATCAAGGTCAACGAACACCGCATGCAGGCGCTGGGTTTCAACACCTATTTCTACAAGCTGGTGAGCTTCGTCATCGCCGGCACCATTGCCGGCTACGCCGGTTTCCTGTTCGCCAGCATCGACGGGTTCGTCTCGCCGGAACTGTTGGGCTGGCAGGAATCAGGAATCGCCCTGGTGATGGTCATCCTCGGCGGCATGGGCACCCTGTTCGGGCCGGTGATCGGCGCCATCGCCCTACTGGGGGTGGAGGAGTTGTTCCGTGACCGGGCGCTGTTCGGGTTCATGGCGGCCCATTGGCAGATCCTCATGGGTGGTTTCGTCATCGCCGTCGTGTTGTTCTTCAGCAACGGATTGGGCGGTGTCCTGCTGAAGGTGGCCGGCCGCCGGAAGGGGGAAAGATGATGGCCGAACCGCTTCTCACCGCCGTCCGTCTAAGCAAGAGTTTTGGCGGGCTCAGGGCCGTCCACAACGTCAGCCTGAGTTGCGAGACGGGCAAGGTGCACGCGGTGATCGGCCCCAACGGTGCCGGCAAGACGACCCTCATCAACCTATTGTCCGGCGATCTGGCGCCGAGCGCCGGGCGCATCCTCCACCAGGGCCGAGACATCACCTCGCTGCCGGCCCACCGAGTGTCGCGCCTCGGCATCGGGCGCAGCTACCAACGCACCAACATCTTTCCGGAATTCACCTGCTGGCAGAATTGCTGGTTGGCGGCCCAATCTCGGGAGGCCACCTCCTTGCGTTTCATCAAGCCGGCAAACGCGGCGGCCGACGTGCGGCGGCGCACGGAAGCGGCACTCGACGTGGTCGGGTTGGCGGACCAGGCCGACATGCCGGCGACGGCCATCAGCTACGGCGAGCAGCGGCAACTGGAAATCGCCATGTTGTTGGCCATGGAGCCTCAGGTCCTGCTTCTCGACGAGCCCCTGGCCGGCATGGGGGCGGAGGAATCCGTTTCGGTGATCGATCTGATCCGCCGGATCGCGCCGGACCACGGCATCGTCTTGATCGAACACGACATGGATGCCGTCTTCGCCGTGGCCGACATACTCACGGTTATGGTCGACGGCGTCGTCCTGGAGAGCGGTCGGCCCGAGGAGATCCGCGCCAGCCCGCGGGTCCGGCAGGCCTATCTGGGCGACGCATTCGACAGCTCGGCGGGAGGTCAACCATGAGCGAACCGCTGATCTCCCTGGAAGGGGTGCACACATACTATGGGGCCAGCCACGTCCTGCACGGCGTTGATCTCCATCTCGAGCGGGGCCAATGCATCAGCCTCATGGGCCGCAACGGCATGGGCAAGACGACCACCCTGAAGACGATCATGGGCCTGGTGCGGCCGCGCCAGGGAAGGGTGATGATCAACGGCCGGGACGCCGCTCCATTGCCCACCCACGCCGTCGCCCGGGGCGGCATCGCTTACGTGCCCGAGGAGCGTGGTATCTTCCCGAACCTGACGGTGATCGAGAACCTGACCATGGCAGCCCGCTCGGGCGGCAATGGTGCCGAGTGGACCCTGACGCGGGTCTTGGAGCTGTTTCCAAGGCTCGGCGAGCGGCGCGGCCACTGGGGCAATCATCTGTCCGGCGGCGAGCAGCAGATGCTGACCATCGGCCGCGCCCTGATGACCAACCCGGATGTGTTGCTGCTGGATGAGGCGACGGAAGGCCTGGCGCCCTTGATTCGCGAGGGAATCTGGTCGGTGATCGGGGTGATCAAGGCGTCCGGTATCGCCTCGATCATCGTCGACAAGAACGTCGCCAAGCTCATGGATCTGGCTGATCGCCACATGATCCTGGTGAAGGGCCGCGTCGTCTTCCAGGGCGACAGCGAAGAACTGCGCGCCGACCCGGACCTGCTGCACCGTCACCTGGGGGTCTGACCCACCTAGGGATGCGTCCGGGCCCTGATCATCGACGCGGTGACGCAGGTCATCACCGAATCGCCGTGCTGGTTTCTGAGATCATGGGCGAGGCGCAGGATCCCGCGGTCCGGCTTGCTTTCCGAACGGCGGGCCTCGACCACCGTGATGTGGTTGGTCAGCACGTCATCCGGGTAGACCGGTGTCAGCCAGCGGACGTCGTCCATGCCGGGGCCGCCGAGGGCCACGTCGCCGTCGAAGAAACCGGCCTCGGCGAACAGCCGGAAAGCCAGCGCCACAGTCTGGAAGCCGCTGGCGATGATGTCACGGAACGGGCCGCCGGTAGCCGCGAATTGTTCGTCGATATGCATGGGTTGCGGGTCGTAGGCCCGGGCGAAGGTCAGAATCTCGCGGCGCCCGAGCGGGTAGGGTCGTGAGACGATGACCTCGCCTTCCGCGTAGTCCTCCAGATACCGTCTCTGGTCCGACTGTCGTACCACCGCCTCGGTTCCCAGCGCCTTGATGAAGTCGGTCATGGCCCGCAGCACCTTGCGGGGCTGGTCCCGGTGCGGGGAATGCCCGCAATCGGGGATTTTCAGGAGATCGACGGCGCAGCCGGCCTTTTCGGCGATGCCGTCGATCTGCGCCATGGTGCCATATTGGTCGGATTCCCCTTGGATGGCCAGGATGGGACATTGCAGCCGCGGCAACACGGTTTCGATGTTCCAATCACGGAAGGCGGGTTCCAGCCAGATATCGTTCCAGCCGCGGAAGGCGTGCACCGGGTCGTCGTGGTGCCGGGCCAGCCGTTCCGCCGACCGGCTTTCCTCGAAGCTGTCGCGGGCCTCGCGGATGGCTTCGATGCAGATGTCCTCGACGAAGATATGCGGCGCCTCGACGATCAGTCCGGCGACGGGATGATCGGCGGCATGGATCAGGGCGATGGAACCGCCGTCGCTGTGGCCGATGAGCACCGGCCGCTCGATGTCCAGCGCCACCAGCAGGCGGGGCAGGGTTTCCTGGGCTTCCCGGTGCATGAAATCCACGTCGTAGGGCCCGTCCCGTCGGCTCGAGCGGCCGTAGCCGCGGCGCGAATAGACGACCGCCGCCGAACCCGTCGCCGTGGCCAGCCGGCCCGGGAAATCCCGCCACATGGAGGCCGAGCCCAATCCCTCGTGCAGGAAGACCAGGACCGGATGATGGGCGGCAGCCGATCCCGCATAGCGGTGGACCTCCAGGCGGGCGTCTTCGATGTCAACGAACCGAACCTCGTCGGCGCTGCGGGATTCGTCGGCGCTGGCCTTCATGGGTTCAGGTCGGCTGCCTGAGCTTGAAGCGCTGGATCTTACCCGTCGCCGTCTTCGGCAGGGCGTCCGTGAACTCGATCCAGCGGGGGTACTTGAACTCGGCCAGGGACTGGCGGACGAAATCCTTCAGTTCCTCGGCCAGTTCGTCTGAGCCGTTTTGTCCCTCTTGTAGGACGACAAAGGCCTTCGGCTTGATCAGGTCGTCGGGGTCCGGATGGCCGACGACGGCGGCTTCGAGAACCGCCTCGTGGGCGATCAGCGCCCCTTCCACCTCGAAGGGGGAAACGTAGATGCCGCCCACCTTGAGCATGTCGTCGGCGCGGCCGCCGTAGATGTAGTAGCCGTCCGCGTCGATGGCGTACTTGTCGCCGGTCACCGTCCAACGTCCCTGGAAGGTGGCGCGGCTTTTCTCGCGCTGGTTCCAGTACATGATGGCGCTGGTCGGGCCGGACACATGCAGGTTGCCGAGCTCGCCTTCCGGGACCGGCGCGCCTTCGTCGTCGACGATGCGGAGCTCGTAGCCCGGCACCGGCTTGCCGCTGGAATTGGGCCGTACGTCTTCCTGGTGGTTGGTGAGGAAGATGTGCAGCATCTCCGTACTGCCCAGGCCGTCCAGGATCTCCGTGCCCATGCGTTCGCGCCAACGGGTCAGCAGGTCGCCGGGCAGGGCTTCGCCGGCGGAGACCCCAAGCCTGAGATCGTGCTCGCCCGGGCCCGGCAGGTCGTCGCCGGCCAGCAGCATGGCGTAGAGGGTGGGGACGCCGTAGAACACCGTCGGCCGGTGCTCGCGGAGAATGGCGCCGACGGCGTCGGGCATGGGCGGGCCCTCCAGCAGGATCGCCGTGGCGCCGACGGCGAAGGGGAATGTCAGCGCGTTGCCCAGTCCATAGGCGAAGAACAGCTTGGCGGCGGAGAACACCCGGTCCTCGGCACCCAATCCCAGGGTCGGAATGGCGTAGAGATCGGCCGTCTGGAGAAGGTGCGAATGCAGATGCACGGACCCCTTGGGCGTCCCCGTGGTGCCCGACGTGTAGAGCCAGAAACACATGTCGTCGGCCTTCGTCGCCGCCGTCTGGAAGGTCTCGCCGGCCGCCGCCAGAAGCTCGTCCAGGGCCAGGTGATCGCCGCCGTCGCCGCCGGAAACGACCACGTGGCGCAAATGGGGATGCGAAACCAAGTGCGGCGCGAACGCCTCCAGCAGATTCGCCGAGACCACCAGGGTCCGGGCCCGGCTGTCGCCGAGGATGTAGTCGTAGTCCCGCTCGGTGAGCCGGGTGTTGACCGGGATCGGCACGATCCCGGCCTTGATGGCGCCCAGGAAACAGACCGGGAAATCCACCGTGTCGTGCAGGCAGAGCACGATGCGGTGTTCCATTTCCAGGCCCAGGCCGATCAGCGCGTTGGCGAACCGGTTGGCCTTCTCGGCCAGTTCGCCGTAGCTGGTGGCGCCGTTCGTATCGATGACCGCGGTGTTCTCGGCGCGCCCGCCGTCCAGGTTGCGTTCCAGGAGATCGGCCGCCGCGTTGTAGAGATTGGTTGCCGGGTTCGGCTGTTCGTTCATGACTTCCCTCCCAGCCCGCACCCCGGCGGGCCATCCGGCCCCAATTCCCTTACCTTGACTAGGTTCGAGCCAGCAGCATTATAGTGCAGGTTCCTAGCAACTCGGCAACCATGACATCTCCTTCGCACCCCATCACCTACGACCGCGAGCCCGCCTCCTACCGCCACTGGACCCTGGAGGTCGACGGCGCCGTCGCCACCCTGACCCTGGCGGTGGACGAGGACGCGGGCCTGGTCCCCGGATACAAGCTGAAGCTCAACTCCTACGACCTGGGTGTCGACATGGAACTGCACGACGCCCTGCAGCGGATCCGCTTCGAGCACCCGGCGGTCGGCGCGGTGATCGTCACCAGCGGCCTCGAGCGCATGTTCTCAGCGGGGGCCAACATCTACATGCTGGGCCAGTCGTCGCACGGCTGGAAGGTCAATTTCTGCAAGTTCACCAACGAGACCCGCAACTCCATGGAAGACACCAGCCGCCATTCCGGGATCACCTTCGTCGCGGCGCTGAACGGCACCACGGCGGGCGGCGGCTTTGAGCTGGCGTTGGCCTGTGACGAGATCTGGCTGGCCGACGACCGCTCCAGCGCCGTCAGCCTTCCGGAGGTGCCTTTGCTGGGCGTGCTGCCGGGCACCGGCGGGCTGACCCGGGTGGTGGACAAGCGCCGGGTGCGCCGCGACCTGGCCGACGTGTTCTGCACCAGCGAGGAGGGGGTGCGCGGCAAGCGGGCCAAGGAATGGGGCCTGGTGGACGAGATCGCGCCGCCGGGGCAGTTCATGGAGCGGGTCCGGGCCCGGGCCGAAGAGCTGGCCGGCGGCCGCGACGGGCCGGCCGAGGGCGTCGCCCTGACGCCCCTGGAGCGCACCGTCGACGCCGACGGCTACCATTACCAGTGGGTCGACGTGCGTCTCGACGCCCAAGCCCGCACCGCGACCCTGACGGTCCGGGCGCCCAAGGAAGACGTGCCGGCCGACGCCGAGGCCATCGAGGCCCAGGGCATGCAATTTTGGCCCCTGGCCATGGCCCGGGAACTGGACGACGCCATCCTCATGCTGCGCACCAACGCCGACGAGGCCGGCGTGGTGCTGCTCCGCACCGAGGGCGACGCGGCCCGGGTCCTGGCTGCCGGCGCGGCGCTGGCCGCCAACGCCGAGAACTGGTTCGTGCGCGAAACCATCGGCATGCTGCGCCGGACCCTGGCCCGCCTCGACGTCTCGTCCCGCAGCCTGTTCGCCATCATCGACGAGGGGTCCTGTTTCGCCGGCACGCTGTTCGAACTGGCCCTGGCCGCCGACCGCAGCTACATGCTCGACATCCCCGAAGAGGAGGGCACGCCGACGGCCATCGCGCTCTCCGACATGAATTTCGGGCCCTTGGAGATGGTCGCCGCCAAGAGCCGCCTGGCGCTCCGCTTCAACGACGACGGGGAGAAGCTGGCCGAACTGGCCCGCCACGCCGGCGAGCCCTTCGGCGCCCTGGAAGCGGAAGAAGAGGGCCTCGTCACCTTCGCCCCCGACGACATCGACTGGGAAGACGAAATCCGCCTCGCCGTGGAGGAGCGCGCCTCGCTTTCGCCCGATGCGCTCACCGGCATGGAGGCCAACCTGCGCTTCGCCGGCGCCGAGACGGTGATGACCAAGGTCTTCGGCCGCCTGACCGCCTGGCAGAACTGGATTTTCAACCGGCCCAACGCGGTCGGCGAGAAGGGGGCGCTGAAACGCTTCGGCTCGGGCTCCAAGCCGGACTACGATTGGAAAAGGGTTTAGACCATGGCCATCGACTACGCCGAGAAGATCCCCAACAACGTGGACCTGGGCGGCGACCGCCGCCTGCAGCGGGCGTTGGAGCACTGGCAGCCCAAGTACCTGGACTGGTGGAACCAGCTCGGCCCGGAGGGTTTCCAGGCCAACGACGTGTATCTCCGCACCGCCGTCAACGTGGGCGCCGACGGCTGGGCCCATTTCGACCACGTGAAGATGCCCGATTACCGCTGGGGCATCTTCCTGGCCGAGCGGGACGCGGAACGGACCATCGGCTTCGGCGACGATTTCGGCAAGCCCGCCTGGCAGGACGTTCCCGGCGAGCACCGCGCCGCGCTCCGCCGCCTGATCGTCACCCAGGGCGACACGGAACCGGCGTCCGTGGAGCAGCAGCGCCTTTTGGGCCAGAGCTGCCCGTCGCTCTACGACTTGCGCAACCTCTTCCAGGTCAACGTGGAGGAGGGGCGGCACCTCTGGGCCATGGTCTACCTGCTGCACGCCCACTTCGGCCGGGCCGGGCGCGAGGAGGCGGAGGAACTGCTACACCGCCATTCCGGCGACCCGGACAACCCGCGCATCCTGGGCACCTTCAACGAGCCCATCGAGGACTGGCTCAGTTTCTTCATGTTCACCTACTTCACGGACCGGGACGGCAAGTACCAGCTCAAGTGCCTGGCCGAATCCGCCTTCGACCCCCTGGCCCGCACCTGCCAGTTCATGCTGACGGAGGAGGCGCACCACATGTTCGTCGGCGAGACCGGCGTCGGGCGCATCGTCGAGCGCACCGTGGACATCATGAAGGAGCTGAAGACCGAGGACCCGGAGACGCTGCGCGCCGCCGGCGTCATCGACCTGCCCTTGCTGCAGCGCTACGTGAACTTCTGGTTCTCGTCCTGCCTGGACCTGTTCGGCGCCGACCAGTCGTCCAACGCGGCCGGCTATTTCGCCACCGGCCTGAAGGGCCGCCCCGACGAGGACAAGTTCGAGGACCACATCTGCACGGATACGGTGGAGGTCCTGGAGATCCCGGACGGCGCCGGCGGCGCCACCACCATGGAGGTGCCCACCCGCAACGCCATGAACGAGATCACCCGCAACCTCTACGTGGGCGACTGCCAGCGCGGCGTCGACCGCTGGAACAAAACCATCGCCGAGGGCGGCTTCGATTTCCGCATCACGCTACCCTCCACCCGGTTCCGCCGGGAGATCGGCAGTTGGGCCGACGTGCATACGGACCCGGCCGGCAACATCATCGGCGCCGACGAGTTCCACGGCCGGCTGAACGAGTTCATGCCGACGGCCGAGGACCGGGCCTTCGTCATGAGCCTGATGAAGCCGGTCATGGAACCGGGCAAGATGGCCGGCTGGATCGCCGCGCCGAGGCGCGGCATCCACGGCCAGCCCCTGGACTTCGAGTATGTGAAGCTGCACTGAAGGCCGCCGGTCCCGCGCACGGCGTGAGGCCCCGGGAAGGCCGTGGGGCCGGGACGGCGTATCTTTGATGCGCCGTCGCGGGCGGGGCCGATGTGTAAAACCCCCTCGCGACCACCGCGACAACGCGATTAACCCTCCGGCGGATGATTTGCGCTTGCCTGGTGCCGTTAAGGCACGAGGGTCACAAATCATGGTCGGCCAGGCCGATGTGTCTTCGCACGTCTGATCCCAAGCACGGCAAACTGCCGCATCCTTCGATAAGCTCAGGATGAGGAAAATCGGAGATTTTCCTGGGTGCCGTATTTCAGGGTTTCTCAAGAAACCCTCATGCTGAGCCTGTCGAAGCATGTGGCCGCAGGCACTGGAAATGCGACCGTCCGCGCCTTAACAACATCCCGGAACACATTGATTCCCTGAGGGCATCGGAGCTTCGGGCCGGATCCTGACTCTCAGAAGTAAACTTGGGTCGACATTGGTCTACATTTGGCGCCGTGCCGAAAATTCCGCCTTCTATTTCAAAGGCTTGCACCGCTGACTTTTGTAGACCCAACCGTTTACCAGGTACGCAAAAGTAAGCATTCGGTCTACATTTCCCTGATCGCCGGCCCCCGAGCTTGCCGCCTTTGGACACAGAGTTCGCAGAGGACCGCGGAGTTCACAGAGAAGAGCCTTTGCGCGAAGCGCTTTTCTTTTCCTCTGCGTGCCTTCTCTGCGCTCTCTGCGGTCAAAGGCGAGGAGCACCGCGCCCTGTGTTCTACGGCCTCTGGTCATTCCCGCGAACGCGGGAATCCAGGGCCACGGCGCACGGTTGTCCGGCATGGATTCCCGCTTTCGCGGGAATGACGGAAGAAAGCCGCCCGGCAACGATCGGCGGACGGCTGCCGCGCCGGTCGCTTCGTCAACCGCCTGTTACAACGCCACGCATCGCTCCCGGCGGTGCCGCACCTTCGGACACAAACGCGCGGCCCTATTCACAATGTTAAATAGCGTGCACCCCCCGCTCTTCCGGGGCGCATAAAACCAATATAATAGGAAATAAAACAAATTTCAAGCGAAATTTATTGAAATATATCCGGTAAATAGGATGAATGAAAGTATGGACCCGCCGACATACGGCCAGCATGCGGCCGTCGGCGCCCCCTATACGACGCGGTTTCGCGCCTCGTTCCCATCCAGGTACAAGGCCGCGGTTTCGGCGGCTTTGAACCGCATGTCATAAAGCGCCGATTCAGAGTAATAGGCCGTGTGCGGCGTGACCACGAGCCGCCCGGCCAGCCACGGCTCGGAATCGCGCCAAGCCCGGATGAGCGGGTGGTCGCCCGGCGGTTCGTCGGGCAAGACATCCGTGCCGAGCCCCCCCCAAATGGCCACTTCTCAAACCCTGTTCCAGGACATCGAGATTCCGGAACAGACCCCCGCGGGCCGTGTTGACGAGAATGGCGCCGGGTTTCATGGCGGCGATGAAATCTTCATCCACCATGCCCATGGTCTCCTCGGTCAGGACGCAATGCAGGCTGACGGCATCCGATTCCGCCAGAAGCTCTGGCAGTGTCTCCATTCGCGTGTAACCGATTTCCCCGGCGCGGGTTTCAGGCTGGTATTCGTCGAACCCCAGGATCCGGCAACCAAAGGGGGACATGACACGGATCAGCTCGGCACCGATGCGTCCGGTCCCGACGACGCCCAAGGTCCCTTCCGAAATACGGCCGATTGGCCGGATGATGTTTTCTCCCCAACCACTCTCGTAGCCGCGGCTGGCCAGGTCATAGGCTGAGATCCGGCGCCACAGGTTGAGAATGTGCGCAGCCGCGGTCGCCGCGATCTCCTCGATGCCGTAGGCAGGATTGTTGCAGAGCGGAATGCCTTTTTCCCGCAACGCATCCAGGGAAATATTGTCGACGCCGACACCGTAGCGGACCACGATCTTGCAGTTGTCCAGTTTCTCAATGGTCGTCCTGGAAATGCGAGCGTGATAGACTAAAAGAACATCGAGCTTGCGAAGCAGATCGTCATCGAAATCGGATTCGTCGCGGGAATTAAAATCGACGAACTCGACATCCGCCCCCAGCGCCTCGCTTTCGACGTCGTAGGGCGCGCGATAGTGATCCGTGACCCCGACGATCATGCTCCCCATCCCGTTCGAATGAAGTCGGCCAACGATCCGAAGGATCGTTGGGCTCGTGTACAACCGGCAAATAACGACGGTAGCACGTGGCTGAAGTTGCCGTCGATGGCGATGCGCGAACCGCCCATTCAACCTAACGGATGTCACCGTTGGGTCGGGATCGGACACCCGAACGGCGATCCTCGAACAATCTGCAATGAGCCAAGAACGATTGCCCCAATCCGTCATTCCCGCGTAGGCGGGAATCCAGGGCAACATGCACCGCGCTTCCCAATCTGGATTCCCGCTTTCGCGGGAATGACGTGGCGAGGACCGTCCGCAAAGCGCCAAGCGCGGCGCTTCAAACACAGCCATGCAAAAGTTATCTGTGAACGGCGAAGTTGTGGTACCAGTTGGACATGCCTTTGCTTCGACGAATATGCCTGTTCGGCGTTCTGCTGGGGTTTCTCGTCTCCCCGTGCATGGCCGCCGCCGAGAGCAAACTGACCGTCGGCTATTTCACGCTGCCGCCCGACGCCATGGCCGACAAGGGCCGACCGCACGGAATCGCCATCGATTACTTCAAGGAGCATATCGCCCCCCAGTTGGGCGTTGATGTGGAACTGGTCGCCCTGCCGTTTCTTCGCGCCATGAAATTTTTGGAACGGGGAAAAATAGATGCCGTCCTGCTGCTCGGATACAACGAGGCGCGGGCCCGGAAATTCGTCTATGCCGCCCAACCTTTCGATTCCCTGGAGTGCGGGCTTGTCACGGCGGCCGGCAGCCCGATAACCGGCGCCGAGCCCATGGATCGGTTGATGGGCCATAAGATAAGGCTCAATTCGCGATTCGTAGGCATTGTGGTAGAATCCCTCTCGATACGCTTTGGGAGTCAGAGAGATGGATCACGAGCGCTTTCGGGACTGGTTCTCGCGTGTCGATGAGTTGACGGCGGCGCAGC
>Ga0209568_1000392_pt1 | contig 15210 bp, 17 predicted proteins | sample WorMetOlspDAHAB2_FD_187406 | JGI IMG/M metagenome (GOLD analysis project Ga0209568, IMG submission 187406) | Marine gutless worms symbiont microbial communities from Max Planck institute for Marine Microbiology, Germany - Olavius sp. DAHAB.2... ...
CGCCACCAAGTACCTGGACAGCTATCTCAGATGGTTCCATCTCATCGAACTCGGCGACCAGCCATCGCCAAGAGCCTGCCTCGAGGCGGCGATGACGAGGCCATGCCTTCGTTTTGCGAATTGAGCCATTATTATCGAAACCTACGGGATTTGAATTGACCGGGATCAATATGCCCGTCGGCCCAGGCGGATTGTTTCCGGACTCCCTTTTCCACGGCCGCACCTGCTAGGGTGGCCCTCGGACACCATCGCTTCAGGGAGGGAGCCCATGGACCCGCGAGACGTCATCACGGCGGAACAGGCGCGCGCCATCGTCGAACAACGGGGACTGGATCACGTCAAGGTCGGCATATTCGACATGGACGGGGTGTTGCGCGGCAAATACATGGCGCGGGAAAAGTTCTTCTCGGCGCTGAAGAACGGCTTCGGGTTCTGCGACGTGGTGGTCGGCTGGGATTCCTACGACCAGCTCTACGACAACGTGGAAATCACCGGCTGGCACACGGGCTACCCGGATGCCCAGGTGCGGATCCTGCCCGGGTCCTGCCGGGAAATCCCCTGGGAGGAGGACATGCTCCTGTTCCTGGGCGAGTTCGCCGGCGAACACGAAGCCGTCTGCCCCCGGGCCGTGCTCAGGCGGACCTTGGACAAGGCCGAGGCCATGGGATTCCAGGTGCTGGCCGGGTTCGAGTACGAGTTCTTCGTGTTCGAGGAGACGCCCCATTCCGTGCGGGAAAAGAACTACCGGAACATGAACCCCATGCAACCGGGGTTCTTCGGCTACTCGATGCTCCGCAACACGGTGGAGAGCGATTTCTACCGCGACCTCCTGGAGGGCTGCGCCGACATGGACATGCCCTTGGAGGGCCTCCATGAGGAGACCGGCCCCGGCGTGCTGGAAGCGGCGCTGAGCGCCGATACGGGCCTCAACGCCGCGGACAAGGCGGCGCTGTTCAAGACCTTCACCAAGATCATGGCCCAGAAGACCGGCATGATGGCCACCTTCATGGCCAAGTGGTCCGCCGACTGGCCGGGCCAGAGCGGCCACATCCACATGTCCCTGAAGGACCGGGCCGGCGGCGCCGTCTTCTATGACGAGGCGGCGAAAGGCAATATGAGCCCCACCATGCGCCATTTCGTCGGCGGCCAGCAGAAGCTGATGCCCGAGACCCTGGCCATGATCGCCTCGACGGTGAATTCCTACACCCGCCTGGTGCCCGGGTTCTGGGCGCCGACGGATTCCAACTGGGGCATCGACACCGCACCTGCGCGCTCCGCGTGGTGCCCGGCTCGGCCAAGGCGCAGCGGGTCGAGTACCGGGTCGCCGCCGCCGACGCCAACCCGTATCTCGCCCTGGCCGCGGCGCTGGGCGCCGGGCTCTGGGGCATCGAGAACGAAATCGAGCCGGACGCCGCCGTCGACGGCAACGCCTACGACCGAAAATATCCGAAACGCCTGCAACTGCCGGCCACCCTATGGGAGGCGGCGGGCCGCCTGCGGGCCTCGAAGCCGGCCCGGGCGCTGTTCGGCGATGCCTTCATCGATCACTTCGCCGCCAGCCGGGAGTGGGAGGAACGCGAGTTCCGCAAGCACATCACCGACTGGGAAATGGAACGCTATTTCGAGATCATCTGATTTGCGCATGACACGGCCGTCCGGCGGCGCTATGTCGTGACGGCGCATTGACGGCGGAGACATCCCATGGCCGACAGGTTCGACACGATCACCCCGGTGGACGGCTCGGTCTACGTGGAGCGTCTCTACGCCGACGCGGACAAGATCGCCGATGCCCTGGCGAAGGCCCGCGCGGCCCAGGAGACCTGGCGCCGCACACCCTTGTCGGAGCGCGCCGAGATCTGCGGCAAGGCGGTCGACGCCTTCGTCGCTTCGAGCGACGGGATCAGCCAGGAAATCACCTGGCAGATGGGCCGGCCCATCCGTTTCTCGCCCGGCGAGGTGGGCGGCTTCGAGGAGCGGGCGCGGCACATGATCACCATTGCCACTGAGGCCCTCGCGGATAAGCCGGCGGAAGACAGGGACGGCTTCACCCGGTTCATCCGCCGCGAACCGCTGGGCGTCGTCTTCGTCATCGCGCCCTGGAACTACCCCTACCTGACGTCCGTGAACTCGGTGATACCGGCGATCATCGCCGGCAACACGGTGATCTTGAAGCATTCGGCGCAGACGCCGCTCTGCGCCGAACGCTACGCGGAGGCCTTCCGCGAAGCCGGCCTGCCCGACGGCGTGTTCCAGTACCTGCACCTCAACCACGCCGACACGGAACGCCTGATCAGCGCGCCGGAGGTGGATTTCGTCGCCTTCACGGGCTCCGTCCCGGGCGGCGCCATGGTGGAGAAGGCCGCCGCCGGCCGGTTCATGGGCGTCGGCCTGGAACTGGGCGGCAAGGACCCGGCCTACGTGAGGGCCGACGCCGACCTGGAACATGCCATCGAGAACCTGACGGATGGCGCCTTCTTCAATTCCGGGCAGTCGTGCTGCGGCATCGAGCGGATTTACGCCCACGCGGACGTCTACGACCGTTTCGTCGAGGGTGTCGCGGCGCTGGCCAAGACCTACGTGCTGGGTGACCCCAGCGACCCGGACACCACCTTGGGCCCCATGGTTCGCGCGGCGGCGGCGGATTTCGTCCGCGCCCAAACCGCCGAGGCGCTGGCCGCCGGGGCGCAGGGCCTGGTCGATCCCGCCGGTTTCCCGGCCGAGGCGGCCGGCAGCCCTTATCTCGCGCCGCAGGTCTTGGTGGACGTCGACCATTCCATGCGGGTGATGACCGAGGAGAGCTTCGGCCCCGTCGTCGGCATCATGAAGGTCGCCTCCGACGAGGAAGCCGTGGCGCTGATGAACGACAGCGATTTCGGGCTCACCGCCGCCATCTGGACCAGCGACCAGGACGCGGCGCTGGCCATCGGCGAAGAGATCCATACGGGCACCTGGTTCATGAACCGCTGCGACTACCTGGACCCGGCCTTGGCCTGGACCGGGGTCAAGCAGTCGGGACGCGGCTGCACGCTCTCGCCCTTCGGCTACGACCACCTGACCCGGCCCAAGTCCTTTCACCTGCGCACGGAGACCTGAGCCCCATGACCGTGGAGACCTGGTTCGCCTTCGTCATCGTCTGGACCGCCTTCGTGGCGTTTCCGGGGCCGAACGCCGTCTACGCCATGGCCGTCGGCAGCCGCCGCGGAAGCACCGCCGCCGGCGCCGCGGCGGCCGGCTTCGCCTTCGCCGTGGCCGTCTACGTGAGCCTCGTGGCGCTCGGCCTGATCGCCTTCCTGGCCGCCTCGGCGGCCGCCTTCGAGGCGCTCAGGTGGTTCGGTGTCGGCTATCTGTTCTGGCTCGCCTGGCAGGCCTGGCGGAGCGACCCGGACACGCTGGATGAGAGCGGCCTGAACGTACCCGAGGCGGGCGGCATCTTCTCCCGCGCCGCCTTGATCTCGCTCACCAATCCGAAATCGGCCCTCGCCTATGTTTTGGTCTACCCGCCCTTCCTGACCGGTGGCGCCGCCTTCAACCATGACCTTCTAATCCTGGGCCTCACTTCGGTGGCGCTCTCCTTCCTTGTCTACACTCTCTACGGCGCCGGTGCCGGCCGATTGGGCCGGCTGATCCGAAGCCGCCGCCAGGCGCTGGTTCGCAACCGCTGCTTCGCCGTCATCTTCGCCGCCGGGGGCGCCGCCCTGGCCATTGCCGAACATCGCTGAAAGAGACCGCCATGTCGCATGAGACCGCCAACTGGAACTACCCCACCGCCGTGCGCTTCGGCACCGGCCGCATCAATGAGCTGGCCGACGCCTGCCGGGCCTTGGGCATGAGCCGTCCCCTGCTGGTCACCGACCCGGGGCTCTCGAGCTTACCCATGGTTACCGACGCCGTCGCCGCCAATGAGGCGGACGGCCTGCCCACGGGTCTGTTCGCCGAGGTCAAGCCGAATCCGCTGGGCGCCAACGTCGACGACGGGCTCAAGGCCTACCGCGACGGCGGCCACGACGGGGTCATCGCCTTCGGCGGCGGCAGCGCCATGGACGTGGGCAAGCTGATCGCCTTCATGGCCGGCCAGACCCGGCCGCTCTGGGATTTCGAGGACGTGGGCGACAACTGGACCCGGGCCGACGCGCAAGCCATCGCCCCCATCGTCGCCGTGCCGACCACGTCGGGCACCGGTTCGGAAGTGGGCCGCGCCGCCGTCGCCACGGAGGAAGCGACCCACACCAAGAAGATCCTGTTCCACCCGAAGATGCTGCCGGGCATCGTCATCTGCGACCCGGCCCTGGTGGCCGGCCTGCCGGCCAACTTGACCGCCTGGACCGGCATGGACGCCCTCGCCCACTGCCTGGAGGCCTATGTGGCGCCGGGCTACCACCCCATGGCCGACGGCATCGCCGTGGAAGGCCTCAGGCTGATCGCCGAATGGCTGCCCCGGGCGGTGGCCGACAGCGCCGACCTGGAGGCCCGGGCCCACATGATGTCGGCCGCCGCCATGGGCGCCACGGCCTTCCAGAAGGGCCTCGGCGCCATCCACTCCCTGAGCCATCCCGTGGGCTCCGTCTACGACACCCACCACGGCCTCACCAACGCCGTGTTCATGCCCTACGCCATGGCCTTCAACAAACCGGCCATCGCCGACAAGATGGCCCGCCTGGCCCGCTGGCTGGACCTGTCGGCGCCGTCCTTCGACGCCGTCATGGACTGGATCCTGGAGCTGCGTGAGCGCTTCGACATCGCCCATAGGGCCGGCGAACTGGGCGTCGAGGAATCCCGCCTGGACGAACTGGCGGAGATGGCCGCCGCCGATCCGACGGCGCCGACAAACCCGGTGCCCGTGGACGCCGAGGACATGCGCCGCATGTACGAGGCCGCCATGGCCGGCCGCCTGTGAACGAGACGACGCCCCACGAGCGGCTGCTCGCCCTGCTTGATGCCCACGGGGCCAGCTACCGGATCATCGAACATGAACCGGAGGGTCGCTCCGAGTTGATCAGCGCCATCCGCGGCAACGACCCGGGCCAGGCCATGAAGGCGATCGTCGTCTCGGTGCGCGGCGGCGGGCTGGGCAAACGCCACGCCATGGCCGTGGTTCCGGGCAACCGGCGGCTCCACATGAAGGCCCTGCTGGCGCATCTGAAGGCCCAGAAGGGCCGTTTCGCGCCGGCCGAGGAAGCCACCGAACTTACCGGCTGCGTCATGGGGGCGATCCCGCCCTTCTCCTTTCGCGACGACCTGCCCCTGGTGGTCGACAACGCCTTCAAGGAATGGAAGGAAGTCGCCTTCAACGCCGGCCGGTTGGACCGCTCCCTGTTCCTGGCCTTCGCCGACTATCGGGCCATCGTCGGGCCGGATTTCGCCGACATCTCCGAACCACCCGGGGAATAACCGGGCACCTCAGTCCACGTAGGACGTCACCTTTCCGCTGAGGCCCCAGTCGACGGAGTCCCAGGCGCCCGCATCCGATTCCGAATGGACGGAGATGAAGATCATGTCCACCGTCTCGCCGTCCGCCGACAGCGGCAGGCGCAGGGAAAGGTTGCGGATGACGATGCCCTTCTCCGTGGCCAGGCGATTGTGGTGAAGCAGCGCGCGGCGCGCCGCCACCGTCTCCAGGTATTGCCGGCGCAGCGTATCGGCGGCGCCGGGCAGCGGCAGGGCGGATACCGCCTTTCCGGTGAAGTCATAGCCATGGATCTCGGTGAATCCGGTGCCCCAATAGCGGAAGGTGAAATCCTTGCCGCCATCGACAACGTCCACCACCAGGCACCTCGGCAGGATCGTCGGCGGCAGGGCCGTCATGTCGATTTCCGGCCAGGCCGGCGCGAAACGTTGCTCGCACCGCTCTCGCCAGTGCGCATACACGGCCGCCAGATCCGCAATCGGGATGTCGTCCCGATGCCGTATGATTTCGGTTCTCATTCCCCCCCGTTTCAGGTCCCCCCGAACCTGCCTACGGGTGTTGCATAAAATCGTATTCAATGGAACGAAAATGCGTTTCAAAATACGCTCTATGGAATTCCGCCGGGCGGTCAAAGGGATTGTCTTTGGCGCGACCGCCTGATAGCACCGGCCGGAAGACCAGACTGAGGGAATGCCATGCCGGAAGCGGCGATCGAAACGGGGTTGGTGGCCTTCGCCACATTCTTCGCCACCATTGGCCCGGTGGACGTGGCCGCCATCTTCGCAGCCCTGACCACCCGCGCCAGCCCGGCCCAGCGCCGTCGCATGGCGGTCAAGGGCACGGCCATCGCGACGGCGATCCTGTTGGCCTTCCTTCTGCTCGGCACCGACGTGCTGGCCTACATGGGAATCACCCTGGCGGCGCTCCGGACCGCCGGCGGCATCCTGCTTTTGCTGATCGGCATAAAACTGGTGTTCGCCGAACCCACCGGCGGCACCACCACCACCGAGGACGAGACCAAGGAGGCGGAGTTGAAGGACGACGTCTCCGTGTTCCCCCTGGCGACACCGTTGATCGCCGGCCCCGGCGCCATGGGCGCGGCGGTGCTGCTTATGGGCAACACCCACGGGGACGTGAAACTGGGCGCCGTGGTGATCGCCGCCATGCTGGCCGTGGTGCTGATCACCTTCCTGTTGCTTTTGGTGGCGACCCAGGTGCAGCGCCTGCTCGGCGTCACCGGCCTGCATGTGATCTCGCGCATCTTCGGGGTGCTGCTGACGGCCCTGGCCGTGCAGTTCGTGTTTGATGGCCTGAAGGCCAGCGGGCTTCTCGGTTAGGCGGAGACGGCCGGCCGGACCAGCCGTTTGATCCAGTTCTCGATCTCCCGCCAGCGGACGCGGGCATCCAGCAGATCGGCGTCGAAACCCAACAGCCAGGCCAGGTCCTGGCGGTCCGGTTGCTGGTGCAAGAGCTCGAGGCGTTCGGCGTGCGCCGCCGCGGCCGCTTCCTCGGCGAAGAAGCCCTGGTTCGTGAGCCGCCGGGCGTAGCGGCGGACCAGCATGGCCATGTCGGCAAGGTCGAATTCCGGATGGTATTGGACCCCCCAGAAGGTCCCCCCGGCGTGGGTGATGGACGCCGCCTGGACGCTGCAGAAGCCGGTTCGCCGCCAGGACCACGCTTCCCGGCGGCAGATGCGTCACCTCGTCCAGGTGGATGGCCGGCTGGTCGAAGACCGCCGCCTTGCCCTCGAACATGGGATGGCCCCGGCCGGCTTCCGTCAGCGCCACCTTGCGGGCGATCCCCATCTCGCAGCCCCGCGGGCTCGCCTGTACCCGCCCGCCGGCCGCCGCCGCCGCCACCTGCAGGCCCCAGCAACTGCCGAAGAAGGGCCTTTCGGCGGCGAACACGGCGCGGGCGAAGTCGACCTGGCGCCGCACCCGCGGATCGTCTTCACCACCGGGAATGTTGAGCCCGGAGCCGCTGATCAAAACACCGTCATAGGCGGCCAGTTCCGCGCCGCCGGGCAGGGCCGCATCCGGATCCGCCGGACGGACCACGTCGACGGTGCAGTCCGGCTCCAGGGTCTTCAGCATGTCGATGAAGCAGCGGCTGCCCGGCCGGCCGCCCAGCTTTTCCAGCACCTCGTTGCGGTCCCGGGGGTTGCCCTCGGCGACCAGGAAGCGAAGCGCCCCGGTCATTAGGCGCGGCCGCGGGCGATCATGGTCGGGATCACCAGCCGGTCGATCCAGTTGCGCACCTCGACGCGGCGCACGTCCTCGTTGGTGATGTCGTCATCGATGCCCAACAGCCAGGCGAGATCCGTGCGCGACGGGTCCTGGTGCAGGGTCTCCAGCAGCCGCACGTAGTCCTCGCCGGCGTCCCGGTCCTGGAAGAAGCCCAAGTCCATGAGCTTGTCGATGCGGCACCAGGTGAGCCGCGCCATTTCCCTGAGATCGTATTCGGGATGGTACTGCAGCCCCCAGAAGGTGCCGCCCTCCCAGATCACCGAAACCGACTGGACCCGGGTGAAGGCGTTGCCGGAAAGCACCACGGAGCCGGGCGGCATGTGGGTGATCTCGTCCACGTGGCTGATGAAGGCGTCGAAGACGCCTGCCTTGCCCTCGTACATGGGATGGCCGCGGCCCTCCGCCGTCAGCGCCACCTTGCGGGCGATCCCCATTTCCCGGCCGTTGGGGTTGGCGGCGCACAGCCCGCCGGCCGCCACCACGGCAATCTGCGCCGCCCAGCAGCTTCCGAACCCGGGGACGCCGGCCCGGAAGGCGGCCCGGGCGAACTCGATCTGGCGAACAACCTCCGGGTTGTCCTCGAACACGGTCAGGCTGCAGCCGGTCCAGGCGACGCCGTCGAAATCGGCCAGCCCCGTGCCGTTCGGCAGCTCGCAATCGGGGTCGCTGGGGAACAGGATCTCGCATTGGACGGCCGGATTGAGCTTCGTCAGCATGGCCACGTATTGATCGGCGGCCATGGTCGCGCCGCCGGCCACCAGTTCGTCCCGGGCGGCTTTCGTGTAGCCATCGACGACGAGGATACGGGGACTGGGGCTCATGGCGGGTTCCTTGCTTCAGAGGCAATTTCCGGGCCGGCCGGATGGTGGTCCAAGGACTGCTTGAGGTCAATGCCCCTTGTGGCGGGGAAGCCGGCGGAAACTATTTTCGGCGCCATTCCTTGATCAACCGGTCGGCCCGTTCCCGCTGCGAGCGGTTCAGGATCAAAAGCAGTTCCTCGCGCTCGCCCACCGGATCGAACTTTGGGTCCTCGGCCTTCACGGCGGCCACGTCGTCGAGGGCCAGCGTCAACCACTTGAAGGCCTCCACGGGATCCTCGTCGACCCCCCAGCCCTTCTTGTGGATGAGCCCCAGGATGTACTGGGCCCCTGGGTGTTTCTGGGCGGCGGCGCGGCGGAACCAGTTGACGGCCTGGCCGTAGCTGTGGGGAACCCCGCGGCCGTGGAAATAGAGGGTGCCGAGGGCGTACTGGGCGCCGGCATGCTTGCCGAGCCCGGCGGCCAACTGGAACCATTCGGAAGCCCGGTGAAAGTTCTGCGAGACGCCCGCGCCCGCGGCATGGAGCGTGCCCAGCTTGAACTGGGCTTCGATATGGCCCTGTTCAGCCGCCTTGCGGTACCAGGTGGCGGCCTTGGCGTCGTCCCGGAACGCCGGGTTGGCGGTCCTGAGCAGCTCGGCCAGCGCGAACTGGGCCTTGACGCCGCCGGCTTCGGCGTCGGGCAACACCGCCTCCACCTGCTTTTTGAACTTGAACAGTTCGGCGACCAGCGGGTCCTGTACCGACTTGCCGAAGAAGAAATAGGCGGCGCCCGCGGAAAGCGTCAGGGCGCCGACCACCAACAGGAACAATATGAACCGCATGGTCAGGTTTTAGCGCTCCGGGAACGCCATCACCAACGGAAAAATTGCCAGGGGTATCTAACGGGGTATCTGGCGCTGGATCGGGGGCTTGACCAGATTATGGTCGTTGTCGCCGACCTTCGCCTGACGGTTCTCATAGGGATTGGGACGGTCGTAACAGGTCACCCGGGCCAGGGTCCGGTAGCAGTAGACCTCAGGGTTGACCGTCGGCTCGTCCTCCTCGCAATAGTGCAGGCCCTGTTCGCGGCGCACCGAGGAACAGTTCTTGCCGCTGGACATGGAAACCACGTGGTCGACGATGGTCTTGTCGGAACCGACCACCGAAATGGCCTCCGCCTGGCCAACCAGGGGGATGCCGCTGAGCGCCACCGGCCCGCAGCCGGAAAGCAAGAAAACCGCCGCCGCGGCAAGCCCATAAGGCCTAGCAAAAAATGCGCGCATCGAAGATCCCATCGCCTGTTTCCCTGAGGGGGCTATTCTCAACCCGCCCAGTGTAGCCCATCCGGCGTTAAGAAGGCCTTAACCGGACACGATTTTTTGATCGCCAATTGTTTCTAACCGTTTGTTGTAAAGAGATTTTTCCTTTCTATGGCCGAACCTAAAATGCTATAGACGCCTCACGCATCCTGAAACGAAAGGAGGTCGGGTCCACCATGGCCGCCATTCCCCCGATTTGTGACTTTGGTTGGAAAGCCCCTGATTTCACCCTTCCGGCAACGGACGGAAAAACCTATTCCCTCCAGGACCTTATGGGCGAAAAGGGCTTGGTCATCGCCTATATCTGCAATCATTGCCCTTACGTCATCGCGGTTAAGGACCGCCTGATACGGGATGCCAATGACCTGAGCGAAATCGGCATCGGCTTTGCCGGCATATGCGCCAACGACGCCAAGAACTACCCGGCCGACAGCTTCGAGAAGATGAAGCAAGAGAACTACCCCTTCCCTTACCTTCACGACGAAAGCCAGGAAACCGCGCGGGCCTATGACGCCGTTTGCACCCCCGATTTCTTCGGGTTCAACAACAAGCTCGAACTTCAATACCGCGGCCGGCTGGACGCGTCGAAAAGGGATACGGCCCCGGAAGGAACCCGGCGGGAATTGTATGAGGCCATGAAGCTGGTCGCCGAAACCGGTGCCGGACCGGAAGACCAGACGGCTTCCATGGGATGTTCCATCAAATGGCGCTAAAACACGGCGCGGGGCCCGGTTCGGATTGCCATCACGGGGGCCTGAGGATATGTTGGCCCGCCCTTTCGGCGGACACGGCAGGAGAGATCGGTGGCTGACGAACAAGACGTCCTTCTTCGCGAGATCGATGACGAGCTGAAGCAGGAAAACCTGCAGAAACTCTGGAAGCAGTACGGCACGCTCATCGTCGGCGGTGCCCTGGCGCTGGTCATCGGGGTGGCCGGGTTCAAGGGCTGGCAGCACTATGACCTGAACCAGCGCGCCGCCTTGGGCGAGCAGTTCGCCGCCGCCCAGCAACTGGCGGCCGGCGGCAAGCAGGGCGCGGCCGGCGAGGCCTTCTCCAAGATCGCCGGCGATTCGAGCGCCGGTTATGCCATGCTGGCGCGTTTCCAGTTGGCGGCCCTGGCGGCGAAAAACGGCGATCCGGACGGCGCCGCGAAGGCCTATCAGGCGATCGCCGACGATCAGGGCGTCGATGCCATCTACCGGGACCTGGCCGTGGTGCTCGGTGCCCTCAATGAATTGGATTCGAAATCCGGTGCCTCGGCGCTCACGGTGCGGGCCGAGAAACTGGCCGGCGGCACCGGCCCCTGGCGGTTCACGGCGAAGGAGGTGGCCGCCCTCTCGGCCCTGAAGAATGGGGACAACAAAACCGCCCGAATGCGTTACGATGAACTCTCCAAGGACGCGGCCGTGCCGCAGGAACTGAAAAACCGGGCCCGGGAAATGCTGAACGTGCTGCCGGGGAAATAGGAAAGCGGACGGTGAACATGGCAGGGCGGATCCACATCTGGGCAAGGAAGGCGCGGCAAACCCTGTTGCTTTGCGTCGCCGCCGGCCTGCTCGCGTCCTGCGACACCATGAAGGAGTGGTGGGACGGACCGCCGCAAAAGCCCCTGGAAGGTGACCGCGTCGCGGTGCTCACCCACAGCCGCACGCTGACCGCCGATTCGGAAATCGCCGACAAGCGCATCCTGCTCCCGGCCCCCACCCCCAACGCCGCCTGGCCGCAGGCCGGCGGCTACGCCAACCATGCCATGCACCACATCGAAGTCCGGGATTCGCTCGGCAAGGCCTGGTCTTCGGATATCGGCGCGGGGGCCGGCGACGACGTCAGGCTGAACGCCTCGCCGGTGATCGCCGACGGCATCGTCTACGTCATGGATTCCGAGACCCGGGTCAGCGCCTTCGACGCCAAGAGCGGCAAGCGCATCTGGGCTTCGGACCTGGAACCGGACAACGACGACGACGGGCATATCCCCGGCGGCCTGGCCTATGACGACGGCCGGGTGTTCGCCACCACCGGCTTCGCCGAGGCCATCGCCATGGACGCCAAGACCGGAAAGGTGCTTTGGCGGAAGAACATGGTGGCCCCCATGCGGGCCGCGCCGACGGCCCGCGGCGGACGACTTTTCGTGGTCACCCTGAACAACCAGTTGTTCGCGCTGAACGCCGCCACCGGCGACATCATCTGGCGCCACCGGGGCCTCCCGGAGGTGGCCAGCGTGCTCGGCAGCGCCGCCCCGGCGGTCGACCGTGGCGTCGTCGTCGTCCCCTACACGTCCGGGGAACTGTTGGCGCTGAAGGTGGAGAACGGCCGGGTGCTGTGGCAGGACGCCTTGATCACGGCCCGGCGCACGGACGTGGTCTCCAGCCTTTCCGGCATTCGCGGCCGCCCGGTCATCGACCGCGACCGGGTGATCGCCGTCTCCAATGCCGGGCTTCTGGTGTCCATCGACCTGCGCACCGGCCGGCGCGTCTGGGAACGCGAGGTGGCCGGCATCGAGAGCCCCTGGGTGGCCGGTGAATACATCTATCTGCTGACCACGGAATCGGAGATCGCCTGCGTCTCGCGCCGCGACGGCCGCATCCACTGGGTCCGCGGCCTGCCGCGCTTCGAGGATCCGGAAGACCTGGAGGATCCCATCGTCTGGACCGGGCCGATCCTGGCCAGCGACCGGCTCATCGTCGCCGGCTCCAACGGCGAGGCGCTGGCCGTCTCGCCCTATTCGGGCCGTATCCTCGGCGTCGTCGAGATGCCCGACGGGGTCACCGTGGCCCCGGTGGTCGCCGACGGCAGCGTCTACTTCCTGGCCGACGACGCGGAGCTCGTCGCCTACCGCTGACGGCCGCCGCCGTTTGCCCGGGCCGGATGGGGTTGTACCGTCATGCCGTTCACCGTCGCCATCATCGGCCGCCCCAATGTCGGCAAATCGACCCTATTCAACCGCCTGACGGGCAAGCGCCAGGCCATCGTCGACGATACCCCGGGGGTCACCCGCGACCGCCGCGAGGGCGATGCGCGGATCGGTGATCTAGACTTCCGGCTGATCGACACGGCCGGGCTGGAGGATGCCGAGGCGGACGCCCTGGAAGGCCGCATGCGCCAGCAGACGGAACGCGCCGTCGCGGAAGCCGACGCTGCGCTGTTCATGATCGACGGCCGGGCCGGCCTGACCCCCGTCGACGAGCATTTCGCCCAGTGGCTGCGCGGTTGCGACACCCGGGTGGTGGTGCTGGCCAACAAATGCGAGGGCGGCGCCGGCGAGGCCGGCCGGCTGGAGGCCTACGGCCTGGGTCTCGGCGATCCGCTGCCGGTCTCCGCCGAGCACGGCGAGGGCTTGGGCGAACTTTACGACGCCCTCGTCGAATTGGCCGAGGCGGCCGGTGCCGACAACTACGGCGACGACACCGTGGCCGAAGCCGACACCAAAACCGAGGCCGCCCGCCCCCTGCAACTGGCCATCGTCGGCCGCCCCAACGTGGGCAAGTCGACCATGGTCAATGTGCTGTTGGGCGAGGACCGCATGCTCACCGGGCCGGAGGCGGGCATCACGCGGGACGCCATCACCGTGCCCTGGACCTGGGAGGGCCAGGAGATCCACCTGGTGGACACGGCCGGCATGCGCCGCAAGGCCCGGGTGGACCGCAAGCTGGAGAAGCTTTCCGTCGCCGATTCCTTGAAGGCCGTGCAGTACGCCGAGGTGGTGGTGCTGGTGCTCGACTCCAATGCCGTCCTGGAGAAGCAGGACCTGACCATCGCGCGCCGGGTCATCGACGAGGGCCGGGCACTGATCATCGCCGTCAACAAATGGGACGCGGCGGAAGACCGCAAGGCGTCTCTGCAGCGGCTTTCCGACAAGCTGCAGACATCGCTGCCGCAAGTCCGGGGCATCCCCGTCCTCACCTGCTCGGCGAAAACGGGGCGCGGCATGGACAGGCTCATGCCCGCCGTCCTCCAGACCTACGAGGTGTGGAACGCCCGGGTGCCGACGGCGGAACTGAACCGCTGGTTCGAGATGATGATGGAGGCGCACCCGCCCCCCGTGGTCGCCGGCCGGCGGCTCAGGCTCCGCTACATCACCCAGGTGAAGACCCGGCCGCCCACCTTCTCCATCTTCGCCACCCGGGCCGGCAAGATCCCGGAAAGCTATCTCCGCTACCTGGCCAACGGGCTCCGGGACGATTTCGGCCTGGAGGGCGTGCCGCTCCGCCTCAACACCCGGCAGCGCGAGAACCCCTACGACAAGAAGCGGAAGTAGCGGCCTTTACCCAAGAAGGTTGTGGAAACGTCTGGGGAAATTGCCGAAAATCATCCGGAAACCCGACATGGGGAGTGTCGCCAATGGCCCAACGGCAGCGGCGTTCGGTTCGAGATCGGATGTGATTAGGCGGTTTCCTAGGATTGGCTTGGTCGTCTTGTCCCTTTTCGGGGCGGGAGCGCTTTTCGTCACCGAGGCGCACGGCGACCCCCTGGCCACCGCGGCGGGACTGAGCGCCGAGCACATCATGCTTCCGGTGGCCATCGATGGGGACGACTTCCAGCTGGAGGCCATCGTCGTCGGCGTTCCGGACAACCGCAGAAAGCCGCTGGCGGTCATCTCCCATGGGTCGCCGCGCGGCGGTTACTCGAACCGGGCGAAGATGACGCCGCACCGCTATCTTCGCGCCGCCGAGGAATTCGCTTTCCGTGGATATACGGCCGCCATCGTCATGCGGCGCGAGTTCGGGAAGTCCGAAGGGGACTGGTCCTCGGATTTCGGTTTCTGCGACAACCCTGCATACACCTGGGCCGGACGGCAGGCCGGCACCGAGATCGGCGCGGCGATCCGAACGCTGTCGCGGCGCGCGGATGTGGATGGGTCGCGGGTGTTGCTTGTCGGCCAATCCGCCGGCGGGTTCGCCAGTATCGCGCTCAGCGCCGAGGCCGAGACCGGGATCGACGCGGTGATCAATTTCGCCGGCGGCCGGGGGTCCAGGAAGCCGGGCGAGGTCTGTACCGAGGACGCCCTGGTCGAGGCCTTCGGGACCTACGGCCGGACGTCGCGGACCCCGACGCTTTTCGTATATGCGGAAAACGACAAGTATTTCTCACCCGATCTGGCCAGACGGTTCCACCAAGCCTTCGTCTCGGCCGGGGGCCAGGCCTGGTTGGCCATCACCGAGCCTTTCGGCTCGGACGGCCACAACCTGTTCAGCCGCACCGGAGAAGGGATCGATCTTTGGCGCAACGTCGTCGAGGATTTCCTGGATGCCAACGGCCTGCCCGCCCGGGTGCCGGCGTCCGTGGCGCCCCGTGCCGAACCGTCACCGCCTGCAGGACTTATACCAAGCTGTAAAAAGTTTGACTCATTAAGGGACTGTTAGGCGGGGTGTGATTCAACATGGAAAACAGAGGAGTTTTTCCATGGCACGCGGCATTCCCCTACGCACAGACTTCACTTGCGAC
>Ga0209568_1000393_pt1 | contig 15206 bp, 15 predicted proteins | sample WorMetOlspDAHAB2_FD_187406 | JGI IMG/M metagenome (GOLD analysis project Ga0209568, IMG submission 187406) | Marine gutless worms symbiont microbial communities from Max Planck institute for Marine Microbiology, Germany - Olavius sp. DAHAB.2... ...
TACCTTCGACAATCTGTTGCGTAGCCGTCTCCAATTCGGTAATGGTTAAGGTTTAAATGGAACCATTGCCACTGGCAGTGGGTTTGGCGCTCTAATAGGCTATACTCCCTCTTCCTCCGGGAGAGGGGCTTTTGCGACACCCTCGGAGGGAGAGGAGGCGCAGCCGGTGGCGTGCCCAACATATTGCTATCGGCGATGTTCTCATTTAAACATTAACCACCACCTAGTTTTGTTGTTACCGGGTACGGGGAACCTGGCAAGACTCTCTACATGGGATGTTTCGAGGCGTCGTATATTCGGAAACAACAAAACTACAACACTACCGAACCACGAAACCGGGGAGCGGAGCATGGGCACTACACCTGAAGACCTCAAATACACCAAAGAGCACGAGTGGATACGAGACAACGGCGACGGCACCGTGACGGTCGGCATCACGGACCATGCCCAGGATGAGCTGGGCGACTTGGTGTTCGTCGAGCTGCCGGAAGCAGGGCGCCGGGTTGCCGGGGGAGAGGCCTGCGCCGTCGTCGAATCGGTCAAGGCGGCCTCCGATATCTACAGCCCACTCGCCGGCGAAGTAACGGAGATCAACTCGGGTCTGGACGAGGCCCCGGAGACCATCAACGACGACCCCTACGGCGCGGGCTGGCTGTTCAAGCTACGGCCGTCCGATGCCTCGCAGCCGGATGACCTGCTGGATGCGGCCGGCTACCAAAGCTTCGTGGCGGAGGTAAGCTAGCACATCATTTCGCCTTATATTGCGGGTAGAGCCGCTTGAGCCTGATCCGGGTATCCTCGGTGGTGAATTGCCAATCCACGCCGACTTGGTCGGCATTGCGGCGTTCGGCCCAGGCGGTTGCCTCGCGGCGGAGTATTTCCCGATCAGGGATGCGGCGATTCAGGCATTGGCCTGCGTCTCAGAGGGTGTTGAAAAAGTCTATCTTTGCGCCTTCGCTCTGCGGGAATGGATAATGGCAGTTTCCTATTCCCTGCATTTTCAACCACCTGCGACGGTCAGAAATGGCGGTCATTCTCCGGCTCGTGACGGAAGTTGCCTTTTCAAACACCCTCTCAGGCATAGATCACCTCGCTTACCTGCTGTGGGGCACATAACCGGTCTTGGTCTTACCTGTATTTATTGCCTTTAGTGGAAATCTATCCGGGTGCTCAATCGACTCGATATTCAGGTCCACATCGAGATCAGGCCAGTAGGAATGTCCAGGGATCGGCTCTTCCATGTTTAATATCTCTCCAATTGGAACATCCTTGAACCAGGGAAAGTCATCATATGACATGAACCATTCTTTTCCTGCCGATAGAAACCACAGACCATGACTCGATATGTTAGTTACTTCCGTCTGAAAAGTGTTTTCTCCAGGCATTTCCGAACTCATCGTAATGTTCTTCTATGATGCTTCAATGATCCATAAGTATGTCCTCACCAAGGTTTTCGAGTCGTGACAACCATGCAGCGAAGTGGGGGCATTTTCTCCGGATCGTATCTAACCCGATCAGTTCCGCCACCTACGGTCCTACAGCAGACTTCGCGTCTTTGTAATCCGGAAATTCAGCGATAATTCGCTTGCTCGGGGCCGAGTGCGGTCCGTCGTCAATTTAAAGTTGACGAGATGTGGCCTGAGCACTGTGGCGGCAAATGCACGCTCGGTCTGCCCTTCGGCAAACAGATAGAGGCGTGGCATCAGTGCGGCCCTCCCCCGATGACGTTTTTTGCCCAGACTTCGCCGAGGCTGTACTCGTCAAGCCATGCCTCCAGTTTTGTACCGTCGGGCCGCGCAAACTTCGATTCTTTCCCTTCACGGTTCACCACTACGATATCTTCAGGATCAAAATTGTCCAGAAAGAGATTCGACTGCGTGCTGATAAGGATTTGAGTGTAGTGCGATGCCTTCTTGAACAGTGCCGCAATCACGTCGATAGCATAGGGATGTAGCCCAAGCTCCGGCTCGTCGACGATGATGGGATCCGGCAGTTCGCCTTCCGGCTGCATGAGCAGGGTCACGAGACAGACGGCTCGCAACGTACCATCCAAAAGCTGGTGCGGACCGAACACCTGATCCGATCCCTTGTCTCTCCAGTTCAGGATGATCTCCCTTTTGTCGGGACCGGCGGACTCGAGATCAAAGTCGGCGAAGAACGGGGCAATCAGGCGGACAGTCCGGACGATGCGCTGATAGATGTTCTCGTGCTCTTCACGCAGGCGCAGCAGGAATGCGGCCAGGTTCCCCGCGTCGGGCATCAACCAGCGATTATCGCCGCTGTAGCAGTACTGGCGAACGCGTGCCGTTGGCGACGTATCATGGAAGTGGTACACCCGGCAATGGTTCAGCAAATGCCTGAACACCCTGGCTGTCGGCTCTCCCTCATCGGCCTTCCGGCCGATCCGCGTTTCCTCATGTCCCGATCCGAGAGGAAGCGATTTCGGCCTGGTATAACCGGTTTGGAGGAAGCTCAGATTCTCGTCTGCAAAAACCAGCGTATCCCCCGCGGCATGGAATAAACGCAGGGCATAGGTATCAATACCGTTCTCCACTTCGAACTCCAGCCGGGCCTCCATCCGCGGCGTCACCTTGGGACCGAAGTGGAGAATGGATTGCGCACGTCCCATAGTACCGATGTATTGTTGGAGATGTATTGCCATCATCTCGTTGAGCATCTTGAAGAACGAGACAAGGTTGCTTTTGCCGGCCCCATTCGCTCCGATCAGGATGTTGAGCGGCCGCAGCTCAAGGTCCATTTCTTTGATGGATTTGAAGCCTTTGAGGATTACTCGCTGCAGTCCAGCCAATTGCTTGTCTCCTGAATCAGTAAAGGAGAGGATGCTGCTGATTCAATGTTGTCGGTAATCGAGGGCATCCGTACCGGTTGGGCGCTGCTTCTCCAACGGCGGCACGGCCTCGGGTGCCGGCAGGCGTTCGAGCCAGCGCGTATTGCCTTGGTTGATGATCCTGACTACTGCCTTGGAGGAGATGGTTGCCCCCGTGATGGCGTTGACCTGGTTGACCGCTGCCTTGGCGCCCCGCTTGACGGCCTCGATCCGGGGGTCGATGGCGAGGGCCCGGAAGTCGGCGACGAAGGCGGCATCCTTATAGATCTTGTCCCCTAAACCGGGGGTCTCGCGACTTTCCAGGATCTCCATGCCCACTACCCGGCGCGCGTCGGGTCGATAGCCGTAAATAAGGCGGATGGTATCCTGAAAGCCGGGACCCGAACCGGGGACGGCATAGCCCAGGAGTCGCCCTTGGGCATCGTAGCCGCCGAACAGGGCCTCCTCGTCCGGGTCTTCCTCTTCTTTGACGATCAGGCGTCCTTCCTGAAAGACCAGGCGCTGCATGTGGACGGTGCCGGGCAGCACCGTGAACACCGCCTGGCGCAGGACCTTGGCCTGGTACGCGACGATGGTGGGTCGGGTGGTCTCGAATACGGAGACGATGATGAGTCCGGAGAGCAGACCCGCCAGCCCCAAGGTCAGCACCAGCCGGGCGGAGCCGGGCTCCTGGGATGATCGGTCGCGGCCGCTCATGGGGCCTTGATCCCTTTGCCGAAGACCCGAGGCTGGGTGTACCGGTCGATGAGGGGGGTGGCGGCGTTCATCAGCAGGATGGCGTACATGACCCCCTCGGGGAAGCCGCCGAAGACCCGGATCAGGACCACCAGCAACCCCACGCCCACCCCGAATATCCAGGCGCCCTTGGGGGTGATGGGGGAGGTGACCGGGTCCGTGGCCATATAGATGGCCCCGAGCAGCAGGCCGCCGGAGAACAGGGAGAACAGGGGATCGGGGTAGCCGGTCGGATCGATCAGGAAGAGGGGCAGCGAGAAGGCGGCTACCGAGAGCAGGATACTGGCCGGGATCCGCCAATCCAGGTCCCGGCGCAGCAGCAGGTAGACGCCGCCGAGCACCAGCAGCAGACCGCTGGTCTCGCCGATGCAGCCGCTGGTCTTGCCGATCACCAGGTCCCACAGAGGCGTGGACTGGCTCTCGAACTTCATCATCCCCAGGGGCGTCGCCGCGCTCATGCCGTCATAGGCCGCCTGCAGGAAAGGGAGGGCGAGGACGGAGGCCGGGACAGCGAAGAAATCCCCGCTGTGGGCGTTCCAGGTGGTCATGGCCACGGGGAAGGTGGCGAGCAGGAAGGCCCGTCCGACCAGGGCCGGATTGAACAGATTGTAGCCCAGGCCGCCCCAGATCAGCTTGCCCAGGCCGATGCTCACCACCCCGCCGAGAAAGGCCATCCACAAGGGCAACCCCGGCGGTAGGCTGAGGCCGAGCAGGAGTCCGGTGATCAGACCGCTGCCGTCGAGCAGCTTGACCCGGCGCTGTCCGGGCGGGGAGAAGAGCCACTCGGTCAGCACGGCCCCGGCGATGCCGGCGCTCACGATAAGCAGGGCGCCCAGGCCGAAGAACCAGACCCCGGCCAAGGTCGCCGGCGCCAGGGCGAAGGCCACATCCCCCATGGCTTTGGCAGTGGTCAGGGGCTGCTTGAGCAGGGGCGCCGGCTGGACCAGCAGCTTGGGGTCTTTGGGGCTCAACTCGACCTCAGTGCATGAAAAGTAGGAGTGCTCAGTCAGATCCCGCAACCAACGCCGAATAACCCAGGACCGCGCCGCGAAGGAACAGGTTGCCATAGTACCTTAGCGGTATACTGGAAAGAAAATGGAAACCGCCCGCAACGAGTCGTCACGATAGGATCTTCTGGTGTCTAACCTGGATAACAACCCGGAACGACGCCTGGTTCTGATCACCGGCGCCAGCCGCGGCATCGGACAGGCGTTGAGCCTCAAGCTGTTGGAGGCGGGAAACCGGGTCATCGGCATCGGGCGGGATTTTTCGCATTTTCCGCATTTTCCGCACGGGTCCCTCCCTCGGCCCGGCTTCGAGGCGGTCACGGTCGATCTGGCGGACCTCGATGCGCTGCCGAAGCGGCTCTCCGAGGTCGCCGGGAAACACCGCGAGCTGGACGCGGTCATCTCCAATGCCGGGGCCGGCCGTTTCGGTCACCTGGAACAGTTCTCACCGCACCAGATCCGCGCCGCTGTAGACCTCAACCTGACCCAGCATATTCTGGTCGCGCGGTCATTTCTACCCTTGCTCAAGCGGAGGGAAAGGGGCGATCTGATTTTCATGGGCTCGGAGACCGCCTTGTCGGGCGGCATCAAAGGCGCCGTTTACAGCGCCTGTAAATCCGCGTTGCGCGGGCTCGCGCATTCCCTGCGCCGGGAATGCGCCGCCGCCGGTGTGCGGGTCGGCATCGTCAACCCGGGGCTGGTGAGGACCGGCTTCTTCGATGGGCTCGATTTCCGCCCCGGTGAGGCCCCCGAAAACGCCATCGTGCCGGACGCCGTCGCCGATGCGGTCATCGCCATGCTCGACGCACCCTACGGGACCGTGGTGGACGAGATCAACCTGTCGCCCCTCAAGCAGGTCATCCGCTTTGGCCCTCCCCCGGTGCAATCCTGAACGGGTAATGGTTAAGGTTTAAATGGAAGCATCGCCGCTCGCAATAAGTTTGGCGCACTATAGGCTACACTCCCTCTCCCGCCGGGAGAGGGCCGGGGAGAGGGGATCAAAGAAAAGTCTATGCCAGCCATTTAAAAATTCACCACTACCATCCTGTGAATCCTGAACATCCTGTTAATCCTGTACGATTGACGTGGGAAGAGGAGCTGCCATGCCACGTCAAGGTTTTGTTTTTGCAGCGGGTATTATTCGGCTGCCCTGCTATCCCGACCTACCCGGCTTGCTTTGCCCTTCCTACGGGCAAAATGTCAACACGACCTAGCGCACCAGGGGAGACCAGGCCGGCTCGCGCACGTCGTTCATTCCCTGAGACAACCGCTGGCTGACGGACCCATCCACCGAGACCGCGGCCAGAATACCCCGGCCACCCTGGTGCGTCGCGTAAATTACCATGGTGCCGTTGGGAGCAAAACCCGGGGACTCGTCCAACCTGCCGCTGCTCAGCAATCGCATGGTCCCGGTATTCGAGTCCAGCAGGGCGATGCGGAAGCCGCCGTCGATCCGGGTCGCGCACAGGATGGAGCGGCCGTCCGGCGCATAGGAGGCGCGGCCATTGTAGTCATTCTCGAAGGTGATCCGGGTCACGGCGCCCCCGGTGGCCGGGATCCGATAGATCTGAGGGTTCCCGCCGCGGTCGGAGGTGAAGATGATGTGGCTGCCGTCAGGCGACCAGGCGGGTTCGGTGTCGATAGCGAAGTGATCCGTAACCTGAAGCAGGTTGCGGCTCACCAGGTCCAATACATAGATATCCGGGTTGCCGCCCTTCGACAGGGTCATGGCCAGGCTGCGGCCATCCGGCGACCAGGCCGGTGAACCATTGATGCCTCTGAAGCTCGCTATCCGCTCCCGTCGGCCCGTGGCCAATTCCTGCAGGTAGATGGCGGTCCGGCGATTCTCGAAGGACACATAGGCCAGCCGACGTCCGTTCGGTGACCAGGCCGGGGACATGATGGGGTCACGGGAAGACACGATGGTCTGCGGATTATGGCCGTCCGCGTCCGCCACCTTGAGCTTGAACCGCTGGCCCCCCGGATTTCCGGCGGAGGTCACATAGGCGATACGGGTGACGGCGACTCCCGGAGAGCCGGTCAGCCGCTCGTAGATCAGGTCGGCGATGCGGTGCGCGGTATACCGCAGCTCGGAAGCGCGACAGGTAAAAGTCTTGGCCGCCAACTGCCGCCCCCGAAAGACATCGAGCAGGACGAAGCTGACATCGTAGCCGCCCACGGCCGCCCACTCGACCTTGCCGATGACCAGGTTGTCCATCGCCGCCAGGCGCCAGTCGCGGAGGTCCACCTCCTCGGCCATATGGGGGGTGGCTGCCAAGTCGCGGCGAGGCATGGGCCGGAAACGCCCGGTTCGGGCCAGATCTGCCGCGATGATGGCAGCCACGTCTTCGGAAAGCACTCCACCGCCCTCGGGCCTTGCGAAGGGGACGACGGCGATGGGCTGGGCCCCTTCAGTACCGCCGGTGATCTCGATGGTGAGGCGGGCGTGGGCCCCTGCCTGCCAGATTAGCAGGAGAAACAGGGAAATAACGGACGCAGGTTTCATTGGTTGGGTACCAATGCCGTTTAAGTTAGCGGTCAGCCACTTGTCGTAGGTCGGTGAGATAGTCTCCTCCCTTTTCCTGACCGGCGTCGAGAAAGCCAGGCATAGGAGGAAACTTCAAGCAACGACCGGCTGTCGGGTCCCGAATGATTACGAAGAAACTTTGGTAATGGTTAAGGTTTAAATGGAACCATTGCCACTGGCAGTGGGTTTGGCGCTCTAATAGGCTATACTCCCTCTTCCTCCGGGAGAGGGGGCGCTCTTGGCATGCCCAACATACTGCTATTGGCTATGTTAACACTTATAAATTAACCAACACCACTTTTTGAACAGCTGGGGCTGTTGTGGGTACCATTTCTGGAGCGTTTGGAGGGATGTTTTTGTGGTGCAGGTTTTTCTGCGGGACGTGGTGATTATACAGATAGACGAAGCGTTTGAGGATTGTTTGTAGAGAGGCAGAGGAATCGAAGCGGTGGGTGCGCCCCACGTCGGCGATGCGGCTATTGAAGCGCTTCACCGGCGGCTTGGCGCCCTCCTCCTGGGGCAACAGCGCCTTGAGGTTAGCAACCCCGTGGCGGCGCAGACGGCAGTCCCGGCCCGAGCGCAAACGAGGGCAGCCGTCCCAGGTCCGACAGGTATATCATGCCGTGCCATGCGGCGTTCCGATTTCCACTTCGATCTTCCTGAATCGCTCATTGCCCAGCGGCCCCTGCCGGAGCGGGGCGCGAGCCGTCTCCTGTATCTGGACGGTCCGAGCGGGGTGGTACGGGATCTGGCCTTCACCGATCTGCCGCGGTTGGTGAAGCCGGAAGACCTGCTGGTCTTCAACGATACCCGCGTGATGCGGGCGCGGCTCTTCGGGCGCAAGCACTCCGGGGGCCGGGTCGAGATCCTGATCGAGCGTCTCCTGAGTGATCGAGCGGCCCTGGCCCAGATACGGGCGAGCAAGGCCCCGCAGGCCGGGGCCCTGATTTCGCTCGGGGGCGGTGAGCGGCTCGAGGTGGCGAGTCGGGACAGCGATCTGTTCCACCTGCATCCCCTGGACGCCGGATTCGCGGACCTGATGGCACGCCACGGCCATGTGCCCCTGCCGCCCTACATCCGACGTCCCGACGAGGCGTCGGACCTGGAGCGCTATCAGACCGTCTACGGCCAACGTGAAGGGGCGGTCGCCGCGCCCACCGCCGGGCTGCATTTCGATGCCCCCATGCTGGTGCGCCTGGCGGAGCGGGGCGTGCGGAGCGTCTATCTCACGCTGCACGTGGGGGCGGGGACCTTCCAGCCGGTGCGGATGGAGCGGCTCGAAGAACATGTCATGCACCGCGAGTGGCTGGAGGTGGGACAGGCGGTCTGTGATGCCGTGACGGCCGCGCGGGAGGCCGGTGGGCGCGTCATCGCCATCGGCACCACCAGCGTGCGTGGTCTGGAGAGCGCCGCTCGGGATGGGGACCTGCGACCCTATCGGGGCGACACCCGGCTCTTCATCCGTCCGGGTTATCGCTTCCGGGTGGTCGATGCAATGCTCACCAATTTCCACCTGCCGGAATCGACCCTGCTGATGCTGGTGTCCGCCTGCGGCGGGCTCGAGCAGGTGATGGCCGCCTACCGTCACGCGGTCCGGCAGAGCTACCGTTTTTTCAGCTACGGCGATGCCATGTTTCTGACCCGACGTGGCTGCTGATTCGAGTGCATCGAGACCTTATTACACCTAGATCGTAGCCGGCTTGCAGGTTCATCCAGAACTGCGCCGAGGTGCTGAAATAGCGCCCTAGCCGTAGCGCCGTATCGGCGGTAATACCACACTGGCCGTGCACGATTTCGTTGATGCGGTGTGGCGAAACATGGATGAACTTGGCCAAGTGGTACTGACTGATTCCATATTCGTCCAGGTATTCGGCGAGGTATTTACCTGGGTGACTGTGGGGAATATCGATACTCATCTCCGCCCTCAGTGGTAATCGACGATTTCGACCATATAAGCACTGCCGTTGCGCCACTCGAAGCATATCCGCCATTGGTTATTGATGCGAACGCCGTGTTGGCCGCGGCGGTCGCCGGACAATGCCTCTAACCGATGAGATGGGGGGGCGCAAATCATCGAGATTGGTAGCTGCTTCGAGGCGTTCCAGCCGCATTTTCGCACGGCGCTGTATATCTTGCGGTAAATGGCGGGAGCGGTTGCCACTCGCTAGCTTTTCGGTCTCACTGTCGCGGTGTAATCGTTCAGGGGTAGTGGTGAATTTTTAAATGGCTGGCATAGACTTTTCTTTGATCCCCTCTCCCCGGCCCTCTCCCGGCGGGAGAGGGAGTGTAGCCTATAGTGCGCCAAACTTATTGCGAGCGGCGATGCTTCCATTTAAACCTTAACCATTACCCACAGGATTTTATAACGGAAGTATGTACTTGGATAAACCCCATCAAGTATAAAGGGCACCTTGAAAAATAGGCATTTTCACCGATCAGGTGACTCTAAACCATTGATTATTCGGACACGCCGTTGACGAAAATCGGATTTTTCAAAGTGCCCTAAATTCAGCTTGAAGCTTGGGGGTTCGCTAAGTGTGTTTTTGCGAATCAGGTCGCATTTTGGTCTTGCAGGGGAACAGTGTATCTACTGCCCTGTATCCTTACCAGGCCAGGAAATCCCGCAGGGGCACCCCTTTACCGCGATCCCGGTAGGCGGCCTGGGCGAGAAACAGCTCGGCCGCGGCGAGGGCGTCGCTCAAGGCGTTGTGAGCACCATAGCGAGGCAGATTGTAACGCTCGCCCAGGGCGTGTAGACGCAGCTCCGAATCCCTGAAAGCGACGTGGCGGCGCTCGAAGGTACGTCTGGCCAGCACCTGGGTGTCGATGACGGGTATCGGCAACCCACCTCCGTAGAGCCGTTGACAGGCGGCGTTGAGGAAGCCCTTCTCCACGGTTGCGCAGTGCGCGATCATCACCTTCCCCGCCAGCTTTTTAAGCAGCTCCGCGAGCACGTCGTCCAGGCGTTCTCCCCGCGCCGCCTGGTCGTCGGTGATCCGATGGACGACGGCGCTGGCCTCCGAAATGGCGCGGGCGGTCCGCACCAGGCGATGGCAGGCATCGCCGAGGTCGATGCGGTTGCGCCGCACGCTCACCCAGCCCAGGCTCAGGATGTCGTCCCGCTTGGGATCGAGCCCGGTGGTCTCGATATCGACGGCGAGGAGCACCAGGTCCCGGTAGTCCGCGGACGGTTTGGGGAAGGGTGTTCCCAGATAGTCCCGCAGCGGTCCGGCGGGGGTCCTGCGTAACGCCCAACGGCGGCGTAGATTCAGGGTCAGGTATGACATCAGGTGAATGGACGGGCACAACAAAGTCGGCTGGAAGCGATTGTCGGTAACCGCGAGGCCGGTAGGCGCGGGCTTGCCCGCGCTTACAATTCCCGCGCCGGCAAACCGGCCCCGTGGGGCCAACTTGAGTGCCGGCAAGCCGGACATAAGCGCCGGCAAGCCGGCGCCTACCGCTCGTGGTAGGCCTCTGCGGCCACGGCCAACGCTCGGAAGCTAATAGCAGCTTGTTCCTCGATAAGCAGTTTGTACGCGCTCACCCTGAACACCAGCGGCTTCGCCGCGCTGTATTGCCCCGAACCGCGTCGGCACGGATAATTACTTATCCGCCATTCATCGTCCATCGGCGCTCGTAAAAAACCCCGACAAGCCCCATGTTTGATTCATCCGGCCGGAACCCCAGCCTCGGGAACACGCCTTAGAGGCTGTCTAAAAACTAACCCATTGATTTTATATAAAAATCATATTTCCATCCGGCGCTTACGCTCCAGCGGTAACCCCTTGTAGGCGCTGGCTTGCCAGCGCAAAAGCGCGGGCAAGCCCGCGCCTACGGGAAGGGATCGAACTCGTTTGCCTTTTTAGACAGCCTCTTAGCGTCATCGCTTTCCGTTCCGAGGAATCAGTCATGGAGTCAGCCTTGAAGACAAGCCCCGTCATCCCGGCCATTGCCGATGTCCAGAGTAGTGCCGACAGCCGGCGCATCGCCATCGACAAGGTCGGCATCAAGGACATTCGATATCCCGTGCGGGTGCGTGACCGGAGCAGCGGCGAGCAACATACGGTGGCTACCTTCAACATGTACGTGCATCTGCCCCACAACTTCAAGGGCACGCACATGTCCCGCTTCGTGCAGATCCTCAACGGCCACGAGCGGGAGCTCAGCGTTAACTCCTTCAAGGAGATGCTCCGTGAGATGGCCGAACACCTGGAATCCGAGGCGGGCCACATCGAGATGAGCTTCCCCTACTTCATCAGCAAGACCGCCCCGGTCAGCGGCGTCCGAAGCCTGCTGGACTATGATGTGACCTTCATCGGCGAGATCCGTCACGGTAAGCCCAAAACATACATCAAGGTGGTCGTGCCCGTGACCAGCGTCTGTCCCTGCTCCAAGGAAATCTCCGACTACGGCGCGCACAACCAGCGTTCCCATGTCACGGTGCAGGTGCGCAGCAGGGGTTTTATCTGGATCGAGGAGCTGATCGGGCTGGTGGAGCGGGAGGCCTCCTGTGAGCTCTATGGTTTACTCAAGCGCCCGGACGAGAAACAGGTCACCGAGCGTGCCTACGACAACCCCAAATTCGTCGAAGACATGGTACGGGACGTGGCCGGGAAGCTGAACCATGACGATCGGGTGGGCGCCTACCGCGTGGAATCGGAAAATTTCGAGTCTATCCACAACCACTCCGCCTACGCCTTGATCGAACGCGACAAGGACGCGGAGGCACGGATGGCGGAGGCCTCTCTTTGAGCCGCATACCGGGCATCGGGCGCGACCCGCCCAGAGCAGGGACATCGCTATCCGATGTGATTACCAAGCCGCGCATCATCGGCCTCCTGGCAATCCTGGTCGTATGTTTCCTGATCCTGCGATCCGGGGAGGAGCCTTCCGATTCCGGCAACCAGAGCGATGACACGGGAGTCGCCAGCGACCGTCGGTCTCGCCCCCGAACCTCCGCTTTCCCGACGCCAAGCCACGACCCCGGGATGGTCGGTCGGCCCGGCGCGCAAAATAAAAATATCCCTTCGCTCTACGGCAAGGGGGGATTTTATCCCGAACAACCCTACCCCGGCGTCGATCATGGCGGCTACGGGTCCCCTGATCCATACGGCGATCCATACGGCGCGCGGACTCGTATCCATACGGACGATTATCGCTTCAGACCCTTGGCGGAGCAGGAGCAAGGGCATCGGCAGGCATCCGATCCGAACCGGCGCCGGGACCGATACGCAGTGCCGCACAATCCGCCCCCGCGACACCAATCCCACCTGCAATCCCACCCGCCGGAGCAGCCCCGACTGACCAGGCCGGCGCCCTATCCTTCCCAGCCTGCTTACGCCGATCATCCGTGGGGAATCTACGACTTTCGGCCCTTGGAGAAATCGCCCGGGGCGCGGGGTCGCTGGCAAGGGCCATACGGACAACCCGAGCGGCAATTCGCTCCGTATCCCCCGGACCCATGGTCACCGTCGCCGCCCCTCCAGTGGGGATCGACGCCGCCGTCTCAGCGTATGGGTAGTGGTGATTTTTGAAGAGATATCCAGCCGACAATCGGCAATAATTCGGGGCAGTACTTAAGGGCACTTTGAAAAATACGGTTTTCGTCTACAGAACCTCTAAACAATCAATAGGTTAGGATCGTTTGATTGGTGAAAATACCTATTTTTCAAGGCGCCCTTAACATGTAGTGATCGTGTAGCTCTCCCATTCCAATGCAGGATAACCGACATGTCGGACTCGACCGCTCCCCACAATCGCCTCGCGGACGCCACCAGCCCCTACCTCCGGCAACACGCCGCCAACCCCGTCGATTGGTGGCCCTGGTGCGCGGAGGCCCTGGTACTCGCCCGCGACCAAGACCGGCCCATCCTGCTCTCCATCGGCTATTCCGCGTGCCATTGGTGCCATGTGATGGCCCACGAGTCTTTCGAGGACCCTCGGACGGCCCAGGTCATGAATCGGCTCTTCGTCAATATCAAGGTGGACCGGGAGGAGCGTCCGGACCTGGACAAGATCTATCAGAGCGCCCACCAGATCCTGGCCAAGCGTCCGGGCGGCTGGCCCCTGACCGTCTTTCTGACCCCGGACGATCAGCATCCTTTCTTCGCCGGGACCTATTTCCCGAACGAGCCCAGGCACGGACTGCCGGCGTTCTCCCAGCTGCTCGAGGGCGTCGCGACCGCCTACCGCGAGCGGGGAGACGCCATCCGGGAGCAGAATCGTGCCTTGATGGATACCCTGGCCCAACTCACCCCCGGCGGGGACGGCGAGATTCCGAACGCAGCACCCCTGGCGGCGGCCTGTCGCCAACTTGCCGATGAATTCGACCCCGTCCACGGCGGGTTCGGGTCGGCCCCGAAATTTCCCCATGTCACCGATCTGGAGCTCCTGCTGCGCCACTACGCGACGAGCCGGGCGGACGGGGCGCCGGACCGGGACGCCCTGCATCGGGTGACCTTCACCCTGAAACGCATGATCCGGGGCGGACTCATGGATCAGCTGGGCGGGGGTTTTTGTCGCTACTCGGTGGACGATCTCTGGATGATCCCCCACTTCGAGAAGATGCTCTACGACAACGGACCCCTGCTCGCCCTGTGCTGTGATGTCCGGCAGGTCACGGGCGGTCCCCTGTTCCGGGACGCCGCCGTCGCCACCGCCGATTGGGTGATGCGTGAGATGCAGTCGCCCGAAGGGGGCTACTACTCGACCCTGGACGCGGACAGCGAGGGCGAGGAAGGCAGGTTCTATGTCTGGGACCGAGAAGAGATCGCGCACCTCCTCACCGCTGAGGAATATCCCCCTTTCGCCGCCCTCTATGGCCTGGACCGGAAGCCGAACTTCGAGGGCAAGTGGCACCTGCACGGCTACCGTACCGCCGACCAGGTGGCCCATGACCTGGAGACGCCCCCGGCGCAGGTCGTCGCTCTGCTGGAGACGGCAAGGCGCAAGCTCCTCGCTGCTCGGGAAGGTCGGGTCCGTCCGGGCCGCGACGAGAAGATACTCACGGCCTGGAACAGCCTGATGATCAAGGGCATGGCCCGAGCCGCGCGGGTGCTGGGGCGTGCCGACTATCTGGCGTCCGCCCGGCGGGCCCTCGAGTTCATCCGCGCCGCGCTATGGCGGAACGGACGTCTGCTCGCCACCTATAAAGACGGCAAGGCCCACCTCAATGCCTATCTGGACGACTATGCCTACCTGATCGACGCCCTGCTGGAGCTTCTGCAGACCCGGTGGCAACGCGCGGACCTGGAGCTGGCGACGGCGCTCGCCGAGGTCCTGCTCGACCAGTTCGCGGACCCCGGAGAGGGGGGATTTTTCTTTACCTCGAACGACCACGAGCGGCTCATCCATCGACCCAAGCCCCTGGGGGACGAATCGGTGCCCGCCGGCAACGGGGTGGCCGCTCGGGTGCTGCAACGCCTCGGCCACCTGCTGGGCGAGACCCGTTACCTCACCGCCGCCCAGGGGACCCTGGCGCTGGCCGCCGAGTCGATGCGCCGCCTGTCTCACGCCCACGCCAGTCTGCTCGCCGCCCTAGAGGAGCACCTGAATCCCCCGCAGACCCTCGTCATCCGCGGAGCAGGAGACGAGCTGGCGCACTGGGCCGGAATCGCCCAACGCACCTATGCCCCACGGCGTCTGGTGCTCGCCATCCCGGCCTCCGAGGAGGGGCTTCCGGGTAGCCTGGGGGCCATGACGCCGGGGACCGGGATCCGGGCCTATCCCTGTTTCGGGACCAGGTGCGAGGCGCCCCTGGAGGATGTCGGAGCGCTAGAGCAGCTGACGGCTTAGTACCCCATCAACTTTTGGTAGTGGTAAATTTTTAAATGGCTGGCGTGGACTTGTTCGATCCCCTCTCCCCGGCCCTCTCCCGGGGGGAGAGGGGGTGTAGCCTGTAGCGCGCCCTACCCATTGCCAGAGGCGATATTTCCATTTATACCTTAACCATTACCCAACTTTGGTAGTGGTAAGTTTTTAAATGGTTTGCGTGGACTTGTTTTGATCCCCTCTCCCCGGCCCTCTCCCGGAGGAAGAGGGAGTATAGCCTATTAGAGCGCCAAACCCACTGCCAGTGGCAATGGTTCCA
>Ga0209568_1000394_pt1 | contig 15192 bp, 16 predicted proteins | sample WorMetOlspDAHAB2_FD_187406 | JGI IMG/M metagenome (GOLD analysis project Ga0209568, IMG submission 187406) | Marine gutless worms symbiont microbial communities from Max Planck institute for Marine Microbiology, Germany - Olavius sp. DAHAB.2... ...
GGTCATCTCCTGTACAGGGTCGCAGTGCCCTAAAAGACAATCCAGCCTGAAACCTATCCGCCTCTCCCAACACCTTATCAGAGCCAGGATGCTTGACCGTTCACCCCTCATTCATGCCATCTCCTGCTAAAGCCGTTCCCTCTGGGCCGTTGTCGCGTAGCGCCTATTTGGCCGCTGCTTTGGCCGACGCCTTCCGCGCCGGGGCCCGAGTGGTGGTCTTGGCTGGCGCCTTTGCCGGTGCTTTGGCTGGTGCCTTGGCCGGTGCCTTGCCGGCGCTGGCCAGTTGCTTCTTGAGCCTGCGAATCTCGCGCTTGAGCTCCTGGATATCGCGGTAGGCCTCGTCCATCTCGGCGCGCGTCGGAATCTCCATCGCTTCGTAAATGATATCCAGCGCCTCACGCTGCTTGATCTTGTGGGTCATCAGCGCGGTGGTGAGTTCACCCTGAAGCTCCAGCCATTCCGGCGACGTGAAGGTTTTGTTCAAGGTCCTGTCGGCCATGCTGAACCACGTCCGCATCAGGTCGCGCACGCTGGTGATCTTGTCGCCTTTCTCCGCGAGCTTCGCCAAGTAGTCGATGGTCTGCTCGACGGCCTGCGCCATCGCGTCTGACATCGCTTTGTGATACTTCGCTTGGGCCTTCTTGACGTCGATGGCCGCGTCTGCGGCCTCGAGCATCTTGCCGATCTTCTGGCGCATCACGGTGCCGCGCGGCATCTCGCCAAGCCCTGAAAGCATCGGGAACGCACCCTCGTCGAAACTCATCAGCCGCTCGAGGCCGGCGGTTCCGCCCATCAGCGCCGCACCCGGATGACCACCGGCCATCGCCTGGCCGACCATCGACAGCCACGGCGCCGTCATCGGCGACCACTGCTCGAACATGGCTTGGCTGAGCTGTTGGAATTCGTTGGCGGTAGCCGCCTGCCGGCCGCCGATACTGGAAACTTCTTCACGCCATTGCTCGATGATCTTCTGCAGGTCCGGCTGCCACGGCTTGCCGGCTTCGATCTTGGGTGCGGCGATCTGCCATGCCTTGAGCAGCAAGTTCATGCTCCGCGACATCATGTCGGGCATGCCCATGATATTGCCGGCAACGCGCCCGGGAGCGCCTTCGCGCAGCGACGACCACGCATCGGCGCCCATGCGCGACATCTGCGCCGGGTCGAACATCTGTCCCATGGCGCCGCCACCCGGCGCGTTCTGCATCCAGCTCATCCAGCCCGACCAGAGCTGCCGCTGGGCATCGGTCCAATTGCTCATCAACGATTCGGTCTGTTGTTTCCAGTCCATGTTCGGTTCTCCTCCGGACTCCGCTTCCCTCGGTGGTGCGGACATCCCCCAGTTTTGTGTGGCGGCGGCCAACACATATGCCCCCTGAACGACGATCGCGCAAGCAGCAGAAATCGCCTTACGCCCAGGGCGCGCAAAGCCTCCCTGCGGTTCCCCGCTCTAGTTTACGCAAGCGCGACGACGGCTTCGCCGGCGCCCTTCACTTCGCCATCCTGGTCCTGCGCGGTGATTTCGAGCCGGACCCGCTTTTCGCCGTCCTCTTCCATCTTGTCGACAACCTTGCCGGTACAGGTGATGGCATTGCCGACCCGGGTGATCGCGGTGAACCGTGTGCTGAACGAGCGGATCGCCGATTGCGGCACCCAGTCGGTCACCGAACGGCCCATGTAGGCCATGACCAGCATGCCGTGGGCGATGACGTCGCCGAGGCCGGCCTTCTTGGCAAAGTCGATGTCGATGTGGATGGGGTTGTGGTCGCCCGAGGCGCCGGCGTAGAGCGCCAGGGTGCGACGCGAAACCGGATCGGTCGTCAGCTTGACGGGCTCGTCGCCGACGTTGACGGACTCATACGATGGTACGGTCATGGTTTCCCTCCCCGTCCCTAATTCCGAACGACGATCACCCGCCGCAGCTCGGCGACGAGGACCCCGTCCTGGCTGGTGGCTGTCGAGTCCTCGGTGATGAACTCCAGCGCGCCACCCTTCTTTTCCTGGATGTCCGTCACCTTGGTGACGAAGGTGATGCGGTCGCCGGCGCAGATCGGCGCGTGGTAGGTGAAATACTGGTTTCCGTGCAGGATCTTGCCGACCGGGACGCCCATCGCTTCGAGGTTGTCCCAAAGCGAATTGGATTCCATCTCCAGGCAGAAGCCAAAGGTCGGCGGCGCCGGAAGCGCTGGATAGCCGGCGGCCTTGGCGGCGTCTTCGTCGCTATAGACGGGATTGGTTCCGCCGACCGCCGTATCGAAGAAGCGGAGCCGCCCCTTTTCGACGTCGAAGGTCTGGGCCGGCATCTCCCTCCCGATGTGTTTCTTGTCGATCATTCCTCGCTGTCCTTGCTCCAGGTGGCCGATCGCGTGCCGGGATCGGAGCACGACTCCGGACCCTCTCCGCGCGATCGAGAGGACCACGTCCAACGGGCTCTCGCGGCGACCGGAACGCGGGCGGTTCCGCACCACCCCATCGCCCGACCGTCAGTGTTCACGATGACCCCCCGTGACCCGCAATCGGCCGGCCCCGGACCCGCGTCGGCGGCGGCGCAATGCCAGAAAAACCGCCGGTCCGGAGCCAATTTTGCGCACTGCACCGTTGCCCCTGGCGGGCCAAAAGTCAAGCCGCGTTCAGGCTCGTTTCGGTTTTTTCGCCGACGAACCGAAGCCCGGTCGCGCAAGTCCCCTTCGAGGCCTTGCGTCCGCCCCGCCGCAAGTGGTTAAACCAGCCCATGTACGCGCATGTTGCCGTCCCGGACGGCGTGATGATCGACGACGAAGGGGTGTGGATCCAGTCCCTTCGCCGTCCCGACGGCTCGGCCACGCGGCCGGCCCTGTTCCTCGACCGCGATGGCGTCATCGTCGAGGAGGTCAACCATCTGCATCGGCCGGAAGACGTCCGTGTCGTCCCCGAGGCCCCCATGGTGATCGCCGCGGCCAACGCGCGGGGCTACCCGGTGGTCATCGTCACCAACCAGTCGGGGATCGGCCAGGGGCTGTTCGGCTGGAACGACTTCATTGCCGTGCAGGACCGCATTCTCGGCGACCTTGCGATGAGCGGCGCCTTCGTCGACGGCGTCTTCGCCTGTCCCCACCATCCGCAGGCAAAGCCGCCCTACGACCATCCCGATCATCCGGCGCGCAAGCCCAATCCCGGGATGCTGGTGCGCGCCGCGCGGCTGTTGCCCATCGCGCTGGCGGAGTCGTGGATCATCGGCGATCGCGCCCGCGACATGGGCGCGGGGCGCAATGCCGGACTGGCCGGGGGGCTCCACATCTCGTCCGGCCATGGCAGCAGCGAAAAGGAACAGGCCGCCGCATTGGCGATGGGCGAGCCGGGTCTTTATCAGGTGATGTCCGGAGCGTCGATCGGCGACGCACTCGATGCCCTGCCCCTGTTCGCGGGCCGCTCCTAGGGATTCAAACGGAGGACCGGCGGCGCGGCGATCAACGGCGGCCGTAGTGGATGAAATCTGACCAGGTGCGTTCGACCTGGCGGAGGGACTGGCAGACCGTCTCCACCTCGTCGGGATTCATCCGGTGGTCGCCGAGTTCGCCCGCGATGCGTTCTTCGAGGTCCTTGATCTTCTCGACCACGCCGAGCGCCTTCTCGGTCAACCGGATCGCCACAGACCGCTTGTCGTGGGCGGTGCGCTCCTGTTCGAGATAGCCGAGTTCCGCCAGCTTCTTGATGTTGTAGGAGACGTTGGAGCCCTGGTAGTAGCCGCGCTCGACGAGGTCGCGGATGACGATCTCCTCGTCGCCGATGTTGGCCAGCAACAGCGCCTGGACACCATTGATGTCCTTGATGCCGAGACGGTTCAACTCGCTGCGCAGCACGTCGAGGAACCGGCGGTGCAGGCGCTCGATCAAACGCGTCAGTTCCAGATATTCCTTCTTCACGCCCCAAATTCCTCCACCAGGGTGACGGATCCCGCAGTTTGAGCAGGTTCGTCACGGAATTGCAATCCGTTCGCCGGCATGGGTTTAGGCCGTACCGGCGCTCCCTTGCGCATCTCCAAGCGACCTCGTAGGCTCGCCGCGTCATGCGCACGGGACAGGCATCTTATCCCACCCGATTTCGCGCCGCCGCCTTGGTCCTGGTCGCGGCTGTCGCCGCGGCGTGCGCCGGCGACGTGCCGACCAAGGAGGAAATCGCCGCCGAGGACCGTGCCAGCCGGCTGGCCCAGGTGATGCGGATCGCCGAGGCGACGCGACAGGGCGGCGACCTGGTTTCGGCAGCGTCGCTGTATCGCCGGGCGCACGGGATGGAACCGGACGCGGCGGCGCCGCTGATCGGACTGGCCCGGGCCAGCGCCGCGGCAGGCGCCTTGGCCGATGCCGCCGACGCCTACGAAAGCGCCATCGAACGGGCGCCGGACAACGCCGATGCCCGGCGCGAATACGGCAAGCTTTTGATCGCCCTCGACCGGCCGGAGCGGGCGGCGGAGCAGTTCGAGGCCGCGATCCGGCTCGACCCGGCCGATCACCGGGCCCGCAACGGCCTCGGCGTCGCGCTCGACCTCGCCGGCGACCACGACGCCGCCCAGCAGAGCTACATCGACGGCATGGAGCGCTCGCCCGACGACGTCAACCTGCGCAACAATCTGGCCTTGTCGCTGGCGCTCGCCGGCGCCTTCGACGAATCCATCGAGATGTTCCGCGAACTGGCCGCGGCCCCGGGTGCAACGCCCCGCGTGCGTCAGAATCTGGCGCTGGTCTATGGACTTGCCGGGCAGCCGGAGCAGGCCGCCGCGGTGGCGCGGATCGACCTCGACGACGAGTCCGTCCGCAACAACCTCGCCTACTACCAGACATTGCGGGGACTTTCCGGCCGGAGCCGCGCGGCGGCGATCCTCGGCCGCCATGGTCAGGGAGATACTTTGCCGGCCGATCCCGAGTCGACGGAAGCCAAAGGGCCGGCGGAATAGGGTGATGCCGCCGCCGGGTCGGCGCCGGAGCGGACGCGGGCCATCATGTAGCGCCACACAGGGTCGTCCTCGACGGCCGCGGGAAGCGGTGCCCGCCATTGCGGCTGTGCTGACGCCACCGCAACCGGGGCCTCGATCCGCGTATCGGTGTGCGCGACGGCGTCCTGCCCGGTTGCCGAACCCGACGCCACCGCCAAGTCATTGATGTCGTCGATGTCGACCTCAGGCGCCGCTCCGTCCTCGGGCACCAGCGCGGCGACGGCGACGGTGCGGGGGGCATCCTCGTAGGGAACGCACATGGTGCCGCCATCGAGCACGTTGAGCACCGCGCAATCCTCGTCGCGGATGCCCGAGATCGCATGCTCCGCCAGCCCCTTGCCGGTGAACGCGACGCTGATTCCGCTGACCGCGACGGACGCCATGGTTGCCGGTCCGCACCCGGAGGCGGCCAGGCACACAGCGGCGACCGCCATCCCGGTAATCATTGCGCGGGTCGATGCCATGGCTTGTCTCCAACAAAAATGGGCGGTGGATTGGGACGCTGATATTCTCGTGCGGCTCAGTAAAAATGCCGAAAAACTGATTTCTATTATACATTTTACTTAGAGGTTGTCCAAATAATAAAAAATAGACAAATTGCAGATATTTTTTCGATATTTTTCATCCCGGATTTTCGGCCGGACGGAGACATGGTTCCGAAAGCACGTCGGGGGCGGCTTAAATGCCGCCCCCGACGCCGCCGGACCATCGGACCCCAACAACAACGGCCCGGCACCCCCTCGGTGTTGCCCTTCGCGGGCTACATTCGGCTTAACGCATCGATGGTCCTCAGTGCTCCGGGTCCGATGAGCACGATGAACAACGCCGGCATGATGAACACGATCAGCGGCACGGTGAGGATCGCCGGCAGCTTGGCCGCCTTCTCCTCGGCCTTGAGCATGCGCTCGTTGCGGAACTCGGCTGCCAGCACGCGCAGCGACTGGGCCAGCGGCGTGCCGTACTTCTCGGTCTGCAGCAGCGTGTTGACGACGCCGCGCACCGAGGCGAGCTGGACGCGGCGGGCGAGGTTCTCCACCGCCTTGCGGCGCTCGGGCAGGAAGCCCAACTCGACGGCGGTGAGGCCGAACTCGTCGGCGATTTCGGGCGACGAGCGGTTCATCTCGCGGGCGACCCGGGTCAGCCCGGCGTCGAGCGCCAGCCCCGCCTCGGCGCAGATGACCAGCAGGTCGAGGGCGTCGGGCAGGCCCTTGGTCAGTGCTTTCTCGCGCTTCTGGATGGCGTTCTTCACGTAGATGTCGGGTGCGTACGCCCCCAGGAGGACGGCGCCGAGCGGAACCAGCATGCGCAGCATCGGCGACAGGTTCAGCACCCCCATGAGGTTGAACAGCACGAACGCCGCACTGCCGAAGACGAACGGCAGCGCCAGCTTGCAGAACAGGAACATCACCGCCGCGTCCTTCGACCGCCACCCGGCCTGGGCGAGGCGGTCGGTGATGTTGGCCGCGGTCTTGGTGCGCAACAGGTTGAGGCGCTGGGTGATCGAGCGCATCACGCCGATGGCGTTGGCGGTCTGCCGGCGGTGGCGATTGCGGTTGGGGGTTGCCTGGACGAGCCCGGCCTTCAGTTCCTCGCGCCGCTTGCGCAGGCCCCGGGCGCGGGCGCCCAAGGGATCGCGGGCGATCAGCGCGTTCCACACCGCGAACACGGTGGCGAAGGCGGCCATCGCCGCGGTCGCCGAAACCGCCGCATCCAGGGTCAGGCCGAACGGCAGCATCGCTTCCAGGTTCATATCTCGAACCTCACCATCTTCGCCATCACGGCGATGCCAACCAGCATGCTGGCGACGCCGGCGGCCGCCATTATCATCCCGCGCGGGTCGTTGAACAGTTCGCCGGCGTAGCCCGGGTTCATCGCGTAGACGATGCCGAACATGACGAACGGCAGGGAGCCGAGGATCATCGCGCTGGCCCGCGCCTCGGAGGACATGGCCTTGATCTTCAGCTTCATCTGTTTGCGCCGGCGCAGGATGTCCGAGAGGTTGGCCAGCGTCTCGCCGAGGTTGCCGCCGGTTTCGCGCTGCACCGACAGGCTGATGACAAAGAAGTTGAATTCCGGCAGCGCCAGCCGCTTGGCCGTCTCCCACAGCACTTCCTCGAGCTGCTGGCCGAACCGCACGCCGTCGGCGATGCGGCGGAACTCGACGCCGACGGGGTCTTCCATCTCGCGGCCGACGGTGACGATGGACTCGGTGACCGGCAGGCCGGATCGCAGGCCGCGGACAATGAGGTCGACGGCGTCGGGCAGGATGGCGATGAAGTTCTTCTGGCGGCGGGCGGCGAGAATGCCGACGGCCATGTGCGGCACACCGACGCCGACGCTCAAGCCCAGCGCACCGCACACCGGCGCCGGCAGTCCGCTGGCCAGCCAGATAACCAGGAACGCGAACAGCGCCACGCCGACGTTGATCAGCGCGTAGATGCCGATGGAAATGGCGTAGCCGGTCCGCGACAGCCGGTCGCGCAACACGGTCTGGCGCGGCAGGAACCGCTTGGCCAGGTCTTCGACCACGGGAACCGAACGCCCCTGTGACCGCTTGACGCTGGCCGCGCCGGGCGCGAGCACGCCGGTCGGCCGGCCGCCGCCCTTGGTCCGCTTCTTCACCCCGTCGGCCCGCTTGCGCATCTGTCCGGCGGCACCGCCGCTGAGCGCCAGGACCAGGGTCACCAGGGTCAGCGCGGCGCCGACGAAGATCACTCCGACGGCCCCGTTCACAGCCCGCCTCCATCCGGCGTCGAGGCGGCGGAGACCGCTTCGACCAGGGCCCGGCCGAGGCCGAAATAGTCGGCCCGCGGCTTGAAGTGCGGGCGCAGGCCCGAGGACTTGAAGCTGCCGTAGAGTCGCCCGTCCTGGTCCTCGCCCTCGAACTCGAATTTGAACAGGTCCTGGGTGGTGACCACCTCGCCCTCCATGCCAACGACCTCAGTGATCTGGGTGATCCGGCGGACGCCGTCGCGCATGCGGGCGATCTGGACGATCAGGTTGACGGCACCGGCGATCTGCGCGCGGACCGCCTCATTGGGCAGCTTGACGCCGGCCATGGCGACCATGTTCTCCAGCCGGGTCAGCGCCTCGCGCGGACGGTTGGCGTGGATGGTGCACATCGACCCGTCGTGGCCGGTGTTCATCGCTTGCAGCATATCCAGCGCCTCGCCGGCGCGGATTTCACCGAGGATGATGCGGTCGGGGCGCATGCGCAGCGTGTTCTTGACCAGCTCGCGCTGGGTGATCTCGCCCTCGCCTTCGAGGTTCGGCGGACGGGTTTCCAGGCGCACCACGTGCGGCTGCTGGAGCTGCAGCTCGGCGGCGTCCTCGATGGTGACGATGCGTTCGCCCATGTCGATCATCCGCGACATGGCGTTCAAGAGAGTCGTCTTGCCCGAGCCGGTACCGCCGGAGATCAGGATGTTGAGCCGGCAGCGCGAGGCGATCTTCAGCACCGTCGCCATCTCCGGCGACAGGTTCTGCTGGCTCTCCATCTGCTCGAGGGTGATCTTCTGCTTGGCGAACTTACGGATCGAGATGGACGGCCCGTCGATGGCCAGCGGCGGGATGATGATGTTGACGCGGGAGCCGTCCTCGAGACGGGCGTCGACCAGCGGCGTCGACTCGTCGACCCGCCGGCCGATGCGGTTGACGATGCGGCCGGCGATGTTCAGCACGTGGGCATCGTCGCGGAAACCGACGTCGGTGAGTTCCAGCTTGCCCCGGCGTTCGACGAACACCTGCTTGGCGCCGTTGACCATGATGTCGGTGACCGCCTCGTCGGCGAGCAGCACCTCCAGCGGTCCCAGCCCCAGCATGTCGTTGAGCAGCATGGTCACCAGGTCCCGCTGCTCCAGCAGGTTGAGGTGCATCTTCTCCTCGCCGAGGATCTCGGAGACGATGTCGCCGATCTGCGAGGCCAGCTCGGCACGCGGCAGGTTGGACGCCTTGGCGACGTCGATGCGCTCCATGAGGATCGGCTGGACCCGGTTCTTGGCCGTCTCGATGACATCGCGGCTGGCCGAGGCGGCGCCACCGGCGTCGGCCTCGGCGTCGCCGTCGGCCTCGCGTGCCGGCGCGGTCGCCGCCGTCCGTTTGGCCTCGATCACCAGTTCATTGAGGAAAACGGTGATCAGGTCGCGCCGCTCGTGATCCGCGAGCGCGTCGCCGCCGGCGGCGCACACCGCGTCAACGACGGCGCCGACCCGGGCGGCAAGCTGGCCGCGCTTGAGCGCGAGCACATCCGCCATCTCCAGGCGTTCGCGCAAGGCCGGGCGGACCCGTTCCAACACGGCGGCGAGATTGTCGCTCTCGGCGACCGCGTCGGCGGCCGAACGCCGGTCTGCGGGAGCTGCTTTTTTTGGTGATTCCGGTTCGGTAGGCACTTCCGGAACGGCCGATTCCACGGGTTCCGGTTCGGGCTCGGCGGGGGCCGGAACGTCGGCGGCCTCGACTTCGGGCAGCGGATCGAGCGGCGCCGGCGTGGCCGGCGGCGGCGGATCGGCATGCAGGGGAACGACCTTGCCGGCGGGACGTTTTCCGAACATCAGCCCGCCTTCTTCGCCTTGCGGCGCCAGAACGGCACCTTCTCGGCCTCGGCCTTGGTGCCTGAGAGATCGACGCTGAGCTTGCGCAGGCCCGCCACCACCTTCGAGTTCTTGCCGGCCCTCGGCAGCGGCTTGCCGCTGGCGGTGCTGGCGGCGATGGGCTTGGCGTCATACGGGATCAGGTAGTCGATGCCGGTCTCGGCGCCCTTTTCGAAGTCCCGCTTGCCCAGCTCTCCGACCTTGGCCTGGCCGACCCGGTTGACCACCACCTTGACGCCGAGCTGGGGTGCCGACTTCTTGATGAAGCCGGTGAGGCGCATGGTGTCGCGCATGCCGGCCAGGGACGGATCGGAAACGACGATGACGTCGGCCGGCGCGGTGACATTGGCCAACTGCGTGCGCGCGGCGAACCGCGGCATGTCGATGACCACGCAGGCGAAGTCCTGGCGCAGGCTGTCGAGCAGCAGATCCAGCGCCGCCGGATCGAACGAGAACGGGTTGTCGAACGACTCCTCGGCGCCGAGCACATAGAAGTTGTCGCTTTCGCGCACCATGGCGCGCTCGATGAACAGGCCGTCGATGCGGCCCGGGTTCTCCAGCGCCTCGCGGAATCCCCACCCCGGCTCCAGGTCGAGGGCCAGGGCGCAGGTGCCGAAGTAGAGGTCGAGGTCGACCAGCGCCACCTTGCGGTCGCGCTCGTGGGCGAGCATCCAGGCGGTGTTGACGGCGACGGTGCTGGCACCGACGCCACCGCGGGCGCCGACCACGGCGATCAGCCGGCCCATGCCCTGTTCCGTCTCCGCCGGTTCGGCGGGCGGCTGCTCAACCCGGCTCAGCGCGGCGGCCAGAGCATCCGAGGACACCGGCTTCAGCAGGTAGTCGTGCACGCCGAGGTCGGAGAGCGACCGGTAGAGTTCGATGTCGTTGACGTCGCCGAGCGCGATCACCCGCGTGCCCTGGTCGCAGACGTCGGCAAGATCGACAACGGCAGCCAACGGATCGTCGATCCCGGCGACATCGACGACGAGCATTTCTGGCGTCGGGATTTCGGCGAGCTTGGCGCGGGCTTCCGTGGCGGTGCCGGACATCACCGCGGGATCGCCGATGCCGAGGGACTCGGCGGCACGGGTGACGGCGGCGCGGGTGACGTCGTCGCCGGCGAAGGCCATGAAACGGGCGGCCGGAACCGGGCGCGCAGCGCGAAGGGCCTTGGCGAGCATGGCTACTTCTCCGACGCGGAGTCGCCCGACTCCACCTTCTGCTGGGATTCGATGGTGCCGATGTCCTCCGGCGCCAGGGACGTGGTCTCGCCCTTGCGGTAGCGTTCGACCGACCGCGCCATGCGCTCGCCGTCGGCGAGACCGGGGCGTCGGCCGTGAACCAGATCGCCCGGATCGGCGACCATCAGTCCGAAATTGATGGCGGTGGCGCAGCCCCAGTTGCTGGACACCTGGTTGTTGAAGTTGCGGCCCGGCTTGCCGGTCCAGTCGGGACAGGCCGGCAGGGCGACGACGTAGCGGCGCAGGAACACGGTGACGGAATCACCCGCCGGGGGCTCGATGCCGAAGTCGCCGTGCATGGGCCGGACCTCGATGCCCTGCAGTTCGAGGAACGTGACCACCGAATCGAGCCGGCGCTCGGAGAACCGTCGGGCCTGTGTCCTGTCCTCGCCCTCCGGCATCCCGGCGAGGACGTAGACACGGTCGCCGAGACGGACGCGGGCGCGGTCGATGAAGGCTTCCAGGTCCTGCCCTTCGGCCGCGACCAGGCCGACTTCATCCTCGGCGAATCCGACATCGTGGCGGTACTGCACCTCGTGGGCCTTGGGCTCGCGCCGCGCCGGCACGTTCGACCAGTCCTCCAGGGGCAACTCTTCGGGATGCTGGAGCAGGTAGAGCCCTCCGGCACCGGCGGCGCCGGCGGTGATCTCGGCGAAGCAGTCCGACAGCGCGGTGCTCGCGGCAAGGATGGCGGCAATGGCCAGGGGCGTCTGACGCTTGGGGGTACGGGGGTCATGGGGGGCCTCGCGTTAGTCGAGTTGGAAACCGACCGGACCGATCAGGCGGCGGCCGTCGGGGCCGACCTTGGACGGATCGCCCTTGACCGGATTGCGGCGATGGGTGCCGCCGACGATCAGGCGCTCCAGGTCGTGCGGCGGCGAGAAGCCTTCGGTCGGCGTCGCCATGTTCCGGTTGGGGGTCGGCCGGACCACATAGGGCGTGACGATGATGACCAGCTCGCTCTCGTTGCGCTGGAAGCGGTCGGAGCGGAACAGCCCGCCGAGCACCGGCACGTCGCCGAGGCCGGGCAGCTTGTGGATGTCGTGGCTGACGTTGTTATGCAGCAGACCGGCGATGGCGAAGCTTTGGCCGCTGCCCAGCTCGACGGTGGTCTCGGCGCGCCGCGTGGTCAGCGACGGGATGGTCAGCGTACCGCCGGCCAGCGGCACCGAGATGGCGCCCTCGTTGGACAACTGGCTGACCTCGGGACGGACGTGCAGGTTGATGCGCGTCTCGCCGACGAGGGTGGGGGTGAACGCCAGGCTGACGCCGAACTTCTTGAACTTGACGATGACCCGGTTGTCGCCCTCGGGGATGAGGATCGGGAACTCGCCGCCGGCCAGGAAGCTGGCGGTCTCGCCCGACATCGCCGTCAGGTTGGGCTCGGCGAGCACGGTGATCAGGCCCTCGTCCTCGAGCGCATCGATCAGCGCATTGAAGTCCCAGCGGGTGTTGCCGAAGGTGCGTCCGAAGCCCGTCGTCACCACGTCCTGGATGACGTTAACCGTGAACGGGTTAAACGTCGCCAGGCCGAACGAGAAGCCGCCGACGGCGCCGACGATGTTCCAGTTGAAGCCGAGCTGCTTCTCGATGTCGCGGGAGATTTCAGCGACGCGGACCCGCAGGTTGATCTGCATCGGCGCGGTGACGCCGAGGCGGTTGATCACCTCGCCGTCCTCGCCGACGAACCGGGCGGCCAGCCGCCGCATGTCCTCGGACGCCGAGGCTGACTTGACGATGCCGTCGATGACGATGGTGCCGTCGATGCTGGTGAACGACACGTCGGCGTCGGGATGGAGCTGGCGCGCCGAGGTTTGCAGCCGCGACAGGTTGTGGGTCACCGAGACGTCGACGTTGGCCAGCACCTTCTCGCGGGCGTCAACGGCATAGAGCGTGGTTTCGCCGGTGCGCTTGCCCATCAAGTAAACGAGGCTCGGCGACTTGACCTGGATGTCGGCGACTTCGGGATCGGCGACGAACACGGTCGCCGCCGGCCGGACCAGGCTGCCCTTGTTGACTTCCAGGCGGAGCGCCGAACCGTCGGCGGCGACCACGTTCGGCGCGGCATTGGCGGCGTCGACCGCGGTGATCGCGGCACCGAGCGTCAGAACGGCGACGACGATGGCGCGAAGGCGGGAGATCCAGGGGGTCGGGGTCATCGGTCTCTCCTCAGAACACGGCCTTCTCGGCCTCGCTGCCGCGAACCACGTTGACTTCGCGGCCCCGGCCCTTGGCGTTCAGGCCACGGGGATCGCCGAGCATGTAATAGACGTCGTAGTCGAGGGTGTAGCTGCGGGGGTTCTTGCGGCGCGCCCGCTCTTCGGCCCGCTGGCGGGCCGGCAACAGGCTGATCGGCCGCGACGAGTCGTGGGCGCCGGCCGTGCCGTTGACCGTGGCACCGTTCCGGGCGCTGGCGCCGTTGACCACCGCGCCGTTGACCTCGCCCTCCGCGTGGGAGGCGGTCTTCATCCCGGGCAGCTCCAGCATCTGGTCCTCGCGGACTATGCTGTGCAGGCTCAGCGACAGCGTGCCGATCTCCAGCGCGATGGCCACCCGTTCGGCTTGCTTCGGCGTCACTTCCAGGGTCGCCGTCTTGGCCACCCGGGCGGTGCCGTCGACGTTCTCGACCCGCTGGTCGATGGCCAGAACCCGCACGTGGGTCAGCAGGGTCTCGCTGAAATAGCGGGTCTCTGCGTCGTCGGTTTCCGGGTCCTTGACGTTCATGCGGATGGTCAGCAGCAGGTCGACCCAGTCGCCGGGGAACACGAACCCGGAGATGCCGGTGGTGGCGTCGACGGGCACCGAGACCGCGCGCATGGTCGGATCGAGCACGGCGGCGAGGAATCCCCGCTCGCCGGGGTGGACGACGCGGGACGCGGTGATCGGCTCGCCGGAGACGAGATGGTTCCGCGCCACGGCTCCCTCGAAATCGGTGATCACGCCCTCGCCGCGGACGACGAAGTCCTCGGCGATGCCGTCCTCCGGCCACGCCTGCCACTTCAGGTCCTCGGGCTTGAGGAAGGTGCCGGTCGGCAGATCCTTCTTGGTCACCAGGACCTCGACGGCGATGCTGACCGGCTGCTCCTCGACCTCCGGCCGCTCGGCTTCCATCGCCGCGCGTTCGGCTTGGATCCAGCTGTTGGCGAAGAAGGCGGTGAATCCGGCCGCCGACAGCGCGGCGACGACCAGCAGGATGGTGCGCAGGTTCATCGTCCGGTCTCCTTCTCAGACGCCGAACAGCGCCGGTGCGATGCAGACGATGGCGCCCAAGGCGATGGCGACGCCGTACGGGACGGCATTGCCGAGGACGGCATCGCGCAGCGGTGCGGCGCCGCACATCTCGCAGACCCGGGCGACGGAGAACCGCGCCCCAGTCGCCATCACCGCAGCGAGCACGCCTCCGGCGATGGCGGCGACGAGCAGGAAGTTCAGGATCATGCCGGGCCCGGCCCACAACGCCGCGGCCGCCAGCATCTTGACGTCGCCGCCGCCCACTACGCGCGCCGCGAACAGCACGAACCCGACGGCGAACACGCCGCCGGCAACGGCCAGCGCCGCGATCCAATCGACGGGCATGGGGCTGGAGACGACCCAGGCCGGGTACAGCGCGGCGAGGCCGGCGGTGATCCGATTGGGAATTCGAAAAGACGTCGCATCGGTGTACGCGGCGAACGCGACCAGCGCGACGAACAGGGTGGCGACGAGCAGCTGCGGGGCGAAAACGCCGGACATCGTCGGGCCTCGGGGTCCTGGGGTGATCCTGGGGGTGATCCCGGATGTGATCCGTGGAGGTCCCGGAAAGCGCCGTGTTGGCCGGGATCCGGTCCGCCCCCTCGGGCTCCGGGGGCGGCGTGTCAGCCGCGCCCCGGGGGGGAGGTTAGCCCGAAGGTCGGACGTGGAACGCCGGGAACGGAGCCAAACCCGGCCGCCACGGTGACACGGTTAGTTGACCGCGTTCAGCAGCTGGTTGGCGACCTCGGTGAACATGGTGTCCAAAGACACGCCAAGGCCTTCCATGGCCGCCATCGCGGCGACCGACACCAGGGCGGCGATCAGGCCATACTCGATGGCCGTGGCACCGGATTCGTCCTTGAAGATGCTGATAAGGGTTTTCATGGCAAACCTCCAATAGCAAGACAGCATGCCCGGTAAAGGCGCCACGAAGTTATGATTAAGGAACAGTTAAGTCAAAAATTTTATTTGCGATCAGAGTATTTGAAATTTTCAGATCATTTATTTCGACATTTATTCTCTTTTTCTACTCAATATAGATTCTGTTGAAAAACTCTGCCATTGCGGCGGGGCAGCGGGGCTGATTCACTCCTCTCATTGCGAGGGGGGAGTGACGGCGATGATGGGTGAACGGCAGGTTGGACCAGGGGGCCTTGTTCTACGA
>Ga0209568_1000395_pt1 | contig 15161 bp, 20 predicted proteins | sample WorMetOlspDAHAB2_FD_187406 | JGI IMG/M metagenome (GOLD analysis project Ga0209568, IMG submission 187406) | Marine gutless worms symbiont microbial communities from Max Planck institute for Marine Microbiology, Germany - Olavius sp. DAHAB.2... ...
GCCTTCCCTGGCAGCAGGTGCGCGATCCGTTCCCATTGGTCGTCACGCAAATTCAGTCGCGCCATTTCTACGCCCTCCAATCATTAGCTGAGCGTAGTCTACCAGGTTTATTGTCAACACTACCTAGTACCTAGTTTCAGCCTATTTTACATTCCAAGGGTCAGTAAGACACGGAAACCTAATGTGTTCATCAGCCCTATACAGGAAAATAGACTGAAACTAGGTATTAGACATTGAAACTCTCGCCACAGCCGCAGGCGTCCTTGACGTTGGGATTGTTGAACTTGAAGCCTTCGTTGAGTCCCTCCTTGGCGTAATCGACCTCGGTCCCGTCGAGATAGAGCAGGCTCTTGGGGTCCACGATGACCTTGACCCCCTGATCCTCGAACACCTGATCCTCGGCCTCCAGCTCATCCGCGAACTCCATCACGTAGGCCATGCCGGAGCAGCCGGAGGTCCGCACCCCGAGGCGTAGTCCCAATCCCTTGCCGCGATTGGCGAGGAATTTACGGACATGATCCGCCGCCGCCGTCGTCATCGTGATACTCATGATTCGACTCCCTGAGCATCCTGCTTCTTCGTGTAGTCCTGAATCGCGGCCTTGATGGCGTCTTCCGCCAACACCGAGCAGTGAATCTTGACCGGCGGCAGGGTCAGCTCATCGGCGATGTCCCGGTTCCTGATCTCCTGGGCCTCATCCAGGGTGCGACCCTTGACCCACTCCGTCAGCAGGCTGCTGGAGGCGATCGCCGAGCCACAGCCGTAGGTCTTGAAGCGGGCGTCCTCGATGATGCCCTGGTCACTGACCTTGATCTGGAGGCGCATCACGTCCCCGCAGGCCGGCGCCCCGACCATGCCGGTGCCTACCGCGCCGTCGTCGTTGTCGAACTTGCCCACGTTGCGCGGGTTCTCGTAATGGTCCAATACCTTTTCGCTGTATGCCATGGTCTGTTACCTCTCGACAAAAACATCGAAGCCGGGCGGGTATCAGTGCGCCGTCCACTGTACGGCGCTCAAATCGATGCCGTCTTTATACATATCCCACAGGGGGGATAGCTCGCGTAGTCGTGCGACCTGTTCCCGGATCTTCCCGACCGCGAAGTCCACTTCTTCCGAGGTCGTGAACCGCCCGAGCGAGAAGCGGATGGAGCTGTGCGCCAGCTCGTCCTCGCGTCCCAAGGCTCGCAGCACATAGCTCGGCTCCAGGCTGGCCGAGGTGCAGGCGGAGCCCGAGGAGACCGCCAGGTCCTTCAGGGCCATGATGAGGGATTCACCCTCGACGAACGCAAAGCTCAGGTTCAGGTTGCCGGCCACCCGCCGGTCCCGGTCGCCGTTCAGGACGACCTGCTCCAGATCCTTGAGGCCATCCCACAGGCGATGGCAGAGGGCCAATACACGCTCGTTCTCCGTGGCCATCTCCGAGTAGGCGATCCGGAAGGCCTCGCCCATACCGACGATCTGGTGCGTGGCGAGGGTGCCGGAGCGCATGCCGCGCTCATGGCCACCGCCGTGCAGCTGCGCCTCCAGACGCACCCGCGGCTTCCGTCGCACATAGAGGGCGCCGATACCCTTGGGGCCGTAAATCTTGTGGGCCGAGAAGGACATCAGGTCGATCTTCATCCGTTCCAGATCGATGGGGACTTTACCGGCGCTCTGGGCGGCATCGACGTGGAACAGGATCTTGTGCGCCCGGGTCAGCTCGCCGATGCCGGCGATGTCCTGGATGACACCGATCTCGTTGTTCACATGCATGATCGAGACCAGGATGGTGTCGTCCCGCAGGGCGGCTTCCAGCTTGGCCATATCGATAAGGCCATCGGGCCGGGGGTCGAGATAGGTGACCTCGAATCCCGCGCGCTCGAGGTGACGGCAGGTATCCAGCACCGCCTTGTGCTCCGTCTTGGCGGTGACGATATGCCGGCCCCGCTTGTGATAGAAATGGGCGACGCCCTTGATCGCCAGGTTATCCGACTCGGTGGCGCCGGAGGTCCAGACGATCTCCTTGGGATCGGCCTTGACGAGCGCCGCCACCTGGCGGCGGGCCTCGTCCACCGCCTCTTCCGCTTCCCAGCCGAAGGAATGGGAGCGCGAGGCCGGATTACCGAATCGACCCTCCGGGGTAAGATAGCCGCACATTTTCTCGGCGACCCGGGGGTCGACGGGGGTGGTCGCCGAGTAGTCCATGTAGATAGGTAGCTTCATCTTCATAAGGCTCCGAGACGCTTGGCATCGCCTGCCGGACGATCAGGCGCCGGCGCTCAATTCCCCGGTGTTGCGGCGATCGATCCTGACCTCGGGTCCCGGCGGGTCCCGGTGTTCGGCGCTACCTTGCCCTCCCTTGCCGTCGACCAGATCCTGCAGACTGATGCGGTTGAGATATTCATAGATCCGAGTGCTCAGATCCTGCCACAGGTCATGGGTCAGGCAGGGACCTTCGTTCCGGCAGTTGTGGGCGCCGCCGCACCGGGTGGTATCCACACGCTCGTCCACCGCGGAGATGACCTCCGCCACATGGATCTCGGATGCATTCCGCGCCAGGCTGTAGCCGCCGCCGGGACCACGCATGCTCGAGACGAGGGAGCGCATACGCAGTCTGGAGAAGAGTTGCTCCAGGTAGGACAGGGAGATGCCCTGACGGTGCGCGATGTCCGCCAATGGGATCGGTCCCTTCCCGCGATGGAGCGCCAGATCGAGCATCGCGGTGACGGCGTAGCGCCCTTTCGTAGTCAGTCTCACGGGTGATTTACTCTTGCCTTGAGGAAGTCTCGACAGGCTACAATAACCGACTCATTCAGTCAAGTATTAAGTCGCGCACATTTTCTCAGAATCAGGACGTGCTAGTACCTAGTTTCGGTTAATATTGCAAGCGCACAGGAAGGATGCTCACATCAAGCTCAAGCAACTCTACCCGCAATATAAGGAAAAACTAGGTACTAGGCCCTGTTGACATTTGGTTTGCACTTACCGGCCAGGTATGGGGTAATCGCCATGGACCTAGTGGACTGAGTGGACACTGTGGACAGGAGGTAACCCCCGTCCATGTTGTCCATTGTGTCTACTCTGTCCACGGCAGCTACCACCGAACCCATCCGCCTCACCCTAAATGTCAACAGCCCCCTAGATCCCACCCTTTCAGATCAGCCGCAAACTCCTCGGGGTTGCGCACGACCGAGCGGAATCTGCTCGCCAGGGCCATGATGGTCGACACCGCTGCCGCGCTGGCCTGATGCTCGCGTACCGCTTGTGTGTCCTGTTCCTGGGCCAGATCGATCTTACGGCCCGTGCCGTTGTCCACAAGGCCGATACCGGTGGATGCGGACAGACCTGCCGCTGCGCGGCGGCCGAGGGTGTTGACGATTTCCTTGGCCCCGCCCACGGCCTGATTCCACCAGGAGGAGGCCGCTACACCGCCATCCCGACGGGGTGTTAGGGTACGGATAATCCATTCCGGTAGTACGGATTGCTTGCTGCACTCTGATCGCAGGAAAACGGAGATCACCTCAGCTCGCGGGGGGCAGGTTGTCGAGCCTCATGCGCACCTGATCCGTGTTCGGGGCACCGGCGGCGAGTGCTTGCTCGTAGGCGGTGCGGGCGGCGGCCATATGGCCCTGGGCCTCTGCGATCTCACCGCGCAGGGCGGCGAAGGCGCCCCCGAAGCCGCCGCCGTTCTCATACTGTGCGGCCAAGCCTGCCGCGCCCTCGAGGTCGCCCTCCGCGATCAGGACCCGGACCAGGCGCAAGACGGCGATGCGCCTGATGCCGGGAACGGGGGAGCCGGCGATCGCCTGCTCCAGGGCGGTGCGGGCGGCGGCCAGGTTGCCGGCTTCCACCTCGACACGGGCCCGCGCCAGGGAGGCCAGAGGCGCATAAGCGGTGGAAGTAAACTCCTCGCGCAGCAGCTTGGATTGTGCGCGCGCGGATTGGGCATCGCCGGTGTCGGCGTCGGTCAAGAGTCGCTCGAAGGCCGAGGAGGCCTGTTGTCTCACCGTTTCCCGGTAGTTTATCCAGGCCCGCCAACCGAAGATGGCCCCCAGGCCGATGCTCACGCCGAGAAAGATGGAGAGACCGTTCTCCTTCCACCATTTCTTGATCGCTTCGGCCCTTTCCTCATCCGTTTCGTAGTTGATCACGAGGCCCTCCTGCGGATTCTCGAATATCGATGCGGTTCGCTGTGCTCACTGTACCCTACACTTCCGGCGCGATCCTAATGAGTTGTCCAGCTTATCTGGAACTGCCAGGCCTTTCTCAATAGAGCCTTTTGCAGCCATCGCGCGAAACCGCGTTTCGGCGTCGAATTCGGCAATCGCCTGGGTCGAGAGCCCATCCATGAGCTTGTCGATGCTGATGTGCTTGTGCTTCGCCAATGCCTTTAATCGCATGTGCTTGTCGTCAGGCAGTCTTGTAGGTCGGGTTAGGCACGTCTTTCGATGCTGAGGGATGCAAACACTGTCGAACGCGCCGTAACCCGACATTCGGTCTGCACACTGGCATGCTCAGTAGAGGGTGCAGATTCAAACCAAGCCGGCTGTCTACAGCGCTAAAGGTGGGATGCGCTACACTTTCCCGCCCTACGCGGGCTGCAGTTACCCCTTCACGCAGTGAGGAGCTCCCGCTCAACGCAATCCAGCCGGTTGAGAAAATCCAATAAGCGCTCTTCGGAGAACAAGTAATATTTTCCGTCCATCAGCTTGGATACCTCAGCCTGATCGACCCCCAGCAGCTCGGAGATTCCTCCCCACTGCTCGAGTCTTCTCTCCTCCAGGAGTTTGCGTACGATATGGCCCAGCTGAGCACGGGCCATCAATCCCTCTGCATCATCAAGCTCCATATCGGCAAATAGGTTACCACTGCTTATTACGAAGTCGTTTTTGCCCATCACCTTGCCTCCTTATCCATCTCCACGGTTTGCCTATAGCGATGTTTGATCAAATCCACATCAGGTCGGGGTGTCTTGATGCCCTGCTTTGCCTTCTTCTGGAAGGCATGAAGAACGTACACACACTCGCCAATTCGCACCGCGTACACTGTTCGATAGGTGTCGGTATCGAAGCGGGTAACAATCTCGAACACGCCGCTCCCCACACCTTATAAATGGCTTGACATCGGGAGACATATCGCCCTTTTGTGCATCGTACAGGGCTACGCCAATCTCCCGGCGCACCCTTGGCGGGAATTTCCTGACCTGCTTCAGTGAGCCCCCCATCCAGACAACGGGCCTCGTATCCGCATCGTTCAACTACTTTGTTCCATTTATACTTAGAATTATGAAGAAATTAACTTATTATTTAGCTTAAAGGCGAATGATGTTTACTATATCTTATTGTTTTTTTAAGAGATTATTCTATAGCTTTGCTCGAATTTAAGAAAGTAAATATTGTGAATTATCAAAGTATATTCCGATTTCCCTGAGCTATCCCCTGATTCCGATCCACCGCCGGAACCCGACTCATTACCACCATCTCCACTCTGTGCCGTCGGCGTAGATTCAGGTACTCGCTCCATGGTTGGAATGTTTGCGCTGTTTGTAGAAATAGACATCTCATTTGGTATCTGCCTGCGCATCGTAGAGATGTTCGTGTTCTGGTAGTGGTAAGTTTTTAAATGGTTTGCGTGGACTTGTTTTGATCCCCTCTCCCCGGCCCTCTCCCGGAGGAAGAGGGAGTATAGCCTATTAGAGCGCCAAACCCACTGCCAGTGGCAATGGTTCCATTTAAACCTTAACCATTACCCGTGTTCTCTCCTTCGTCTTTTTTTCTCATAACTTTACCTCTGATCTGATATTGATTTCATAGTATATTGAGTATTACAAAAATCATGATTGATACTATTGCTGTTCCAAATGATAATTCTGCGATGAGATTTAAATGCCCATTTATATTTTTAAAGGTATTTTTTCTGTTGAAAGCCTCTTCTTTGCCGCCGATGTAATAATCCTCAGCGTTTTTTAATTGAACGGAAAGCGCCTTATTACTGACCCGAAAAGCCGCTAGTGATATGATAATGCTCACGAGAAGAAATACCCATCCAATGATTATAAGCCACGTGTAATCAGACGTTTTAAGTGGAATTATAGAGTGTATCGCTGTTAGGGAGAATCCCAGGGTAGCAGAAGAAAGCGTAAGAAGGGCCTTGTCGTGATTTTCAGTATTTGAAAGATCACGTTTGTGTATTTCGTCACGAAGCCGAGCATATATTTCTCTGTGTTGCTTGTCATCGGTTTCTTGGCACTTCATCGTTCCCAACCTTCCCCGGTCTTGGCTTGTTCCAGTGTCGAACCGCGTTGCTCCGGCTCTCGTTTTGTCACTCGATCGATGCAATTCGCTATGCTCACTGTACCCTACACTTCCGGCGCAATCCTAATGAGTTGTCCAGCTTATCCAGAACTGCCAGGCCTTTTTCAATAGAGCCTTTTGCAGCCATCGCGCGAAACCGCGTTTCGGCGTCGAATTCGGCAATCGCCTGGGTCGAGAGCTCATCCATAAGCTTGTTGATGCTGATGTGCCTGTGCTTCGCCAATGCCTTTAATCGCATGTGCTTGTCATCAGGCAGTCGCACGGTCAAGGTTGCCATATCACTCTCCTGCCATCAAATACAAAGCATAACAAGATGGCCCTCTTATTGCTGCCTGTTCTTCGGGCAGCTTGTATCCGAGTCGCCGATCTGGTCAACTGCGAACGAGACGCCTACGCTCCGGCGTGAGGTGTCCGTTCGTGGGGAAACCGGCGCCGGGCAGGGACAAGCCCTGCCCCTACATGGGTGATGTGCTCGCTCACGCGGGAATCACATTCGTAGGGTGGGCTGCGCCCACCGGAAGGCTGCACCCATCGGGAAGGCACGAGCTGCCTGCTCGCGTGCAAAATTACAACGAAGGCACAACAAAAAAATCCGTTGGAGGAGAAACCTATGTCCATGAAGATCGGGGCCCCGCGGGAGGTCCATCCGGGCGAGAGCCGGGTTGCCGTCACGCCGGACACGGCGGAGCAGCTGCGCAAGCTCGGTTTCTCGGTGGCGATCGAGGCCGGGGCCGGCGAGCAGGCCCACTTTCCCGATGATGCCTATCGGGAAGCGGGGGTCGAGATTGTCGAGAACGTCAAGGATCTGTGGGCCCGGTCCGATATCATTCTCAAGGTCAACGCCCCCGAGACCCATCCGCACGAGGCTATCGACGAGATCGAGCTGCTGCGCGAGGGCGGCACCCTGATCAGCTTTATCTGGCCGGCCCAGAATCCGGAGCTGATGGAGCAGCTGGCCGCCCGCAAGGCGACCGTCCTGGCCATGGACAGCGTGCCCCGCATCTCGCGTGCTCAGAAGATGGACGCCTTGAGCTCCATGGCCAACGTGGCCGGCTACCGCGCCGTGGTCGAGGCCTCCAACTACTTCGGCCGCTTCTTCACCGGCCAGGTGACGGCCGCAGGCAAGATCCCCCCGGCCAAGGTGTTGGTCATCGGCGCCGGGGTCGCCGGGCTGGCCGCGATCGGCGCCGCCGGCTCCATGGGCGCCGTGGTCCGCGCCTTCGACACCCGCCCGGAAGTCAAGGAGCAGGTGGAGAGCATGGGGGCCGAGTTCCTGATGCTCGATTTCAAGGAAGAAGGCAGCGGCGAAGGCGGCTACGCCAAGGTGATGAGCGAGGAATTCATCGAGGCCGAGATGGCGCTCTTCTCCCGCCAGGCCATGGAGGTGGACATCGTCATCACCACCGCCCTGATCCCCGGCAAGCCGGCGCCCAAGCTGATTACCGAGGCCATGGTGGAGTCCATGCAGGAGGGCAGCATCATCGTCGATCTGGCCGCCCGTCAGGGCGGTAACTGTGCCTTGTGCGAGCCCGGCGAGGTGGTGGTGCGTCACGGCGTGACCATCGTCGGCGAGCTGGAGCTCCCGACTCGGTTGCCCACCCAGTCCAGCCAGCTCTACGGCACCAACCTGCGCCATCTGCTGACCGATCTGACGCCGAACAAGGATGGCCGGATCGACGTGAACATGGAGGACGAGGTCATCCGGGGCACCACCGTCATCAAGGACGGTGAGATAACCTGGCCGCCCCCTCCCCCCAAGCTGCAGGCGACCCCAACCCCCGCCAAGGCGACGCCGGCGGTCACCCCCCAGTCGGCGGCGACGGAACCGACCGCGGAGAAGAAGCCCAGGGGCCTGGTCACCGCGGCCATGATGGGCGTCGGCCTCCTGGCCCTGCTCGGCCTGGGCAGCGTGGCCCCGACGGACTTTCTGGCCCATTTCACCGTGTTCGTGCTGGCCTGCTTCGTGGGCTACATGGTGATCTGGAACGTGACCCCGGCCCTGCACACCCCTCTCATGAGCGTTACCAACGCCATCAGCGGCATCATCGTCATCGGCGCCCTGCTCCAGGTCTCCAACGAGCAATCCTGGTTGGTCGTCGTACTGGCCGCGATTTCCATCCTGATCGCCACCGTCAATGTCTTCGGCGGTTTTTATGTCACTCAGCGCATGCTGCACATGTTCAGGAAATAAGGGGGTACGACAATGACCGAAGGCATTCTGACCACCGCATATATCGCGGCCAGCATCCTCTTCATCCTGGCCCTGGGTGGATTGAGTCACCAGGAGACGGCTCGGCGCGGCAATGTCTACGGCATCATCGGCATGGCCATTGCCCTGATCGCCGTCATCGCCAGCGAGTTCGTCACCAATTACGCCATCCTGGGGGTGTGCATCGCGATCGCTGCCGTTATCGGCATCTCTGTCGCAAGGCGCGTGCAGATGACCCAGATGCCGGAGCTGGTAGCCATCCTGCACAGCTTCGTGGGTCTGGCCGCCGTGCTGATCGGCTTCGCCAGCTATCTGGACCCGGCGACCCACTTCGAAGGCCCTGATGCCCAGGTAGCCGAGACCATTCACGAGATCGAGGTCTATCTCGGCGTCCTGATCGGCGCGGTCACCTTCACCGGCTCGGTCATCGCCTTCGGCAAGCTGAGCGCCCGTATCTCCAGCAAGCCCCTGGCCCTGCCGGCCCGCCACTGGCTGAACCTGGGGCTGGGACTGGTCTGCCTGGGGCTCGGCGTGGTGTTCGTGGGGGCCGAGGACGCGGGCTCCGGCCTGATCCCGCTGTTGATCATGACCATCATCGCCTTCGCCTTCGGCGTCCACATGGTGATGGCCATCGGCGGCGCCGACATGCCGGTGGTGATCTCGATGCTCAACAGCTACTCCGGCTGGGCCGCGGCGGCCACCGGCTTCATGCTCTCCAACGACCTGCTGATCGTCACCGGCGCCCTGGTGGGCAGCAGCGGCGCCATCCTCTCCTACATCATGTGTCGCGCCATGAACCGCAAGTTCCTGGCGGTAATCGCCGGCGGCTTCGGCACCGCCGGCGGCACGGCCGCCGCGGACAGCGATCAGGGAGAAGTCATTGCCGTCTCCGCCGAAGAGACGGCGACGCTGCTCAAGGACGCCAGGCAGGTGGTCATCGTCCCCGGTTACGGGATGGCGGTGGCCCAGGCGCAGCACGTGATCAACGACATCACCCGCAAGTTGCGTGACCAGGGTGCCGAGGTGCGCTTCGCCATCCACCCCGTGGCGGGACGCATGCCCGGCCACATGAACGTGCTCCTGGCCGAGGCCAAGGTCCCCTACGACATCGTCATGGAGATGGACGAGATCAACGACGACTTCCCGGACACGGACGCGGTGCTGGTCATCGGCGCCAACGACATCGTCAATCCCTCGGCCCAGACCGACCCGGAGAGTCCTATCGCGGGCATGCCGGTCCTGGAGGTCTGGAAGGCCAAGACGGTGGTAGTGATGAAACGGAGCATGGCGACCGGCTATGCCGGGGTGCAGAATCCGCTGTTCTTCGAGGACAACACCCGGATGCTCTTCGGCGACGCCAAGGCCAGCGTGGACGCCATCCTGGCGAGTGTCTGATCCTAGTACCCCATTTCATCCCATTTTGCGCGTGTAGGGAACGCCTCCGTGCCGTTCCGCAAGCTGTTCGGAACGCCAGGTCGGGCGTTCCCTGCAGCAAAATCAAGCGAAATGATGTACTAGGCTTGATGACCTCGACGTCTGTGCCGGGATTTCTCCGGGTTGCGCAGCAGGAGGTAAAGGGCGCCGGTGCCTCCGTCGCGTCGGGTCGCCGAGCAAAAGGCGAGGACCTCGTCGTAGCGCCGCAACCAGTAGTTGACCTTGCGTTTGAGCACCGGCGGTTGCTCCGGCGAGCGGCCGCCTTTGCCGTGGATGATGAGGGCGCAGCGCACGTCCCAGCGCGCGCAGTCGCGCAGGAACTCGTCGAGAATGTGCTCGGCGTAGGCCGTGGTCAGGCCGTGCAGGTCCAGCTCCAGCCCGATCTCCAGATGTCCGCGCTGAAGATCGGCAAGCAGGCGCTTCTGCACGCCCGCGCGGGAAAAAAGCAAGTAGTCGTCGGTCTCGATCTCCGCCTCGGCCAGGGTCATGCGCCGGGGCTGTTCGCTCAGCTCCGGCGGCTGCACGATAGGGACCGGGGGCGGACGCCGTCGGAAGGGTTCGGCCTGATCGGTCGCGATGGGTTTTGCATCCTCGACGGCGTTGCGAAACAGTTTTGCTTCCGAGGTGTGTAGGTGTTTTCGCATGGTTCCGGCGGTAGTGGTAGTTTTTCAAGTGAGCACAAAAAGCCCCTCTCCCGGCGGGAGAGGGGCTTTTGCGACACCCTCGGAGGGAGAGGAGGTGCAGCCGGTGGCGTGCCCAACATATTGCTATCGGCGATGTTCTCATTTAAACATTAACCACTACCCCCACTTTCAACTCACCCACCACCGTTCCGGCAACTCTACGAGGGCAGGGGGTTCTTCCTTGCGGGCTATCCGGTGCATATGGATGCTACGGAAAGCGGGTCCGATACTTTGACCGCGTCCTACCCTCGGTGGTTCTTTAGGGCAACCGGATGATAACTCGACGGAACATGACTTTGGCGGAGTCGTTGGCGTGTCGATCAGGTCAGCGCAGCCTGGCTGCGGGCTGGTAGGCGCGGGCTTGCCCGCGCATTTCAATTGGTAGTGGCTCGGTTTGCGTGAACTTCAAGTTTGCGCAGAATCGCAAGCTGCACAAACTGAGCCACTACCTTTCAATTCCCTGGCTTGCAATCCGGCCCGATGGCTACTGATGACTGGGAGCCGGCTGCAACTCATTCATCGAAAAGTAATTTGTACGCGCTCACCTGGGTGGTGCTCAGCGGTTGGGTGTTCACCGTCCGGGATTCCAGTATTATGGGCTGTCTTGCAGGGCGCGGGTTGCTGCGTCGGGTTTGGCTAAGGTGAGCGCGTATCAACCTTTGCGTAAGGCAGGTGGATTTGACGTACCAGGTCGTCTTCGAGCCGGCGACGTGCCGGCAATCCGGCAATAGGGATGTAACTGACGATGCAACACGGGATCGGGATGACATCGCAGCGCACGCGCGAGCGTCTGATTCAGCGGCTCGAGGCGGCCGGAATCCGCAATCCGGATGTGCTCGACGTCATGCGCCGGTTACCGCGCCATCTGTTCGTGGACGAAGCCTTGGCCAGCCGTGCCTACGAGGAATCGGCCCTGCCCATCGGCCATGGGTAGACCATCTCTCAGCCTTACACGGTGGCGCGCATGACCGAGGCGCTCCTGGCGCCGAGTATCCCCGACACCGTATTGGAGATCGGTACCGGCTCGGGATTCCAGACCGCGGTGCTCGCTTCGCTGGTGCGTCGGGTCTACAGTGTCGAGCGGGTGGCGGACCTGGCGGAGCGGGCTCGGCATACCCTGAAGGGACTCGAGCTGTGCAACGTGCGTCTACGCCACGGCGACGGCGCCTTGGGTTGGCCGGAGTACGCGCCCTTCGGCGCCGTCATGGTCACCGCCGCGCCGGCGGAAATTCCCCGTGTGCTCGTCAATCAGCTGACCATGGGAGGTTGCATGGTACTGCCCATCGGGCATTCGGAGCAGCAGGTGCTGGTGCGGGTGTCGAGAACCGAGACGGGTTATGTCCACGAGATATTGGAGCCCGTCACTTTCGTACCCTTGCTCGGAGGCGTGGCTTGATGCGCATCTTCTCCTCGCTCTACGACCGCGTCATGGCCTGGTCGCGGCACCGTCACGCCCCCTGGTATCTGGGTGGTCTGAGCTTTGCGGAATCCTCTTTCTTTCCCATCCCGCCGGACGTGATGCTTGCCCCCATGAGTATGGCCGAGCCGCGGAAGGCCTGGTGGTTCGCGGGCCTGACCACGGTCACCTCGGTGCTCGGCGGTCTGCTAGGTTATCTGATCGGCCTCTTCGCGTTCGAGCTGATCACCCCCCTGGTCGCGGAAGGCGGCCGCTACGCCGAGCCCTTCGCCGCTGCCGAGGCCTGGTTCCGGGCCTGGGGTGTCTGGGCCATCTTCATCGCCGGGTTCTCGCCCATTCCCTATAAGATTTTCACCATCTCCGCCGGGGTGTTGCAGATGGCGCTGATCCCTTTCCTGATCGCCTCGGCGGTGGGGCGCGGGGCGCGTTTTTTTCTGGTTGCCGCTCTCATGGCCTGGGGCGGCGAGCGGATGGAGAGCACCCTGCGGACATACGTGGACCGCATCGGATGGATCATGGTCCTGCTCATTGTCTTGGTGGTGCTCCTCCGGTAGGTTACGCGGATGAGGGCGAAAACGGTGCGGGTGACGGCAGGTGGGCAGCGAGGGCGGTAGCTTGCGGATGGTCAGCCGGCGAGCCGTATTCGCATTGGTTGCCCTGCTGTTCGTCCTGGTCCTGGCGGGGTGCAGCTCCGTAAGGCCTGCCCCGCCCGGCTACTACCGGATCCGTAGCGGCGACACCCTGTCCGAGATCGCCCGTCGGTATAGGGTCGGCTACCGGACGCTGGCACGCTGGAACAGGCTGGGTCCTCCCTATCGCATCTACGCCGGCTCTCTGTTGCGTATAAAACCGCCGCGCGGGAAGGTCCGCTCGACCAACCGCGGTGCTCGCCGAACGGCAAAGAGGGCAAAGCGGTCGAGAGCCCGCGGCAGGGCTGCTGCCAGGGCCTCGACCAGGGCAACGCGGCGGGCAGCGGATAAGCGTGCGCAGGCGGCATCCGGATTGCGCTGGCGGTGGCCGCTCGGTGGTCAGGTGGTGCAAAGGTTCCGGCGGGGGGACCGGACGCAGCAGGGTATCCGCATCGCCGGGCGTTCCGGTCAGAAGGTGGTGGCCGCGGAGAGCGGGACCGTAGTCTACAGCAACAGTGGACTCAAGAGTTACGGGAACCTTGTCATCATCAGGCATGCCAATGGCTATCTGAGTGCTTACGGCTTCAACCGCCGGCTCCTGGTGCGCGAAGGTGCCCGCGTGAAACGCGGTCAGGGTATCGCGGAGGTGGGACAGGCGTCCGATGGGACCTATCGTCTCCACTTCGAGATTCGGAGAAAGGGTACCCCCGTGGATCCGCTGCGGTATCTTCCGTAAATCCCGACCCTGGGTATCTCAGCCGCGAGGGAAGGTTCGCATGACCAGGACCGATGAGCGAGACGATCCGGATGCTGAGCCCGAGCTCGGCAGCGACGCCGTGGAGGATGCGACGGATGGTCCCGAGCCGGAGGCGATCAGCGCGGGAGCGGGCGACGGTGACGGGCCGCCGGATGCGGTCGCGCCGCCCTCGAGTCGGTTCGCGGCGGGGGACGGCGACGTCGATGCGATCCGTCTGTATCTCAATGAGATCAGCGGCTCCGGACTCCTGACGGACGAAGAAGAGGTCCGTTTCACCCGCCTTGCCCACGGCGGCGATGAGACCGTGCGCCAGCGTATGATCGTCAGCAACCTGCGGCTGGTGGTCAAGGTCGCGCATCGCTATCTCAACCGCGGGCTCCCGCTCCCGGACCTGATCGAGGAAGGCAATCTCGGTCTCATGCGGGCCGTGGAGAAGTTCGACCCGGAGCGTGGCTTCCGCTTTTCGACCTACGCCATCTGGTGGATCCGCCAGAGCATCGAGCGAGCCGTTATGAATCAGGCACGCACGGTCCGCCTTCCCATTCATGTGACCAAGGAGATCAACGCCTATCTCAGGGCGGCCAGGAGCCTCACCCAGCAGCTCGACCACGAGCCCACCACGGAGGATATCGCCGGACTTCTGAACAAGCCGGTCGGGGAGGTCAAGCGCATGCTCGATCTGAACGAGCATATTACCTCGGTCGACACCCCCTACGGCAGGGATGCGGACGGGTATCTCCTGGATAGGCTGCAGGACGAATCGGCCGCGGATCCCGCTGATAGTCTCCATGACCACGCCATCCGGTCCTACCTGGACCATTGGCTGGAGAAGCTCAACGATAAACAGCGCACGGTCGTGGAGCGCCGCTTCGGACTCCACGGCCATGATCGCACTACCTTGGAGGGCGTGGCCCGGGAGCTCGGCGTAACCCGCGAGCGGGTCCGCCAGATCCAGATCACCGCCTTGCGGCAGCTGCGGCGCATCCTCGAGCAGGAAGGCTTTTCCGTGGATGCTTTTTTCAAATAGAGCTTGGCCCATGAGTCACGATCAGAACTTCAAGAACCTCATCCTGGATTATCCCCACCAGGCCTGGCCTTTTTCGCGGCCGAAGAGGCCGCGGACCGGTTGTCCGGCGCCGAGGTGTTTCCGGCACGTCAGGAGCAGCTCAAGGACCGGCTTGGCGATCGTTTCCGGGAGCTCGATGTTCCCCTGCTGGTCCAATGGCCCGACGGTCGACGCGAGGCCCTGTTGTTCGTCCTCGAAGAAGAGAGCGACCCGCGACGCTTCTCCATCCACCGGCTGGCACACTACTGCCTGGATCTCGGCGAGCTGTATGAGACCGACCGGGTGGTGCCGGTAGTGATCTTCCTACGCGGACGGGCGCCTCGTTTGGAGCTGGTATTCGGTACTGAACGGCACACCTATCTGAGCTTCAACTTCATCGCTTGTGAGCTGGCCGCCATTGCCTACGAGCACTTTCGCGACAGCGACAACATCGTTGCCCGGCTCAACCTGCCCAACATGCACTATGCGCCGGGGCATAAGCTGGATGCCTATACCCAAGCCGTGAGCGGACTGGTAGATTTCGAAGGGGACCCGGAGAAGCGACTGAAATATACTCTAATAATTAATAATATTTACTTTTTTGAACGACTGAAATTTTAATGTGAGTAAAGAATCGAGTTTCTCTTTATGCTCTTCGTTTGCGCCATAAACACACTCAAGGATAGCTTTTTTG
>Ga0209568_1000396_pt1 | contig 15152 bp, 14 predicted proteins | sample WorMetOlspDAHAB2_FD_187406 | JGI IMG/M metagenome (GOLD analysis project Ga0209568, IMG submission 187406) | Marine gutless worms symbiont microbial communities from Max Planck institute for Marine Microbiology, Germany - Olavius sp. DAHAB.2... ...
GTATATAGTCTTTCTCTAATTTAAAAAAAATTTGGTGTCGGTGAGTATACTAGTCCACGAGGTGACCAGTCAATGGCTTGACTAACCATTGGTTGGTTTGTCGGCAAATTGCCCAGTATAATGCATTGACCGACACCCGTATAACCTGCATAATATTCATTTTGTTAGTAATGGGCTTGAGGGCCAGGCATCATACACTGCAAAATCAGATGTTTAAAATACAGAATGTCTGGAATGTAGTAAGTCCAATTACCGGACAATTCCCCAACAAGCCAACTTGAAATTAGTCAAGTTGTGAAATAGACAACTTTTGGACTGTAGGATTAGCAGACCAGTCAGCTTGAACTTACCAAATGTTTGATGGAAAATCAGGAGTAAATGATTGCTTTAAATTTGATTTGTTTTTAAATTTGCTCTCGTTCAGTTCACTAGTTCGTGAATTATCCAGTCTGTTTTTGACCAGCATACACTTGACTGACTGCCAGTTGGTTTGTCGGTGAATTGTCTGGTTACTCGAAGTCTTCCCCTCTTGTAAGTAAAATAATTGTTTTTACTTTGACTTGTGTTTTTTTGGTGGAACTTGTATAAAAAGACCAGTGGCTGATTTACAATTTGGTAAATTTTCTTTGCAAACTAAGCTTTAGGTTAATATGTAAAACAGGGTTTTTAAAATTTCAACATATAAGTTATATTTCCTTGTGAGTTAGTATTGTGGTTGTTTTTATATTGAGATACTGGTCTGTGGTTAATTTTTAGTAAGTAATGAAGTACCTGAGCACCCAGTCGTATCACCTGTGTCTGGTTGCATCTATGAACGTCGTCTCATTGAAAAGTACATCACAGAAAATGGCACAGATCCTATGAATGGCGAGAAGCTAAATGCTGCTGAATTGGTGGACATCAAAAGTAAACATCATATTTGCTATATTTGAAACCATTATTATTTACATATTAACAGTTTCTTGTATTTGCTCTTTTTGCTGGGATGATGATTGTAACAGTTATGTCAATTCTTTTCATTATTTTTTTATGTTAGCTATTGTAGTCACTGCTGTGATTTTAATGATGTTGGCTCAATTTTACTTTTTGGCACATTTACTGTAATTTTTATAGTTACTGTTGTGTGAATTTGTATGTGTGTTATATGTGTTTATGTGTTTTATTTTTGCAGCACTTCCACTTGTTAAGCCAAGACCTCCTACAGCTACTAGCATTCCAGCAATATTGAAGTCACTGCAAGATGAATGGGTACTGATTTCACATCCTGTATAACTTTTTATTTGCACTTGAATTGGCTCATAGCTAATATCTATCTTTTTTTAGCTTTTATCTATTGGTAACCTTTGAAGCATTCACTGTTTAATGTCATAAGGATGTTTTATAATAACAAATGAAGAAATGTGTCATTACTTCCATAGGAAGTCAGTAGCGTTGCCACCAAGCAAAGATGGCTTTTTATCTTGTATGCTCAACTTTGCCAGTGTGATACAATTACATGTACCGTAATCATATCGGTGAGAACTGGAGTGTGCACCATGCAATGCAGGTTGTTGCAAGTGAGTTACTGAGTAAATTTATTTCAAAGAACCGGACATTTCGTGATGATATCACTTGACTGCTGACGACAGAAGTAAACACTGCAGGAAACAGCCACAGTTCAATAAACCCAATGACTACTCAAACTAAGTTATCCAGAGTAGTTGCTTATTATGATGCTTTGCTTTAAAACAAGGCTTATCAATTCTTGAGGCACAAGAGATTTGCATTTTTGTCACAGGTGAATATTGTGCTGTTTGTGTTTTTGTTGACGTATAGGATGCTGTGATGCTACATAGCTTTACACTGCGTCAGCAGCTTCAGACTGCAAGACAAGGTTTACTGGATTTTTCTGAATATTCAGTGAATGTTTGTAACAACTAAATGTCACACTCAAAGTGTATTGTTGTTTGGAATTGGGTGTCATGATTGAGATGAATTTCAGTTTCTGTTTTGAAGTGACTGTCATCTTGTTGTCCATTTTGGATAATTTCAATCACGTGATTGCCAGATAGACCGGTCACTTTTAGCTTCTGTAGTTTTATTTCGAATGGACAGTAATAAATTGTTGTACTGCACTAAATGTTTAGACTGTTTTCTGTGCAGAACTCTCGCATGCCCTATACCAGCATGATGCAGCATGCCGTGTCATTGCACGCTTGACCAAGGAAGTCACGGCTGCTAGAGAAGGTATTTGACTGATTTGCTGTTTCTGCTAAACTGCATAGGGACATGTGAAGTCATTTTTAGCAATGTGTTTATGTATCATCTGTTATAGCACTTGTTTGTAACTAGATTTTAAAAGTTGTTATTGCTGTTATTGTTGTGATTGTTATTGTTATGGTGCATCAATCAATCATAATTTTAAGTGAACAAATGCAAAAGCATTGCAGTCACTGTACATCAATATGGGGAGATATTTACGTGCCGGGAAATGACAGTGAAAAAAGATAAGTTTTAAGTTTTTGTTTAAATGTCGACAGTGTCACTGATGACGTCACTTCTGATGGAAGACTGTTCCAGGTTGGAAGACTGTTCCAGGTTTTTGCAGCCACAACACAGAATGCTTGATCACCGACTGTTTGAAGATGTGTCTGTGGCACAGCAAGATTTGCTGATGACGCAGAACGCAAACGTTGTCGACCTGGAAGATCGGCGACATGGCGCAGGCTGTCATTCAGATACGTCAGGGCAAGACCGCTCAGACACCAAAATGCCAGTACTGCCAGCTTGAAAGATATTCGCTGTGGTGCACGAAGCCAGTGCAGCCGGTGAAGTAGAGGCATGATCTGGTCATACCGACTCGCACTGCATGCATACTGATCAGGGTTGTTAAGACTGCCCAAGTTTTGTAACCGGTTAACCGTATTGAAAAGGACTGGTTAACCGGTTAACCGTTCATATTGAAAGGCTACCTACCGGCGCGTGGATCTATCCGTCTAAAGGTGCACCATAGGCATGAAGGCAAGCTACGAACCTGCCCCACCCACTGCCGCCGACTGTGCCTAGTGTCCCACTACGACGATCAAAGGCTTTCTTACATTCCTGGGGTCTCTGCCACCCCACACACGCCACGGCCATCCATATCAGTAACCTGATAGTCGTAAACAACACTCGTGCAGACGCTCCGTGTAATATCTTGTAATATCTAGTGTGGTCTGATATGTATTTTGCCCATCCCAGGTACAGCTAATAGTCATTGACATCTGCACTCAATTAGTCACCCTGCTGCCTCTCTTTCCCCCTCTCCCTCATCTGCCCACACCCTTGGACATGCCCCACCACTCCATCAGTCGGCCAGTCTGAAAAACAGCCGCCCGCGCGGCGCCCGCCAGACAGCAGACCATGATGAGTGATAAGTAGTGACACCAGACACCACCACAGCAGACTGGCCGCTACATGATAACATCGTATATGTATTGTCTTGGGAATAAATGCAAATGAATAATGATGATGATGGCAGACCGATATGCAGTATTCAGGTAACGGTCTACGGTTAACTGGTCACAGCTGGAGAAGACCGGTTACAGCCTAGAGACCGGTTAACCGGTTAATCAGTTAACCGTTAACAACCCTAACACTGATTTTTCCGAGGCTTGTAACAGTTAACGGTCACCAACAATTTTCTGTCTGTTCGTGTAGCTTTGGCAACACTGAAGCCACAGGCTGGTATCGTGGCACCGGTTGGCGGACCAGCTGCACCAGCACAGCCGGTATTGATTTGCATTGTTTTTTAATCACTTTACTTCGTTGCCGTTATTTTTGCTTTTTGTGGTGTATTTTTATGAAGAAAAATCAGTCGTATAAATGTTTTAATTGGTTAAAAAATTGTGTTACAATAACTTTTTGAATGTTATATTACTGCTAATTTGGCAGAAAGACGGGACTGGGACAATTATTGTCAGTGTTGGTGTATGTTTCCCATTTTGATTGGAAACTTGAGCAACATTGAATGTCTGCTATGTCAGTTTCCTTTCCATAAAAATATATGGTTAATTTGGTACTGCGTTCTGGATGAAGAGCCAGATAACTGATTTTGTGATGGAAAGTGTTGCAATGTTGCAGGCATATGCAGCTGAAGCCGGAGCAGAAAGAGCGGAGGAGCCAATGGAAGAAGCTGGAATGTCGGATGATATCATTCAGAAGGTCGGCAGTGTACATCACGTTGTAGAATTGTGTTTGATTTGCTATAATGCTTTATCTTAGTGTGGTGTAAGCACTTGGTGCTGCTGCCTAATTTTAATAGGCATTTATTGTTTGAGAAAGTTGTCTGTGAATGCCGTCATGTTTTGCAGCTGCAAGATAAAGCAACGTTGCTGACTGCTGAACGTAAGAAACGTGGTAAAACTATTCCAGAAGGCTTGGCGTCTGCTGAGGACATTCGCGGATATCACCAAGTGGCATCTCATGTGGTGCGATAGCAGTGTATTGTTGTTTTGTAATATTCACATATAAGTAGAAGGCACTTTGAAAAAAGTACATTGTCAGTAATAATTGTTTAATTGATCACTATTGTTTGACACATCACTTAGCTCAGCAACAACTGTTTCAAGCTTGTTCATTTGCTAACACATTTTTCACTTAATTTGTGATTTTTTTGCAGTTTTTATTGAGTTAATCGATTATTAAAGTAATTATTCGTATTGATGTGAAAATGATTGCACTACTTAAGCTTAGCCACACTTTGGGTATTAATAAGCAATTCCATATATGTATATAATAGTGTAACACTATGGGAACACATCTGTGTCGTAGATTTAGGCTTTTGTAAGGTGCATATATTCTCAAATTTAACAGTATTGCTGAATATGTGACATTTGATTGAAGTGATTATGATGTGACAGACTGTCTGTGTTGTATGTAGGGCTTGCACAGTGCCAGCATGCCAGGAATTCTTGCTGTTGATATTTGTCTGCGTGATACTGCCAAGATCGTTACAGGTCTCTAATGCTCATGTACACAGCATGCATGTATTTTATCAGGGTGACCACTGGTCTTGGAAAGTCATGGAAAGTTGTGGAATTTAGGCAGACCAGTTTCCAGGCCTGGAAAGCCATGGGAATCAGCAAAGGTCCTGGAAAGTCATGGAAAATCATGGAAAATAAGAGCAATGTCATGCATTTTTTAAATTATGGAATTTTAAAACTGCACGGAAAAATAATATAATTCAATCCTGTTCATAGTCTGCAGTTCACTGGTTCACTAAACTGTACTTACTGACTAATTTCCTACTTGCACTTGCATTATTAACTTATCTATGCTGGTGGCCATCTTTTTTGTGCAATATTGTTTATTGTTTTTTTAAACGTAGTGTATCCTGCCACGGCAACCGGTGAACGATCCCCGGGCACAGTCCACCGGCAGTCACGATGACTGGCTGACATGTGTCACTGCAATGGCCTGTGTCCTACGGGTGCTCCGCCCCCGTAGGCCACACGCCATAGGCCAGTGCAGTAACAGGCCAGTGCAGTGTCATGGCGTCGGCGTGTCGGCGATTTTTAATCTGGCGATCGGTTTTCCTCTTTTTTCGAACTAGAAGCTAAGTATAGGTTTAGGTTAGGGTTCGGGTAGGGTTAGGGTTAGGTTTAGGGTAGGTTTAGGTGCCAGCTTATTATTGATAGTTGGCTGCCGTGACACGATCCCCGGGGATTGTGCCACGGTTGCGGGATCATACCACGGTTGCCGTGGCAGGACACGCAACGTTTTTTTAAATGTATGGATAATGTAATAAAATGCCTGGAAAGTGTTCCTTCAACAACATTTGGCTTGAGGACACTCGTTTTAGAGTCGTGCATAAAGCACGATGCTGAGTTTGCATGAAAGACTTTGACATAGGCAATATGGGTAAAGCAGCCTTGACTAGTCATGGGACTGGTTAGCATCACGTGAAACTTAAGGAAATGTTGTTGAAAGGCACTGTTTCAATAAGTGACATTTTTCGTTCATCATCTGCAAACCAACACGAATCTGGTCAAGCCCATAGGTCAGCTAGTTCAGGTAGTACTACTACTGTCAATAGCCTTGAGTGTCAAAACACAAGTGATACTGCTTCTGATGTTGAACGCATCAGCACATTCGTTAGTTCATCTGAGACATTAAGTGCAGAAATACTCTGGGCTATAAAAGTCACGACAGCGCACTATTCAGAACGTTCTTGTAAGGATGTTCAGATGATTTTTAGAAGGATGTTCCCAGACAGTCGCATTGCAGACAAATTTGGTGGTTGTGGTCGTACCAAGTGTCATTACCTCACCAGGTTCGGGATTGCACCTCACTTTAAGAACCTCTTGATGCAGAATATCAAAGACAATGGGGATGTAGTGGTGATGTTCGACGAGAGCTTGAATTGCATTACAAACCACAAGCAAATGGATGTTCATGCGCGCCTCTTGAGTTGGCTGACAGGTGGGCAGCATATACATAGGGTCTGAATTTGTGGTCCATGCAGCCGCTGATGATGTTTTGGCTCACTTTTATTCTGCAATTAAAGGCTTTCAATTAAGTAAGATAGTGCAGATCTCCATGGACAGACCAAACGTCAATTGGAAATTTCTGGAACATTTTCAGAGTGAACTGAAAAGATTTCACAGCACTGACTGAAACAAAAAACTTGCCCATATATTATATGCATATATACATATTAATGTATATATTCATGTACATATATATGTATAATAAATATATGCATGTACATGTACATATAGGCCTACATGTGATTTATGTTTTGAATGTGGCTAGTCGGCCCATTTTACCATTGTTTCCTGACATTTAAGTGTGCTAGATGAAGGTTCCAAGAAATCCTGTGGGGGGTGCTTGAGTTATATGATTTTTCATATTACAGGTGCATTCCTTAGTTATCCAATGAATAATGTGATTGCAGTGAAAAACAAAATCTAAGATAAAAGCTGTTTGCAACATGTTTTAAATGTTTTCTGTCTGTTTTTTTCTGTGTTTTTTTATTCACACGGCTTCATTCAGTATTATAGTCTTTCAGCTGTACTGATGTGACAGAATTTCAGTTGATAATTTTTGCAGTTGTGTTCAGGTGGTAATGACAAGAATGCTGTTGTCTTTAACAAGGACACTGAGCAAGTTGTTGCCATCTTGCAAGGCCATGCTAAGAAAGTAACTGGTGTCATTTATCATCCAGATGAGGTACAATTATGGCCATTTTTTGATTCGTGCTGTTAGTCACAATTAATGCCGCGATGATCTGTGCCTTGTGTCCTGTTTCAGTACCTTTCATTGCGTGACTGAAGTTAATGCTGTCAAAGCCTGTCATAAGAGTATATCTCTAATATGATGTGAGAGATGTTGTGTGACACAGATGGCTACTAGCTGTGATTTCATTTTGTCGTTGTGGGTTTTCTGCCTCTGAAATGAGCTAAACTGTGTCGGATGGGGCGTTAAACTATACTCACTCACTCTTGTAGGTTTTATTTGCAGACAGTGCTTAGAATTAAGTGAAGCAGTAGCTCCACGTATAACAGTTCCTATGTCACATGCAGCAGGCTAAGTTTGGCAGCTGTCTCGTTAACTTTTTTGACATACGCAGTGCATTTTTTATATGCTTTGATGTCCTGCCATTGGACTGACGATGCTGATGTTGTGTGTGTAGGAGCTGGTTTTCACTGGATCTCAGGATCAGACAATCCGCGTGTGGGGCGTTCAGAAGACAGCGCCATGTGCTCACGTCATTCGTGCGCATGACGGTCCAGTGATGGGTCTCAGTCTGCACGCGACTGGAGACTACCTGCTGAGCTGTTCTTCAGATGCTGTGAGCATGCATTGCCATGTCGATGATGTGTCAGATCCTCCTACAATCCACGCTGATATTTATTACCAGCTGTTTGCTGCATTGTGTTGGTTTTTAGTGGACAAAGAAGATTAATAATGGTAACAGTGTCAGCAAATGGCTTGTTTTTGATGGACCTGCTTGGTATTTTGAAATAAGAGCCATAAAACAAGTTTTGTTGTTTTTGCTTGTAGTACAGAGTGTACTGTTTTGTGATTTACTTAGCACTGGGCATTCTCTGATGTACGAGTTGGACGCATTCTGACCAAAGTTTCTGATTCATCATCTGAACATGGTAAGCACGAAATTAAAAGTGTTACCAGTTTTCTATTGGTTTTGTACTATAATTTTTCCGGTCACTATTGTTGCACTCTGCTGTCTTCTGTAGCCTTCGTTAGCTTCCTCTTCTATCGCGTGTTCCAGTTTTCTGTTTCTTCCATTGTGTGAGATTTTTCCAAGCGTTGTCATCCTATCCCAGCTCTCCTCATTTCTGTCGCAGAGATGCCAACCATTAGGATTTAGGTGTAATCAGTACGCTTTTTGACCCCTCACTACGCCATTACGAAATTTGCCCATCACTACTAATAGAACTGTTTTATTAGCTCTAACTGTTGAGGACTGAAGAAAACTGCACAGTGCCAAGCTCTTGCATGTTAGTAGTGTGATTTTTGTCAGCCAGTAACTCATCTTCTTTTCTTCATGTTTTTGTTTGAATGTATCACATATAAGCACTAGTACGCCTATTTGGTTGGGACAATTAAGACAACAATAAAATGCCTGTTAAACTTGATTATTCAGCATTTAGCAGCGTACTCTGTTCAACAAAAATGCCGATGTGGAGGACTTATAAAGTCTCGTGTACGATCATTAGGAATTTAGATTTTCAAAACTTGGCATCTCTGCTGTTGTGTGTTACAGGTTATGTCAATGTCACTGAGATCATAGACTTTTTATAGTTGTACATGGACTTAGCTTGGTTTTTCTTCAGTTTTTACTGTTGGGCAGCTGGAAGGGCAATTGGCTTGTAGAAATTTATGGAAGGACAAGCTTCTTTATCCTGCTGAATTCGATACCTGTCTACTACGACAGTGGTTTCCCAAAACCTCTGTCTATCCTACTGCTGTCTATATAATCTAGGATTTATTTCTTCTAGCAGCAGCTCACTCCGATTGTGTTAGAAAAAGAGCTGTAAAACTGGTGCATTGATAAGATGGTATGTTGTGTTTGTGACTTTTTATGTTTGCACAGAGTATTTGAAAAGATTTTACAGGTGTGCACAGGTGCTGTTCGTTTAGTTTGTTATTGAGAATACATTTCGATACTGCAGTGTCATCACACAAACTTTGCTGTTGTAATGCCTGTATTGTGTGGTTTAGGTTTGACGTGTGCACAGTTTCATCCCGATGGTCTTATCTTTGGTACGGGCACTGAAGACTCTATGGTCAAGATATGGGACTTGAAAGAGCGAACGAACGTTGCTAACTTCTCTGGACACCAGGGACCAATCACAAGCATTTCGTTCTCTGAGAATGGTCAGCTATTTTCATGTCTTGCATTGCATCTGTAATAATTGTCATGACTGTTGTCATTGCTGTAGCTGTATGTCTCAACGTTAATGTTTCTGATGATCTTCAACTTATTAATACTATTTTAAAGGTGTTGTAGGTCATCTTTAGCTATTTATTGGCTGGAATGTTTTGGTTTCCTAGGTAGTGATGAAATTTTGACATGTTGTGCTAACGTGCTGACAAATGGTGTTCATGTGCATTTGTGTACTCATGCATGTGTTGCAGGTTACTACCTGGCAACATCTGCTGACGATTCTGTTGTCAAGCTCTGGGATTTGAGAAAACTGAAGAACTTCAAGAACATCACATTGGAGGATAAATATGAGGTTCATTTCAGTTCAGTTCATACATTTAGGCCTAGAGTGTGCCGCTCTAACAACAGCCCAGACTGCCACGAGTGCAGTGAATGAGGTTGAATTTCTATGTTTTTATAGTTTAATCTGTTGTCGCATATTGTCTCTGTTTGATCCTTGAAAACGTTATCAGTGCCAGAAACTTTCGGAAAACACTTGTACTTAATATTCAGTTTGCTCTGTGTAACACGAGGCACTGATGGGATTTCTGTGATTACCACTTATAATGAACGGTTCTGTCATTTCACATGGTACAGCAAGACAAATGCAGAAGCATTGATCATTGTGAAAGTATGAGGATGGCCTACAGTCTAAAGATGGTCGTGCAAATGGTTTCTGGGTGAATAATCATGATATCACCTTCCATCACTTTTTCACTGTTTCATTCTGAGCTTAAAATCTACCTTTTCAGATAATCTTTTCCTCCACCTTAGTCTGTTTCTGTCTGTCGGTCTGATCTCATGGCTCTAGACCGTTTCCTGGATTCATTTGCTCATCGTTTTTTATGTTTTAGTTCTATTTGTTAATGTATTAGTTATTCACCACATGCGGCTGACTAAGTGGCCAGCTCGCTAGTCAGTTTTTAGGCGCACAGAAAAATACTGATTGATTGATCGATTGATTGATATCTGTTGTTGTGCAGGTGAAGTCTCTATGTTTTGATCACAGTGGCACTTACTTGGCTGTGGCTGGCAGTGATGTCAGGTACTTTGTTATGTTGTGTTACTACTCCTGAAAGTGTTTTACAACAGAGCCTTCTTTGTTGCATTTGCACAAACTGTGTTCGGTTTATTACAGAAGCCTTCGTATATATCATCATCAGACTTGAATGGTTTTGTAGATGCTCAGTATGTAGTTATGCAAGTAATAAATAAATGCCCATGTATGTTTCACACATGTTGCATATTTTATACTAGAGGTGAAGTAGATATGGCCAATGGCGCAGACTCCATGGGGCACGGGGGTTACGTGCCCCCCACTATTACAAATGGCTGGGCACGGGGGGCACCGTGAGTAGAAGAAAAGCGAACAAGAAACTGACCAAACTGTACTGACCATCACTAAACGACTAATTGTGATTTTAGGGCCAAAAAGTGGAGGGACACGACCAAAAGAATTTTCCAGCGCTTCATGCCCGGATTGGTGACCCCCCCCCACTTTCAAATTCGTTCCGGCGCCACTGGATATGGCTGCAGCTTGTATATAGTGTTGGTGTGCTCTTGCCTTATTTTGCTATTGGCATGCACCTTTTTTTTCACTCACCTTGAAAACTTTTCATTTTAAGCTCGCACAATTCAAAGGTAACACCATATATGTCAATGTAATGTTTGACGGAGTGATCACACAAAGTAGCAAAGCTGCGATTGTTGTCTGCAGGGTGTATATGTGCAAGCAGTGGCAGGAGTTGAAAGTGTTCAATGATCACACAGCATTGGCAACTGGAGTCTGCTTTGGACAGAATGCAGCATTCATTGCATCAGCAAGCATGGATCGCTCGTTGAAAGTGTTCAGCGTCTGAAATGAACTGGCCGCGTCTTATGCTGTCATAGCATTCTGCTGTACCGACGCCGTTAAACTGTACACAATTGTACTGTGAAAAGTGGTTTTGCCACCACATTATGGCAGCTTATGCTGACATTCATACTTGTAGTGTTAAGATTTTAACTCTCATTTAGCTTTTTTTACTGTTCATGCATGGGAGTTGTCACGATGAATCTGTCAAGCGTCACCCTACTTGGAGATTTTTAAACCTCCATTGATGAATAAGGCACATGAAAATATTTTAAGAAGTTGAGAGACCAAGTTATGTTTATCATATTTTCTGTCTAATTTTAACAACGTTTGGCTTATGTGTTTCTTGTGATTGTTATCAATTATGCCAAGTTTTGTCTCGTCAAGTTACAAAATTGAGATTTTGTGTGGTCAAGGGCTGAATGTTCACCATTCCTATATGAATAAGACGTCACTGTTAACTTGTTTGAACTTGTTAGTACATGTAGTTCCTTGTAGTAAGTAAAGTATGTCGTTATTGACTATAACGGAATAACCGACAGAGATGCCATCCAATATACAGTCAGTGGCGCCGGAACGGATTTGAAAGTGGGGGCACCGGTCCAGAGCGAAACTGGGGGCACCGATCCGGCGCAAAGCGCCTGAAAAAAATTTTTTTGGTCGTGCCCCTCCACTTTTTTGGCTCTAAAAGTAAAATTAGTCGTTTTGGTGAGCGCTTATGTGATGGTCAGTACAGTTTGGTCAGTTTTTTGTTTGCTGTTCTTCTACTCACGGTGCCCCGTGCCCAGCCATTTGTAAAAGTGGGGGGGGCACGTGCCTCCTGTCCCCCATGGAGTCGGTGCCACTGTATACAGTAATGCACACGATGAGCTTTTGATGTATGAAACATTCAATAGGTATTCAGCTGTAAGAGATTAGTGATATCTCGGCAGGAATTTGCGAAAGGGGGGTGGTGACTCCCGTTCCATTCGTCTCCCCTTCTTTTCTCCCAACCTAACCCATCCCCTTAGAAGTAGGGCCCCTTAAACCAGCTACAGAGTCTGGGGAGCGTTGTAAGGCTCCCCCATTGGGGTCTGGAGCAGAGTCCCGGCCAAAAACGAATTTGATGCACTCAAAAACTGTTAGAAAGTCACTAGTGGCAATAATTTTGGATATTCTAAGTGCCGTATTTTACAGTAGAGCGAACAAAATTTAGCATTAGCTAACATGACCGTGAGTGAAGGCGTCAGTCCGTCGCCCAAAGGGGGGGGGGCGGAGCAGGCTCGGCCCCCTTCTAAATCCGCCACTGCTTATGCTAAAATAATAGTAAATTACTAACGCTTTTACTGTCACTGAACTTAATTGAAATAGTAGGTCTATGTAGCGTTCGTTACTGCCGGGTGAAGCCAAAGAGCAGTTAGTGTTAGCCAGCCAGTTAGCTGGTTCAGCTGGCCCACACTAGCTTTAATGCGGCCCTGAGTTCGCCATATACATAAGAACGCATAGTCCACGTGAAAAACAACAGTATAATGTCAAACTCAACTGAACGGACACGTCCGTTTGTTGTTCGTTCGTTGGTAGGCCTACTCATCGATTCTTGATTTCTTTGATTTAATTTTATCAAGATATCAGTCAACTTCTGGCTACGACACTGTTCATTTGGCCAGTGCAACTATAATTTTAGTAGTTGTGCGCTTTTGTTCGGTCTTAAGAGAAAAAGCGTCATCTGTGTGGGTTCAAGGCTACCTACGGGCGACTGAAAACGCGAGACCTGACATCACGAGACCATCAATATTGTGGGGACTGACATCGCGACACTGGACAACGCGGCACCATATCGCAAGGGTGGACATTGCGACACTTGTTTCAGTGTTCGGGTAGATGCTCACTACAAGTTTATGTTTGATTCAGGGAGTATTATATGAGCTGCTCATCGGTTTTGTTTGTTTCTAGTTCTTTCTGTTTTACTTATTGCTACATGCGGCAGTCTAAGTTGGCCAGCTCTCTGGACAACGTTTGGGCGCACTATAAAATAGTGATCGATTGTGTGATTGACTGATAGATCAATTTCTAAGTTTTCTTTGTCATCATTGCGTCGTTTTGTATACTGTCTACGTGTTCTATGTCCGCACGGCATCAGTGCGAAGCCAGCACGTGGTGCCACGATGCACACTTCGCAACAGTCGTCCGAGGTTGTTGCCGCGGCTGCCGTTGCCGATTCCGACGCCCCTGAAGTTGGCGCTGCTGGCACAGCTAGCGCCATGCCTGTTCTCGTCTTCGTCCTCGCTGCTGTTGCTGTTACTTCTGTTGTCGACCCGCGGCTGTAGGGACTCTGTATGAGCGCCGACAGAATGGCTGACTGCACGCAGAAACTGTATGGCGACTATAAGTCCTGCTGTAGAATCGTGACAAACAGGATTTAGTTCGTTCGCTTATCGTTCAGCACGTTCAATTTTTTCTTGGGCTGACGGATGTTCAACCCGTTACGATCTGTTTAATCTGGTGCCGAGTTGTCAGGTCTCGCGATGTCCACCCTTGCGATATGGTGCCTCGTTGTCCAGTCTCGAATGTCAGTCCCCACAATTTTGATGGTCTCGCGATGTCAGGCCTCGCGTTTTCAGTCGCCCCGCAAGAGCTTAGTAACTCACTGAATGCTTACATTTTTAGTCTCCTGCTGTAATAGGCCTGTAGTGTTAACTGTTAGGTAGTATAGAAATTGTTTAAATAATATAAAACTACATCAAAATCGCTGAGTCTTAATTAATCTTCGCTTCTTTTGGATACTTGAGGTGAAAACAGTATAGGCAGGCCTAACGTTGATGTTTACACGCAAAAGTATTGACATCAATATGCACAAACATGTTGTGTTCTTTATCATTCTTTGTTTTCACTCCAAAATAACCTCAAGCAGAAAATGAAGGTTAAAGAGACTAAATTACTGCTGCGGCAAAGGTTTAACAACAAGATAGGCTACACATTATGCAATAAGACCCATCTTGTTTAATTGCTATAACCTGCAATATCGTGTGGATGCAGTGTGTGTGTTAACCCTAACAATGGCCTACACCTTTAACTGCACTGACACGCGTTTTCGTTCAGTTTTAGACACACACACACACACACACACACACACTGTCACACAGCCTGACGCAGGCCTACGATGCAGATCGAGCGATCTTCCCGTGGCAGCAGTGTTATTCATCATGCCCATTACGTCTTCATGCTTTTTTTGTCTTTTCTTTTCACAGCTATTACACTGGTCTACAAATTTTCACTATCTGCTTCCCAGACAAAGTCTACAATTTAATATCAGCACATGAGTGCTGAGTTCAGATACAACTGCAGGAGCAAATAGTTGGCTACTCTTTCCAAGATATTGTAATTTTACATCCAGACACATAATCGCAATAACTATAGAGTCATCCAATTTTTTCAGTGTGAAAGCTATTTGTTTCTGCTTGCTTTTCATAAGAAATGTTGAAATCCTTGTAGAAAATGTAATATCAATGCGAAAATAGTACAGCCAAACATTTTACAAAGCATACTGGATGAAAAACTGTTGTATTTCAGTCATCTTGTTCAGTGCTTTCTCGGGGCTTTTTCACCTGTCGCTTGTATTCTGCAAGTGGAACATTTCATGTCACTGACCAGCAATAGTCTTCTAGCATCACTGGGCTCCATTGGTATCTCTTCTCCATCTGTGCAATCTTGGTGAAATCGCTCCCCGTGCTCATCGCTCACAGCCCCACAGTTCGCCGGAAAGAAGTCCAGATGAGAGTGAAGAAAGTGGATCTTTAACGACTTGTTGCAGCCCAGGTTATGGTAAGCATGAAGCAGATTGTCCGCCAGTTCTTTGTAGTTGTCTGCCTCGTTGTTCACAAGGAAATTATTTGCCACCAACTTAAAGGT
>Ga0209568_1000397_pt1 | contig 15100 bp, 10 predicted proteins | sample WorMetOlspDAHAB2_FD_187406 | JGI IMG/M metagenome (GOLD analysis project Ga0209568, IMG submission 187406) | Marine gutless worms symbiont microbial communities from Max Planck institute for Marine Microbiology, Germany - Olavius sp. DAHAB.2... ...
GCGCGACAACTGGCTGTCCAACCGGATCTTCCAATCCGACGACCAAATCGTCGCCCTATGCTGCGAGGCCTGGAACAGGCTCGTCGAACAGCCCTGGAAGATCATGTCCATCGGCATGCGCCAGTGGGCCCATGGGTTCTGATCAATGCAGCTTGGTATAATCACAAGGGGTTGAATTGCCACAGATTAATCTACATCGCCTTCTTTTGTTGATAATCACTTCCATTCTCAACTACGCTCCGGCCCGACTCGAAAAACGATGCCGTCCATGTGCCAACAGAGGTAGCATGCGCCGATTCGGTGCGCCGGAATACGAGAGACGTGTTCACGGGGAGGCGAAACCGCCGGTGAACGGAATGGTCCGAAAACTCCTGCTGCCCTTCTTGACGGCGTTCTTCGTGGCCGGCTGCGTGGCGCCGGTCGATCGCCGTGCGGTACCCGAACCGCCGTCCGGGCTGACACCGAAATCCGTCGTCCATGCCGAACGCCACATGATCGCGGCGGCCAATCCGCTTGCCGCAGAAGCCGGGCGGCGAATCCTGCGGGCCGGTGGCAGCGCCGTCGATGCGGCCATCGCGGCGCAGATGGTACTCAACCTCGTTGAGCCGCAATCCTCGGGGATCGGGGGCGGCGGGTTCCTCTTGCACTTCGATGCCCGCACCGGCGACATCGCCGCCTACGACGGACGCGAAACGGCGCCCGCCTCGGCAACGCCCGGAATGTTCCTCGACGGCGCCGGCGGGCCGCGCCCGTTCATGAACGCGGTCGTCGGTGGCCTCTCGGTCGGCGTCCCCGGGCTGCTGCGGATGCTGGAGACGGCCCACGCCGACCATGGAAAGCTGCCGTGGCCGGACCTCTTCCAACCAGCGATCGAGCTGGCGGAAAAAGGATTCCCCGTATCGCAACGGCTGCACACGCTGATCGCCGCCGATGACCATCTCGCCACATTTGCCGACACCGCCGCCTATTTCCTTGGCCCCGACGGTCAGGCGCCGCCGGTCGGCGAGGTCCTGACCAATCCGTCCCTGGCGGAGACGCTGCGACTCGTCGCCGAGGGCGGGGCGGACGCCTTCTACGAAGGGGCCATCGCCACCGACATCGTCAGGACCGTCAATCAAGCACCCCGCAATCCGGCGGAAATGTCGGTGGCCGACCTCGCTTCCTATCGGGCGGTCCGGCGGGAGTCGGTGTGCCTGTTCTACCGGGTGTGGCTGGTCTGCGGCATGCCGCCGCCATCATCGGGTGGGATCTCGGTACTGCAGATACTCGGCCTGCTGCAGGGGACGGATATCGCCGAAGTGGCGCCGGACTCCGCGCAGGCAGCGCACCTGCTTGCCGAAGCCGGCCGACTGGCGTTCGCCGACCGCAACGCCTACATCGCCGATCCCGACTTCGTCGACGTGCCCACCGGCGGCCTTCTCGATCCGGCCTATCTCGAAGCCCGCGCCGCATCGATCCGCTATCGGCACGGCGGCACCGCGACTCCGGGACGTCCGCCGGGTGCCGCAGCCCGCTACCGTCCGCCCGACGCGGAAGAGCGCGGGCTCTCGACAACGCATCTCAGCGTCATTGATGCCGATGGAAACGCCGTGTCGATGACCACCAGCATCGAGACCGCCTTCGGCTCACGCCTGATGGTGCGGGGGTTCTTGCTGAACAACCAGCTCACCGATTTCTCGTTTTCACCGACCCGCAACGGCGTGCCCGTCGCCAACCGCGCCGAACCGGGCAAACGGCCGCGCAGTTCGATGGCACCGACACTGGTTTTCGATGCCGGCGGACGGCCGGTTGCGGCCCTCGGCTCGCCCGGAGGATCGCGGATCATCGGCTATGTGGCGCAAACGGTGATCGCCGTCCTCGACTGGGACCTCGACATTCAGTCGGCCATCGACCTGCCCCACACCATGAACCGCAACGGCCCGACCGAGATCGAGGCCGAGACCGCCCTCGAAGGCATCCGGGACGCGTTGGAGAAACGCGGCCACACGGTGACCCCGCGGCGGATGACCAGCGGCCTCCACGGCATCGTTGTCACGCCGGACGGATTGGAGGGTGGCGCCGATCCCCGGCGCGAGGGCGTCGCGCTGGGTGACTGACGCGGGCCTGGCCCGACACCGATTTCGCTTGCACCCGGCAGCGGGATGGCCGATGTCCGCGGGACTATGTCATCCGCGCCAACCCTTCCCCAGATATTTCTGCATCCAGGCCGCGACCGCCGGGTACAGGCTGGCCATCCGTGGGCGTACTCCAACGAAGTGCGGATGACACCGGAGCTGAAGGCGCTGGAACCGGGCACGTTAGCGACCCTGCACCGCGTCGACGGCAAGCAGCTCGGTGTCGGTACCTATAACCCCCACGCGCTGATCACCTTTCGTGTATTCGACCGCGACGCCGACAATGCGATCGACGAGCAATTCATCGGCGCGCGACTGGCGCGCGCGCTGGCCTTGCGCGAGCGGTTCTACGATCAGCCGTTCTATCGCCTGGTCCATGCCGAATCGGACGGGCTTCCGGGGCTGGTCATCGACCGGTTCGGCGACGTCGCGGTGATTCAGTCCAATACCGCCGGCATGGAACGGCTGCTGGACCCCTTGCTCGAAGCCGTCCGTGCGGTTCTGGCGCCCTCCGCCATCGTTCTTCGAAACGACGGTCGCGCCCGCGCGCTCGAGGGCCTGGATACCCATGTCCGTGTCGTCGAAGGCAAGGTCGATGGTCTCGTCGAGGTGCGGGAGGGACGTCTCGCGTTCCGCGCCGATGTCATCGGGGGGCAAAAGACCGGATGGTACTTTGACCAGCGGGACAACCGCGCCTTTGTCGCATCCCTGGCTGCCGGTGGGCGCGTGCTCGACGCCTACTGCCACACCGGCGGATTCGCCATTGCTGCGGTGGTTGCCGGAGCGGAGGAGATCGTCGGCCTCGACTCCTCCGAAGCGGCGCTCGCCATCGCGGCCGAGTCCGCAGCGCTGAACGGCGTTGCCCCGCGCACGGCGTTCCGGCGCGCCGACGTCTTCGATGCCCTCGGAAACCTTGCCGTCGACGAAGAGCGATTCGGTGTCGTTGTTGCCGATCCGCCGGCGTTCGTTCGCTCGAAGAAGGAGCTGTCGTCCGGAATCAAGGGCTACCGCAAACTCGCCCGTCTGGCCGCGCCGCTGGTCGAGCCCGGCGGCTTCCTGTTCATCGCCTCGTGTTCCCACAACGTCGAAGCAGCGGCGTTTGCCGCGGAGGTGGCGATCGGACTCGGGCGCGCCGGACGGTCGGGACGCATCGTCCGCGCCGCCGGTGCCGGCCCCGACCATCCCGTGCATCCGCAGCTTCCCGAGACGGCTTACCTCAAGACCCTCACCCTGCAGCTGGATTGAGCGAGAGGGCGTTCGGGGCGCTTACGTTCGCGCGCCGGGACCGGTACGATCGGAAAACGGGTGGCGGCCTCGCGGCCGCCGAGCCCGCCCCGGGGGAGCCGGATGCCGGAACACACCTACCTCGCCGACGTCCTCGTACTGCTGGTCGCGCTGCTGCTGTTCGTGCCGCTGTTCCAGCGCCTCAACGTCGGTACCGTGCTCGGCTATCTCGCCGCCGGTGTCGCCATCGGCCCGTCGGCGCTCGGCCTTGTCGGCAACATCGAAGGTGTCCGCGCGCTCGGCGAATTCGGCGTCGTATTCCTGCTGTTCGCCGTCGGACTGGAGATCAAGTTCGAGCGCTTGCGCCTGTTCGGGCCCCGGACGTACGGGCTCGCCATCGCTCAGGTCGTGGTTACCACTGCGGTGTTCACCGCGGTTGCCCACGCCTGGGGCCTGGACACTCAGCCCGCTTTGATCGTCGGCGCGGGTCTGGCGCTCTCATCGACGGCTATCGTGCTGCAGATGCTCGGCGAACGCACCCAGATGACAGGCCCGCTGGGCCGTACGGCGATCGCCATGTTGCTCATTCAGGATGTGACCGTCGGCCCGCTCCTGGTCTTCGTCTCGGTCGCGGCCGATGCGCCCGGCAACCTGTTCGGCGCACTCGGCATCGCGGCGGTCAAATCGCTCATCGTTCTGGTGGTGATTTTCCTGGCCGAGCGCATCGTGCTGCGGCCCCTCCTGCGCCTCGCCGCCGGTGCCGGCGCCCCCGAGGTGTTCACCGGTGCGACGTTGCTGCTGGTTCTCGGGACCGGCTGGGCGACCCAATTCGCCGGGCTTTCGATGGCCTTGGGCGCCTTTCTCGCCGGGCTGATGGTCGCCGATACAGAGTTTCGCCATCAGGTCGCGGCCGACATCCAGCCGTTTCGCGGACTCCTTCTCGGCCTGTTTTTCATCACCGTCGGCATGACCATCGATGTCGGCTTCGCCGTCGGCAAGATGAAGACCGTCGCCATGCTCGTCGTCGGACTGATTGGCGCCAAGGCGGCGCTGATCGCCGGGTTGGCGCTGATCTTCGGCGTGCCGATGGGACGCGCCCTGAGGCTCGGCGGAATGCTGTCCCAGGGCAGCGAGTTCGCCTTCGTGCTGTTCACCCTGGCCACCGCAAACCAGCTTTTCAGCGGCGAACTCGCTCAGTTGCTGACCGTGTCGGTGGCGCTGTCGATGGCGGTGACCCCGATCGGACTGGCGATCGCCCGCCGCGTCACCACGACACCGGGGGCGCCGGCGGCTCGTTCGGCTCTTGGCAACCTGGATCAGGAAAGCGGCGACGCGCACGGTCATGTCGTCGTCGCCGGTTTCGGTCAGGTCGGCATGGCCGTCGCCCGCCACCTCGCCAGCCAGCACGTGCCTGTCCTCATCATCGATCTCAACCCGCGCCGGGTGACCGCCAGCCGCGCCCGCGGCCTGCCCGTGTTCTATGGCAACGCCACCAATCTCCAGGTGCTGCGGGCGGCGCGGCTGGAGCGTGCCGTCGCCTTCGTCATCGCTCTCCCCGACGCCGACGACGCCGAGCAAGTCACGGCCGTCGCCCGTAACGCCTATCCGGGTGTGCGGATTTTCGCCCGCGTTCCCGACGAAGACGGCATCAGGCGATTGCGCCGCGCCGGTGCCGATGCGGTCGCCCCGGAAGGCCTCACCACCGCCTTGGAACTCGCCGAACGGGTGATGCTGGTCTACGAACCGGATGAGGATTGAGGCCGGTCCGGCACGCGACGCAATGCTGCATTGCAATATTTGCGGTCGTGTGAAACACAACATGTTGTTATCGCGTTCCCGAAGATGCATATGGTTCGCATTTTTCCGTTGCGCGGTGGCCGTCGAGAGACTAACTACACGGCGCGCGACCGGCGCAAACGACTGCACACGGTTAAGTCCAATCGTGGACGGGTGGAATTAGCAGTCCATTAATCGGTCGAATTTACTTTTGGCCATTGCGATTCGCTTCGGCCTCACATCGATTGTGCACGTGCAGCAAAATCACCCGGTAACTGTTGAGGGAAACTGATCATGGCCCCGTCGGCCCCGAACGTACGTCTGAGACCTGAAACCAGCGGTTTCTGCACGGCAGCGGCCGCGCACCTCGCAACGACCCGCGCCGTGGTGTTTCCCGGCCAGGGATCGCAAGCGGTGGGCATGGGCCAGGAACTGGCCGCAGCCTATCCGGCGGCGCGCGCCGTCTTTGAAGAGGTCGACGACGCCCTTGGTGAAAGCCTGTCTCGGCTGATGGCCGAAGGTCCGGAACAAACGCTGACGCTAACCGAAAATGCGCAGCCCGCACTGATGTCCGTCAGCATGGCAGTGCTTCGGGTGCTCGAGGCCGAACACGGTCTCGGCGTCGCCCAGCTCGGCCGCTACGTTGCCGGACATTCCCTGGGCGAGTACACAGCGCTTACCGCCGCCGGCAGCTTCTCGGTCAGCGATGCCGCACGCATCCTCCGCGCGCGGGGCCGCGCCATGCAGACCGCGGTACCGGTGGGCGAGGGCGCGATGGCCGCGCTGATGGGTCTCGACCTGGAGGCGGCGCGGCTGGTGGCGGCCGAAGCCACCAGTGACACCTATGACGGTGCCGTCTGCGTCACCGCCAACGACAATGCTCCCGGCCAGGTGGTGGTCAGCGGTACCCGCGCCGCCGTCGAGCGGGCATTGGAAATCGCCGCACTGAAGGGCGCCAAGCGGAGCGTGCTGCTGCCGGTCAGCGCACCGTTCCATTGCCCGTTGATGGCGCCGGCCGCCGACGTGATGGCCGAGGTCCTGGAATCCGTCGACATCCACGCCCCGGTGGTCCCGTTGATCTCGAACGTCACCGCCAGCGAAGTCACCGCCCCCGCCGACATTCGCCGCCTGTTGGTCGAGCAGCTGACCGGAATGGTCCGCTGGCGCGAGAGCGTGATGACGATGCGGGCGCGCAACATCGATACGCTGATCGAACTGGGCACCGGAAAGGTGCTCTCCGGGCTCACCCGAAGGATCGACCGCGAAATGGTTGGTCGCTCCGTCGGCACGCCCGCCGAGATCGAGGAAATCGTACAGACGCTCTGACTCATCGTCTTCCGAAAGCGTCTGCGACTTGGGGGGCCCGGTGGGGCCCCCACTTTTATGCGTCGACCACGCGACCGACGGCCAAAAATCTCTGGAATTCTCAAGCGCGCCGCTTACAGTCGCCGCCCATGACGAACGATACCGCCAACACCCGCGAGAAGTGGCTGGCCCAGGCCCGGACTCTGTCCGAGGCCCTTCCGTACATGCGCCGCTATGCCGGCGAGACTTTCGTCATCAAGTACGGCGGCCACGCAATGGGGGATCCGGACCTCGCCAAGCTGTTTGCCCGCGATGTCGTGCTGTTGCGCCAGGTCGGCATCAACCCGGTGGTCGTCCACGGCGGCGGGCCGCAGATCGGCCAGATGCTCGAAAGGCTGCGGATCAAGAGCGAGTTCGTCGACGGTCTCCGAGTGACCGATCAGGCGACGGTGGACGTTGTCGAAATGGTCCTTGCCGGTTCGATCAACAAACAGATCGTCAGCGCGATCAACGAAGCAGGCGGGTTTGCCGTCGGTCTCTCGGGCAAGGACGGCAACCTCATCCGCGCCCAGAAAGTCCGGCGCACCAAGCGCGATCCCGAGTCCAACATCGAACGGATCCTCGACCTCGGTCTGGTCGGCGAGCCGTCCCGAATCACACCGCACATCCTGGATTTCTACGAGGAATCGGATATCACGCCGGTGATCGCGCCGATCGGCATCGGGCCGGCCGGCGAGACCCTCAACATCAATGCCGACACCGTTGCCGGCGCCATTGCCGGCGCGATCGGTGCGCGGCGGCTGCTGATGCTGACCGACGTCGAGGGTGTGCTCGACAAGGACGACCGGCTGATTCCGGACATGACGGCGTCGACGGCCCGCGCGGCCATCGCCGACGGCACCATCGTCGGCGGCATGATCCCAAAGATCGAAACCTGCCTGGCCGCCGTCGACGCCGGCGTCGACGGAGCGGTGATCATCGACGGGCGGGTGCCCCATGCGGTCCTTCTGGAGCTGTTCACCGAGCACGGCGCCGGCACGCTGGTCCGCGCCGACGAATAGGTCGAGCCGTCACGCCGAAAGGTCGGACAGGAACTCGAGCTGCCATTCCATCTCGTCGTCCCGCAGCGGGAACCCGCCGCTGTCGGTCGGCTTGAGCACCATCGTCAACGGGACCTTCGCGACCCGCTCTTGGATGTCGACCGCCAGGGACATCGGCAATCCGGCCTCCCACATTAGCGCGACGATCCCTTTGGCGCTTTTGCTCTCGACGGCCTTGTTGACCGTTTCAACCGGCATCCCCGCCCGCACGGAGATGGCGGCCGCGACGAAGTCGTGGCTACCCTTGCGCAGGGACTCGGCGATGACCTTTTCGTTGAGCTTGCGTTCGCGGAAAAGCCGCCGCGCCAATTGCTCCGGGCCTTCTTCCTCGACAGATCCCTTCCGATCCAGACGCCGGTGGACCTCCGCTCTGACCGCCTCGACCGTGCTCGCCGGCAGGTCGTCGCGCTTGCTCAACACGTCGAGCAGGCTTTCCGCGACCATCTGCGCGAGGCGACGGGCCGCCTTCTCGGGCAGCCGCGGACGGCGGACCAGGGGATCTTGCCAGATCGGCCGGTCGACCGGATTCCTCGATCAGCAGGTCGAGCGTGCGTTCGCGGATCTGGGCGCTCGGGTTGGCGAGCAGTTGGGCAACGGCATCGACATCGTGCGTATCGACGATCGCCTCGGAGACCGGCTCGCTGACCTGATCGCGGCGTGAGATCGCACCGAGTGCCGCAGAGGCCGGGTGCGACGCAATGATTTCGATGAGATCGTCGTCGGTCAGCACCGGCGAGAATTCCAGCACCGGCATCGATACGACCAATTCGATGTCGCGGGCGAGCCGGCGGATCAGCTCCGGTGGCGCATCGGCGACGTCCTTGAGTGCCTCGGCCAACACCTGTCGCACGCGCGTGATCTCGTCCCGGGCGAGCAGTTCCAGCGTTTCGTACGTCGCGCGCCCCACCGAATCGCGTTCATTCGCGGTCAGCCCCGGAACAAGCCGGGCGATCTTCACCGCGAGGTCCGAACGCACGTCCGGATCGGTATCCGAGGCGAGTTTGAGGTCCGCCTTGTGGGGCGTTGACGTGTTGGTTGCGATCTCGCGGCGCACCTCCGCAGAGTCGTCGTCGGCGAGGTAGTACAGAACCTCGGGCCGAAGGTCGGTGCGGCTGGCGAGTTGCCGGCGAACCTCGGGATCGCGGTGGCGCGCGAGTTCCCGGGATTCCTCGTATGTCACACCTGACGTGCTGCGCAGGCGCCGGCGAAGGTCGTCGAGTACCACGTCAGCTCCGGTTACCGCCTACCGTCCGCGAGAAGAATTCGATCTGCCACGACATCTCGTCGTCGCTGAGCGGATACCCCGGTTGGTCGCCGGCCGTCAACACGTCGGCCGGCGAGATTCTCGCGAGCCGCTGCTGAAGCTGTACCGCCACCGACATCGGCAATCCCGACTTCCAGGCCAGAGACACGACACCCTTGGGGCTGCGCGACGCGCAAATCCGCTTGACCACCGGTTCACCGAGGCCGGAGCGCACGGCGAGAGCCGCCAAGACAAACGAGAAATCGGACGCCTGCAACGCCTTGACGACGATATCCGTGTCCAGACGCCCGGCCTGCTTCAGCCGGCCGGCCAGTTCCACCGGGACGTCCTTCTCCAGGAACTCGGCTCCGGCGCCGACGGCCGCGTCCATTCCGCCCCCCTCCAGGCGCCGATGAACCTCTTCCTTCACCGCGCTCAGCGTTTCGTCATCGAGGTCCTGCCGTCGATGAAGAACGTCGAGCAGGCTGTCGGCGACAAACTGGGCCAGGCGCGTAACGCCGCGCGGCGGTAGCTGCGGCCGCTTGACCAACGGCTCGTGCCAGGCCTGGTGCTCCGGCGCACGGTCGATGATGTTGTCGAGGGTTTGTTCGCGGATCTGCGCACTGTCGTTGGCGAGAAGTTCGGCGATGGCACCGACGTTATCCGTGGCGACGATCGCGTCCGCGACCTCGCCGCCAACCCCTTGGCGGCGCGAGATGGCGTCGAGCCCACCGTCGACCGGTACCTCGCCGATGATGCGCAACAGATCTTCGTCGCTGAGGACCGTCGAGTGCTCGAGCACCGGCCCCGCGACACCGATATCGGAGTCCCGAGCCAGGAGATTGATCACGTCCGCCGGCGCGTGGGCGACGTCTTTCAACGTCTCGGCGAGAACCTGCCGCACCCGGGCAATCTGATCCCGCGCCAGCGTGTCCAGTGCCTCGGCGGTCGATTGCCGCGCTTTCTCAGCGATGTCTCCGGCCGGGTCGGGCACGGCGTCGCCCAGATTTCGCGCAAGCCCGATGCGCACGTCATCGCATTTATCGCGGGCAAGGATCGGATGGGCGTGCGCGGGGGTCGTGGCGTTTTCGGCTATGGCGCGGCGGACGTCTTCAGACGGATCGTCGGCGAGGTAGTAGAGGATCTCGGGACGAATATCGCTGCGCTGCGCAAGGGCGGTCCGCACGGCGGCGGCGTCGTGCGCCGCCAGCTCCCTCGCCTCGCCATAGCTGATCGAAGGGGGCAGTCCTACGCCCCCGTCCAGCTGATCGGACGCACTCACCCCTACCTCCCTAGGCGCGACAGTCCCCGCTTCGGCTTCAAAGCGCCGCTGAAGGTATGGTCACGCTTGATCGCCGCCGGCGTTCTCCGATGCCGGTTCGGCGATACGATAGCCTCCCTTGCCCGCGTGCTTGACGGCATACATTGCAGCGTCCGCGCGGGCAACAAGTTCGTCGATGGACTCCCCGGTGGCGGGATCATAGAGCGCGACCCCGACCGACAGCCCCATGGGCCGGTCGTCGCCACCCGAGAACTGGCGCAGCTCGGCACTGTGCTCCATCAGATCGCGCACCCGTTCTTCGGCGACGGCAGCCGGAATGCGATCGAGCCAAACGGCGAATTCGTCCCCACCGAGTCGGGCCGCGGCGTCGCGAGGACGGGTGTGCTCGAGAAGCATGTCGCGGAAAAACACGATCGCCTCGTCGCCCCGTTGGTGACCATGGACGTCGTTGACCCGCTTGAGATTGTCAAGGTCCAGGTAAAGGAGGGCCGCGTGCCCTCCGTCGTGATTGAGTCGGGTGATCCGCCGCGGCACTTCCTCCTCGAAGAAGGCGCGCCGGTTCAGCAGACCGGTCAGTCCGTCGGTGCGCGACAGCTTGAGGATGCGCTCGTGGTTGTTGATCTGCTCGTTGGCGATGCCGAGTTGGCCGGCAACGTCGGCAAGCAGGGCGCTGTCGTCTTCGCCCCAAGCCGGACCGCCCGCATCGCGCCAGAGAAACACTGCACCGTTGACCTGTTGGCGGTAGTGCGTAGCGGTAGCGAGCACCGGCCGGCCACCGACGTCGATCTGGACGGCCCCGGCATCACCGTCGAGCCGGCCAATCTGGTCTTCCAGCGCCTCGTCGTCGAGCGCGACACCGTAGGTCGCGGCGACGGTATAGGCGGACTCACCGACGCGCCGAAAGACACCGGATCCTCGCGCCCCAAGGGACCGGGACGTCGCCTCTGCGGCGGCGGTCAGCATGTCCGCAGGCTCGACCTCGTCGCGGATCGTACCGACGATGTAATTCAGCAACTGCTCGCGGTGGCGGGCGCGCGCCAGCAACTGCTCGCGGTGGCGGGCGCGCGCCAGCAACGCCTCGCGGTCCCGTTCGCCGGTGATGTCGCGGCACACCCCGCGGGCCCCGCGCCAGGAGCCGTCGGCGGCGACCAGCGGGAGGCAGTTTGCGACCACGCAGGCACCCCTTCCGTCGGCCCGCCGCATCCACATCTCGACCGATTCCATGGGGTGATCGGCGAGGAACGGAAGCGGCGCGTAATCCTCTGTTCCCTCGACGAACAGCTCCGGCGGCTGCCCCACCAGATCTTCGGCGCGGTACCCAAGGGCTCCGCGCGGCGAGACGAAAGCGAACCGACCGTCGGCGCCGACTTCCCAGGCAAAGTCACTGGAGGATTCGACGAGGTCCTTGTAGCGCTGGCGGGATTCGATCAGGGCCGCGCGAAGATTGCGCTCGGCCGTCTGGTCGCGGACCAGCAGCAGCACCGCACCATCGTCGTAACCGGGTACGGCGGTCACGTCGTGCACCGACTCGCCGGAGGACCCCGGAACCGCGACCGCTGTTGAAGCAATCGCACCGGACACACGAGCACGCGCGATGAGATCCTCGAGAGCAGGAACCGAAGCCTCGACGGCGCCGGCAATTGCCGCGCTGCGGTCGTTCATGGCGACGATCGAGCCGTTTCCGCCGATCAAAAGCGCACCGCCGGGGAATCCTGCGACGAGGGCGGACACGTCCGTTCCCGGACTGGCGTGCGGGGTACCGAGATCTTTCGCCATCACAGATCGGGATCCTTTTTCACGCCAACGGTGGCCGAAAGCCGCCAACCCTACTCCCGATGCCAGGCAAGCCGCAAGGTGGAGGCGAGTGACCGAGGGTGGAAACTCTCGCTTTAAGTACCGAGGGTTATCGCTGTACGCGTACGCGATAGGTCAGTTTCTCTTTTCCCGACGCAGGCACGGATATCCGCCAATCGGCGCGGTCGGCGCGGGATGAGTCGTGGGGAACGGACGCCTCCAGGATACGCCAGTCGCCCGGGATGATTTCGACAACGCGCACAGTGACGGGTTCGGTCCGAGCATTGGCGATTTCGATCTCGTGAGCACTTTCGGAGACATTTCGCGGAAGCCCGGTGCGGACGAAATCCGTTTGTCGGCGAGTGACCGTGACATCGAACGCACGCCCGGGCGAGAGCTCGACCTTGCCGTCGACCGGCGTATGGCGGACCCGGTCCTCGCCAATCAATCGAAGGGAGCCACCAGCATCGCGGACAAACATCCGCGCATTTCCGGCCGGCAAGGGTTCGCCGGGACCGGCTTTGCGGTCATTGTCGAAACGCAGGCGGATCTTCGTGTGGACGGGCACCGGCTCGCCCCGCGCCGGTCCGAAGACCGGAGCCTGGGCCTCGCTGACGTATTCGCGGGTGACCGGAACGGCCGCCGCCGAGAGCAAGGCAATCTGCTTGGTCTGCCGATCGGCGAGCGTCACCGTGCCGTCAACGGCATAGAGATGGACGTCGCCGAGACCTTCGCGCCGGGGCGTGGATGCCGGCGCCGCCTCGGCCATCGCCCTCATCGCCAGCGCGGCCTTGGGCGCATCGGCATGTGCTGACGATACGCGGCGAATATCACCCGCGACCAGCGCCAGACGGGCATCTTCGAAATCCACGCCCGATGCGTTGGTCAGCATCGCCCGACCGGCGAGGTCCAGGACCGCCATGTCTTTGTCCAGGGTCATCACGTAGTCGGTACGCCAGGCGAGGCCCTCGGTCACATAGCGAAGTCCGAGCGGGCGTTGACCGGCGGCCTCCGCCGAGATCGTCGCCACCAGGGTCGGCGAAGGCCGGGCGCCGGGCGGCAGGGAGTCGAAAACCAACCGGCCCGGTACGCCGGTCTCGATGCGGTCGCGGTAGCGGAGAACGACTCCGTTTTCGGCCGCCAGAACGGTCGCCCTTTCGACGGCATCTTCGCCCGTGGTTGGATGGGTACGGATGACGCTGACCTCGCGGCCCACCGAGGCGCGCAGCATTGTCGCCGGAGAGAGGACGTCGAAATCGTAGTCGATGGCGGACACCCGCGCGCCGGCGACGGCGATGGCCGCACTATCGGCGATCATCCGCCGCGCCACGCCTTCGAACCCAACTCGGGTGGATCCGCTGCCGAGTGTCGTCGAGCGCCAGTCTTCCACGAACCCGATACCGCTTTGATAGACGGTCACGGCGAGATTCTCGCGATCCTGGGGCGCGAGGTGAATTTCGTCGGCGGCAGCCGTTCCGGCAGTGGCGAAAACAATCCCGGCGACCATCAGCGGCAGGAAACGCATGGCAATAGACCTTTTCCAGGTTTTGCTTGGCGGGCGGGAGTTTGCGTTGGCGCCCGGCCTCGTGCAAGGTTGCTGGCGGAGGGGATAGCGATGGAAATGGGCGTCAGTGTGGCAGCCGTTGCCGCCGTGGCCGTCGCCATCGTCGCGGTGGTCGCAGCGGTGGTGCTAAGCACCCGCGGCCGTGCCGAAGCGGCAGCGCAGATGGCGCGTTTCGGAGACGTGGCTGAGCAGCTCACGGGACGCCAGGCGGAACTCGCCGGCCGCCTCGAGCAGACTCAGACGGGCGTCAACGAACGGCTCGATTCGCTGGCCAAACGGCTCGGTGACGGACTCGCACAGCAGACCGAGAAGACCGGCGAGACCTTGAGGGTGCTGCACGAACGATTGGCGGTGATCGACGCCGCACAGCAGAACATCACCGAGTTGTCGACCCAGATGGTCGGCCTGCAGGACATCCTCTCCAACAAGCAGGCGCGCGGCGCGTTCGGCGAAGTGCAGTTGCAGGACCTTGTGACCGGCGTGCTGCCGCCGTCGGCGTACATGTTCCAGGCGACGCTCGGCAACCGCAACCGCGCCGACTGCCTGTTGAAGCTGCCCAACCCGCCGGGCGCGATCGTTATCGACGCCAAGTTTCCGCTGGAAAGCTACGCCGCGCTGCGCGACGCCGACGACGACGCCACACGGGTGCAGGCGGCACGCGCGTTCTCGGCCGACGTGCTCAACCACGTCCGGGCCATTGCCGAGAAGTACGTGATCCCCGGAGAGACGGCCGAGTCGGCGCTGATGTTCCTGCCTTCGGAGGCCGTGTACGCCGAGCTTCACGCCAACTTCCGGAACGTCATCGAGGAATCGTACCGCCGGCGGGTGTGGATCGTCTCGCCGACGACGCTGTGGGCGACGCTGAACACCGTGCGTGCCGTGCTCAAGGATGCGCGCATGCGCGAGCAGGCGGGCGTCATCCAAGTGGAGGTGCGGGCGATGGCCGAAGACGTCGGACGGCTCGACGACCGGGTCGGCAAGCTTCAACGCCACTTCGACCAGGCCACCGAAGACGTCCGCCAGATCCGCATCTCGACCGAGAAGATCGCCCGGCGCGCCGACCGTATCGACGACATCGAGCTCGGCGAAGATGCGGTCGACGATCTCCCGGCCGCGCCCGCCGAGCGCATCGCGGCCAAGGAGACCGAGCCATCCTGACAGGCCATCAGGTTTCTTGCGTTTCGCTTGAAAGCGGGCTCAACGGGGTCTGGAACCGCGCCCTCGCCAGAAGCCGCATCCCGAGCCAAGTGTCCATATGTTTCGGCGACAAAGCGCGTGGATTGTCTTCGGCGAAAGCTTGGACGAGCGAACCCTAGGCCATTCGAAAACGCCGTCTCAAAGCCAAGAGGAACAACGCAAAAAACCCAAGCGTCAAGAGACTCTGAAACGACGCTAGAAGGGCGACAAACCACTCGTATCTGGGTTCGCCCGACAAAGTTCTGGCAAATGCCGATTCTGTTGAAAATCCGGGTTTTCTCCGGGGACAGGCGTCTTGGCCGTCGGGAGCACTCGGAGATTGTCGAGTGCCTCAGGCGGTGGCCGGTGCTGGGATCGGGATCAGTTTGGCGAGCTTGCGGAGGTTTTGGGCGGTGGCGGCGAGGAGGAACTCGTCGCGGGCGCCGTAGGGTCCTCGTAATCGCAATCGGTCGAGACGCAGGATGCGCTTGAGGTGGGCGAACAGCATCTCGATCTTTTTGC
>Ga0209568_1000398_pt1 | contig 15095 bp, 14 predicted proteins | sample WorMetOlspDAHAB2_FD_187406 | JGI IMG/M metagenome (GOLD analysis project Ga0209568, IMG submission 187406) | Marine gutless worms symbiont microbial communities from Max Planck institute for Marine Microbiology, Germany - Olavius sp. DAHAB.2... ...
ATATTATTATTTTTTATATATAGTTTTTATAACCACAATTCGGAAAGACTGAAATTCTGACCAGATGTTTGTCATTTTTTTTGTTAAGAGTATCATCATCTGATAAATTTTACTGTCAGTACCCCGCATGATTGTGCTGCTTTGGCATATATTAAATCGATTCGCAAAATTCTTTCACTGCTCAACATTATGGTTTCACAGGGCAGTGCAGCAATGTCTTGAATAAGATGTGATGGCAAATGTAGTTATCTTTTTTGTGGCAAATTTTGTGCTGACTGCAGCAGTGAAACATTTTGAGAACCGATTAATATTTTGCGAAGTTACTGATATGAGTAGGGTTAACGAGAGCCTTCAGCGTTAGCGCTCCTTCACTTTGGAACGCACTTGTCCTTAGATTTTGTTACTCGGCTCAGCTCACCAGCTCATTCCGATGCATGCTATACACGTATACCTAACTGTTCAACATTGCATACAGTGTACTGAACACTTGACTAGTCTCCACCGTCATGTGTTTCCAATTCGCTTGCGACATAATTGGCGCTATACTATTGACAGGTGACTGATTGATTCACTGTGGGTTGCGCTGTTCAACGTTAACAGTACACTATGCATTGTTGTCGCCACTAAACGATGATTTTTGCACAACGCTGATTTGACAGAGACCAAACTCATCGGGTCAAGTGTTTGTTCGGACAAAGTCGCGTCAGTCGGAAACCGTGTCGCAGATCCTACAGCAGACCGCTGCAGCAGGCACACCAGCAGCGCGCCGCCTGCAGCTGCCAGCCAGCATAGCCGACCACATTCGTCCAGCCGCAGTTCAGCCGGGACCGCCTCCGAAAGTCTCCGTACCGAAAACTGCCGGAAACATGCGCTGGATAAGTTCGCTCGGCCAGACGAGACTAGTCATGCCGTCAGAGAAAGGCATCGTCATTACGCAGCTGCCGTCCGAGTCTGGTGAGTGATTTGCTGTTGCTTTTTTTGTCGTTTGCCGTGGGAAATGGGACAGTCCACACAGAGATGACTTATTAAAACTTGCTTGCCCGCTGCTGCGGGTGGAACTGCACGTGGTCTGTAAACTATTTAGTTAGATAAGGTGAATAAGGTGTTAAGCCTGAAGGCTAAGGCAAAGAATAAAGTGACAGCTGCAGGGAACAATAAATTAGGACGAGAAGATGTGGCTGAACAAAAAGGCTTCAGCCTCTTGAGAATTTTGGTTTCTTCATTTTGTGTTGCTTTGGGTTTTATGCTCATTTTAATAACATTACCACACCTCATGCACCTTATACAAATCGTGATGCAACAGTAAAATGTCTAAAGTAAGTGGAGAGGACATATATTCATGAGATATTGCTTGTAATGCAGATTCAGAATCATTTAATCGTATATTGTTGCAGGTATGGTGAGAACACAGATGTTCATCCAACGTCCAGCAAGACCCGAGCTACTTCCGCAGGCCACAACTGCTGGTGCCATTACTTTGCTTTTTTGGCTATGTACTGCATATAATGTTGCTGTGTATGGGCCTAACATTTTGCTGAATTAATGTGAAGGTATTAAGGTAAGTCCGTGGCATTCCATATAATTGCCTTCACCTCTGCAGTCGTCCGCTAAGAGCATCAACTCTGTAGTGTACATATTGTTAACTTTTTTGTGATGGTTGTTACTTGTCAGACATTGTCACGCTGAGTTTGATGGTACCAACTGTGCATTGTGGAAGACTTGTTTTCCAGTTACTCCTGGCATCAGACAGGGTACCTGTCTCGGGTCTCGGATATGTAAGTAACTAAGTATAGCGCAGTGCGTTAGAATGGTATCTGGTATCGTCGTATGATCTTGCTGTGGCACTTGGTTATCTCATTTGAGTGGGAACCCTGTATACCAAACATTCAGGATTTTTACAGCACCATGGCATAGAAAATCATGTGTATATCGTTTTAATACGAAAACATGGCCAATTGTACATTCACAGTTAGTCAAGAACCGAGTGATGAATGAAATAACCCGTGAAAAAAAATGCCGATTCTGTTGAACTAGTTGGTGTTTCGCGAAGTACTAACGAAATTCAGGACTTCTTTCAGCATTCGTGTCAAAGATATGTTACATCTTATATGTTACATGGTGTCATCTGTAAATTGAGCTGAACTGTTCAGACGTCTGCAGATGCACTGCATTGCTGTTGTTTGTAGGCCTACCTGCTTCAGTTCAGCCAGCACTCCTGAACCCAACTGCCAAGCTGAACGCCAGTCTGCAGCTTGTCCGCGCACTCAGTAACGTGTCGGCACAGAAGATGTCGGCTGGCTCGCAACCGGCCACCTATGTACTGTCAGCCGCTCAGCCAACCAGTGAAGCCATCCAGCTTCAGGTGGCACCGACTGCTGTGTCAACCAGCGGCAAAGTGGGAACGAGACCTGCTGCAGCGCCTGTCTTTGCTCGCCTCCTTGGTCCCGGATCTGGAATCCGGCTGGCTGGAATACTGCCCAGCGATGTGGCGGCTGTCCAACAACAGTTGGCCAATACTGCACCAACCGTGACTAACGCAGCTGGCGTATCTGCCGAAAAAACAGTGCCCTCTACCAGCTGATGAAGATAATTTGCAGAGTATACTGTAATGTATTTATTTGAAACAGAACTGTGACCATGTTTTTCCTCGTGTAGTAACTTTTTTTAAATCATATAATAAAAGGTATTCGTTAAACGCTGCAAAATACAGGCATGTGGCATGTCTTGCAAGTGCCAACTGTAATTCGTGACAGATGAGAAAGTGCTAGATGTTCACTCTTGCACCATTTCCACAAATAGCCTAGCCGCAACTGTGATAGAGGTCACAGTATTTCCTTACTTTTTTGTTTGTGTAATATTTTGAGTGTCATTAAGTTCTCGATTGCTGTCAGATGATATTGTGACCGAATTTCAATATAATTGAAAACCTGACAATAAGATAAAGATTGGAATAAAAGAACTTTTTATACAAATTTCCATCTTAGGAGTGGAATTCACAGCTTACGAAGGCAAAGTGATGAATGAAGAAATGCTGTCATCATTTACGTTGACACGTGCATGATACACATTGTGCAGCAATAGCCGTAGAACTAGCAAACGCAAGAATGAAAATTTCTATTTGTTGGTGAAGCATTCCAAACTGGTAGTTAGTAGTGTACATGTTTCAGATGGTCCTTTTCCTTGATAATAAACCATTTGCTGAACAGCGTTCTAAATTCAACAGTCGACTCCTGTAGATTGCACTGGTTGCCAGCTCATGAGTCAATGGTGTGCCACAAATTTAACATCATAACAGCACATCCTATTTAGGATATTTACTTGTCTACACTGGATCAACAAACCTTTGTTCAGCATCCAGTTGTACATACCATAAGGCAAATTATTTGACATTTCTCGAGAACCCTGTATAACAATCACAAAAAATTAAACAATCTGTGCTGAAAAGGTGAAACTGATCTTTAATTATAACTAAATACATAGTAAAATATACTAACATACTATACCATTACAACTTGTCAGGATGATTCAGGGCAAATGTTTTAAAAAAACTGATTTATTCAAAAGAACGAATTTTTTAACAAAAATGCCAACTCTGACGTTACCACAGAGTGGCAGTATACAATTCATTATTGTGGTTATTACACTTACCAACATTAGCAGTGTTTTGTACAGTGTACAGTTTTGCGTACGGCACAAGCTGATTTTTTCCCCAGCTATATCGTAAATTTTGCAGCACAAACTAACACAAATAATTGACATATTGCTGCTAATATTCAGACAGTTAAAATGCATATGAAGGTCAGTGACGACTTGAGATGCGAGTAATGGTGTAGTTGCAATACTGTTCACAACCATTCGTTAACGAACTGGTTCACACAACAAACTAGGGGAACCGATACAGAGTAAAACGCACAGTAGGTATAACAATGCTACAGCAAGATATGGCCACCGACTGCCGTCAGTTATCCGCCTCCGCACTGGTTTCTACGGGCTTATTCGCGTCATCGACAAACATTTCCACGCATACGTTACTATTCGCGTCAGTCTCGGGAAGCAGTATTGCATCATTTTCCTCTGGACACTCTTTCTCCGCGTCCTGTTTGCCCACAGATTCGGAGTTGTTGTTAGACTCGACGATCATGCAGTCATCATCAGATGTTTGTGACAACGTCTGACCACCAGTAACACCACCCGAATCACTCTGAAGGACATTGGGACCCGGTGTATCGGACACACTGTCAGCCTTCGCAGTGGGCGAATCAACTACGATGCAATTGGTATCACTCGCAGGTTGCTGTTGCTTCTTGCTAAAAAGCAACAACATCGACTGTCGCTTGCTCGGCATGCTGTAGCGCTTTGTCGACTCGCTTTTCCGCTTTTTTGCCCGAGCAGTTGAGCATGGCGTACTACCTGGATCGGCCGGTCTTTCATCACTTTTCTTTGCATTGTCAGCCCTGTTAGTGCTATTACAGACACCAGAAGCACAAATGGTTGAAGGTGACACGGTAGATTCGACTTTCGGTACACTCTCGAGTGAAGACTGCTGTAAACACGGACTGGACAACTGGTCTGCACCACACAAGACTTTCGCTGAGCCGACACTATTCTCGGTAGAGCTCGGATGGACCGAGCCATTTGGTGTCATGAACGATTTGATGGTCCCACTGGCTGGGACGGGTGACGGTGGAACGCTGCTACCACCACTTGACTGCTTTACGGGACCGGTTGCCTCCATGTTGGTGGGTTTTGCCGAAGCCAGCGTTATCCACTTCCACTCTGTCGGAACCGGTAAGCTCAGACTCAGTTTCTCGAGAACCGAGTCATTCACATACCACAGCTTCCGTTTATGCGAGTGCGGCCGAAATTCATACACCGCAATCTCTCGTATTTTGGCCTCGGCTTTCCGCTTTGACACTTTCACGGTCGGTGCGTTGTCGTCCGACTGAGCGTCTCCCGCCGCAGTTTCGTGCTGGCTTTTGCTCCGCCAAAACTCGCAGAATTCTCGCACCAGTTTCTGAATACTGTGCGAGTTGCCGTGCACGAGTCTGGCAAGATCAGGCAACCCTGTAACACATGTGTTCATCCAGGTAGAGCACGTGCAGATCGTTCAAAGTTTACAACTGACAATAATTTATGTATGAATTTAAACACATTTCAGCAACCTTTGCTAATCATAACAACATTCGGAATAATGAACACCATAAATCAGTTTCACCTGAATATAATAATAATAATAATAACAATAATAATAACAGCATTCAACAAGCTGTGGGATCTTTTCAACAGAGGGTTAGATGAAACGAGGATTAGTGTCAACAAGGGAGGGAAACTAGATACTAGTGGCAGATATTTAAGCTGATGGTGGATATGCAATGAATTTGAAATACATGATATCAATGCCTGTGGACATTCTGCCTGTTAAAAATATTACTTCTCCAGTCTCTAAAGGTTTATTCCGGGACAACTTCACCACCACATAACCCAACGAGGGGAAATATAAAATGGTTATGGTGCAGCTACCTTGCCACTTACCAGAATCGGGAACAGGAATGAAAGTGATGTTTTTTGCCTTTGTTTCTTTTGACACTTTGCTCTTCACAGGCTGGTCCTTAGTTGTACTAAGCACTTCAAATGGAGCTTCTTCCAGCAATGACACCTACAGCAGACACGTGTATGAGGTCTCCATGTGATAAGCAGCAATTAACGCTATTACTGAGTATTGACTATTGACTAGTTATTGACTAATGATGCTATTACACCACAAAATTCTATGTTGCATCAACTCATCGTTCTACCCTCTGTGATGGGACGGTAAATAAGTATCAGTCTGATGGCTAAGTAATAATACAAGTGACAATGGGTGCACGTATGACCAATAGCAACCTACAGGCAGATTCCCATGGGTGGGTGCAATGACTACTGGTGACAGGTTTCGGCCACCGCTGGGGAAGAAACACCGAGTACGATAAGCAAATGTCGAATAATTCACAACTTTTGTCACTTATGAGGTGCAGTTTGCACAAAATAAAAACAACATTCTACGTTGTGTACAATCTATTGGTCAAACTTTCAGACTGAAATTTTCCGAGAAAATCTCTAGCCAGCAGTGACAAAGTTTGGTCGTGAAAATGACCTGAAACTCCTGCAGCTTCCTTTCCAGCGGGTCAGGCACTGCACCGGGACTCCACCAACTAATACCGATAACAACTGGCTGAAGCACGTCGCATTTCCGCCCGAGCATCTCGGCTTCCCAGTTCTTCATCTTCGCCAACAGCTGGTCTTTCATCTTCTCTGGCGACACCTACAATGCACACAAGCTACTGAATCACAATCTACCAGTGCAGAACGGGAATTCGGCATGATCGTGACAACGGCAAACAACAAAGAAACACACTGTCAGTCGGTCATTCAGTACTCGTGTCGACGATGTCACAAATCGAAAAATAAGCAGCAAAGACAGACAGCTCTACTTTACCATAAAACAGTTGCGCACACACATATGTTTCACTGCTGAGCTACTCGCAGAAAATTCTGAATGGAGTGGGAGGACAAAGACAATATGAGTACAGTTTGCCTGTGTACTGAAATGCGGGTGACTTAAGACGAGAGTTTTGAATGGCACACGGAGTATCTGTTCCCTCTGGCCAAGTTACAGTCAGTTGGAAGCATACAATTCACGTTAATTCAATGGCCTCATTTCAGACATGAGTGATTGCAATAACCAGTGGAATAATCTTACATAGACTTGGCTCCTCCAGCCACATCCTGGGCACTATCCAACAAGTTTACTCCAGTCCCAACTCGCTTTACATCTGTCAATGAACTCGAGATCTTCCTTGAATGTAGCCCGCCATCTCTTTGTAAGTCTTCCTTGTGTCCACTTGGCAGAATCCGGCACCCAGCATATGTTCTGCCAGTTTTAGTCTTCTGGTTCTGACTACGTCGGATAAATGGATCGTGATCTCTGCAGAACGTCACCAAGATATATTCACTATACTGCAAAGACACCTCTGCTAGAGCCGGAACCAATCCAACTTCTCGCTAATAATAAGCAAAAAATGCTGCTTTTTTAAAATGCAATTATACGCCTGTTACCTTTCCATCGTCGTCGTCATCATCACAACCTTCTCCTTCGGACAAATATCCATGCGGCACAAAGAATCCGTCACCCTCTTCGTCCTGTTCACCATCATTTTCTTCGTCCTCTTCGCCCTACAATGAAAACAAGTAGAATATACAGCCGATTTCAGCCAGTGAATGGTTCCATAATGAAACGTACGCACCCAAAAGGATATTTCAGTGCCACGTGCTAAAATAAGTTACAACATAATCACTCTCAGTAGACAACAAAAATGACAATGAGATTGTTAGACAAACACAATCGAAGATAGTGTCTCGCAACTAAATGCATTTCAGTACTGTTGCAAACCACTTCAACAGCTATTCACCAGGCCATGAGATGCAGCAGCAACACCCACATATTCAGATAAACAAGACATGCAAAACTGTCACTTTTTACACAGCATCTAGAATATAAAGTTCGTTAATGTATATGTGCAAATGAAATGCAAACAATCCTCATTGCAAGTAGGCTCTCTCACAGCCCACACCATAAAGGGCGGGCACTCGACCCCCGTTCCTTGGCCACTGAGCCGGCAGCAAGCATACTTCAGCCCACAGGCTGTAGCGGTCAATCACGTGTGGGCAGTAGGCCACACCTCTCACCACGTGTTCTGCCATTTGCATCTGCAACCAATGCACCTAAGCTGACCTAACTGCATGGGATGCTACTCATTTATTGACTCTACGGGGATGGAAGGCCGAGTTGACTGACGGATAGATGATGCTTTACCAATGAAGTGGTCACACTACTAACTACAAGTGTAGCACAGGGCAGGGAAAGTTGGCTGGCCAAGACCAGCATTCCAGAGATGCCAACTTTTGAAAATCTAAATTCCTAATGATCGTACACGAGAATTTTTTAGTCCTACACGTCGGCATTTTCATAGAACAGTGTACGCTGCTAAATGCTGAATAATCGAGTTTAACAGGCATTTTATTGTTGTATTAACTGTCCTAACCAAATAGGCGTACTAGTGCTTATATGTGATACATTCAAACAAAATCATAAAGAAAAGAAGATGAGTTACTGGCTGACCAAAATCACACTACTAACATGCAAGAGCTTGGTACTATGCAGTTTTCTTCAGTCCTCAACAGTTAGAGCTAATGAAACAGTGCTATTAGTTTGATAAATCACAAGCACTATGTACTTACAGGGCAAATTTCGTAATTATGGACTGGTTACGCACAATGGCATAGTGAGGGGGGTCAAAAAACGTAATGATTACGCCTAAATCCTAATGGTCGGCCTCTTTGGCATTCTAACCACTATGCCCTGCCATCAGGAAGTACGTGTAGTGTACTATATCATAACTGAAGACCATAATCAGTGGCAATACTGCTCATATATTCTCTGTAAGTACCTCAGAATGGGAGAGACTTTCGCCAGGCTCCTCCTCCTCCCACTCGTCGTCGGAGTCGACATCGTAAGCGAAAAAGCCGGCGTCGCATCGCCACGGACGACGTCCGCTGATAACCGTGCTGCGTTTACGCCATGTTCCGTAGTACGCAGGCCGGTAATTCTCGTGAAACTGAAGCAACTTCGCCCGCATCAGAGCTCCCGCGTATTCACCAGACGGCGCCATTATCAGATCGAACATCTCACGACTAGAAATCATGAGCATTCATACAAACGTTTTTTTGGGGGGGTAAAAGAAAACTCAGAAGAGCAGACTTCTGGCATAATGTACATTACTACGTTACAAAAGTGTAAAAATAGCCATGTTAAAAACACGCGAGGTATCGCTAGGTATCACACCAATTTCAATACAAACACTAAAACATGCTCAGCAACAATGATAAAAAAGTTCATGTCCTTCCTCCGCCAATAGTGTTCTTATCTCGGATTCCTCAGCCCTCAGCCAGACACCAGACAAAGCCGCAAGACCATTGACAGTGCGACGCACAATGTGAAATAAAGATCCACTAACACAGTAAATACATGACCAACAGTAACAAGAAATATGTCACCATCTGTCAACACCATAAAAGCTCTAAGCAGTCTGACCTTGGCCACGTGCCTGCAGACGTCCGTGAATGTCGCGCTCCACATTTAAGCTCATCAATATATAACACACCAGCCTCCTGCATAAGCCAACGCAAAATACACCAACACAAGGTTGCATATAGCTTCATCTCATGATGCCAATAAAACTTAGAATAACTGAACAACGATGTACAATCCAAAATTGAAATTATGATGGTCACATCAACAGCGGATTTTCTAAAGTATATTGAGGCTTATTTCAATATGTGGACAAGAACTATCAATTTGTGCAAAACAGGACATTTCTGTGACCAACTTCTATGTTATCTGTGAATTGTGTGGGGACACAGGCTGTATTAAAGTCATGCCATAGATGGATTAGACAAGCAATGCGGTCTTGGTGTGGCCAACTTGAATCAAGTTCAGCTGACAGTGTTGACCTTGTGCCACCAGACATTCACCTTGACATAAATGTTTAGAAAGCATTCTGATTGTTGCAGAAATAGTGAACATGATAATAGCCACTGTAAACATGCAGATAATATGCATGTGCATATAACATACGGGTCAGCTTTGGTTTAGTTCACACGCATAATATGCAGGGTGAAGTTCCTAGCAATGTGCGTTGCTAAGTAACTAAGTCCCTAACTTGTTGGTGGTCTCTAGCCACTCAGCCTCGCCTATCTGGCACAAATGGCCACAATTACTAGAAAGTTAACCCTTACATATGCTCTACTTTTTGTTTTAAACTGGTTTATTTATATGCATGGTATGGTTTGCAATTTTTCACACACATAATATGCACCCCACGGTCCCACCTCAAGACTGCATTGTTAGGTCAAAATTCAGCGTATTATCCGCATATTTTTACAGTATCGCACATGTAAGTTGAAAAATGCAAATATGCCAGCCAAATAAGGAAGATTACACCAGTAGCATTCCGCAAGTAACCTGGAGTGCAAGGTGCTCGTCCAGATGTTTAGACATGCTGGCAACATCAAGGTCCGGCACACGACACAGATGAGACACTCGCATGTTCTTCTTCACTTCGAACTCCATGAACGGACCCGTCTTCACTTCCTGATTAAACGCATCAACATTTACCATCGAGCAACATACGTAGCCGGCGGCAAAATCATGTTTGTCGTTTCTGCTGACTGTACAGCTTTGTACAGGTTTGACACTTCACAGAGAGAACAGCTTCCCCAACTTTTCTGGGGGACTTTTTTCCAAACTGAAATATAGGAAACAAACGAAACTTGTTCCAACTATGCTTGTAAAACGTAATAACTCTGCCCCAAGTAGGAACAATAACAGCATTAACAATTGCTGGGAGAATACCGATTTTCCATCAAAACACAAATGCCACGCTTTGCCCCTATAGTTATTGTTGAATCCGTCGACTTATCTAGGTTTTCCAGAAAAAGTGGCAATCCGTTTACAGCCATCTCAAGTCGATGTGTTTCACCCTCAGTCAAATTCTCACTAAAATTAAAGCATATGAGTTTATGACTAAAATTCTCACTAACATTAAAGCATCTGAGTTTATGATCTCACAAAACATGCAGGAACAACAAATATCCAGATGCCAGCAATACAGTTCAATGGGCTAACACTAACTGACTGCAGCAGATTACATGATATTCACGCTGTATTTACTGACTAATAACCTGAGGTTTCACAGCTGCAGTCCCCTTTGAAGCTATGAAGAACTTCTGCATTAGTTCCTTCTCTTTCACAGACACCTAAGCAACGTAAGGAACCAAAACACAACAGACACAAAACACATCAAAACACTACTTGACAAAGCTGTAACGAGCTAACACAATGTGTCAATTAACAAAAAAACATTAGAGGTAATACTAACACCAAAGTTGACACCAAAACTTTGGACCAACACCAACAGAAGTAATCAAACACAGCTAAACGCTAGATTGCCAATCGCATCGATTTAAGACATATATTTTAATTCTGCAGTGACAGAGGTTCCGCATTGCAAATTTAATAACGAACTGCAAGCGGTTTTTGGTAATTGAACAAGTCTGCTAAGTTGCCATGGCCATGCATACTCATGAATGTTAATTAGGTGTAAGAAGTAATTCAGCACTTCTTCTCTGAACACTGGTTTTACCCATCAGATTAGCAGTCTGGCGTTAGAAGTAGTCCTTATCTTTGTTGTGAAATAGCCCAATGTGAATTTTTGAAACAAAAGGCAATGCAAACTGGCAGGCATGGTCATGGCATCCACAAGTACTACTGCATTGCTGTCCAAACTGAAAAAAAAACATCACTACAGGCTGTTCATGGGAAAAACACAAATTCAACTACATGATTGTCTAACGCGTGGCAGTAATAAGGAATATTCTTACAAAGGTGCACATCTAGAGTCCCCCTGCTATACAAGAGTATACGTAACGTTTCAAAGTGCAATAAAAAAGCAAATTTTATACTGTAAAACAGCGCCGATGCAGCATAGATCAAAACTCTATGTCAACATAGAACAAATCATCCAAAATCCTGCAGTGGACAGGACACTTTCATTCATCCACAGCATGACTAAAAAAGTTTTTTTGTTGAGAAAAAATTTCAGATGGCTATAAAACCTTGGTTTCCTGGGAACATTTCTTCTCCTCCTTCAGCTTTCTCTCCTCGGCTTTTTGCTCGTCCTTTTTCTTCTTCTCTTCAGCTTTTAACCTGCATCAGCAATCATCCCAATCGCCCGTGATCGTGATCTGAAAATGAGAATTCTATGCTACCGACATTTTCGTACAGTAACTCATTTCACGTGAAAACAATTTCATTTTCATAATTCTTTTCTCAGAAATCCGTCAACTGCAAGCAGGTAAACAATGAATGACTGAGCAGACTTTAATCCCTGGTACGATACAGAATGGGTCATTTCGGAGGCGGTCTCGACAGATACTGACAAAATTAAGTCTACAAGAAAAATACACAAGTACGACTCGATAAACATAAACAACTAAATATACAGCAAAAAAACAACCTACAGTTTCTGCATCTCGGAGTTTTGTCCCTTACGACACTCAGACACCAATCCCAAGCACAACATGAGTAATAATGCCTGCAATTTGATACTGCAACTAATTTCATGCTCCCCTCTCCCCCCGAAAAAAATCCTTCAAACTTCTGTTACAAATTTATTGAAAATCCATGAAATTCAAACAGTAAAAAACGTGGCCCTACACATTACTGCATACCATCAGCATTAGCCCAGAATGCCGAAACAAGAAACAGTGGTCACAAACTTGGGCAACTGATAATAATGTTCACTTCTACCAAATCAATCAAACAGTCGTCAAATTACACTGCTGCTGTTACTGCAAACTTCCCGGAAAAGAATTCCGACCAATCAACACCGCTGTCAAAATTTGCGCCACAATTTTCGGCCAAAAAAAGCATACTCCAGCTTCTTCTTCTTGTCCTCCTGCAGAATCTCCAGCTTCCGTAGCCGTTCCTCCTCTTTCTCTTTCTTGCGCTGCTCTTGCTCTTTCCGCTTCTCAGCTCGCTCCAGCTCCTTCTGCATCTTTGCATCCTGTCGCTCCTTTTCTCGACGTTCCTGGTGAAATACATTTCACAGCACAAGAAAGGTTGGTCGCGTTGGTTGGGATTCGACGGCACTCGGCAAAAGTAGGCTGTATCTTGCCTTTAAAAACTGTAGTTTATTAAGAAAGATGCACCGTAGCAACAAAGTTTTTAAAATGCTAAACTTTTGGAAATACAATAATGTGGAGAAAGTTTAAATTGGAAAAGACAAAGAGTGCGTTTTTGAAATAAATTAAATAGTGAACTATCAACAGCTTTTGCCAGTAAAAAAACTGCGCTTAACAGATTTCTTCAAACAAAGCACATCAGTAGGTTCACACACTCTTAATCGTAAGTGCAAGTAAAACAGAAAAACCACTGCAAGATATACTTCACCATCTAAAACAATTACGAAAATCGTTAAATATATGTATACCTTGGCAAGCACACGTAACCTCTCCTTTTCTGCTTTCAAGCGATCTCTCTCCTCACGACTTATTTTCTGTTATCGAAAACACATTACAATTACGACACATGCATACAGTCAGAATCACGAGCTTATCGCCATACACCTAGTAAAAATATATATCCGAAACCAAAACTGAAGTCTTAAAGTAACCCACCACAGTATCCCGTCAAGTTTATAGCAAAGTATAAAATCATAATGAGCTACATGAAATATTACATTTGAAGCTCCATTGAAACACTCGCATATTCACAACCAAAATGTATTTGACACATATATGGTGAAACTGCTGAATATCGAGTCTACATTTTGTTGAACGACTATACACTCAGTGCAGCATTTTTAAGGGTGCCACTGTAATCAGTACACGAGTGATAATAAGAATAACAAGTTCACTGCACCTTTGGTTTCTGGCTGCTGCTAGGAGTAACTTTCACGTCACCGCAAACAGAAGTCGTGGACACTTCAGATTTGTCAGCAGTGCTGACAAGTGTCTTCCCGTCACGTTCATCCAACTTCACCAGAACAACTGTGGCCTGATTTAGCTTCTCATCGATCGTATTGGCATTATCACACACTGGCGAATCTACCATTTCACTCTCACTGTCCGCAGCATCGCTGCCAGATGACTTGTCAAGTAGAGACTGTTCAACGCAGTCCACTGGATCTGGTGTGGAAGCAACAGAAATGACATCTGAGCTTTCATCTTCCTGTAAATTTGACGGCAACGTGGCACATTTTGACTCTGTACTGGCACAATCTGATGCAGTACGAGAACTACTGGAAATGCTGCAGGCGTCATCTTGCTGAGTGCAATGCTCATTCGAAACTTCCGCCCCATTACTGCTGTTCTCTCTTTCGGCTTCATCATTCACTGTCAGCACTTCTGGAGATTCTCGAGTCGATACCTGCACCAAAGGTGTGACAGTCTTAACACTGGTGGCAACTGGACCAGAAACTTTACCGCCAGCAGCATCAGTCACGGCAGTAGCAGGAAAGCTGGCAGTTGACAACACGACGGCCTCCGAGGCACTTTCGTCTTCCACAGTTAAGTCGACCAAATCGCCGTCCATACTGGATGTTGTCACCTCCAACTTCTGAGTCGTATGTACAAAATTATCCAGCGAACAACGTGACGGAACAGTCTTTGGAGTAGCCGGGAAACCGGATACATTTGAGGAGTCGACCTCACAACTCGAGCTCACTACTTTGTCGTCTGACAGCTTTTCAGTCGACTTCTTCAACTCGACTTTCATGTTCTTTGCGGCAACTCGTGCAGCACAGGAAGATGGCGTAATTCGCCGTTTCTTCCCACCCGAGCTGCCAACAGGTGTTACTGGTGACGGAGTAGTGCAAGGCTTGAATGGCAAACATGCTGCAACAATCAAAACCAAGAATATTACACAAAATCACTACAATATTCTGACTTACATAAATATCAGTAAGTCACAAACCATCACCAAAGATAAGTACAGATAAAAGTATGTGACTATATGTCAGTATTTAACATCACAAATCTCGTCGAACCTTGACTAGCTCGCGCTCCCGGCCGCCTGTCACAGCGGGTGTTAGCGCGACGGTGAAGAGGGCTGAAGTACAGCACCGGCGAAAGCGAACATCAAAGATCCAAAGTGCCCAGCTGTCAAGCCAGCGCAAACTTCCTGTTAGTCTGTGTAGCAGACTCAATACTGTTGCTGCATACACCTATACCAGTGATCCAGAGACACCTATGTCCTGCCGAGTATATTATTGCATTTAGTAGGTCTCCATATATAAACACAAATGTCAGAAGGTGAAACCGTATCCACTTGGCTCCAAAAAACCTAGGTTTCGGTTCCCCACAGTTCTGAGGAAAAATCTCGGTTTTCGGTTTCGGTACGGTTTCCATCACAGCACTAAAAATCCGTAAAAGTTTCTACCTTTTACAGTTAGCCAAAATTATATTACTTTTGTACAAGTTATCAGAAAATCTGATTC
>Ga0209568_1000399_pt1 | contig 15086 bp, 14 predicted proteins | sample WorMetOlspDAHAB2_FD_187406 | JGI IMG/M metagenome (GOLD analysis project Ga0209568, IMG submission 187406) | Marine gutless worms symbiont microbial communities from Max Planck institute for Marine Microbiology, Germany - Olavius sp. DAHAB.2... ...
ATCGTCGCAAGTGAAGTCTGTGCGTAGGGGAATGCCGCGTGCCATGGAAAAACTCCTCTGTTTTCCATGTTGAATCACACCCCGCCTAACAGTCCCTTAATGAGTCAAACTTTTTACAGCTTGGTATAAAACCATCCGCCGTTGGATCGACGCTGGCGAATTGGTCGCCCACCGGTTTGGTCGCCAAATCCGCATCAGCGACGCTGATCTTGAGGCCTTCATACGCCTGCATCGGGAGGGATGAAAACGGGTGCTTATGTCCACTGCTGGGCTACTGTTTCATTAATATTTTATGTAATAATGAAATTATTACCATGTAAAATGCGTACTTTTATACGAAGTTATTTTAATTATTTTGAGTATTTGTCCAATTATGTCTTCATTAGGCACCATTTGTCCATGTATAATGTCAATTATGGAGCTCGACACGGCTGAATCCAGCAATCGCAACCCGTTCACCAGCGCAGATCAGATATCGTTGGCGGACGTCCTGGAGCACATCCAGGCTGATCGTGACCTTGCACCGCAACGCCGGCGCAACCTTTGTTCGGCACTGCGTGGTCTCGGTCGATTGATGGGCAAGGATCTTCTATATCTGCCGGCCGAACCCAGCTTTTACCGCCGGCTCTTCAAACGCCTGCACCCGGCGCAATGCGGGTTCAGCGCGTCCCGCATCCGCAATATCAAGTCAGATGTCATCTTCGCGCTGCGCCACGTCGGCTGCATTCAAGGTGCACGCACCTACATGGCGGAGCTGAGCGAGGCCTGGCAGACCCTTTGGGACGCTGCCGTTGGCGCCGGCCGTTTGCGCCGCGATGTCTCCCGACTCATGCACTATTGTAGTGCGCAGGGGATCGCCCCTGGAGCGATGGATGACGATGTGGCTGTGCGGTTGCGCGACGCACTGGTCGAGGAAAGCTTCGTCACCGACCCCGTCAAAACCTGGAAAACGATCCTGAAGACCTGGAACAAGCTGGTCGAGGCGGTACCGACATGGCCGCAGACATGGTTAACCATCCCCAATGATCGCGATGACTACTCGATCCCGCTGGACCGGTTCCCGGCCACATTGACGTCCGAGATTGCGGCAATGGAAGCCCAATGGCGTGGCGATGACATCCTTGATGATACCGGGCCACCGAAGCCTTTGAGCCCGCGCACCATCAAGAGCCGCCTCTACCGCCTGCGTCAGGCGGCGTCCGCGCTGGTCCTCTCGGGCTGGGCCATCGAAGATGTCGACAGCATTGCCAGGCTGGTCGAGATCGAAGTGGCAAAGACGATTCTGCGGTTCTATCTGGACCGGGCCGACCAGAAGAAGACCTCACAGATCCATGGCATCGCCATCTTACTCAAGACCCTTGCCAAACACTGGGTCAAAGTCGATGACGACCACCTGGACCAACTGCGCGATCTCTGCGCCAAGGTCGATCCGCAGATCAAGGGCCTGACCGAAAAGAACACGGCCCGGCTGCGGGTATTCGACGATCCCAGGAATGTCGCGTTGCTACTTCACTTTCCGCGTCGGTGCATTGACGGCGTGGTGAAGGCCGACAAGGGCCGGCAACGTCATGCCGTCGCGGTGCAGATCGCCCTTGCCGTTGAGCTCCTGTTGTTGATGCCGGTTCGTGCTGCGAACCTTGCTGGCCTCCACCTAGTGCGGCATGTCCAGCGGTCCCGATCTGGCACCGAGGGTGTCGTGCACGTGGTGATACCGGGTGAAGAGGTCAAGAACGGCGAAGACCTGGAGTTCCAGTTGCCGCCGGAGACTGTGGAACTGCTCGATCTCTATTTGCGCGACTTCCACCCGCGCCTGGCAGGCGGCAACAGCCCCTGGCTGTTCCCGGGTGAGAACGGTCCAAAGACCGTCAATACCTTGGGCGAACAAATCAAAGCTCATGTGTTCAAGGCGACCGGTCTGGAGGTCAATCTCCATCTCTTCCGCCACATCGCTGCGAAGCTGCACCTTGATCGCAATCCCGGTGCCTACGAGGTCGTCCGCCGGGTGCTTGGACATCGATCCACGGACACGACACTCAAGTTCTACGCTGGCCTGGAGACCGCCGCCGCTGGCCGGCACTTCGATGACCACGTCTTGAAGCTTCGCCATGAGCTTCGGGATACGCAAAGCCCCGGTGCCTGATATGCAGAGGTCCCTTCCCTTCGATGCCTGGCCGATCGCCGATCGTATGCTGTGGCAATCGATCATCCGCTCCGGCGATATCCTCGACGGGTCGGGGCCTGGTGCAGATTGGTCACCTGTGACCCAGATCAATACCCGCAAAGCCTACGCCTACTGGCTGCTGTGGCTCAAAAGCAATGAACCGCTTGATCCCTCGGGCGAACCGCTGGACCGGCTGACGGGCGAGCGTATCCGCGCCTATCTTGAGAGCCGTGGCGATGAGATCGCATCGCTGACGGCCTTCACCTACATCCTGGACTTGCTCCGCTTTGCTCAGGCCGGCGATCCGACACGGGACTGGGGCTGGCTCAAGGCCATCAAGAACCGTCTCTGGGCGCGCGCTGTGCCCGTGCGCGACAAGATCTCCAAAATACGGCCGTCCGCAGAGCTCTTCGAACTCGGGATCGAGTTAATGAACGACGCCTACGGCATCGCGTGCCGCTACAACCCCTATGCGGCGGAAGTTCAGTATCGGGATGGGCTAATCATCTGCCTCCTTGCCGCTCGGCCTGTTCGGCTCAAGAACCTCACCGCCATCGTCATGGGAAGACACCTAATTAAGATCGATAACACCTACTGGCTGATCTTCGAAGCGGCCGAAGTCAAGAACGCCCGTGCCATCGAAGTGCCGGTGCCGGCGGTGCTCACCGATTACATGGACACTTATATCCAGCGCCATCGCCGGCGTCTGCTTCAGCAAACCAAGACCGATCGCCTGTGGATCTCAAAGAACGGCACGCCGATGGCCGCCACGACAATCCGCGGTCAGATCAAGAGCCGCACGGCAGCCGCCTTCGGCACGGCCCTCACGCCGCATCTGTTCCGCGATTGCGCGGCAACATCCATCGCCATCGAAGATCCCGAGCACGTGCGAATGGCCGCGACGATCCTCGGGCACCGGCAACTCGCCACCACAGAACGATACTACAACCAAGCCAACATGCTCAGCGCTGGTCGCCGGCATCAGGACCATATCGCGAGCCTGCGGGCCGAACTAGCCGTCGATCCTTTGAAATTCGCCCAACCGCCGACCCAGGAGACCTGACATGCGTGCCGCCATCTACGCCCGATACAGCACCGACCTGCAGTCCGAGCACTCGATCGCCGATCAGGCCCGATTGTGCCGGGAGCATGCTGAACGTCTGGGCGCCGTGGTCGTGGAAGAATATTCCGATGCCGCCATTTCCGGGTCGCACGCCCACAACCGGCCCGGATTGCAAAACCTGCTGGCGGCGGCTGCGACCGGTGCCTTCGAACTGGTCATTGCCGAAGCCCTGGACCGTTTATCACGCGATCAGGAAGACATTGCCGGCATCCACAAGCGCCTGGCGCATCGCGGCGTGGAGATCACCACCATTGCAGAGGGTCATGTGAACGAACTTCACATTGGCCTCAAGGGCACCATGAACGCTCTTTATTCGAAGGACCTGGCAGCCAAGGTGCGGCGCGGGCAACGTGGCAACGTTGAACAGGGACGATCCCCCGGCGGCCTGGCATACGGCTACGACGTGGTCCGGGATGAACTGGACGCCAGAGGCGAATTCGTGCGCGGCAAGCGCCGGCCCAATCCTGATCAAGCTGATATAGTGCGGCGTATCTTCACAGAGTACATTTCAGGTGCATCGGGCCGCCAGATCGCCGCCGGGCTCAACGCTGACAAGGTTCCGGGTCCCACCGGCGGCACCTGGGCAGCCAGCACGATCAACGGCAACAAGTCGCGGCGGAATGGCATCCTATGGAACGAAGTTTATATCGGCTATCTGGTCTACAACCGTACCACCATGGTCAAAGACCCCGATACGGGCCGGCGCACCCATAAACTGAAACCCGTCTGCGGATTGGGTGATCAAGGACGCACCGCATCTAAGAATCATCGATGATAACACTTGGGACCGCGCACAGGCATTGAAAACGCGTTATGCCTCTTTGGTCGCGCCGCGCCAGCGGCGTCCCAAACACATTTTCAGCGGCATGGTGAAATGCGCCAAATGTGGGGGAAGCTATATTGTTACGGGGACCGACCGGCTGGGCTGCCGGAACTTCCGAGAAACTGGCACCTGCGCCAATCGTCGTTCCGTGAAAATCTCAGCTATGGAAGATCGTATCCTCAATGGCATTAAGGCACGTCTGCTGGCCCCCGACATGGTCAAAGCTTATGTGGCCGAATACCACACCACCCAGGCCGAACTCCGAAATCGCGAACGAGCCCTCCACGAACAGAACCGACGCCGGCTTTCGGATACGGAAACGAAGATTGCAAACATCGTCGCCGCCATCGAATCCGGGGGCGATGCCGCCCCCCTGGCGAATCGTCTGCGCGTGCTGGAAGCGGAACGCCAGACCCTTGAGGGGCGCGTTGAAGGACAGTACTCCGGCGGCGGCTATCGAGATGCACCCGGGCCTGCCGGACGTGTACCGCCGGCAGATCGAGAAACTTCAGGAAGCGTTGAACGCCGATGAAAACACGAAGCGCCACGCCGGCAACATCCTGCGCGGCCTGATCGATCGGATCACCATCCACCCCGGCGAAAAGCGCGGAGAGGTGTCCTTTGAAATCGTCGGCGACCTTGCAAAGATAATCGGCCTTGCCGACCCAAACGCCGACAAAGCCGAAAGTGTGGTAACGGTGGTAGCGGAGGAGGGACTCGAACCCCCGACACGCGGATTATGATTCCGCTGCTCTAACCAGCTGAGCTACTCCGCCCCAGGGCGTGGCCCGGCGCGTTTGCCGGGACACGGCGTCTTAAGCCGAAGACCTGATGGTGTCAAGCATGGGGCGGTTTTCGGGTCGGCCCGGGGCCGGCCCGAACTCACTCGATCTCGTCGCCTTCCGGGCCGGCGGCTTCCTCCATGCGCTTCAGGAAGGCCTCCGTAGCGCGGCCGTCTTCCGCCGGCAGCGGATGCAAGGGCCGCATGGCGCTTTCCGGTACCACGGCGGCCTGCTGGTCGGCCGTGAACCAGGGGCGATCGGCGAGATCACCCTTCGGCGCCGGGCGTGGCAGGGGCTCCGGGTCCTTGACCCAGTAACTGACCGGTTCCGGGGCGAACAGCTGGGGCTGGGGCTCGGGCGCCGGTTCCGGGCGCTCATAGCGCTTCGGCGCCGGACCGAAATAGTTCACCATGCGGCGCTCGTCGCGGAAATTGGGCTTCTCGTAACAGGTGACGCCGCCCAATGACTTGTAGCAATAGACCGGCTCGTAATCCTCGACAGCCGCCTCGTAGGCGGATTTCTGGGCGCAGGCGCCGAGCAGCAGGGCGGCACCCATGATGGTTAGAAGTTTCTGCATGTTCCACACTCCGTCCTAGGCCGGAAACGGCAAAAACCGCCGCTTCCCGCCCCATACGGTGCAGGAATGATGCCAGAATCGACGGCCCCCGGGCGGGCTTCCCCGGGGCGCCGAAAGGTGCTTTCGAATCAACCGCCTATATGGTTAACGCCTGAGGCCCCCGCTCAGGCATTGACGTCGATGACCGTGCGTCCCTGGATCTTGCCCTGGAGAATCTTGCCGGCCAGTTCCGGCAACTCGGCAAGGGCTGCCACGTTGGCCGTGGCCTCCAGCTTGTCCATGGGCAGTTCCTTGGAAAGCCGGTCCCAGGCCTTGATGCGCCGTTCCTTCGAACAGGTATTGGAATCGATGCCGCAGAGGTTGATGCCGCGAAGCAGGAAGGGCAGCACATTGGTGGTGAATTCGATGCCCCCGGCGTTGCCCACGGACGCCACGGTGCCCCAGTAGGCGACCGCCGGCAGCACATTGCCGAGCATGGCGCCGCCCACGTTGTCGACGACACCCAGCCAGCGCTCGCGCGCCAGCGGACCCCGGGGGGCTTCCGCCAGTTCGTCGCGGCCGACGATGGTGGTCGCGCCGAGATCCTTGAGGTAAGCATGGGTTTCCTCGCGGCCCGTGCCGGCGGCGACACGATAGCCGAGATTGGCCAGGATCGAGACGGCCACGGAGCCCACCCCACCGGCGGCCCCCGTGACCAGCACCTCGCCGTCCTGGTCGGCCGACAGGTTGTGCTCCTCCAGGGTCATGATGGCCAGCATGGCGGTCAGGCCCGCCGTGCCGATGGCCATGGACTGCTGGAGCGTGAGGCCTTCGGGGAGCGGCACCAGCCAGTCGGACTTGACCCGGGCCCGGGTGGAAAACCCGCCCCAATGGATCTCGCCGACCCGCCAGCCGGTGAGAATGACCTCATCGCCGGGCTTGTAGTCCGAAGACGCGCTTTCCTCGACGACGCCAGCGAAATCGATGCCCGGCACGTGCGGGTATTCGCGCACCAGCTTGCCGAGCCCGTTGACGATCATGCCGTCCTTGTAGTTAAGCGTCGAATACTTGACGGCGACGGTGACGTCGCCTTCCGGAAGGCGGTCGTTGTCCAAGGTCTGGATGGAGTTGGAGACCTTACCGTCGTCGCCTTCTTCCAGAAGCAGGCAGGTGAACTGATTGTCGGACATGGGGCGTTCCTCCCGGGAGCTGTCGAAATTTTCGCCACTATAGGGGGGCGGTTCCGGAGGTCAATTGCCGGACATTTCATCCATCAGCCGCCAGGGCAAGGTCTCCCCCGCCAGAAACGGCCGGACCGTCTCCCCCTCGGCGCTGACCACCTCGCCAGGCACCGCCGTGGCGGCGCGCTTCAACGTCACCGTGGCGTCGTTCACCTGGAGGCCGTAAAAGGCCGGGCCGTTCAGCGAAGCAAAAGCCTCCAGTTTGTCCAGGGCGCCTTCTTCGTCGAATACCTGGGCATAGACCTCCAGCGCCGTCGGCGCCGAGAAGATGCCGGCGCAGCCGCAGGCCGTCTCCTTGGCGGTCACCGCGTGGGGCGCCGTGTCGGTGCCTAAGAAGAACCGCCGGTCGCCCGAGGTCGCCGCCGCCCGGAGCGCCTTGCGATGTACTTCGCGCTTGGCGATGGGCAGGCAGTAGAGGTGCGGCCGGATGCCGCCCCGGAAGATGTCCGTGCGGTTGATCACCAGGTGATGGGCGGTGATGGTGGCGCCCATGTTCGCATCTTGGGCCAGCACGAAATCCACGGCGTCCTTGGTGGTCACGTGCTCGAAGACGATTTTCAGCTCCGGGAAGTCGGCGCGGATGCCGGTCATCACCCGCTCGATGAACACGGCTTCCCGGTCGAAGACGTCCACGTCCGGGTCGGTGACCTCGCCGTGCACGAGCAATGGCAAGCCGATCTCCTGCATGCGTTCCAGAACACCGCGCACATGGGCGAGGTTCGTGACCCCGTCGGCGGAATTGGTGGTGGCGCCGGCCGGGTAGAGCTTGACGGCGGTAAAGACCCCGTCGGCCGCGCCCCGGGCCAGTTCGTCCGGGTCCGCCTGGTCGGTCAGGTAGGCGGTCATCAGCGGCGTGAAATCGACGCCGGGGGGCACGGCGGCCATGATGCGGTCCCGGTAGGCGGCGGCCTGGGCCACCGTGGTCACCGGCGGCACCAGGTTGGGCATGACGATGGCGCGGGCGAACTGCTTAGCCGTGAAGGGCACCACGGCCCCCAGCATGGCGCCGTCGCGGAAATGCACGTGCCAATCGTCGGGGCGGCGGAGGGTCAGGGCTTGCGGGTCGTTCACGGGTCCAGTCCTCGGGCTCAATCTGCCAGCGCGGCGAACACGTCGCCGTCCGTCTTCAGGCCATGGAAATAATGACCATGCCAGAGCGCGAAGAACAACAAGATCCATTGGGCCTGGGCTTCGCGTTTGCCGGACGCCCGGTAGAGGGCCTGCACCACGTCGGGCCGGCAGAATTTCTGGACGCCGGGCTGCGCCGCCACCAAGGGGCCCAGTCGGGCGCCCTCGCCATTGATCCATTCCCCCACCGGGACCGTGAAGCCGCGCTTCGGTGTGAACGGCTTGCTGGCGGGCAAGGCGGTCTCCAGCCACTTGCGCAGCAGCCACTTGCCGAGCCGCCCGCGGGCCTTCAGCTTGTCCGGCAGCCGGAAGGCGAAGGCCGTCATCTCCCGGTCGATGAACGGCACCCGGCCCTCGACCCCGTGCGCCATCAGGCACCGGTCCAGCTTGGTCAACAGGTCGTTGGGCAGCCAGTCGGCGCAGTCCGTGGCCTGGGCCTTCTGCAGCTTCGAGAGCCTGGGCGAGAAGGATCTTTCAACGCCGCTCATGGCCCGGCGCCAGGCCTTGTCGTCGGTGCGCAGCACGCCCATGCCCTTGAGGATACCGCTTGCCCGCATGCGCCGGCCGGCCAGCAGCCATGGCCGGGCGGCGCGGCGGTAGCGGCCGTAGCCGCCGAAAAGTTCGTCGCCGCCCTCGCCGCTGAGCACCACCTTGAGCCCGGCGCCATGGGCCGCCTGGGCAAGCTTGTAGGTGGGCAGCACCGCGTAATCGGCGGCCGGGTCGTCCATGGCGGCGGCGGCCTTCGGCAGGGTGCTCCAGAAATCCGCCTCGCCGAACTCGATCTCCGTATGCACCGCACCAGCGGCTTTGGCCACCTCCTTGGCATGGGCCCGCTCGTCGGGGACACCGGTGCCCGAGAACCCGGCGGTGAAGGCCCTGACAGGCTCGGCGTTCAGGCGCTTCATCATGGCGATCAGCACCGATGAATCGATACCGCCCGACAGGAACATGCCGTAGGGCACGTCGGAACGCTGGTGGATATCCACGGACCCGTTCAACAATTCGTCCAGGCGCCGGAGCCCGTCCTCGTCCGATGTCGCCCTGGGGCCCGCGTCGGGAAGCGCGGCGATGCGGTGGCGCTCGATGATCCGGCCGGCCCGAACCACGATGGTCTCGCCGGGCAGCACCCGTTCGATGCCCCGGAAAACGGTCTCGCGGCCGCAGGTGAACTGCATCTGCAGGAGCTCGTGCAGGGAGTGGGCGTTCTCTTCCGCCGCGACCACGCCGGCCCGGATCAGGGCCTGCGGCTCGGAGGCGAAGGCGAACAGCTCATCGGTCTCGGTGTAGTAAAGCGGCTTGATGCCGAAGGGATCGCGGCTCAACACCAGGCGGTCGATGTCCGTGTCGTGGATGGCGATGGCGTACATGCCGCGCAACCGGCCGGCGTACTCGGTGCCGCTCTGAAGATAGAGATGCAGGGGCGGTTCGCAATCGGAAGCCGTCTTCAACGGCGCTCCGGCAAGCTCGCCTTGGAGTTCCCGGTAATTGTAGATTTCCCCGTTGGCGACCAGGGCCACCGGGGCGCCGTCATCCTTGTGCACCACGAAGGGTTGGTCGCCGGTCTTCAGATCGATGATGGCGAGCCGGGTCTGAACGAGACCGACGTTGCCGTGAATGTGGCGCCCGGTACCGTCCGGGCCGCGGTGCGCCAGGGCGTCCTGCAGGGCGCCCAGGATGGTCTCGTCCGGCGGCGCGCCGCTCTTGGTCATCAGCCCCGCGATACCGCACATCAGGAGAGGATGTCCTGAAAGAAACCGAGATACCGCTCGACCACCGCCGATTCGGTGAACTGGGATTCGTAGGCGGCGCGTCCCTGGGCGGCGATGCGGGCGCGCAGATCCTCATCCTCGATGACCGAACGGATGGCCTTCGACAGCATCACCGAATCGTCCACCGGCACCAGCATGCCGGAATTCAGGTGATCGATGAGGGTGCCAGGGCCGTAGCTGTCGGCGGCGATCACCGGCACCTGCTGGGCCCAGGCCTCCAAGACCACGTTGCCGAGCGGTTCGTGGCGGGACGGGCAGACGAAAAGATCGGCGGCCTGCAAAAGCGCCGCCACGTCGTCGCGCCAGCCCAGGAAGCGGACCCGGGGCTTGACCGCCAGGTTCTCGGCCAGCTTCTCCAACTCGGCGCGCAGCGGGCCCTCGCCGGCGATCCAGAGATAGGCGTTGGGAACCCGGGCCAGGGCCTCCAACAGGACGTCGAAGGCCTTGTTCTCGTGCAAGCGCCCGAGGCCCAGGATCAACGGCACCGTGTCGGGCGTGAACAGGGTCTGGCGGGAGACCGGCGGCGATTGCTCCTCGGTAACGAAGTTCGGCAGATAATGCGCCTTCTCCTCCGGCCAGCCTTCCTTGACCAGGTATTCGGTGATGTCTTCCGTGTTGCCGATGAGGTGGTCGCAGCCCCGGTAGTACTTGAGATCGTAATAGCCGCCAAGCCGCCCGACCCGAACGTAATCCCCCTTCGGGCACATGGCCGAGGCCCGGTTCATCCAGCTCATGACGATGTCCGGGCGGAACTGCTTGATCTCGCGTTTCAGAAGCTTCGGGGTCTGGAAATCGAGCGCCCCGCCGAACTTGCCCTCCACCGGGACGACGCCGCCCTGCTTCAAGGCTTCGGCCCGGGCCGGGTTGCGCCGGATCACCACTTTCTGTTCCAGCCCGGCACGGTGCAGCGCCAGCACCAGGCGCACGAAGAAGGTCTCGGCGCCGCCGTACTCCGCTCCCGCCATGGCTTGAAGGACCCGCATGGGGATGTCCTATCCGATCAGCTTTTCGAAGGCCGCCGCCGCATCGGGCCACCGCCAGGACCGTTGCCGGTCGATGGCCGCCTGATGCTGGCTCAGCCACAGTTCGTCATCGGACAGTAACCGCACGGCGGCCTCGGCGAAAGCCCGGTCGTCGCCGGCCACGAATCCGGTCTCCCCATCGATCACCCGCTCGACCACGGAGCCCAGCCTTTGCACCACGCCGGGGACTCCCATGGCCTGGGCTTCGCCGACGGCCAGGCAGAAGGTCTCATTGATGTCGCCACGATAAAGCATGCAGCGCGCGGCGCGGAATTCGTCGATGAGCTGCGCCTTCGGTACCGGGCCGCGGATCACCACCCCCTGCCCCGCCAAAGCCTCCGCCTGACGGAGGACGCCTGCCATTTCGTCCGCCTTGGCGTCACCGACGGTGCCGTAGGTGGCGGCGCCGGTGAACAGGTGCAGCTCGGCGCCGGGGACCCGGGGCTCGATCTCGGACGCCCAGAGACCCAATAGCCAATCCAGGGACCGCAAGGGATTGGAGGTGAACACGGCGCGCGGCGCCGGCGGCGCGCCGCCCGGCTCGGCGGTGCAGAAATCTTCCGAGATGCCGTAGGGGATGACGATGCGCTCGCCGCCGGGGGCCCAGGCGGGATAGGTGGTGGCATGCACGGTGCCGATGAAGATGATCGCCGGTTCATGCTTCCAGAGCTTGGACAGATAGCGCCATTTCATCAGGTAGCGGGCCGGGTTGTGGATCCAGAAGACGGTCCGCTTGGCGCCGGGCATCAACGGGATCAGCTTGTCGCCCCGGTTGGCGATATAGAGGTCGACCCCGTCCGGCCAGTCGCCGCCGTCGATGGGCCGCCAGCACACCCCCTCATGGTCCAGCGGTGCGGTGCACTTGTTGCGCACGTGGACCTCGTGGCCGCGCCGGGCCAGTTCCGCCACCAGGTTGATCACCGAGGACTCGACGCCGCCCAAGGGCCCGCGCGACAGGCTTTGCCCGTCGAAGGCGATACCGTCGTCAGCCAGCAGGATGCGCGCCACCTATTCGGACTCCATTTTGGCCTTGAGGTGCGACAACAGCGGATAGAGCCCGGCGCAAAGCGCGATGACCAATCCGTAGCCGCCTTCCCGGTAGCCCTTACGGAACAGGTAGCACTTGATGAAACGGGAGAACAGGCGCCTGACGTTGTTCACCGTGGAACCGACTTGGCCGCCGTCCCGCAGGTCCTTGGCCCGGGCCGTGGAATAGCTGTCCAGGCGCTTGATCATGTCGGAGATGTTGCGGTCCACGTAGTGGTCGAGGCGGTGGCTCAGCATCCGCCCCTTGCGTCCGGACCACTTGAGCGCCGGATGGACCCGCTGGTCACCCCAGACTTTCACGCCCTTGCGGAACAGCCCGGGATAGGCGGCCTTGCCGAAGGACGCCCCCCAGCCCCAGCGGACCAGGCGCTCGCCCACGTAGTTGTCCACCGGGATTTCGTGCCAGTCGGCGTCCGAGGTCTCGACGGTCTCGCGGATTTCCGTGGCAAGTGCTGCCGGCACCCGCTCGTCGGCATCGATCTCGAACACCCAGGTGCCGTTGCAGGCTTCGATGCCGGCGTTGCGCCGCTGGCCTTCCGTGGCCCAGGCGCCGGGGACGATTTTATCGGTGAACCGCCGGGCGATCGCTTCGGAGCCGTCCGTGCACTTGTCCAGCAACACGACGATTTCATCGGCGAAGGCGAGGGTCTCCAGGCAGTCGGCCAGTTGCGCTTCCTCGTCGTGGACGCTGATCACGGCCGACAGTGTGACCGCCGCGTCGTTCATTCCGCCGCCTCCGGCCGGCTTTGCCAGAGCGACCCGAGCGCATCGGCGACCCGTTCGACGCTGAGGCTGTCCATGAGCGTATCGGAGGTCACGTGGTTGAAGCCTTCGGGATGGATGTCATCGAAGGATTCAGGCGTGCGCACCGTGGCGCAATGGCTTCCCCAGGGGGCATAAAGCTCCTCGCGGCTCGGTCCGAACAGGCCCAGCGTCGGCACCCCCGCCGCCGCGGCCAGGTGCATGAGCCCGGAATCGTTGCCCACGTAAAGCGCCGCGCGTTGCAGGCAGGCGTAGATATCCAGCAATTCCACCCGGCCGATGAGATCGATGCGGCGCTCCGGCGGCAAGGCGTCGATGAGTTGCACCACCTGGGGCCGTTCGTCGTCGCGGCCGAAGAGCGCGATGCGGCCGCCCGGCAAAATGCCGTCCGGCGCCGTCACGGCCAGACAGAGTTCGGCGAACTTCTCTGCCCGCCATGTCTTGGCCCGCCAGTTGGCGGTCGGGCCGACGGCCAGGACGGGGGGGCCGTCGGGGATCAGTTCGGCGGCCCGCGTCCGGTGCGCCTCGGACATCCACAGTCCCGGCGCCGGCGGGTCATGTTCCAGGCCGAGAACCCGGGAGATGTCCACCAGCCGGTGCTCCGCGCGGCGGCTGCGCTTGAAATGGCGCTGGCGGCGGGCGGGGAGAAGATAGGTCAGCGGCGCGTTGCGAAGATCGACGACCAGATCCCAGAACCGCCCGACGCAGAGCGCCCAGAGCCTGAGCCAATGCAGGGACCCGACCATCTTCTCCAGCACGATCACCCGTTCCAGGCCCGGCACGGCCTGGAAAAGGCTGGCCGCCGCCGGCCCGCAGGCGACGGTGATTCGGACGCCGGGATGGCTTTCGATAAGATGTCCGAGGAGCCCCGTGGAGAGCACCGCGTCGCCAACCCGGGTCGACGTGACGAAAAGCACGCGCATGGCGCACTTATACGACCGCCCAGGCGCCTTGAAAAGCGGTGCCGACGGTTGGCCGGGGCTTGAATCGCAGGCCCGGTGGGCCCACCTTTGGCGTCGGGATGAGAAGGATGCTTCCATGAGCGCACAACGTTACGCCATTCTCGAGGACCGGGGCCTGCTGATGGTCGGCGGCGCCGATGCCCGCGAGTTCCTGCAAGGGCTGATTTCCAACGATATCAACAAGGTGACCGATACCCAGAGCATCTACGCGGCGTTACTGACGCCGCAGGGAAAGTTCCTGTTCGATTTCTTCGTCTTCGAGACGGCCGGCGGCCTCATCCTGGAGACGGAGGGCGGACGCCTGCCCGAACTGGTCAAGAAGCTCACCATGTACAAGCTCCGGGCCGCCGTGGAGCTGGCCGACGTGACGGAAGACTGGGCCGTGGCCGTCCTGTGGGGCGATGGGCTTGCGCAAGGCCTCGGCCTGTCGCCGGAGGCCGGCGCCGCGACAGCGTGGAAGGATGGCCAGGTTTGCGTCGATCCGCGCCTCGCCGACGCCGGCCTGCGCGCCCTGTTGCCGGCGGGTTCCGCCGAGGCGGTACTGTCCGAGAGCGGCGCCGAGGCGGCAACCCCCGCCGATTACGACCGCTACCGGCTCGGCCTCGGCCTGCCCGACGGAAGCCGTGACCTGATCTTAGAGAAATCAACCCTCCTGGAGAGCGGCTTCGATGAGTTGCACGGCGTCGATTGGAACAAAGGCTGCTACATGGGCCAGGAACTGACCGCCCGGACCAAGTACCGGGGCCTGGTCAAGAAACGCCTGGTGCCGGTGACCCTGGAAGGCGCCATGCCGGAACCGGGCACGCCTATCGTCGCCGGCGGCAAGGAGGTGGGCGAGCTCAGGTCGGGACGCGACGGGCAGGGCCTGGCCCTCATGCGCCTCGAATTCCTGGAAAGCGGGGACGCCGCCTGCACCGCCGGCGAGGCTTCCGTGACGCCCAAGAAACCCGCCTGGGCCGAGTTTTAGGTTTCTCCCCCTTCCCTCCGCTGGCTCCGCCCTTTAGGCTCATACCATGGCTTCGGTGGGAGACATTCTCCGCGCCTCGCCGCGCATGCTGACGCCTGTGGTGCGCGCCTACGAGCGCCGGCTCAGGCGCTACGGCGCGACGGCGCGCGGCGTGTTCTGGAAGAACTCAGAATGGCAAATCCGCCGTTACGTGGTTCTGGAGCGCATCTTCGACGAGGTCGCCGGGGCCGGCGGCATCACCATCCACGACTTCGGCTGCGGTTACGGGTCCCTGTTCGAATACCTGGCCGATCGGCCGGTGATGAACCGCAGTCGCTATATCGGTACCGACATGAGCCAGGCCATGGTCGACGCGGCGCGTGAACGCATCCGTGACCCACGGGCCAGCTTCGTGCGCGGCATCGGTGCCCTGGAGAAGGCGGATTTCACCCTGGTGTCGGGCACCTACAACATGCACATGGGGGCCGATGCCGACGATTGGACGGACTACGTCAAGGCCAGCCTGACGCAGCTCTGGCGTCACACCCGGCGGGGATTGGCCTTCAACATGTTGAGCGCCACAACGGCGGAGCAGTTCGACGGGCTCTATTACGCCGATCCGGATGTCTTTTTGGAAGGCTCAATTCGCGATTCGTAGGCATTGTGGTAGAATCCCTCTCGATACGCTTTGGGAGTCAGAGAGATGGATCACGAGCGCTTTCGGGACTGGTTCTCGCGTGTCGATGAGTTGACGGCGGCGCAGC
>Ga0209568_1000401_pt1 | contig 15066 bp, 9 predicted proteins | sample WorMetOlspDAHAB2_FD_187406 | JGI IMG/M metagenome (GOLD analysis project Ga0209568, IMG submission 187406) | Marine gutless worms symbiont microbial communities from Max Planck institute for Marine Microbiology, Germany - Olavius sp. DAHAB.2... ...
ATCATAAACATTGATTTTACCCATATCGCAGTTTCAAACACAGCAACTGATGACGTCACATATTAGGTCATACACAGAGTATTTAATACGAACATATAATATTCTTGTGCTCATTTTATAATCAAAATTGGTGAAAAATCTAGCCTGGTTGACGATTTTTAATACGATTTAATGGTGATTCTCGATAGTAGCTTACTTGTATACACCTGTATACACCAAGACATACACATATATGTACGGCTTCGATCGACAATGGGCAACTGAAACTTTCACGGTTATATAAAACTACTTCCGGTTAGTGTCCGCCATGTTGAAAATGTGAAAAATATACTATTCTGGGGCAAATAACATTCAAAGCAATACATTTGTCAAGGTTACGTGCGTGTTTCATAGCCATTCACGTCTGGAGTGGGAACATCCGTAAAAACCGGAAGTAGATATATTGTCACTTGTCGCCGAAACCCAGTTATTCAGAGACAATTTCACAAAAACAAGGTCATATAATATTATGTTCTGCTGACAACTAGGTGAGATGTTACCGCTAAACGTACATGCAAACGTCAGTAACAAAAGCCAGCTTTCAATTTCAATCTGCGTGCGGGTACGATTCGTACGGTGAATATTATTCCAGTATTATTTTCAGAAAAAATATATCAAATAGGTATTTGTCCCAGTTCGATCTCCGCCTCCGAAATGACCTACACGTGTATATTGTGTCGGGTGGGGCGTTAAACTCTACTCACTCACTCACTCACCCAGGTCGATGCACGCAAGGACTGCACATATGTATAGACCTAGAACATTGGGTGACAACAAAATCGCTAAGCTGCACAACTAAAGACGGCGGTGAAATAAGAATTCTAATTAATATCTCATGTCTCCTGAAGGAAAGACAGATATTTTAGCATTGCTCAGTTTAGTGTTAGACATAATTCTTCGGATTAACTTTGATGTTACAAGTAGGCTACTTCTAACACCGAATCTGTCGTCACTTCATGATGATTTTATGCAAAGTAAGTTTGGTGTATTAAGAAGTTCTTATAACTTCTTATCTTTATGAAATCACCCGTTACACAGTACAGTAGTCAGTAGACGACGTAATCGAGACGAGTATTATGACGTCATTTGAAATACTGAAGTGACAACAGCGGAAATGCACAACAACAATAACAACAAGCAATGACGACATTGATGACGCAGGCAGGTGCTAGTGACGTAACCACGTGTTGTGATGTCATCAACGCCTACACAGAACACCAAGTAATGAAAGTACATACATGTCTACAGTTTATATACCGGGTTCCGCAAAAAAGGTAGCCCCCTATGATATTTTGCAGTTTTCTCAGCAATCCCTTAGAATTTCAAACCGAAATTTTACTGACGTATTCAATCATCTGATGCGCACATAAAGTCTTATACGCAATTAGCTTACAGCGTTTTAACGTTCTCAGCATTACAGTGACACCACCTAAAATGATTTCAGCCTGCTAAAAACGTCAAAGCAATCGCACAGTAAAATTATTAAAATCGTTTCAAGTTTGTAAAAGTTATTCACGATTAAAATAGTGACATTTTTCTGAGACACAATGTACAACTATTGATCCGTGCAATTTCAAGTATTCGTTGCATTATAATTGTGGTTCTTCGGTTTTCAGTCGCCAGCTGACGCTCTGAGCGGAGTGATCGTGAGGCGAGTGCAGTGCGCAGTAGACCTATAGGTGGCCACCGTTAACGGCGCACTTTATCACACTGCATTTTAACTTAAGTGTCTGTATCGACTATCGAGCTCTCGTATAACTTCCGAATAAATTTGGACGCACACCCGTCTATGCAGCATACAAGAAAGCACGCGTTTTAATAACGACTTTTTGTAGTGAAAAGCATTCGTTGTTTTCAATTTGTCATTCCAGACAAGTTAACAGTTGTTGTGGTTGGCGAATAACTCATTACTGTGATGACGGCTGTCAAGAAATCACTTTTGTGTTTCGTTCGAAACCAGATTTTTTTCATTAAAGCAGTTTAAAGTGCACTGCGTAGCATCAGACGAAGCAAGTGAGTATAGACTGTGCACCATATCGGTGACGAATGGTGGAAGGCGTCTTCCGCCTGTGCGTTGTACGATGACTTGGCGACGACGACATCAGTCGTGTCGTCGTTGTTCGTCGTCGACCTGCGTAACGACAACACACGCAAACAGCTTTATTCAAATGTGAAACGAAAACGAGCTGTGAAGTAACAGGTCTTAAACATCGTCATAATGCGAAGAAAAATCTTGGCCATGACGTGGTCTACGTTTTGTGCTGATACGCTATAAACCTGTATCTAGTGATGTCTGTTGATTGGCTATCATAATTCGCCCTGGACAATGTGTGAATTATTATACTAGTCAGAAAAATGTTTTAAAATTGCCTACAACTAATTTCAGAAAATATGTACATTGGCTTAAGCAGTCTACTGACACAGTGTAGCAATTCACAACTTGTAGGCTAGTTCACAACTAGTTGATCTTGGTGCAGTGTCTTTATATCAAACGATCAAGGCCGGATCATGGTCTCTCCGGGCTCTTAGGCTTGATAGAGACTGCGGGCCCTCGTACATATATTTGCAATATTGACAAATTTTTAATGTTTATGTAAAAACGACTATTTTGGTAAAAATTGCTTAAAAGCAATTTTAGGCAGTTACAAGACTAGGTTGTGAGAAAAACCACCGTGCTAAAAGAAATGTATAAATTTCACAGCTTTGCGCGTGTTTACCAGAATCGCGCATGCATTTATGCACATCTGATGCACTGCAGTTGTGTTCTGAAACGAGCCGATAAAAATAATTTTTCCAAAAATTTTCGAACCAACCCGACGGAATATTGAAAAAATCTCGACCCGACCCAACCCCAACCCGACCCGTGCACAACTCTGATGCAAACCAATGTCAACACAAATAATTAAATGTCGAGGAAACAATGATGTATCTGAACACGGCGCTGCGCGACAACATAATGAAATGTGGGTTCAGAGCACATGCACTCACACACAGACAACTGCATTGGGTTTACAACTTTGCTTTATGCGCCTTGGAGGATGCGAACCGGTCAATAACAGACTCAAAATCAATACTGCGGACATAGGTTACTTTCAATAGCCATGAGAGAAGGCATTGCATGAGACATTCATCTGACATTGTTGTACGAATTTCGTTCTTTACTCGCAGAAAAGGACCGCTCACCGCTGCAGTTAGTAACCAGCATAGAGAGATGGATGCGAAATGCAACATTTACATTCGGAAATGCTTCACAAATGCCCAGAGCAGAAGCGGCAATGTACACCTCTAGTTCGACACTGGTCCCCGTTTTCTCATCGCGGGCGCGAACGTGCTTTTGAGCATATTTGGCAAACTGGATAAGTTCGTCGGCGAAATCGAATCTGTCCAGATCGTCGGGATATGCCTCTATGAGAGCGTTCGCGAATTCACGTATTTCACTCGAATCCAATTCAGAAATGCAGAAATCCGGATCGTGCACACACGGTCGAGTAGGCTTCCAGGCGACGAGCGAGTTCACTGCTCGTCGTATCTATCACCGCCAAATACGTTCCGACGCGAAACTTGCCTTCGGACTTAGATCAGCTTCAGCATCGGCACCAGCGCCTTCAAATCTCGCTAGTCGCTTGCTGCGAATGTGTACTCGAGACACCGCTTCTTTATAGTCCTGACAACCTGAGAGTTCCTTTCCCTGTTCTTCGTAGAAATCGAACTGATCGCGCATTTCCGCAATTCACACAGTGATCGCATGACGGCGACTGCGTTGTTGAGATCGAGATGAGGACTCTGAAGTGCAGTCGTAACATTGTTGAACCGATTCAGCAGGGCCCGCCAGAAGCAAGTAAGGATTCCATACTCAAGTTGCTCCATTTTAAGCAGCAGACCCGTGGCTTCGAGGCGCACCTCCGGCTTTTCGTTTGCGTCCTCCTTAACGCTTTCAAGAGCGTCCATGACACCAGTATAGCCTGAATACAGGGCGTTAACCGCATAATTCCGTGCAGACCAGCGTGTCTGGCTCAGACTCTTTAATATTGGCGAATCTGGAACGTGCGACTTGAAGATCATCCATCGCTGCGGAGACGCGCTGAAGAACGTGTAAAGCTTCTGCACAAAATCGAAGAATGCCGTCGCCTTCGGAACACATTTAGCTGCTTCCGTGCCAACAATACTGGTAGAGTGACCGAAGCATGGAATAAAGACCGCCTGTGGATTCTCACGTTTGATAAGAGCCTGAACGCCGTTATACTTTACGGCCATATTGCTGGCGTTGTCATATGATTGACAGCGGCAATCTTTCAGATCTCTCCCGGCGTGTGCAAAAAATGATGTCATGGAATCAGCCAGTTGCTGCGCTGTGTGCCCCTCAGTTACCAAAAATGTCATGAACCGCTCCACAGGCTTCTGGCCACCGATTGGCATGCGTCGAACAATGCAGGTGACGCGGTCGACCCTGGAAGCATCTGGCGTATAGAATCAATCGAAATCGAGTAGTATTTTGCAGCTTTGATCTCATCAGCAATAATTGACATAACCTGCGATCCCATCTGCTTGATCAGTTCATCGCAGATAGTAGAAGAGAGATACGAAACAGTGCCTCGTCCGCGACCTTCCTCTTGAAAAGTGCGCTGTTTCTCGAGATGTCCAGCGAGAAATGGATCAAACTGCGCAATCAGCTCCAAAGTACCAAGGAAATTGCCGTTGCGTGGCGAATCAATTAGTTCGTCATCTCCGCGAAATGCGAGACCTCGTTCAGACAGAAACGTGATAGCGGCAATACTCGCTCTAGCACAGATCGCCAATACATGCGTTGCACTGCTTTAGCAGGCTCTCGTCAATCCGTGCACGTTCTGTCTGCAATGCCACGTATTTTTCCAAAGACTCAAGATTATCTGCGCTTTTCTCATGCACAGTGACAGCTCGATGGACGTTTTTCCAGTCGTTAAAGCCACCGCAGCAGAACAGATTGTCCGACACATCAGAAGCAAAAAGCGTGCAGTGAAAACAAAAGATTTTGTTTGCAGACTCAGAGTAGCACAACCATGGTCGATCAAACTTGGTCTGCGTCGGTTTTTGAACATAGGAAAACAGACTGCTTGGAAAATAGCGCAACTGCCTGTTCCCGTCTTCTAGGCGCGATTTGGGATATTCAGACTTTTTGTTCTGGCACGGTTCGCTTCCCCTTTCTGTCCAAAATTCACGCATATCGTGCGTGGCGGGAATTTGCCAGAGACCTACATCTGTAGGATAGATACTCTTGGACAGTCTGTTCATCATCCTCAATTCTGACGCAGTCGCGGCCGACGCGGCGTAAAGGAAATTTCGTCTCACCCTCAGTATCCTCAGATTCAGGTTTGGGTGGGGGGAGTATGCCAACGTCGACATTCTCACCAAAATCGGAACATCCGATGTCTGCAGTATACTTGGCTCGTCTACCTGCGAACTGGTACTTGCTAACGCACTAATACTCACTCAGAAATATGTGTCCAGCCTTGGTGTTTTAGCCAAAACTTTTCGAAGCTCGTCTTCTTCTTGCTTTTTTTCTGAGACCGCTTCGCAGCACCAGACTTATGGATGTACGCCATGCTGATGACTAGGCCTATAAGGTTAAGCAAATAGGTTACAGCCTATAGGCCTATAATAGACTGGATGGCGTCTAGCAGGCTGCACTGCACCGCTGCAGCCTGCAGGCGAAGGCTCGAAGCAGACGGACAGCCATCTAGAAGTTCGAATCGACTTTAGTAAACAGTGATAATTTGTAAATTGCCCCAATTAACAGTTTAAAGGCTAACTAAGCCTTTCATCTATGCCAACATCATGCAGCTGTTTAACGCAATATGCAGTTTGACAAAATTTGTCAAACGTGAACGGTGAAAGCAGTTTAGTCAGCAACAAAAGAAATCCTGCAAAAGGATTGTAATGCACAATGACTCAGAATGCGTAATTTCTGAACCATTTTCCACGAACTATTTTTACTTCAGGTCTCTTCCGTCTCACAATTGCCGTAAACGGAAGCCGCTTAATGCCTCACTAATATGCAGGTGGAGGGCGCATGGTACTAGCCTACTAGGGTTAGGTCCGGCCTCCTCCGCCTTCAGTAGGGCTAGTTTAAGGATAGTGTTAGTGGTCCAGTATAAAAGTGCCCCGCTCGATCTGTAGGTGGCCGTCGACTTCATGTCCGCTCGTGGCATCAATAGCCTAAGCGCCATTCAGTCCATTACATACAGATACATCCCCACTAATGAGGGGCGTGGGCGTGGCTGAGCTGAAGCCGCATTATTTATCACCAAAGTGGACATGTTGCTTAACACACTAACTACATTCGCCAAAATCATCCTACGCAATCAAAGTCAAAACACGAATTTTTTTTATTTATACAAAGAACATTACAAGTCACTGTGACGTCATATATGACGATCAACGATAGCGACAAATAGTAAGTAAAGATATTATTCGTCGTCGTACAGTTCTGCCTTGGCACAGCACAGGTAAGTAGAAGTAACGTTCGATTTTTTTAGAGCGCATCGTCGCTGGAAGAGTAGATCAGCTTTCCCTATTCCTACCGATGATGGTTTGGCAGAACGGCGGGATGGACTGCAAATTTTATCTTTAGAAATTTCGGGGCCCAAATTTTCGTTGTACCGGGCGGTCCGAGCCCCCTTCGGGGCCCGGGCCCTGAGGCTTCAGCCTCACCAGCCTTATGGATGATCCGGCCCTGCAAACAGTTTAAAACCTGTTCTTGGTAACTTGACGTTGTCATATGTTTTGTCGTTGTTGTCGTAGCCGCGAGATGTCGCTGTTGTACGCTGCCACGCTGTCGTTGCTATATTTAGACCACCGGAGTTTTCGTTACCATGACTACTGTAATTGTCGTCGTCATTATCATTATCATCTGCAACATATTAGCAGGTGCTTGTATTGTTCATCGAGTATTATATGACCCCAGTCCACGGTCGTCCTATATCAGCAAAGACGATGAATGACGATATTCTACCTACACTATGGCCTATCAACCTGTCGTCATTTATGGATAGTCTGTACCAGTGCAACGTCACGGGCCTATGCCTGCCAGCCGTTGTGTGTGGAAGTTCACTAGTCGACAAACCAGCTAGGTGTGCGAATGAAATTTTTAATCACATCCTCATTTTCCCTCACTCTTCGTTTATGTTAACTATCCCTACAACATGGCGACGTGATTTAATGTTCATTTCAGCAATAGGCCTATTCTGCAGGACTTGTTAAGCTGTTCACGGGATTCTCAGCCGAGCATGTATAGTCACGTGATTCCGTGACTGGCGTTATTTGATCTCTATGGTGTATGTCAACTGACCGTGACCACAGCAGACGCGAACCGTCAGTTTCATGTTGTCATAGTAGCAAGCACCTTGGTACATATTGTCCACGCCGTCAGCGTGACCTGTCGACGTAGCTGTACAACACACACACACACACACACACACATGCAAAACATAATAGACGTTGCAGCGATGACAATGGCTCTTGTTTACCGCCACATGACATAATAGGATACATGTACTAGTATATTGGCATATATGCCCACGCCGTATCTCAGAAAAAAACGCTCGAACTTCGCCGCGCTCTACTTTAAAGAGATTCATATACAAACTTCGATAATAATTATTCGTACGCCTATACACTGTGAGAAACTTTCGGATAAGACTTTACAAAATGCCTTCACTTCACTGTACAGAATAAAAAATAGAATAGTGATGAAACAGACGCATCGCATAACGTGTTGTCCTGTTGCTAGGGAGGCTGTCAATCAGAAGAGGGTGCGACTGCATGGTGGCTCTGAAAACACTGAGCCGGTGGTCAGTTCAGCAGATGTTCACAGTAATGTCCTTACGCCTTTTCGTTTTTACATGTAACCGCTTTTCACCAGCGACAACCAACTTCGTTGAAGATGTTCTGTTCTGTGATACGCTGCATCGAGTCTCGGGCGTCGCCAACATGCGTAAGCTGCTGTACCGTGCATCCACAAACTATTCAACCCGCTTTTGGTCCGCAGTGCGTGGCGACCTCAGATCTGCATGGAACGACGAAGTTCGACGTGTCTCGATCGTGGTCGTGACGTGACGTACAATCGCAGCATTTTCATTTTTTTGAAAGCAAATAAAGTTAGTAAATGTAATTAAACTATTGGTGTATTAAAGTAGCCTAAATCAAAAGAGCATGCCTCGAATCTAAGTCGACAATTGGCGGATGGCTTAAATCAAGCGCAATAAGCAGTCATTAACAGCGGTGTAGACAAAGAGAGGTGTAGAGCCTCCCAAATCCCGAAATAACTCTTTGTCGTGCACTTTTTATGACTCGCAGTTTAGTACACCAGTTGTTGCCTGCTTACAACATTTGACTGAAAATCGACTGTGTCTCAAGTTGATGTTCAAGCTTCCAGATGTGTTCTGAAAATTGAGCAGCCATATAAACCAACACTTATGCATCCCCAACCCAAAGTTATGGCTACGTCTCTGGTCACTAATCAGCCAAAACTGAGCACGTCGTCGACGCAGTCGCGCACTTGAGCTTCGCTGCGCTGAGCAGCAAGCGCTTTAACTCTCTGCAGTGCACGCAGTGCAGTATAGACGTTGGTTTCGACTTTCCTTTGTTTAATTTTGACGTAAATACCACCAGCAAGTCGTATAGAAACCACTTTCAAGCAAGTAAAATTGATTGGTAATGTCCTGCGGCTGGGAAGGTTGCCAGAGAAAACTGGTCTTCCATACACAGACTTCTGCTTAATACTGGCTTTGGCAATGGAGATGAAGACTGATTCTTTGAAAATCTGGAATTATTTCACATCGACCGCGACGCTTTAGTGAACATCTGCAATTGGTTGAAGGGTGTTGACGATTAACGAATGGCGCGGGCTAGACGTCACATTCAAAGCAGCAGTAAACGATCGAGCGACAGGCAGAACTCACTGATGAAGTAGTAGGACAGTCCGGGCTTGTACTCAGGCACGTTGGGTATTGACTGGAACGGTTCGAACAGAATCGTGAACCTTCGACGATGATACGGATTGCTGCAGTTGAGTATCAGCAACGAACTTTCGGCGTCTGTAGGCGCCAATGGCTGACGATCGTTTGCGTTGTTGATGGACGAGACGGCACTCAGTAGATTACAACTGTCATACTCACGCTTGCTCACCTAAAACAATACAGGGTGGTTCAAAAAGTAAGTCCATACCAAATTATAAATAATAATAATAATAATAATAATAATAATAATAATAACTATATAATAATAATAACTGTCACGTGTCCACTAGCTGAATCCTATGTTACTGGGTCCGCCCGCGAGGAAGTTGCTGCAGCGGAGGTTGCCGCTTCTTGCAAAGAGGAAAAGTATACCAGCATTTATAGTCAGTACCTCTTTGCGCCCATTGTGGTCGAAACCTTGGGCCCTATGAACACGTCTGCTTGCCAACTCTTTGCCAGTCTGGGAAGAAAGATCTCTTCGGCGTCAGGCGATGACAGGGAAGGAGCTATTCTGTTCTAGAGAGTTTCGGTGCTGGTGCAACGCTACAACGCTGTCTTGTTACATGACATCTCGCCAGCCCCAGACTGCACGGACTGATGATCTGTTCCCAATTTTGTATTATCTTCATTATTAAACTCCTCGGGAACATATCTACCGAGGGTAGAAAATACTAATATACAGGACGATAGTTATAGTCTTACAATCTAAGGCGCGAAGCTATATGCGAGAGTTCACCTTGGGTCCTCTGGGCGAAAGTCGGTCAGCGCCAGATGGCCGTCAACTCGTAGGCTGGCCAAGCTGCAAACTTAACCTTTGAGTCCGCCTGTAGGCTGCTATAGGCTAAACATCCAATAATTATCCATAATTAACTCGTACTATATGGTATAAACATCCCAACGAGATTAGATTTTTTCGTCAAATTAAAGTATCAAATAGCACTACAATGTTACAAGTTGGCATTAAATATTCAACGCATAACCCAGTTTGTACGGCCAATTACTGTCAGTTACTCGCAACACTGCGTATAGGTCATAAAGTTTAGTTGGTAGCAACGCTACCTTTTTGCACCAGTTGCCTTATATCTCATGAAATCCACTTCTTGATCACCTTTACATTGAAATTTATGTATAAATTGCTTCATACCCAACTCTTTCTCTTTTCAGGATTTTGACTGAGATTTTATCATTTACAGTGATATGACCCATATCGCAGCTTTAAGCAGTGAATGATGACGTGACGAATTAGGTCACACGTATAATACTTAGTACCACCTTATAATATTCTTATATACGCTTCCTGTACACGAAATGTGACTCGAAAGCTGCTTTGTTTGCAGGTTTTAATACGATATATTGATATTGTTCACTAGGAGCTAACTTTTTTGAACCACTCTGCATATCACTGAAATATACGGCAACGCTTAACGCCTCGACATTCGCCAACTTAAGAGGAGAATTAACGACGGTACCAACCGACTACATGTAGCTGTGTGCCTAATGCAGAACGTCAGCCATCGCAACGTAGTCTCAGCATTATCAGCATTAAATCGTTATCTCAAAACTCTCCCGTTTCAGCGTCCTTCCATCATTAGCAAAATTTGCTTACTTATTTTAAAAATTGATTTTGCGGCTTTCTCGTCCCATTCCATTTTAGGAACATGCCAAGAAAAAACCAAACATCGACAGCAACATTTCGTGGTAAGGTTTGTCAGTTAAGACGAAGAACGGCTAAAGAAACAAAAGCGGTAAAAGAAGAAGACAGAATATATCGCTTTGATGAGAGGATAAGCGATCATGCTGTAATCCGTGGAACGGTGTACGGACACTTCGGACCCAAGACATTTCGGCACTGGTGCCGAAATGTCCAATAGACACTTCAGCACCACCGTAGAAATCCGAGACACTTCGGCACTAGTGCCGAAGTGTCTTGGACATTTCGGCACCACTTACATTTTGTATACAGAAGTGTCACATTAATTTATTTATTTAAGAAAGATTACTTCATTGATGACTGATGACACACATTTCGGTACTTTTTATATAGGCCTATTACATCACTTAAGTTTTTTTGTACAAGGAATGCAGCATACAACAAAGTTAGCATGGCCATTGTTATATCATGGTGACGCAAACGCAAACATATCGAAGCGAATAGTTTTCTTTTTTGCCCAATCGCCTATCACTAACGCGTATATTCGCGGCGTCTGTCCATCCGTCCGTCCGTCTCTTAGATGGAGTTTGACACTAACAGTCTCTTCTATTCCTACCCTCTACAATCGGTACGTTGTGATCGGCTACATTATTTTAAAAAGGAATAAAATCTAGGTTTACAGCCTACATATATCGCACACAAAAAAAACAGAATTAATTTAGTTATCGTTACATCATGGTTACGTAAACGCAGTATCGTCGAATCAAATCGTTATTAACTGGCAGTTAACGATAGTTATAGTCGCAATTATCGTCATATCACTGACGCCTCTGTCGGCACTAACGTCGTATAGGCCTACGTCGTCTCATCTCTGCTCACTGCAGTTGCATTCCTCCGCTTCCCGACCTATTAGCCTATGTTTGTTGCAACAGTGCGTGACTGCTCACACATAAGAGACTGACTCAGATACAGCTTTGGTCAGTCGTTTTCCATTCCATTACAGTAGCGAATATAAAGTGGGTCTACATTTCTTAACACAATGACGACAGTCGAAGCATCTTTTAATTCTGCGTCCGAAGTGTCTCATGCACTTTAGTGCCGAACTGTCCGAGACACTTCGGCACTGGTGCCGAAGTGTCCATTGGACATTTCGGCATCAGTGCAAAATTGTGAGACATTTCGGCACCAAACACAGTGCCGAAATGTCTTGGGTCCGAAGTGTCCGTACACCCGTGGAACTGCTGTCCCTTAAGCATGGTTCGTTGAGCAACATAGTCATCAAACTTTCTATTGTAAAATTACTCCATTTTGCAATGTTTATTTTGCCAAGTCAAACATAAACAATACGATGACGTTGCGCACGCGTCATCCCCTCAGCTGCGTGCGCTTCAATCCAGCAGCAGCCGGCGGATGGGGCGGAACGATTAGCGTAATATTTCCGCCCCCTCCCCCAGCCGGTGGTGGCCACTGTGATTGGCTAAAACAGGTAAAACGTTTCACGACCTCAGCGTTTTTATTGGCTGAAACAAACTGTTTAGCCGTCTAAAACAAAACAGTTTCAAAACAGTTTTCAAGCTGTTTTTTTCAGTTTTATTTCGTTGTGCGGACGGCAAAATAAGTGCCGCAGTAATAGCATGACTATCTAGCAGCCAAGAGACAGCAATAGTAGACAGCGGAGAGGGTTTCAAATGAGCGAATAGATCAAAAGTCATGACGATGGCATGTTTGACGTGAGCGTCGCATTACACGCGGTCGTTTCGTGACATGGCGTGACTGATCCAATACATCGCATGCACAAACAAATCAACGTCGCGCACATAAACACTGACAAGTATATATTTAGTGTCAGGAGGCCACTGCAGAGCGGGAAACTTAAAGTTGTTTTTAGCTTCTCTTTCTTGTCTTTGTCGCTTTTCACTCAAGTTCTCTTCGTAGCCATATCGTACCAGTGCTGTAAAGGTCTGCACGTGAAACTCTGCTTTCGGTGCTGTATACAAATTTCTTCTTATTATGTCGTGTCGTATAATTTCAACTGATTTCGAAATATCGACCAGACATTTCGGAAATAAATGAACGTTTCGTCGTCATCGTATGTATTGTGAAATACACACTTGCAGCCGGCGAAGCAGCATTCGCTCGTCTTTGTATCGTTGGAGAAACGATCTATCAGACCAAAAATAGTCATAAAATGTTTTGATTTCTTCAGAGAATCTCACAATCAACAGTATAGACAGCCACCAGTTTCTCGTGTCTATCCATCAACGTCTTTTGTCATTTCGTGAGCCTGCTCTGTCCTGTGAGCGCTATTGTTGTGTCAGCCATTCAGCGTGCATGTGTCCGTCCATATGTGACGGTCGAGCTGTGTGTTCAGTGATATCGTCAGTGGTCGTACATACATAGTGGACAGAGACACTGTCGTGATTTAGAGTCGCATTGACACGCTGTCGCTAACCCTGGTGTGACACTGGCGCCGCGCAGCGCCAACCGCGCGACACAGCAACGATATTAGCTTGTCAGTCACACTGACAATACAGCAGGCCTCGTCGCTCGCTACACTATCAACGTCTGCTCCCACTCGTACTATTATACCATCAATACTATTGTAGTAGAGTTCTCAGCTTGACGTCGAAATATAGATTACAGTGAAAAGACACACACAGATGGTCATCGCATGCATTTGTGTCTCTATAATATAGTGTGACCCAAAAAAGTAAGCCACTACCAAATTATCAATAAATCGTATAAGCCTGCCAACGAGATTGGATTTTTTTTCGATTTATCCATTGGTATTAAATATTCTGTGCGTGACCTACTTCTTTACGTCAATGACTAGCAAAGTAGCGATATGCGTCACATACGTCACATACATCAGCGCTCCCTCTGACATCAGCTCGCCTTAACGAGCTGCTAAACCATCTTTTAGATGCAGATTTATGTAAAAATTTCTATGAATTCCGAATTTTCTCTTTTTTTCTGGTTTTCAATTATGATTTTGTCATATACGTGGATTTTACCCATGTCGCAACTTCAAACACAGCAACTAATGACGTCACAAATTAGCTCACACATACAATATTAAATACACACTTATATTCTTGTTATATTATTATATTCTTTTGCCCATTTTATACCCAAAATTGATGAAAATATAGCTTAATTGACAGTTTTAATACGACTTATGATTCTTGACAGTGGCTTACTTTTTGGGCCACCCTGTAGACATTTCTCTTTTCTTGCTGACTTTGCTACGCGTTGCGGCGTTGGATTTGACGTTGGCGTCCATTACTTGAGTCAGTAACGAGGCAAAATGTAGACCTTCCCCGCCTTGAGCACGAATATGAAATTACCACATAACAATGGTTTAAACTCGCTTGGTCCTGTGATTTTTAACTCCCCCATTTTCAGTTCCCAACTGAATGAGTAAAACACTTAAGTCAGAGCACAAAGAACGATGAATTTAAAACGCCGTCAGCTTCACAAAGTCTCTGCCTGAACACCAAATTAAAGCCAGGCTCCACGGTGGCGACAGTCGGGACTACGGTTCGCTACGTAACATCCTGTCCTCCGATGAAAAGGAGTGAAAGAGACTGCTCCAATTGAATGGCGTCTATACACTGCAGCGGATGAAAGGTGATGGACAATGGAAAGAGAGTGGCGCGTAGAGCTCAACAATCTTTGTCGCGTCACTTTGACATCTATACGGCATGTTATTAACTGAGCAAGTGTATAACATAAGATTAATGTACTAAACCGCAGTTTATAGGCTAGTTAACGGCGGTATTACACATCAAAAACAGCAAATATCTGAAAAGGTGATGACGCAGCAATACATCGCCTAAGTGTGAATATACTGCCGCGCAATATCACCCTTTTCAGATATTTGCTGTTTTTGATGTGTAATACCGCCATTAACTAGCCTATAAACTTCGCTTTTGTGCATTAATATTTGCTGTTTTACTAGCGATTTTCGCTCACTTTTTAATTTTTCAGTACTTTCACTTACGTTGGAATCGGTTATTTTCATCAACAATCAAAATTCTGTGTTTACCAGAGCGTCAGTTAATGGTGTCGTTGTATGGAGTTCGCCAGAACGGCGGACACAGTGACATGTGTTCAGTTGACTTGCAAAATATTAAAATGTTGACAATGTGTACTTTGTGTAGCTCTCTTGTGCTCCTTTTGTGTAGGTGTTTTGTTCAGTTTGTGATGCAGTAAAAGAACATTTGTCATTTTCACTTGTTATTGTTATGTCATTCGTTAGATGGCGCCACATCATTTTCCAATACATTCAAATGAATTGTGATTTCACGTTAACAATAAAATTACCTCGATTTATGCTAAATTTAGTGTGACTCTGTGTGACCAACATACAAGCTGTAAAAC